>Ga0334722_10000197_pt1 | contig 89949 bp, 89 predicted proteins | sample C3_bottom_MG_FD_207210 | JGI IMG/M metagenome (GOLD analysis project Ga0334722, IMG submission 207210) | Sediment microbial communities from Yellowstone Lake, YNP, Wyoming, USA - C3_bottom | ecosystem: Environmental > Aquatic > Freshwater > Lake > Sediment | place: USA: Wyoming | collected...
GAGGCCATGAGGGGGAAGGGCGTGGACTTGAAGGCGAAGGTCTTGAAGGCGTTTGCGGCGGTAGCCAAGGGCAAGGACTTGGTGCTAATCGGAGGCGCGAAGGACATATACGACGGAGCTTCGATGGGCATCTCAGGCATGGCGCTCGTGCCGGACATGGACGCGAAGGTGGTAATGGTAGACCCGTTCACGGGCGAGATATGCGTGGACTGCCTGCTTGCCGCAAGGGACGTATTCGGGCCGAGGTTCATAGGCTCCGTTATAAACAAGGTACCGCCGGACGGCATCGAGCACTTAAGGAACATGGTTGGCCCGTTCCTCAAAAAAAATGGCATACCGCTGTTGGGGCTTATGCCTTCCGACAAGCTTCTGAACTCCATCACTATAGGACAGCTGGCCGAGGCGCTCGGCGGCAAGGTGATATGCTGCCAGGACCGCCTGGACGAGTTTGTGGAGAACTTCTCCATAGGCGCGATGGATGTGGAGAGCGCGCTAAAGTATTTCAGGCGCACCCCTAACAAGGCGGTAATCACCGGCGGACACCGCTCCGACATACAGCTTGCCGCGCTCGAGACCTCCACCAAGTGCCTCGTGCTCACGGGCGACCTCCTGCCGAACGACCTGATATTAGGCAAGGCTACGATGGCGGGCGTGCCCATAATATCCGTCAGGTACGACACCCTAACCACGGTCGAGCGGTTCGAGGCGGTACTCGGCAAGGTGCGCATCAGGGAGGACAGGAAGGTCAACAGGGCGAGCGAGCTCATGCAGGGAAACTTCGACTTCGACACGTTCTACAAGAAGGCCGGAATAAAGAAACCCGGCGTAAAAAGCACCGGAAAAAAGTGAAAAGAAGAGCCATAGCCGCGCTGCTCTCCGGGCTTGCGTGCCCGGGTGCGGGGCAGATATACAACAGGCAGTATATAAAGGGCGGCATACTCGTCGCGGCAACGCTTGCGATGGTGGCCGTCCTTTTTTTTAAGGTATGGGGCGCGATGCTCGACGCCGTCGCCTCCGTGCCACCAGACGAGTTATTGAGTGACGTGTTTGGCCTTGCGCACAGGATAGTAGAGGGCCAGGGCGATTTCTACGGGGGGCTCGGATGGGCATTTTTTGCCGTATGGCTGTACGGGGTAGTGGACGCATATGTGATGGGTGGCAGAGAAAATGCCTGACGAAAAATACAACATGGAGTCCGGCGAGGACAAGGCCTGGCGCGAGCTTGCATCTGCCGACCCGGAGGCCGTAGCGAAGAGAAGCCTCGCCGTATACGACCCCGCGTCAAAGACGTACACACTGACCGTGCTCGGCGAAGAATACCGGGTAGACCCAGCCGCAAGGAAGGTGACCAACATCACCAACCCCGGCAGGAAATACGAGCACTTCCTGAGCCTCTCGGTACCCGTTTACCTTACACAGGCCGGAGATGGACAGCCGTCGGGCGAGCTTGTAAAGGAACTCAAGGGCGGAGAATTTTTCTTTAGGGGCTCGCACACCCTCCCGCTCGACAAAATAGCCGAGAAGTACGCGCGCGACAAGGATTTATTCATAGTGGCGGGTCATGCTATGGGCGGGGTGCCTGCAAAGATGGGAGACGCGGCCTTTACGTTTCACGTATTCCCGAAGGTGTCTATGGCATTCGTGCTCTGGCTGGAGGACGAGGAGTTCCCTGCGAGGGCGAGCCTTCTGTTCGATTCAAACGCGGACAGGCATGCGGCCCTGGACGTGATATGGGCGGTCGCGCTTCTTTCGTGCCAGAGGATGATTAACTTCTAAACCGCCATCCTCCGCGCCCTGGGGTCAGGTACGGGTATGGCCTTCAGGAGTGATTTTGTGTACTCGTCGTTTGGCGAGTTGTAAATCTCTTCCGCAGTCCCGGTCTCTACAATCTTCCCGTTGTGCATCACAGCCACGCGGTCGCAGAAGTAGCGCACTATGTTTAAGTCGTGCGCTATGAACAAAAACGCGAGGGAGTACTGCTCCTGCAGGTCCTTCAGGAGGTTTAACACCTGGGCCTGGATGGATACGTCGAGTGCGGAGATGGGCTCGTCAGCTACTATCAGCTCAGGCTCCACCGCCAGCGCGCGCGCTATGCCTATCCTCTGTCTCTGTCCGCCGGAGAACTCGTGCGGGTACTTGTTCATTGCGTCCGGTCCTATGCCCACCCTCCTGAGTATCTCTACCACGCGGTCTTTAAGTTCGCTGCCCTTGGCCAAGCCGTTCACCTTGACCGGCTCGCCAACTATGTCCACCACGCGCATACGGGGGTTAAGAGATGCGTAGGGGTCCTGAAATATAATCTGCATCCTGCGCCTTAAGGCCCGCAGTTCCTCGCGGCCTGCAGTCGTTACGTCCGTGCCGCCGAAGACTACCGAGCCTTCGTCCGGCTCTATAAGTCGGAGCACGCATCTCCCTGCGGTGGACTTGCCAGAGCCGGACTCGCCTACCAGGCCCAGCACCTCGCCCTTGCCCACCGTAAAGTCGATGCCGTCCACGGCCTTGACCACGCCCTTCTGGCCGAACATGCCGTGCTTGACGGGGAAGTGTTTCTTCAGCCCTGTTACGCTTAGTAGCTGGTCTGCCATATTATCCTCATAGCGGGGGGCTCTTGTAGCGCTCCTCGCCGGGTGCGAGTTCGAGGGCCTTCTGGAATGCGGTCGCGGCCTTCTGTGTGTCGGACTTCTTCTTGTACAGGATGCCCGTCTGGTACCACGCCTCGGCCTGCACCTTCTTGTTCTCGCCCGATGCGGTCATCGTGGAAAACGCCTTCTCCGCGTCGGCCAGACGGCCCATGTTCATATAGATTATGCCTGCCTTCAGCATGGAGTCCTTGTAGGACGTGCTCTGCAGGTACAGCTTGAGCGCCGTGTCGGTGTCGCCCTTCCCGCCCCTGCCCTCATAAGCCTCCGCAAGCTGGTAGGGGACCTCGGCGTCGCCCAGGTATTTGGGGTTCAGCACGCGCGCCCTCGATAGGGACTTTATGGCCTGGTCGTAGTCCTTCTTGCCAAGGTACACGAGCCCCAACTGGTACCATGCGGCCACGTAGTTGGGGTATCTCTCTAACGCGTCGTTGTACCTGGCTATGGCGGCGTCCGTGTCGCCCAGCCGCTGGTAGTAGCGCGCGCTGTTCAAGAGCGAGAGCTGGCCCTGGAGCGTCTTCATGTTGAATACCGCCTCCAACAAGTTGGGGTCCGACTTGATGGCGGCTTTGAAGTATCCGAGCGCCTCGTCGTAGCGGTCAAGGCGGTATGACGCGACCCCCATCTGGTTATACGCCCTGGGCACGTCGTAGTAGTCCGGGAATTTATTTACGAGTTCGGCGAACTCTGATATCGCGTCTTCATACCTGCCCATCTTCATGTAGAGCACGGCTATCGCATATGTGCTCTTGGTAGTTACGACGCGGTCGCCGCCGCAGGCGTCGAGCGTCTTTTTGTACCAGCCCTCGGCCTCCTTCAGCCTCCTTATGTCCTTGGAGAGTATCTCGCCCATGAGGAAAAGTGAGGATACGTGCTTCGGCTCGGCCGCAAGTATCTCGGTGAGCCGCTTCTCTGCTCCTGTGAGCTTGCCGGAGCGGTACAGAGAGTCGGCGTCAGTATACTGGTCGTCCGCCTCCTGCGACGCGTAAGATGTGGCAGAAAACAGGGTGATGAGCAATATGACGATCAGGGCCCTGAGCCTCATTGTAGAACCTCCATTTGGATGTAGATTATACAACACATTAGGGTGTTTTAGTCAATCAAATATCTCGCCAAAGTATTCTTGACAGCGGCGGTGTGTTAATGTTAAATTGGAAATACAAAACCGCCCGATGAATCGGGCAGCTACAAAAGCAGGCCCCTCTACCGAGTGAGCAGGATGACGTTGCGCAGATACCCTAAGGTGAAAGCTCTTTTATTAATCACGGCCTTAGCCTTTGTCCTTCTGACGTGTGCGTCCGGGCTTGCCGCCGGGGGCGCGGACGAAACCAAGGCACTCAAGGAGCTTGGCAGGAAGAGCCGGGTAGAGCACGACAACCCGCACACCGCGCTCGGCTGCGAACCCTGCCACGGCGTGAAGGACGTGCGCGCCGACTCGGCCGGCAGGATACCCTTTGCGGCGGGGAGCCTTACCGAGACGTGCTACAGCTGTCACGACCGCTCGACCAACATCCACCCGGTAGGCCAGAAACCCTCCATGAAGGTCCCGGACCACCTGCCGCTGGAAGACGGGCGGGTGACCTGTGCGACCTGCCACGATATGCATGCAGCCCGCACCCGCGACCACCTGCTGAGGGGGTTCGCCGAGGGAAGGTACAAGAACCGGCCCGACCTCTGCATAGACTGCCACGGCGAGACGTTTGTGAAGAAGAACCCGCACATCAACCAGAAAGAGCGCGGGCTTTGCGTATTCTGCCACCAGGCCGAACCTACGCAGATGGACACCGAGAAGACGGTGCGTTTCCGCTTCGGTATACTGAGGACCTGCACCTTCTGCCACAACGTGGCCGAGAGAAACCACCCGATGAACGTGGACAAGGACATAAAGCCGCCCATGTCGCTGCCGAGGGACGTGGACGGCTCTGTCACCTGCGCCACCTGCCATAACCCGCACGGCTCGACGGACACCCTGCACTTCCTGAGGAGGGAGTACATCGTCACGCTCGAGACCGCGCGTAACTTCAACCCGCACATAAACGACTGCCTTGCGTGCCACACGAAGCCGCCCAGGAAGGGTCAGCCCGTCGAGATAAGATACGGCGGCGACATCGAGCTTCTGTGCAACAGCTGCCACGGCGCGCACAACGTGCACCCGGTGAACATCAAGCCCGGCAAGGACATGCACCCCCCAGCCTCGCTCCCGCTCGATAAAGACGGCAGGATTATATGCATAACCTGCCATGCGGTCGACTGGAGCAACGGGAGGGTGACCCTGAGGATGTTCAACGAGACCGAAGGCTCTATGAGGGCACTGTGCTACTCCTGCCACGACGAGTCCAAGTTCTCCAAGACCAACCCGCACAAGGACATATCGCAGGACGAGGGCTGCCTGTTCTGCCACGAGCGGATGCCGGACAGGAAGACGGACACTGCGGCGACGGTAAGCTTCATAACGAGCCTGAGGATGATATGTCTCAGGTGCCACGACCGTTTCCCGCACCCGGCCGACAAGGAACACCTGGTGCTGCCCACGATGGACGTGCCAAAGGACCTGCCGCTCGACGAGGCGGGACGCATAACCTGTATTACCTGCCACAACCCGCACTTAGGCGGCGAGAAGGGGAGCGCGGAGGACCTGGACAGGCGTCTGAGGCGTCCGGGGGACAAGCTCTGCGACGCATGCCACGTTTCGAAGTATTAGGGGTCTATCAGGGGCGGGTTTTTCTCTGTCCGGGCGGGGGCAGCACAATGCCCTCTTCTTCTAATTCTTTTCTCAATTCTTCGCGTTTGGCCTTGCTCTCGGCCGGTGGGAGCTTTTTAATGGCGCGCAGCTTGGCCCTTATCTCCTGTTTTCTTTCGGGTGGCAACTCCCTGAACTGCGCCATCTGGTCGCGCATGGCCTGTCTTTGCTCGGGAGTCATGTTGCGCCAGCGCTCCAAGCGCTCCTTTAACGCCGCCCTCTTGTCCGGCGGCATCTCCTCGAGCTTGCGGACCTTCTTTCTCACATCACGCTGCTTTGAGGGCGGCAGGGCCTTGTAGTAGTCGTACGCCTTTTTGATGCGCTCCTGGCGTTCGGGCGAGAGCCTGTCCCACTTCCTGTAGTTTTCCAGGAACTCCTGCTTCTCGCGTGGAGTCAGGGAGTCCCAGTGCTCCTGTGTGGTATCCTTGACGGGCGCAGAGTTGGCTGGCGGTGCAGTAGTAGCGGCCTCACCTGCAGAGACCACCTGCGCGGGCATTAACATGAAACAGGCGGAGAGCAGTGCATATGCGGCGCACCTTATGGTGATGTCCCTTATGGTGGCCGCCACCGTCATATCTCCTCCTGCATGCCCTCGGCGATGTCCATGTCCTCGATGGTGTCCATGTCGTCCATCAGGTCCAGGTTTTCTACGACGTCCAGGTCGGCCTGGGCAACCAGGCGCGGGCCGGCCGGCTGGCTGGCCGGGGGCGCTGGCGGGTTGAAATACAAAGTGTACAGCACGACCAGGGCGAGTGCCCCGACTCCCATGAGCGCCGGTGCAAGCCTCCTGCCCAAAGACCTCCTGCGCGGGGCTATGCCCTCCATGACCTTGTCGGCAGCCCTGAATATGTCGCGCTGGGAGGGCGGCGAGGACGTGGCGGACGATAGCGCCTGTCCAAGCAACCGGTATTCTGCGGCGCATGAAGGACATGAAGCCATGTGGGCTATAACCCTATCGGCCTCGTTAGCGCCAAGCTCGCCGTAGTGCAGGAGCGCAAGTTCGTCTTCGTAGTCTTTGCAGTTTTTGTTCATGGCATACTACCTTCTTTTTTTATCGGCCCCGGTGGGCCTTCATGCTGTCTCTGAGGGCTGCTGCTGCCCTCGACAGGTGTGACTTTGCGGCCCCTTCTGTTATGCCGAGTATCACCGCAATCTCGGAAATCTTCAGGCCCTCGTCGTGTTTCAGGAGGAACACCGCCCTCTGCCTCTCGGGCAGGCCCATTACAGCCTTGTTCAGCGCTTTTTTGAGCTGTTTTTGTTCTAACTCCTCGTCCGGTCTCCCTGCGGGGTCGGGGAAGTCCGGCGTATTGTATCCATCCTGTCCTTCTTCGTCCCTGGCCGGGTATGCGAAAAAGAAGACTCTTCTGAAAAACGTGGCCTTCCGAAGGTGGTCGAGGCACTGGTTCGCCAGTATGCGGTAGAACCATGTGCCAAAGCCCGATTCCGCCTTGAACGAGCCAATGGCCTTGTACGCCTTTATGAAGGCGTCCTGTACAACGTCCTCTGCATCGCCGTCGTCCCCGGTCATCCTGCGTGCAAATGCCAGGGCCTTGGGCATGTACCGGCTTACGATAACCCCGAATGCCTCGGAGTCGCCGCGCCTCGCGGCTTCAATCAGCGCTGATTCTTGTATATCCATCTCTGAGGCAACGGGGTCATCGTAAGCTCGGCAACAAAACTCTTTACTACTTGCCGGTCGGGGGTGCTGCTTCCGGGGTTGCTTCCGGGGTTGCTGCCGGGGTTGCTTCGGCGGCCTTCTTGTGCTTCTTGTGCTTCTTGTGCTTCTTGACCTTCGGGGCCGGGGTCGGGGCGGCCTCAGTGGCTGCCGGGGCGGCCTCTGTGGTTGCCGGGGCGGCTGCCGTATCGGCTGCGAACACGCCTGAGGTCAGTATCAACGGAACACTTACGACAGCAGCAACAATAGACTTCTTGAGCAGATCTTTCATTCTTTTTGCCTCCTTGGGCCATTAAAAGTACGTTTGAACCAGCGCTTGTATTAAGTTAGACGTACAAGGAGGAAAAAGGTTTACACGAACTTACCGAATAAGTATTATTCCCAGGTCCATCACGTTGGTCCCTGTGGGGCCTGTTACAAAAAGGTCACCCAAAACCTCGAAGAAGCGGTTAGAGTCGTTGTCGGCTAAGAAAGAGACCGGGTCGAGCCCTGACTCTCTCGCCCTCTGTGCGGTCTCCCCGTCCACAAAGGCCCCTGCGGCGTCGGTGGGCCCGTCGGCGCCGTCCGTACCCGCAAACAGCGCGCTGCACTGCCTCGCCCCGTCTACCCCGAGGGCGAAGGCGAGCGCCATCTCCTGGTTCCTGCCGCCCCTGCCTGCGCCTTTGACGGTTACGGTGGTCTCCCCGCCGAACAAGAGGCATTTTGGCGTTCCGGTTTCGTGTGCGGCTATTACATCCTTCGACAGCCTCGCCGCGACCTCTTTCGCCTCGCCCGTAACCGGCGCTTCCAGGGTGAGCACGGCAAAGCCCATATAACCAGCCACTTCGGCCGCCTTCGACAAAGAAGCCCGGTTAGACCCTACTATGACGTTATGTACTCCCTCGAAGACCTTGTCGTCTGGCTTGGGCGTCTCAGGCAGAAGCCCGGCACCGCCCTCTGACAGGGCAGCCCTCACCGCCTCCGGCATTCGGTCATATACCCCGCGCATCTTCAGTATCTCCGCCGCCTGTATGAAGGTGGTCTCGTCAGGCGCGGTCGGGCCGGACGCGATAACGCCCAGGTCGTCGCCCGGCACGTCCGATATTATAAGGGCGAGCACCCTTGCCGGTGCAGCGGCAAGGGCGAGCCGCCCGCCCTTTATGGCGGACAGGTGCTTGCGCACGCAGTTGACCTCTGCTATATCCGCGCCGGAGGAAAGCATCAGGCGGGTGGCCTCCTGCTTGTCCCCAAGCGATATGCCCGGCAGTGGTTGTACCATGAGCGAAGACGCGCCGCCTGACAGGAGGGCTATAACGAGGTCGCCCTCGCCCGCACCCTCGGCTATTTTCAGCATGCGGTCCCCGGCCTCAAGCCCGCGCAGGTCTGGTACCGGATGAGAAGCCTCGTAGACTAAAACCTGCTTCAAGCGCCCGCCGTGTCCGTCTTTGGTGACGACCGCACCTTCCTTCACGAGCGCGCCCAGTACGTCCTCTGCCGCCCTCGCCATGCCGTATGCGGCCTTGCCCGCGCCCACTATATATATGTTATGGATGTCGGCGAGCGAGTAGCGGACGTCACCGGCCTTGAGCAGGCCGGGGGCGAGGGTGAGGCTGTTTTTGACTGCAATGTACGGGTCTGCCGCGGCGACCGCCGCACTGAAAATCTGGGTGAGGACGTCTTTTGAGTCCTTGTCCATGTCTATGACCTGGTCCTGGTCTCCCTGACGGCCTTTATGTGCTCCAGGACGGCGGCCTTGGCCGTGCCACCGATGTGGTTTCGCATCTCCACCGAGCGCTCCACCTTAAGGCGGGCGAGGGCTTCGTCGTCCGCGCCGGGATAGTACTCCTTCAGCTCATCGAGGGTCAGGTCCTCCATCTCGCGGCCGGAGTATACGAGCTTCCTTACGACCTTGCCTACGACCTCATGGGCGTCTCTGAACGGTATCCCCCTGCCCACCAGGTAGTCGGCCAGGTCGGTCGCGGTGGTGTAGCCGCCCCTTGCCGCCCTGAGCATGACCTCCGCGCGCGGCGCCATGCCCGTAACCAGGTCTGAAAAGGCGCGCAGGCAACCGCGCACCGTGTCGGCCGCGTCGAATACCGGCTCCTTGTCCTCCTGCATGTCCTTGTTGTATGCGAGAGGGAGGCCCTTCATCACGGTGAGGAGCGAAATCAAATCCCCATACACCCTGCCCGTCTTGCCGCGCACCAGTTCCGGTACGTCGGGGTTTTTCTTCTGCGGCATTATGGAAGACCCGGTGCAGTATGCGTCCGGGAGTTCTATGAAAGAAAACTCCGACGATGACCAGAGCACCAGTTCCTCTGCAAGGCGAGAGAGGTGTGTCATCAGGACAGAACAGCAGAAAAGGAACTCCAGGTTGAAGTCGCGGTCGGACACCGAGTCTATGCTGTTCGCGGTCGGCTCCCTGAAGTTCAGCATGGCGGCTACGAAACGCCTGTCAATGGGAAAGTCCGTGCCCGCGAGCGCGCCCGAGCCGAGCGGCATCCTGTCCCCGCGCTCCATGCAGTCGGTGAAACGGCCCTTGTCCCGCTCCAGCATCTCGAAGTAGGCCATCAGGTAATGCGAATAGAGCACGGGCTGCGCCCTCTGGAGGTGGGTGTAGCCCGGCATTATGACGTCTATGTGCCGCTCGGCCTGCGTAAGCAGCGCGTCCTGGAGGGCGTCTATCGCTTTGCCTGCCGCGACACACTCGTCTTTCAAGTACATCTTCATGTCGAGCGCGACCTGGTCGTTCCTGCTCCGTGCGGTGTGCAGCTTCTTGCCCGCGTCTCCTATCTTCTCGGTCAGGCGTGCCTCTATGTTCATGTGCACGTCTTCGAGCGCAACGTCCCAAGTAAACCGGCCCGACTCTATATCTGTCAGTATTTCCTGCAGGCCGTGTACTATCCTGTCCGCCTCATCGGGCGTAATTATCCTCTGCCGCCCCAGCATGCGGCAGTGGGCGAGGCTCCCGGCTATGTCGTACCTGTACAGCCGCCTGTCGAACACTACGGACGCGGTGAACTCCTCGACGAACTTGTCGGTTGGCCCTTCGAACCGCCCGCCCCAGGGCTTTTCTGTCATTGGTGCGCCTCTAATTAGGTATCAGGAGAAAAACTCGAACATCCAGTCTATGGTCTCTCGCCAGGACTTCTTCAGGAACACCTTGGCCGCGACAAGCGCCACCGCGCTGAATAAGACGACGGCGGCAAGGATAGTCAGTAAAACCGTCATGGCGCCTCGATGTAACATCCGGCGTGCAGCGTTGCCCCTTGCCAGGGCATCAGTTGCTTGTCGTCCTGAGCGAAGTCGAAGGACCCACCTTTCATAACTCCCCCATCCCCCTCTTATCTTAAGAGGGGGACTGAGGGGGCGTTACTGTGGATTCTTCGGCCCAAAATACGGACCTCAGAATGACAAACATTTGTTATGCCCCCTACAATTTGCCCCCCCGCCACTCGCACTTGTCGCCCAACAGTGCGCGTATCCTGAGGCGGAGCGCGTTCAGTTTGATGAATCCCTCCGCGTCAGCCTGGTCGTACACGGCTTCTTCGCCGAAGGTGGCGAACTCCGGGTGGTAGAGCGAGCAGGACGACTTCCTGCCGACCAGGTCGCAGTTGCCCTTGTAGAGCTTGAGCCTGGCAGTCCCGGATACGTTTCTCTGCGTGTCGTCTATCATCCTCTGGAGCAGTTCGCGTTCAGGCGAGAACCAGAACCCGTAGTACACAAGCTCCGCGTACTTCGGCACGACTGAGTCCCGGAGGTGCATCACCTCCCTGTCCATCGTGATGGACTCGACGGCCCGGTGCGCCGCGTGCAGGAGCGTGCCGCCCGGCGTCTCGTAGACACCGCGCGACTTCATGCCCACGAAGCGGTTCTCGACCAGGTCCACCCTGCCGACGCCGTTTGCGCCCGCAAGCCTGTTCGCCTCGGCCAATAGCGCCGCGGGAGACATCCTTGCGCCGTTTATGGCTACCGGGTCGCCCGCCTCGTACTCTACCTCCACATATGTAGCCTTGTCCGGGGCGTCCTCGACCGGCACGGCCATCGTGTACATGTCATCGGTCGACTCAAGCCAGGGGTCCTCTAATATGCCGCCCTCGTAGCTTATATGCAGGAGGTTCCTGTCCGTGGAGAAGGGCTTCGAGCGGGTAGCTGTGACGGGTATGCCGTGCTTCTCGGCGTAGTCCATCAGGTCCTCGCGGGAGCGCATGTCCCACTCGCGCCAGGGTGCTATGACCTTCACCTCCGGCTTGAGGGCGTAGCATGTCAGCTCGAAGCGCACCTGGTCGTTGCCTTTGCCCGTGGCGCCGTGCGCCACTGCGTCCGCGCCCTCAAGCGTCGCTATCTCTATCTGACGCTTTGCTATCAACGGCCTCGCTATCGAGGTGCCCAGGAGGTAGCGGCCCTCGTAGAGCGCGTTTGCTCTGAGCATCGGGAATACGAAGTCTTTTACGAACTCCTCTTTCAGGTCGTCAATGTATACCTTGGACGCGCCTGTCTTTATGGCCTTTTCCCTTAAGGGTGCGAGTTCCTCGCCCTGGCCCAGGTCTGCGGAGAAGGCTATCACCTCGCAGCCGTACCTCTCTACGAGCCACTTTATTATTACCGAGGTGTCCAGCCCGCCCGAGTAGGCGAGGACGACCTTCTTTACCTTCTTGTCCATATACCGCTTTCCGTTCTAAGGTTGTCACCCCGCACTCGATGCGGGGCCCAGGTTTTGTTTTATCTACCTCAACCACCCAGGAGGCGCCCCGGCTTTCCTGGCCCTTTCGGGTAGCGTATCGTTGAGCATCTTGTTCGCCTCGTTCATCTCGGCCTCTGTCCTGTCCATCTCCACCCTTGCCGCGCCCCGCAGGTCCTGATACCTGGTGAGGTCATACTGCGCCGTGCTGTTGGGGGCAGGCGTGGGCGTAGGCGTGGGTGTGGGCGGTGCGGCGGTCAGCGAGGTGAGTATCCCGTTATACTTGTTCCAGTCGTCCGCCGCCGCCTGGTGCTTTTTCTCGGCGGTCTCCTTCTTCTTCTTCCACTGGAAGATGATGTCTTTCCACCACGACTCGGTGTGGCCCTCGTTGTCCATTTGCTCCTCCGAAGCCGTCGTCTCCGACCGGGGCCGTGGCTGGGGGCGCGTAGGCCTCTGGGGCTCGGCAGACGGGGACTCGGAGGAGGGAGGCATCTTTATCACAGTAGTGCCCTCCGTGTCCTGCTCCGTGGTATGGACCTCCTCAATATTCTTAACCATGTCGTTGTCAAAATATATTGCGCCGGTAGGCAGCATCACCCTTATGGAGTTTTTTTCCTTCGTGTAATTGTCCGACTCGACCGTGCCGCCGTTCCTTAAGTGTATCAGGTACTTCGACTTGGGTGCCTCTTCCGGCCCGGTGTCTTTGGGCGCCGCAGTTTCCTTCGCGCCACCCGCTGGGTTGGCAGGGCCGGCGGCTAAGGCAGTATTAGAGAAAAGCAGGCACAGTGACAAAAGCATTACCAGTCTCTTCATTGCTCACCCCCTGATTAGTATTTCCAAAAGCGCCTTTTGAACGTGCAGCCGGTTCTCCGCCTGCTCGAACACCACAGAGTGGTTGCCCTCTATCACCTCGTCCGTTATCTCCTCGCCCCTGTGGGCTGGGAGGCAGTGCATTACCAACACGTCGGGCCTTGCCACGCCCAGGAGTTTGGAGTTTACCTGGTAGCCCTTGAAGGCCTTCGCCCTCTTCTCCTTCTCGTCCTCCTGGCCCATGCTCGCCCATACGTCCGTGTATATCACGTTCGCGCCGGTCGCGGCCTCCACTGGGTCCGTTATTATCTCCAGGCGGCATTTCTGGTTCTTGTTTTTGTAGTGCTTGTTCTTTTCTACCACGTCCGGGTCCGGCCCGTAGCCCTTGGGGCAGGCCAGTACCACGTTCATCTCGGCCTTCACCGCGCCCTCTATGAGCGAGTTGGCCATGTTGTTGCCGTCGCCTATATAGGCGATCTTGAGGCACTTGAGCGCGCCCAGTGTCTCCTGTATGGTGAATAGGTCGGCCAGCACCTGGCACGGGTGGTGCTTGTCCGTAAGGCCGTTAATCACCGGCACCGTGGCATGCGCCGCCATCTCCTCGACCGTGTCCTGCGAGTACGTGCGCACGAGTATCGCGTCCACGTACCTCGAAAGGGCGCGCGCCGTGTCCCTCACCTCCTCGCCCCTCGACATCTGGGTGTCGTCCGGGGAAAGAAATAGCGCGTGTCCGCCCAACTGGAACATGCCCGCCTCGAACGAGACCCTCGTGCGGGTGGAGCGCTTGTCGAAGACCATTGCGAGCGTCTTGCCCTCGAGTGGCCGGTACGCCCTGCCCTGGCGGTGGAGCTGTTTTAAGTCCTTAGCCTTCTGGAATATCTGCCAGAGGTCCGCCTCCGGCAGCTGGCCAAGCGTGAGAAAGTCCTTTTTCATACCGTTTACCTCTTTTCGAAGATTCGGTCAAGGGTTTCCAACAGACCGTCTATGTCCTCTTCCGTGACGATGAGCGGCGGCACGAACCTGAGGACGGAGCCCATCGTGCAGTTGATTACGTAGCCCTCCTTCAGGGCCTCCTTAACAATGTCGGCGGCGTCGAAGTCGAGCTCCATGCCTATTAAAAGCCCCTTGCCGCGCACGTCCTTGATGAAAGAATACTTCTTTTTCAGGTTGCCTAAGCCCTTCCTGAAATACTCGCCCGTCCTGTGGGCGGAGCCTACCAGCCAGCCGTCTTCGGTTATAGCTTCGAGGGCCGCGACGCCCGCGGCACATGCCAGCGGGTTGCCCCCGAAGGTGGAGGCGTGGTCGCCCGGCGAGAAGGACTCGGCTACTTTTTCGCTCGCCAGCATCGCGCCCAGCGGTGCCCCCCCGCCAAGAGCCTTTGCGAGCGTCATGATGTCCGGCTCGATGCCGTAATGCTCGTATGCGAAGAGCTTGCCTGTGCGCCCCATCCCGGTCTGCACCTCGTCCAATATCAGGAGGAGATTATTTTCGTCAAGCAGCGCGCGGAGTTCCTTAAAGTAGCTATCAGGCGGTACGTTAACACCGCCCTCCGCCTGTATCGGCTCCAACATCACCGCGCAGGTGTTATCCATTATGGCGTCCTCGACCGCGCGCACGTCACCGAACGGTACGTACTTAAACCCGGGCAGGAGCGGCGTGAACGCCTTCTGGAACTTCTCCTGCCCCGTGGCCGTAATCGTCGCCATCGTCCTGCCGTGGAATGAGCCGAGTGCTGTGATTATCTCGTGGCGGTCTGGGCCGAGCTTCTCCTTCGCGTACTTCCTCGCAAGCTTTATGGCCGCCTCGTTGGCCTCCGCGCCTGAGTTGCAGAAGAACGCCCTGTCGGCGAAGGAGTGCTGGCACAGAAGCTTGGCGAGCTTTATCTGCGGCTCTATGTGGAAGTAGTTCGATACGTGTATCAGCTTCTGGGCCTGCTTCTGGAGCGCGACCACGACCTTCGGGTGGCAGTGGCCCAGGTTGTTCACAGCGATGCCCGCGAGGAAGTCCATGTACTCCTTGCCGTCTGAGTCGTAGAGCTTCATGCCCCGGCCCTTGACGAACACGACCGGGTAGCGGTTGTACGTGTTCATCAGGTGCTTTTTCGATTCCTCTATCAGCTTGTCCGTGGACATGGTCACCCGTAAAAAACAATGAGAATACCAGACAGCCTAACCGAAACTTTATTGAAATTTAACAAGTACCATAAAGGCTTAGAAAAATCAACGAAAAAAACCGGTTTCGCGGTTCAAGTGGATTTATTTCCAGGCCTCCACTACTTCCAATAAAGCCTCCTTAAGCTCGCCGGGCTGACTCCAATTATGTACCCCGCTATAACCATCTGGTTAATCAGCGTAGTCCTGACAACCCCGTGCCGCTGCCACCTGCGCGCGGAGGTGGTGACGGACGCGGGCGCGAGGACGACCCTTCCCCGCCGCCTGAGCCGCCGCATCATCTCGAAGTCCTCCATTATGGGCGTATCCGGGAACCCGCCGACCTCATGGAATACCCCGCGCCTGACGAATATACCTTGGTCGCCGTAAGGCAGGGAAAAGCGCCGCGTGCGCCAGTTGGCCAGCCGCTCGATGAGTCGCAGCCCGCGCATCTCGGAGTCTATCCGAAGTCCGAACGCCCCGGCCACAACGCTGTCGTCCGTAAGCGCGGCGCGTATGTGCCGGTCGTAACCTATAGGCAGTACGCTGTCCGCGTGTAGAAATAAAAGCGCATCGCCGGTGGCCGCGTCCGCGCCCGCGTTCATCTGGGATGCACGGCCCCGCTTAGCATGGATGATTTTCGCGCCGAGGGACGCAGCCACTTTCATAGTGTCGTCCGCGCTCCCGCCGTCGGCAACGATAACCTCCACGCCCTCTGCGTCAGCCGCGCTGCCTATAGTGCGTGCGATGCCAGTCTCTTCGTTTAACGCGGGTATGATTACGGAGATTAGCAAGCTCATCTCTTGTAGGCGAGCCAGCGGGCGAGCAGGCCCTTTATGGAAGGTGTTAAGCGTGTGCGGTTATACTGGTCTGCAATGTTCTTTATGGCCTCGGAGCGTGTGGGGTAGGGGTGTATCACCTCGGAGAGCTTTTTAAGCCCGATGCCTTCAGTCATGGCCAGTACAAGTTCCCCTATCATTTCGCCCGCGTGCGCGCTTACTATTGTAGCGCCTAAAATCCTGTCCGTGCCTTTCTCCACGTGCACCTTGACGAACCCGTCCAGGTCGCCCTCCATCACGGAGCGGTCCACCTCGGACATTGGTATCATGAATGTTTCGCCCTCGTAAAGTCCTACGTGCGCCACCTCCGGGTCCGTGAATGTACACCAGGGCACGGTCAGCGCGGAGAGTTTTTTGTGGCCAAAGAAAAGCGCGTTCTGAATGACTATCCTCGCCGCAGCGTCGGCAGTGTGCGTGAACTTGAACTTGAGGCATGCGTCGCCAGCCGCGTATATGTCAGGGTTGCTGCTCCTCAGCCCGTCGTCCACAGCAATGCCCGCGCGTGCATCGTACTTTACCCCTGCATCCTCCAGCCCGAGGCCGGAGACGTTAGGAACCCTGCCAACCGCGACAAGTATCTCGTCTGCGAGTATGCGCTCCTGCTCGCTGCCACGCTCCATTACAAGCGCCTTTTGCGCGCCATCTCTCTCCACGCGCACGAGCTTCCATTCACCGGTGACTATACGCAGGCCTTCGCGGGTGAACACGCGGTGCAGCACGGCGGAGGCTTCCTCGTCCTCCCTGTCCATCAGGCGTGACTTGTTGTGCAGTATTGTGACGTCCGAGCCGAGCCTGCCGAATGCCTGGGCAAGCTCGCAGCCTATCGCGCCGCCTCCGAGTACGGCAAGACGCTTCGGGCGTTCGGTGAGCGAGAATACCGTCTCGTTTGTAAGGTAGCCCGCGTCCGATAGCCCCTCGACCGGCGGGTGGAACGGGCCTGCCCCAGTGGCTATGAGCGCCTTCCTGAAGTTGAGCCTCCTGCCCGCTACATCGAGGGAGTTATGTCCGGTGAATACCCCCGCGCCCATGAACACGTCCACGCCAAGCTCGCGGAACCGCCTTGCTGAGTCGTGTACGCTTATCTGCGCGCGAAGCATCCTCATCCGCTCCATCACGGCAGGGAAGTCGGCCTCGGCTCCGCACATCACCTTTATGCCGTGCCCTGCCGCCTCCCTGACCTCTTCGTATATTCTGGACGAGCTTATGATGGTCTTGGAAGGTACGCATCCGAGGTTCAGGCAGTCTCCGCCCAGGAAGCGTTTCTCGATAAGCGCCACCTTGGCTCCGAGGCCAGCCGCGCCAGCCGCCGCCACGAGGCCCGCCGTGCCCGCGCCCACTACTACGAGGTTATACATCGGCGCAGGCTTTGGGTTGACCCAGCCAGGCGGGTGGACGTTTGCCTCGAGCTCAAGGTTGTACCTGTCGTGCGGCAGCATATCAGGGGTGCCCGTCATATTTCTCCGTTCATAACTCCCCCATCCCCCTCTTATCTTAAGAGGGGGACTGAGGGGGCGTTACTGTCTGTAAGCGCGCCCTTGCAGGACGAGCCGCAGCCAGCGGTGCATCCGAAGCAGTGCTCCCCGGTCGCTACTTCGCGGCCTCTAAGGGTTGCCAAGTCGAACTCCCGCACGTGCCCAGGCGCGCCGTGGTTCATCGGGATATTCAGCGCAAGGTTAAAGTCGCAGTCGTACAATGTACCGTCCCAGCCTATGCTCACCTGCCTTTTGCACATAAGCTCGTCAAGTGTGTCCGGGTTGAATGAGTCCTCTAACATGCGCATGTACGCGCCCGTTCCTTCTCCGCCCGCCATCTTGCCGAAACGCCCTATGGGCATGTTCGCTATGGTTAGTAGCCGTGTGAATAATAGACCGTGTCGGGCGTATAGCTCTCTTCTGTAGTCTGCTTCGAGCGCGGCCTGGCTTGGGGGCAAAAAAGCCCCGCCGGGGTTGTACACGAGGTCGAGCGGAAGGTCGGGGTCGGTTCCGTACCCGAGCGCGTTCAGCCGTCTTATCGCCTCGACCGAGCCCTCGTATGCCCCCGTTCCCCTCTGCGCCCGCACGTTCTCCTCCAGGTAGCACGGCATGGAAGCTGCGAGCCTCACCTGGTGCATTGCGAGAAACTCCGGTATCCTCTCCATGCCCGGCAGCAGCATCGCGGTGAGGTTGGTACGCACCTGTACCCGCGCGCCCACGGAGCACAAGGACTCTACAAACCATGCGAACTGCGAGTTCAGCTCAGGCGCGCCGCCGGTAAGGTCAACAAGCGCGGGACGCGCGAAGGCGACGGCCCTCAGCACGGACTGCATGGTTTCTTCGTCCATTGCCTCGCCCCTGCCTGGCCCTGCCGATACGTGGCAGTGCGTGCAGGACTGGTTGCATTTAAGCCCCAGGTTGACCTGTATTGTATCTATGCCTGCACACAAAAGCGGCCCGCCTGTTGTCCTTAGTACTGCATCGTCGAACATCCCCATTTCATGTTACTCCAGCATCAGCCTGTCCTGCCTGTTTGCGCCCTCCGGCCCCCGCGTAAGCGAGGCGTACCCGTTTGCGAATGCCCAGTACTCCCTCTGGCCTGCGAATGGCATTACAATAAGCGACCACACCCTGTTGTCCGCCGGGGCCTGGTATGCGGGGACACCTATTACAATGTCCGGCTGTCTGACTCCGAGCCGGAGCGTGCCGTGCAGTGCGTCCCACCACCTGAATATCACCGAGTAGTTAGAGTTGGTCTCGTCCTTCACCGCGCTGTGGTGTATCCCGTGCATACGGGGCGTGACTATTATTTTGTTTATAATGCGCTCCACGCCAAGCGGGAAGCGGAGGTTACTGTGGTGGAACGCGGTCTCGCAGGTAAATATCAGCTCGTAGGCCGCGTATGTCAGGGGCGATACCCCCAGTATGCCCACCTGCGCCGCCCTGAAGCAAGTAGAGTAGAGCACCTCCACGAAATGGAACCGGAACGAGGTCGTCACGTCTAAGTCCTGGTCCACGTGGTGCACGTTGTGGAACCGCCACAATATCCCGACCTCGTGGTTGGCCCTGTGCCAGTAGTAAAACGTCAGGTCCATCAACAAAAAACCCGCTGCGAACTGCGCGCCGACCGGCAAGTCGACAAGACGCAACAGGCCGAAGCCGGACTGCTCGCCACTGTACGCAAGCATAAGCGCGGTACGCCTGACCACGAATGTGCCCACTACAAAAGCGGCCATTGTCAGCGCGAAGTTTACGAAATAACGTCCTGCCCTTTCCCGCTTGCGCTTCCTGAGCGGAAAAATGGTCTCGACGGCCAGCAGGAGCAGGAACACCCCCGCCACTGCTTTCGGCCCCATCTGACCCAGTGCGACTACGGTTTCGTCCATCAGTGTTTGTCCGACTGCTTAAGGGTCAGGAGCGTCTGCTTCCCGCCCCTGATTACGGTAAGCACCATGCTGCCTCCGGGTGCCAGCCTGGAGTATGCCTTGTAGAAATCGGACGGCCTGTCCACATCGTCGTCATCGACTTTCTTTATGATATCGGCAAACCGCAGGCCGTCCGTATATGCGGGGCACGAGGGCGAGACCTCGACCACTACCAGGCCGCCGGACTCGGTGAGACCCATGCCCTCCGCCATGTCGTCGGTAAGTTCTTTCAGGGTGAGGGTGCATTTATCGGAGAAAGCCTCCTTGTCCACCACGTTAGACTCAAGCTCGCCCAGCGTCACCGTCACCGGTATAATGCCCGGGCCGCGCGCTACAAGCAGCTTGACTTTGGTATCCGCCGGGCAGAGGTAGACCAGCCTGTCCAAGTCGCGGCCGTCTTTTACCTTGACTCCGTTGAACTCTAAGATTGCGTCGCCCTGCCTAATATCCTCGTAAGATGCGGGGCCGTTTTCCACCACAGTACTAATAATGGCGCCCCTCACGTAATCGAGGCCGAGCCTTTGTGCATAGATCACCGTCATGGGCTGGCTTTCCACGCCCAGGTAGCCCCTCGATACGCTCCCGTTTTTCTTTATCAGTTCCGCTACTTCCTTCGCCCGGTTGAACGGGATGGCGAAGCCTATGCCGCTGCTCTTGCCCAGGTTCAGGCTGTTGACGCCCACGACCTCGCCCTTCGCGTTTAATAATGGGCCGCCTGAATTGCCCGGCTGTATGTTCACGTCCAATTGTATGAAGTCGAAGCAGCCGGGGTCATCAGCGCCGGGAGGCCCGAAACCGGAGACAATGCCTGCGGTCGCAAGGAACTCCAGGCCAAGCGGGTTGCCGAGCGCGAGCACCGGCTGGCCCACCTTGAGCTGGTCCGAGTCGCCCGCGATTGCCGGGGATATATCGTAGTCCGGGTCGATCTTTATGACGGCGAGGTCGGTCAGCGGGTCCGCGCCGACCAACTCGGCGTCGAAGCCCCTGCGTTTATAGTCGATGACGTGGAGGCGTTCAGCGCCAGTCACCACGTGGTAATTGGTGAGGATGTAGCCTTGCTTGTCGATAAAAAAGCCCGTGCCCTTCTTCACGCTGACAGTCTTTGCATCCTTGCCGAGAGCCACTGCTGACTTGGGGGCGGGGGCCATGGACTCGTTCTCTATCTTGACTAAGATGGGCATCGCCGCGTCAACCACGGAGCTGAAGTCGAACGGGTAGTCCGGCCTGGCTGCTATATTGCCTGCGGCGGACGCGCTGCCGCAAAGTGGGCCCGTCAGTATAAATAAGTACGCGGCTGCAAGTATAATTACTCGGTACAGCCCCGCTCCGGCAATAATACCGTATCGTCTCATCTTAATCTCCTGTGGGTGCTGTATTATATCAGTTTTTTATGTAGTTGCCCAAAAAACCTACGGCTCATTCCCGTGCTTCAGCGTGATGTAAAGCGGCCTGTTCCCGCGCCGCACGGTAATAAGCGCCTGGCTGCCCGCCCGGGTCGCCTGGTAGGCGCGGTAAAAATTGGACACGGTGTTCACGTATGTGCCCTCGACCTTTTTTATCACGTCCCCGAACCGCAAGCCCCCTTCGTATGCGGGGCAGCCGGGTGTTACCTTTAATACCAGGAGCCCGCCCGTCTCGCTGAGGCCGAGTTTTCTGACCACGTCCGGGGTGACCTCCTGAAGGGTCAGCCCGCACTGCTTTATAACGCGCTGGCCCGCGAGGCTCCTGGCCTCCAGCCTGCCGAGCCTGACCTTAAACCTGATGGTCTTGCGTCCGCGCCATGCTGTCAGGGACGCGGACTTGCCGGGCCTGGCCGTGAATATCTTCTCGTTTAGGTCGCGGTCGTCCCGCACGGGCTTTCCGGCGAACGTCAGTACTATGTCTCCCTGCCTCAGGCCGCCTTTGTACGCTGGCCCGCCTTCAAGTACGTCGCTTATCAGTGCGCCACTGACATGCTTCAGGCCGAGCCTTTCGGCAAGCCCCGCGGTGAGCGGCTGGCCGAGCACGCCTAAGAAACCGCGCTGTACCCGACCGCCCTTTTTTAAGGTCGGCAGTACCTCTCTGGCGCGGTTTATGGGTATGGCGAATCCTATGCCGGTGCCCGGCCCCATGTATGCGTAGTTTATGCCTATTACCCGTCCCTCGGTGTCCAGTAGTGGGCCGCCTGAGTTGCCCGGCTTTATGTTCACGTCCACCTGTATGTAGTCGTAGAAGCCTACAAAATCAGGGCCGGGCGGGCCGAAGCCGGACACTATGCCGGATGACGCCAGGAAGTCGAGCCCGAGCGGGTTGCCGAGCGCAAGCACCGGCTGGCCTACCTTGACCTTGTCCGAATCGCCCAACACGGCGGGTATTACCCTGAAATCCGGTTTAATCCTTATGAGCGCAAGGTCCGTCAGCGGGTCGGCGCCAACGAGTTCGGCGTCGTAGCCCCGCTGGTCCTTCGTAACCACATGGAGCGACTCAGCGCCCTCCACGACGTGGTAGTTTGTCAGTATAAGGCCGGTCTTGTCTATGAAGAAGCCCGCGCCTTCGCTTATTGCAGGTACCTCTGCGGACTTGTCTATCCCTGCTATCGGCGGATGTCCCCTCAGGGTCTGGTTCTCCACCTTCACCAGCGAGGGCATGACAGACTCTACCACCCCGCTGAAGTCTACGGGGTATGCGCGGGGATGTGTCGCCTCATCCGCCCATCCGGGGCTTGCAATAAGCACCACAAGCAAAACGGCAAGTGCGGACACGATGGTTTTCGTGTGCCTCAGGCTCATGCAGCCTTCCCCCTGCCCGGCTTCAGTGCCTCTACGGCGGCGAGGTCCAATGTCTCGCGCATGAATGCGGGCAGGTCGCCCGGCATACGTGAGGTAACGAGGTTTCTGTCCACCACCACCTCTTTGTCTTCGTACAGCGCCCCTGCCGCTATTACGTCGTCTTTTATCCCTTTCCAGCAGGTGAGCTTCCGCCCCTTCAACACACCAGCGGATATGAGCGCCTGCGGCCCGTGGCAGATAGCAGCCACCGGCTTTTGCTCGTCGAAGAACCACTCTATTATCGTAATGGCGTCCTTATTAAGGCGCACCTCCTCAGGGGCCTTGCCGCCGGGTATGATCAGCAGGTCGTAGTCCTCAGGTTTCACCTTTGCAAGCGGCAGGTCTACCGTTGCCCCGTATCCGTGCTTGCCGGTGATGACCCCCTCCTTCGGCGCGGCGAGCGTCACATCCCACCCGTCCTCCTTCAGGCGATAAACGGGGTAGTAAAGCTCCATGTCCTCGAAACCGTCCGCTGATATTATCAATGCCCTCATTTGGCACCTCCCTTGATAATATTATTATAACAGGTTCTGTGCGGCATGTATATCGCTTGACAACGCGGTCTCGCGCGGACATAATTGGTTGCTATGGACATATACAACCTAAAACCAATACTAAAAGAGCTGGTAGCCGGGATGGAGAAGACCGTCCCGTACGCCTCCGCGCTTGCTATGGAGACCCTGGGCGAGCGCGTGCTGGTGATGACCAAAGAGTCACGCGTGGAGCCGTTAGACCCCTCGAAGGGCGTGGTATTTACCGTGTTCACCGGCAGGCACTTCCTTGAATACTCGACGGGGGACATGACCCCGGACTCGTTGCACAGAGCGGCCAAAGAACTCGTGAAGATGGCGGAGCTTTCGGGGATAGGGGGCAGTACTACTATAGACCCCGGTACCCCGCTCGAAAAAGACTTTGTGGTGGACGAGGTCATACCCAACGACTCGGTGCCGCTTTCGGACAAGGTGAACCGCTGCACTGTCTTCCGCGACAAACTGCAGGGCATGGACAAGCGCATAGTCAACGCGGTCTCGATGTACGCATTCACCCGGAACAGGGAGCTTTACGTCAACAGGAACAAGACTATATTCCAGGACTTGAAGCGCGGGCAGGCGATAATACAGGCGGTGATGCGGGACGGGGACGACAACGTGCAGCTCCACGACGGGGACTCCCACCAGGGCGGGTACGAGAACTCCGTCATCCCTGCGGAGCGGTTCGAGGCCCTCGCGCGCGACTGCGGCAGGATAATAGGCGCGCCCAGGCTGAAGCCCGGTTTTTACGACTGCATATTCTCGCCTGAGTTCTCAGGCATTACGGCGCACGAGGCCTTCGGGCACGGCACCGAGTCCGACATGTTCTTAAAAGACCGGTGCCGGGGCAGGGAGTTCATGGGCAAGGCGGTAGGCTCGCCCATAGTCAACATGTACGACTCCCCTGCGGAACCCGGCGAGGCGGGCAGCTTCTTCTTCGACAACGAGGGGCAGCTTGCGTCTCGGACGCAGATATTAAAGGACGGGGTGCTGGTATCGCCCATAACGGATTTGAACTCGGCCACGGCGCTGGGAATACAGAGGACGGCCAACGGCCGCCGCGAGTCATACGAGCGCAAGGCCTACGCGCGCATGACCAACACGTTCTTCGGCGCGGGCAAGGACAGCTTCGAGGACATGCTTGCGAGCGTGGATTCGGGCTACCTGGTCACTCGCCCTTCGAACGGGATGGAGGACCCGAAGGGCTGGGGCATACAGTTGGAAGGATATATGGCCGAGGAGATAAAGGGCGGAAAACTGACCGGGCAGGTACACACGCCGGTAATCGTGACGGGGTATGTCCCGGATTTGCTGCACTCCATCAGCATGGTGGGCGACAATGCGAGGATATTCGGGCTCGGCTACTGCGGCAAAGGCCACAAGGAGTGGGTGAAGGTCACGGACGGCGGGCCGTATCTAAAACTCAAGGCGAGGCTGGGGTAATTACGGCGTCGGAACCTTACTTAATATCCGCCCTATCAACTGGTCTGTAGTCACCTCGTCCGCCTCTGCCTCGTATGTGAGCGTAAGTCTGTGCCGCAGCACGTCGTAGGCCGTCTCCTTCACGTCGTCCGGGGTGGCAAAGCCCCGGCCCCGCATCATCGCCTGCGCCTTGGCCGCCATCGTAAGGTATATCGACGCCCTCGGCGACGCGCCGAACTCCATCAGCCCCTCTATGTCCACCCCGTACTTCTTAGGCTCCCTCGTGGCGAATACTATGTCTATGATGTAGCGCTTCAGCTTCTCGTCCACGTACACGGCGTTCACCAGCTCGCGGCATGCGAATATCTCCGAGACCTCGGCCACCTTGCCTACAGTTATCTCCCCGCCCGTAGTCGCGCGGTTTATGATGGCAAGCTCCTCGTCCTTCGTGGGGTAGCCAATCCTCACCTTCAGCATGAACCTGTCCACCTGCGCCTCCGGCAGGCGGTACGTGCCCTCGCTCTCGATGGGGTTCTGTGTGGCCATGACCAGAAACGGCTGCTCCAGATGGAAGGTGTCCGGGCCTATCGTCACCTGCTGCTCCTGCATTACTTCAAGCAGCGCTGACTGCACCTTCGCCGGGGCGCGGTTTATCTCGTCCGCAAGGAGCAGGTTGGTGAATACAGGGCCTTTTTTCGTGGCGAACTCGCCCGTCCCCTGGTTGTATACGCGGGTGCCGAGGAGGTCTGCGGGCAGGAGGTCCGGCGTGAACTGTATACGGGAGAAGCCCGTGTTAAGCGCCTTGGCGAGCGTCTTAATACACAGCGTCTTTGCAAGGCCGGGCACGCCTTCGAGCAGTATGTGCCCGCGCGTAAGAAGGCCGACCAATAGCCTGTCGAGCATGACCTCCTGCCCGACGATCACCTTGCCGACCTCAGCCTTTATGTCGGTAAGTACCCTGCTGTGCTCGGCTATCTTTTCGGTAAGCTCTTTTATGTCTGGAGTCATCTTGTCCCCGTTTGTGTAGCTGCCCGATTCATCGGGCGTTGTTGTCTTTAGTTGTAGCTGCCCAATTCATTGGGCGCAGTTTATAAGAGCGTCCTTTTCTTTCGTTAAATGTTTAGGCTTTTTATGTGCGGCTTAAGAGCCTTGTCCAGCTTAATCATAGCGTCTATCATGGCCTCGTATATTTGGGGCCACTTGGATTCCTCATCGCGGTATCCGCCGATGGTTATTGTTTTCTTGATGCGACACGCGCGTCTTCCTTCAAGCGGCTGCCATTCAAGAGAACCACCAAAATCCGACTCGACCTTTTTTCTTGCCTTAATTAGTTGGTCAAAGATAGACTTGTTTTTTTCTTCATCCCCGCAGTCTATGTAGCATTCTACAACAGCTTCGTGTTGACGGACAACGTAGTTTAATCCTAAACCTCGAACCCCGGTGCTTGTTCCAATCCAGTTGTGCTGGCCCGGAGAGATGTTGGCGTGCAAGGATGTTTTGGGTTTTGCCGCGTTCAATAATTCCGTCCAAAAGCGTTTTCTGAGAAGGTACCTCTCGGCGATGTTCTCTTTAGTTTCTCCTATCTCTCTAATCTCATCGCTTGGGCCTACGATTAGTGTGAGCAACGGCGCGGGGGAAGATTTTCCTATGCATATTCCTTCTACCTTCAATAGGTAAAAAGAGGCTAACCTCGATTCATTCAACCATGAGATAGCGGCCACATGCTCGGGTCTTGGCTCGGAACATATCCATATTGCAGTTTTGGCTTCATACGCGGAAAGGTACGTAACGAGTTTGCCGAGGTGGTCGTGGTTGCTTTTTTCAAGCTGGTTTTCTATAACTACGGAGTTACCATTACCATCTTCTGCTACTATATCAACATTGAAATTACCCGTTGACTGTTCGCGCTCAGGACTACTGAGGTTGAGGTCAAGCACTTCATTTAGTACGTCAATGTTTTCTTGTAGCCATCGAGTAAAATCGTGTGCCTCATGCTTCCAAACCTCACGCAATGGAACCCTTTGGATTTTACCGATCATTGCAAGTGCTCCTTATGGTTAGAGGCTTCATTATATATATGATAAAAAGCGCCCGATGAATCGGGCAACTACAACATTAAGACAACTGCGCCTTCATTTATACATCTCTTCCAGCTTTATTTCAAGCGCTTCCGGGTTATCCCGTATATACTCTCTTATCTTGTTGAGCGCCTTTTCCGTCCTTATGACATGCTCGTAGTAATTCGGCTGCCACAACTTGATGCCCGCCTCCCTGCTTGCCCTTGACTTGAAGCGCCGGATAACCTCGCCCAACGTCAGGCCGGAGTTCTCCAGCGCGATTATCATATGCAAGTGATCTGGCATTATAACATAAAAATCCAGGATGGCATTGTCTTTAGATAAAGACTCCAACGCCCTTATTATAGCCGCTTGGTATTGTTCTAAAAACCGCTCTGAGCCGTCGGAAGAAACGGTGACAAAATAATAGCCCATGCTTGAATAATCATAGTTAGGAAGGCGGATGTCTTTGATAGCTTTCATAAGCGTGGAACCAAATTTAACATAACAAGCTTTATTAATCAACACGGTTTTGTTTGTGTGGTTATCCGTTAAGTGCAACTGCGCCCGATGAATCGGGCAGCTACAAAAGGCCACCCGGTCAAGGCAAAATGTCCCATACGCCCCGCGTGGGCGCATTGTACTTGAAATATTCTCAGATTGCTGTATTATTATACACATGAAATTCAACGAGCTTGGTCTGACAGAAGAGGTACAACAAGGGATTAGGGATACAGGGTTCACAGAGCTTACCCCAGTACAGGAGGCCGCGCTGCCCATAGCGCTCGCCGGACGCGACGTTGCCGCACAGGCGCAGACCGGTACCGGCAAGACCGCCGCCTTCCTTATCGCCATATTCAACCGGTTAAAAGCCGACCCCGAGCCGATGGTGGGACGCGCGCCGCGCGCCCTTGTCGTCGCGCCCACACGCGAGCTTGCGGTGCAGATACTGGAGGACGCAAAAGGGCTTGGACGCCACACCGGGCTGGTATGCCTCGCGGTATACGGGGGCGTGGACTACCAGAAGCAGAAAGAGGGCCTGGAGAGGGGCGTGGACCTTCTGGTCGGCACGCCCGGCAGGCTCATAGACTACTACAAGCAGAAGGTGTTCAGCCTTAAGTACGTAGAGGCCATGGTGGTGGACGAGGCCGACCGCATGTTCGACATGGGCTTCATCGCGGACATACGCTACATGCTCAAGCGGCTGCCTCCTGCCGACAAACGTCAGTCCATGCTGTTCTCGGCTACGCTGTCACACCGGGTGATGGAGCTCGCGTATGAGCACATGAACAACCCGGAGAAGGTGCAGGTCAACCCGGAGCACATGACGGTGGAGAAGGTCGAGCAGACGCTTTTCCATGTCAGCCGCCACGAGAAGTTCAGCCTGCTCTTAGGCGTGCTCAAGAGGGATAACCCGGTACGGAGCATGCTGTTCATAAACACAAAGAGGGAGGCGGAGCGCGTGGTGGAGCGGCTCAACCGGAACGGCTACCCCTCGGACGTGCTCTCCGGCGACATACCCCAGACCAAGAGGCTCCGCATACTCGACGGGTTCAAGGCAGGCAACCTCCCGATACTTGTTGCGACTGACGTGGCATCGCGCGGCTTGCACGTGGACGGGGTCACACACGTGTTCAACTACGACCTCCCGCAGGACGCGGAGGACTACGTACACAGGATAGGACGCACCGCGCGCGCGGGCGCTACGGGCAAGGCATACTCATTCGCGGACGAGCAGTACGTGTTCTCGCTCGCCGACATAGAAAAGCTCATCGGGATGAAGATACCGGTCGTATGGCCGGAAGAGGAGATGTTCGCCAGAGAGAAGAGGCGCACCCCGGAGGAGAAGCTCGCATCCGAGCAGAGGGAGCGCGAAAGGCGCGAGGAGCGTGACTCGCTTCCCGGCAGGAGACCAGGCGGCAGAGGCGATGGACGCGGAGACAGCGGACGCGGACGGTCAGACAGTGGCGGCAGGCCGGGCGGGCCGAGTGGTGGACGACCGAGACCGCCTGTCAGGAGAGACTCCCCAGCCCCGAGGCCAGCGCAAGCTCAGCCGGTAGTCGCAAAGGACGCAGGTGCCGCTGCTCCGGGTGGCGACCCTGACAATCCAAAGAGGAAGAGACCGCGCAGGCGCAAAAAGCCCTCCGGGCCGAAGCCGGAGACCCCGGCGGTATAAAAGTAGGTGCGGTCCTCCGTGGCCGCGCACAACAGTAACGCCCCGCTTAGGCGCGGTGCACTTTGTTCATCTTCGGAGCCACGGCTCCGTACGGTTGCCTCAGTCCCCCTCTTAAGATAAGAGGGGGATGGGGGAGTTATGAAGCAGTAGAGGCGCAGTGACTCCAACATCAACCACCCCCTTAAAAGCTGTAATACTCCTCTCCGGCGGGCTGGACTCCGCAACCACCCTCGCATATGCGAAATCAAACGGTTACGAATGCTACGCCCTGTCATTCGATTATGGGCAGAGGCACAAGTTCGAGCTGAAGGCGGCAAAGAAGGTAGCGAAGGCCCTCGGCGCGGTTAAGCACGAAATAGTAACGGTAGACCTCTCCCGCTTCGGCGGCTCCGCACTCACGTCAGATATTCCCGTACCGAAGTCCCGCACAATTAAACAGATCGGCCACGGCATCCCGGTGACTTACGTACCAGCAAGGAACACCGTGTTTCTGTCCATTGCGCTCGCATACGCAGAGAGCATCGGCGCACACGACATATTCATAGGGGTGAACGCGCTCGATTACTCAGGATACCCGGACTGCCGCCCGGAGTACATACGGGCCTTCCAGAAGATGGCGAACATTGCGACCAAGGCGGGCGTCGAGGGGGCGAAGCTGAAGATTCACGCCCCGCTGATCAAGCTCAGCAAGGCAGGCATTATAAGGCTGGGAATAAAATTGGGCGTGGACTATTCCCTGACGAGCTCGTGCTACGACCCTGAGCAGGACGGGACACCATGCGGGCGGTGCGACTCGTGCCTGCTACGGGAGAAGGGATTTCGAGAGGCATAAAACACGCCCCGTTTAGAACATCATAGGGCCGGTTGGTATGTACTCCTCTTGCTCCACCTCCTCGACCGACTTCTTTATCTTCTCCTCTTCCGCAATCTTCACCGCGCCCACGGCCATCAGGTGGTGCAGGTATATCCTCTTCAGGTTAATCTCGGTGTAGCGCACGGCCAGCGTCTTGGGGCCTACCTTTATGTCCTCGTTCAACTCGAAGGCCACCCTCGAAGACGGGGTCTGGAAGCGGTAGTCCTTCGACATCCTGTCGAGCAGGGCCTCCGCCTCGTCCACGTCGTCTATCAGGTAGTCAGCCTTCACCTGCCACAGGTGGTCCTGGTGGTCGAACAGCAGGTGTATCATGCTCGCGCCCACTTTCAAGAGGGCTTCCTCGTTCACGTGCCCGGACTCGGCCAGGCTCAACACCTCGGAGACCTCTTTTCGGGACATCCCGAACCGCAGGTTGTAGAGGTCGAATATGCACTGGGCCGCCGACTGCTTGACACTTACGCTCGGCACGGTCGGCTCGGACGGCTCGGCCTTAGTGGTCTTAGGGGCCTTGGTCTTAGCCGGAGCAGTCTTTTCTGTCTTCGTCTTGCTCTTCGTCATCAATTGCCTTCTTTCAGTTATAGTAATCTCATCGTCTACTTAAAGTATAATATATGTCGGGCCGTTATACAACCTTTCTAAGGCTTTCAATGACCATTACCGTTGGCGGGTACAGGTTTGCTGTCCACAACCTTTACGTCTTTTCTGTTGTATACGGCGCAACCCTTCAATTTTGTGGCAGGGTTGGCGACTCCGAACGTATGCGTTCTGCCGCCTCCGGCTTCACCTGCGCCGCTTTTTTCGTATTTCCAGTCGGCCTTTTCCAGGAAGACTACGTCCACACGCCAGATGATGACGGGCCTGCCACGTTCAATGGATTCGGTGGGGTCTATAAGGTAGCGCCAAACGATATACCAACCGGGGTGGTCGTAGTGCGACTGAATGGCCCAGGGTCTTTTGCTTCCCTTGCTTTCCAGGCAATCCGCCGGCTTGGGGCTGTTTCCCGATCCTCTGCGCTTCAGGTCGGGAAACCTTTGCTGTGCCGTATCAGTGTTTTTGTGTTTTTCATAGTTGCTCACCGAGTCCAGTCCCTTTGTCCCGAAAATACCTACCAGTGCACTGAATACATTGGCCTGCTCGTAGTAAAGGTCCATGAGTTCGGCAAGCTCGCGCTCTACATAGTCAACGGTTTTTAATATTGCGGTGCCGTCCAGTCCCGACGGCAGCTTGACGGAAGGGTCTATAAATTCTTTTTTTGGCATCAGGACTCGCCGTTGACCGTTAGCGCAGAAAGAAGCGGTATGGACTTGACCGCCATGTCGTAGTATTTTACGTTCATCTCTACGCCCACGCTCCGAAGCCCAAGTGCCGTCGCCGCCGCAATGGTCGAGCCGGAACCCATAAACGGGTCCAATATTCGGCCTTCACCCAAGGGTAGCGCGGCCCGGACGAGTTGCCTCATGAAGTGTTGCGGTTTGAGTGATGGGTGGGGTGCGGCTTCACGTTCCTGACCTCTGGCAACGGAAGACCAAATTACGTCTTTGAATGGTTCTTCTTTTGAAACCCGTCTTAGTCCGCCGGTCTTCCAGTTGCGCAGGTTGTCCTGTACGCGCCCCTCGCAGGGTTTCCTGAACAGGCCCCAGGGTTCCCAGCAGGAACGCGGCATCACACTTACCATCCCAAACTCCGCTTCGGCGTTCTTGGGCCTATCTCCCCCCCGAAGCGTCTGTACAAGACGTATGATTTCCCCCCTCTTTTCAAAGCCTGCGCTTATAAACGGTTCATACACGAGGTAAGAGACGAGAGGGTTAGTAGCAATAAACACATGCGCCCCAGGCACAAGCACCCGTTCAAGCTCGTGCGCCAGCCTTGAAAAGAACAGACGGAGGGCAGCCTTCTCGTCCTCGCTCAGTATGGTAAACCGTGGAAGGGGTGACCTCTGACATCCGTCGAACGAAGGCGGGATGCGCCATACTCCGCCCTTACCTTCCTCTTTCTTGCGCAGTTCCTTGTCGGAATACTCGATTAACCCGTAAGGAGGGTCGGTTACAACAGCCTCGAAGCTGTTTGGCTCTGCATGCCTTAGCCACTCAAAGACGTCTTCGCAGTACGTTTCGTAAAAGTTCCCCTGCTTAAATGCAAGGCTCGTCTGCGAGGGCGCTCCATCAGGCGTGTTCCTGATGCGGTTTTTCCGTGTTGTGGTACGCCATACATGTTCCGGTAGTATCTTGGTAGGTAGCATATTGCCAATATAGTTTAAGGGGGCTTAAAAAGCAAGGGTTTTGTGTGTCATGATTTTTGCCTGTCACTAAGCGCGCGGTTGACCTCTCGTTCCGCCTCTTTCTTTTTAAGGGTGTCCCTGACGTCGTGGAACTTCTTGCCTTTTGCCACGCCAAGTTCCATCTTCACGTGGCTGCCCTTGAAGTATATCTTCAGCGGGACCAGCGTGTACCCCTTCTGGGTCAACAGCCCGGTCAGCCGCTTTATCTCCGACTTGTGCAGCAGGAGCTTGCGGGTCCGCTCCGGGTCGGTATTCATTATGTTGCCGTGCGAGTAAGGCGGTATGTGGCAGCCTATAATGAAGACCTCGCCCGCCTTGACCTGGGCATAGCTGTCCTTGAAGTTGGCGCGGCCCTCCCTGAGGGACTTGACCTCCGTGCCCACGAGCGCCATGCCCGCTTCGAGCGTCTCCTCTATGAAGAAGTCGTGGTATGCCTTCTTGTTCGAGGCGACAAGCTTTATTGCGTCGTTGCGCATTTACACCCCGACGAACATCAGGTCAGGGTCCTCGATGCGGCGTATGACCTCGTTCATAAAGTGCTGCGCCTTGGCCCCGTCCACCACCCTGTGGTCGAAGGTCAGCGAGAGCGGCAGAACCTTCTTTATCTTCAACGCGCCGTCAACCACTGCGGGCTTCTCCATTATCTTCCCAACGCCGAGTATGCCTACCTCCGGGTAGTTGAGTATCGGCGTGCCGAATATGCCGCCTATAGAGCCGTAGTTGGTTATGGTGAAGGTGCCGCCCTTAAGCTCTTTAATTTCGAGCGTGCGCTTCCTTGCCTTATCCGCCAACGCCTCTATTTCCTTTGCTATCTCCATCACGGACTTCCTGTCCGCGTCCTTCACGTTGGGTACTATAAGCCCGTCACGTGTCTCGACAGCGATGCCTATGTTGTAATAGCCCTTGATTACTATTTCATCTTCGCTCATGGACGAGTTCATGTACGGGTCGCGTTTAAGCGCGCCGACTACGGCCTTTACTATGAACGGCAGAAATGTCAGACGCGCGCCCTGCTTCTTGGCCGCGTCTTTTTCCTTTTCGCGGATGCGCCACAGGAGGCCAACGTCCGCCTCGTCGGTAGTAGTCACCTGCGCCGTCTTTGTGAGCGACTCCACCATCGCCTGAGCTATCTTGCGCCTGACGCCACGGAGAGGCTGCCGCTCGACCGGGCCGTATGCGTCCGAGCCGGGTGTGCCGGGCGGTTCGGGCGCGCCCTTCTCCGGCGCTCCGAGTGAGGCCGCCTTCCTCACGTCGTCTTCCGTGACGCGGCCCCTTGGCCCCGTGCCGCGCAGGCGCTCTATGTCCACGCCGAGTTGTCTTGCGAGGGCGCGGTCCTTGGGCAGCGCGTCCACGCGAGACCTTGACACGACAACCGGCCTATCAGCCGCAGGAGTTCCTACCTCGCCTTCTGGCTCGTCTTCCGGGGCCTCCTCCAACTCGCCCACAACGCCGACGGAGCCTCGGTTCACCTTGACGGTCTCTGCGGGGGCGGGGGCGGAGCTTGCTAATGGTGGAGACGGAGGGGCAGACACGGGGGCCGCCTTCTCAGGCTGGCTGGTTTTCTCTTTAGCTGCCGCCTTAAGCTCTCCCTCGTCGCCGATTACAGCAATGACCTCGCCAACCTTGATGATATCACCCGGCCCGCCCTTGAGGCTTATGACGTAACCGGACGTGGGCGAGGGGACCTCGGCTACCGCCTTGTCCGTCTCGACCTCTAATATCACCTGGTGGTCGGTAACCTTATCGCCGACCTTGACCTTCCACTCCACGACCTCGCCTTCGGTAAGCCCTTCGCCTATGTCCGGGAACCTGAACTCGTATGGCATGGCCGTACCTCCCGCCTAAGTTATATCTTTATATTACTGCGCGATGCGCGCAATGACAAGTCCGGTGAGGAGCTTCGGGTAGAAGTACGTCGACTTCTGCGGCATTATCTCCCCGGCCAGCGCGACGTCCTTGACCTCGCGCACCTTTGTGGGGTTTAACAAAAAGCACATAGCGAACTCGCCCGACGCGACTCGCTCCAGCGCCTTGACGCCGTCCTTCTCGAACTTCACGGGCTGGTCGTTTGATACGGCCTCGGTGTCTATGCCCAGCACGCGCTCTATGATGAGCGTGTGCAGTATGGTCACGTCGAGGCGGCAGTATGTCTCGGAGCGCGAGCACCGGAAGGTGTCTATCACCGGGTCCATCTCCTTCAGGGTGAGCAGGTGGAACGAGGAGCCATGGTCGAAGTAAAACCCGAACGCATGGTCGGCCCCGCCTTTTTCCACGAGCGCATTCAGGAACGCGGCCGTCTTTGACGCCTCGTCATTGCCGGTAAAGGGATATTCCTCGATGCGGAAGTACTGACGCGCCTTGCCGAGTATGTCTTCGAGCGAAAGCCCGTGGGCGTCTTTGATCAGCCTGTGTGTGGGGAGCACTGTGAGGCCGTCCTCGTCCATGTTCGATAGAAACATCGGGACGTACTCGAACTCGCCTGTGGTCATGCCCATGCCCTTGCAGTAATCCCTGAACGCCAGCGCCGTCTCGTAGCGGTGGTGCCCGTCCGCGATAAATACCTTCCTGCCCTGCATCGCTGCCCTTACTGCCTCGATGGCGGACGCGTCCTGCACCACCCACATGCGGTGGTGCGAGCCGTCGTCGTCTTTGACGGATATATCAGGCTGCGCATCTTTTGTAGCGGTGGATAGCTGCCTGGAAATGGTCCTTTCCGGGTCCGAGTAAAGCGAGAATATCTGGCTGGCGGAAGCGCCCGCGGCCTTCATAAGCTCGAAGCGGTCGGCCTTCGGCCCCTTGAGGGTGCCCTCGTGCGGGAGCACCACGCCGTTGGCCCAGTCCTCAAGCTTCAACATGCAGACGAAGCCGGACATGCCTTTTGCCTCGCCGGACGGGGTGGTGTAGTCTATGTTGTATACGTAGAGAGACGGCTTTTCTTCGACCTTCAGCACGCCCTCGCCAAGCCATTGGTCCAGGCATCGCTTCGCGCGGGTGTAGCGGTTGTCCGTCTCGTCGTCATTCGGAAAGGGCTTTGCGAAGTCAAGCCTGACCACGTTGTGGTGGCTCCTGTCGTACAGGGCCTCCCTGTACTCAGGAGAAATGACGTCGTACGGCGGGGCCACAAGCTTAGAGATGTCGCCCGCTACTGCCTTGTCGTACCTTATGCCCTTAAAGGCGATTATGTCTGCCATCGTTATTCCCTCTACCAGCCCTCTACGAAGCTCTTCAGGCGTTTGCTGCGGCTGGGGTGCCTGAGCTTCCTCAGGGCCTTCGCCTCTATCTGGCGTATGCGCTCGCGGGTGACGTCGAACTCCTGGCCGACCTCCTCCAACGTATGGTCTGCCGCCTCGCCAATACCGAAGCGCCTCCTGAGTACCTTCTCCTCGCGCGTAGTCAGGGTCTGCAGCACCCTTTTCACCTGCTCGTGCAAGTCCGCGTTAATGGCGGATTCGAGCGGGGACATGGCGCGTTTGTCTTCGATGAAGTCGCCAAGGTGGGAGTCCTCTTCTTCTCCTATCGGGGTTTCGAGCGATATGGGCTCCTTGGCTATCTTCAGGACCTTCCTGACCTTCTCCAAAGGCAGGGCCATCTCGTTTGCAATCTCCTCCGGCGTCGGCTCGCGTCCAAGCTCCTGCACCAAGTGCCTCGAGGTGCGGATTAGCTTGTTTATGGTCTCTATCATGTGCACCGGTATGCGTATGGTGCGGGCCTGGTCCGCGATTGCGCGCGTTATGGCCTGACGTATCCACCACGTTGCATAGGTGGAGAACTTGTAGCCGCGTTTGTACTCGAACTTGTCCACGGCCTTCATCAGGCCAATGTTGCCCTCCTGTATGAGGTCGAGGAACTGCAGGCCCCTGTTCGTGTACTTCTTTGCTATGCTGACCACCAGACGGAGGTTAGCCTCTACAAGCTCCGCCTTTGCGGTCTTCATCTTGTAGTCGCCCTTGTCGAGCGAGTCCACCGCGCGCCTCAGCTCTTCGGGGGGGACAAGCGACTCCAACACCACGCGGTCGAGCTTCTTCTTCGCGTTTATGTAGGACTTTTCAAGCTCGGCGAACTGGTCGGCCGTAAGCTTCACGGCCTTGGGCGGCTTGAGCTTCGCGCCCTCCTTGCGGGGTTTTGCGAATATTGCGTGTAGCTCGTCTATCGTTACGCCCGCGCGCCTTGCGCACGCCTTTATGTTCCTCTCCGCCTCTGCCGCGGTGAAGGCCAGGTCCCGGAGCTTCTGTACCGAGTGGTCTACCTGCCTGGGGTGGAGGTTCGCCTCCTCTAACTTCTCGGCCAGGTCCTTCTTGGTCTTCTTCATCGCGTTTTTTATCTTCAGCCGTCTCGTCTCGGAGAGGTTCGCCTTTTTGAGCTCCACTATCTGTTTGATAAGCCCGTCATAGAGCACGAGCGCCTCGTCAAGTACCGCTATCGCGCGCTCCCTAAGCTCCGCCTCGTCCACTTCTTCTAACTCCTCGAACTCCTCCTCGTAGGTATGGACGACCTCGCTTATGCCGACCTTCTCCGCCCGGAGCTTCTCGCCCAGGGATATGAGCTCCTTGAGGGCAGCGGGCATGTTGTATATGACCTTGGCTATCTCCCTCTGGCCCTCCTCGATGCGCTTGGCAATCTCCACCTCGCCTTCGCGGGACAGAAGCGACACCGTGCCCATCTCGCGGAGGTACATCCTGACAGGGTCGTCGGTCTTGCCTATCGCGCCGGGTGTTAAGTCCAGGGGCTCCTCGGCCTCCTCTTCCTCCTCCTCGAACTCGATGTCCGTGAAGGCGGGTTCTTTTTCCACCTCCTCGTTCTCGATGATGCGGGCGTAGCGCTCCTCCTGAGAGGTGTCAATGACCTCTATCTCCATCTCCCCGAACATCATCATGATGTTGTCTATCTGCTCCGAGGATATTATCTCGGGCGGAAGGACGTTGTTCAGGTCGTCGTAGGTGAGGTAGCCCTTCTCCTTGCCGACGTTAATAAGATGTTTTACTTCTTCTAACTTTTCTTCTTTTGCCATTCAATGAACTCCTTCTGCAATTTATTTAAAAGGTCTAAATCCTTGTTCTCTTCCGCTTCTTTCATCTGTCGGCTAAGCTCCGCGAGCCTCCTGTCGACACGCCCCTTCAATAACCTCGCAACCGAGCCCCTTGCAGAGGCCGCAGGGTCGTCGTATTCCCCGCCCCGTACCGACAGGGCGAGCAGCATCTCTTTTTCGGCCTGCTCCTTGAGGGTGTCTAAAAGCCTGGGCACGTTGACCTCGCCCTCGGCCTCCACCATCTCAAAGAGCTTCGCCGCTATTGCCCTGAGCTTTGCGTCAGAAAAGTCGTCCGGCCCAAGCTCGCCAACCGCCTCGACTGCCACCTCCGGGTAGCGTATGGCCAGGTGCAGAAGCTCTTCCTCTAACCTGCTTGCGGCTGCGAATGCCTGCTTGCCAGGCCTGCCCGCGACCGTCCTGCCTAACTTCTTGTTCAGCTCCTCTACTAACGCAGACTCCGGCACGCCGAGCACCTCTGCGGAGCGCTTTATGTAGTGGCTCCTTTCGACCCCGTTCGTCACCCTGGCCAGTATCCCGGTCAGGGCGGATGCGGCGGCGACCTTTTCCTCTATGGCGTTTGCGCCGGAGGATACACGCCTTATCACGAAGTCCATCAGGCCCTCGGAAGCCTTAAGCCGCTCGGTAAGCCCGGCGGCGCCTTCTCGTTTGAACAGGCTGTCCGGGTCGTCGCCCTGCGGCAGAAGAGCTACCTTTGCGGTCATCTCCGTGCCCAGGAATACTTCGAGCGAGCGTTCCGCCGCTTTCAGGCCGGCCGCGTCCGAGTCGAACACAAGCATGACCTTTTTCGCGTAGCGGCCCAGAAGCCTCAGATGTCCGGGCGTCAGGGCCGTGCCCAGCGTGGCTACCGCGTTTGACACACCCGCCCTGTGGCAGGCGATGGCGTCCATGTAGCCCTCTACTATAACCGCGTATCCCTTCTTCCTTATCGGCTCAGCAGCGGTGTCTATCAAGTATAGCGTATCGCCCTTCTTGAAGAGCGCGGTCTCCGGCGAGTTCAAGTACTTCGGCTCGTCGTCGCCCATCGTGCGCCCGCCGAAGCCTATTACCCGGCCCCGCACGTCTTTAATCGGGAACATCAGCCGGTCGCGGAAGCGGTCGTAATGACCCTGCCCGGTGGAGCGCTTCACAGCGAGCCCGGACTTCTCCGCTGACTCAGGAGCAATGCCCTTTTTGCCAAGACGCCCTAAGAGCCCGTCCCAGCCGGAAGGGCTGTAACCAAGCACATGCTCGCGCGCGACCTCGTCAGTTATGCCGCGCTTCTTTAAGTAAGCCCGCGCCTTCTCGCCTTCTTTAGACTTGTGCAGGCAGTCGGAGTAAAACTCTGCCGCCTCAAGGTTGGCCTTGAGGGTGGCCTCGTACTCGCCCTTGCCCGACCTGCCCACGCCCGGAGTGCTCTCCGGTATCTCTATTCCAGCCCTCTCGGCCAGCCGCCTTACGGCCTCCGGAAATGTGAAGTTGTCGTGCCTAATCAGGAAGCCTACAGCGTCCCCGCCCGCGCCGCAGCCGAAGCAGTGGAATATCTGCTTCGCGGGGGACACCGTGAACGAGGGCGTCTTCTCGTTGTGGAACGGGCAGAGGCCCAGGTAGTTCGCGCCCCTTTTCTTGAGGCTCACGCGCTCCGATATAAGCTCGACAATGTCGACGCCGGAGCGTACCCGCTCTACTATGTCGTCGGGTATCAAGCCTTCCAAAACTACCACCCACTGTCAAACAATATGTTACTCCTGTAGCGGCAACTGTAGTTTTCATAACTCCCCCATCCATGCTCAGGCGCATCGCACTTTGTTCATCATCGGCGGACTCGCCGCCGTAAAGTGGCCTCTTATCTTAAGAGGGGGACTGAGGGGGCGTTATTGGTATTATTCCCCGAACTCCGCTATCGTTATGGCGTCGCCGCCTTCCTCGAAGGTTGCGTGCCTGAACGAACTCACACGCCGGTGGCCGCGTAGCGCCTCGGCTACAGCTTTGCGAAGCGCGCCCGTACCCCTGCCGTGTATTATCCTTACCGACCTTACCCCGGACATCAGACAATCGTCCAGGTACTTGTCTAACTTATCAAGCGCCTCTTCGACACGCATTCCAATAAGGTTGACTTCAACCCCCGGCCCTGCGCCCTCTTCGGACTCGCGGCTTACCGTAACCTGCACGGCCTTTTTGGGTCCAGCTTTGGCCCCTGCCGCAGGCTCTATCTCGTCGGCCTTCAGGGTCACCTTCATGCTATCCAACTGCACGACAACAAGCCCCTTGTCGCGCTTCACGTCCAATACCTTGCCCAGCTTGTTGTGCCTGTATACTCGGACCGTGTCGCCCGCGTGTATGGCGCTTATGTCCACGGTGCGGGCAGGCTCTGTAATTTCGTCCGCCCTAAGCTCGTTTACGAGCGCGAGGGCCTCCGCGCCTACCTTCTTCGCCTCGGCCAGGGCGACGCCCTTGTCCACCGGCCTACGAGCGGCGTCATCCATCTCGCGCATCTTTACCCTGAGCGAGCTGATGATGCCTGCGGCCTTTTCCTTGGCCTTACGTACCGCCTCGCGCCTGTCCGTGTCCGCCTGACGCACAAGCTCCTGGAGCCTCTCCCGCTCCTCCCTTGCGCGTACCAGCTCGGCGGACGCCCTAACACGGTCCTCGCGGGCCGCAATTGACTCCTTCTCTAACCGCTCTATAAGCCCGTCCACCTGCACGTCGCTGCCCGTGCGGGAGCGTTCCGCCGCCTCGATGACCTGTCTGGGCATGCCGAGCCTGCCCGCCACGAGGAGCGCGCTGCTCCTGCCGGGCCTGCCGATCAAGAGCCTGTATGTCGGCCCGAGTGTCTCCGAGTCGAACTCGACCGAGGCGTTAGTCACGCCCGGCGTGTTAGCTGCGAACACCTTGAGGGCCCCGTGGTGCGTGGTGACCAGCACGCGGCATCCGCGCCTGTGAAGCTCGCCGAGTATTGCCGCGCCAAGCGCCGCGCCTTCTGCCGGGTCCGTACCCGCGCCAAGCTCGTCAAGCAGCACCAGCGTATTCTTGTCCGCCTTGCCGAGTATCCGCACTATCTGGCTTATGTGCGACGAGAATGTGCTCAGGTTCTGCTCGACGCTCTGTTCGTCACCGATGTCCGAGAATATGTTCTCAAAGACCGAAAGCACGCTGTCAGGCGACGCCGGTATCAGCATCCCCGCCTGCGCCATCAGGCACAAAAGGCCCACGGTCTTCAGAGCGACCGTCTTGCCGCCCGTGTTCGGGCCGGTTATCACTATGACGGTGTGCTCCCCGCCGAACTTCACGTCGAGCGGCACGGTGTCCGCGCCCTTTACCTTAATGAGTAACGGGTGGCGTGCGGAGCGAAGCTCAACGCCGCCGCCTTTCTTGAGTGCGGGCATCTCCGCGCCTATCGCCTGCGCGTAAGAGGCCTTGGCGTATATAAGGTCGAGCCCGGAAAGCGCATCGAGCGAGGCCTCCAGGCCGTCCTTCGACTCTCGCACAACTGCCGTCAACTCAAGGAGTATGCGCTCGACCTCGGAGCGCTCGTCCACCCTGAGTTGCACGAGCTTGTTGTTTAACTCCACCGTCGCCTCAGGCTCGACGAACACGGTCGAGTGGGAAGCCGAGTGGTCGTGCACTATGCCGCTTAGGTACATCTTGTAGTTCGGCTTAAGCGGTATAACGTAACGGTCGCCGCGCATAGTGACCACAGGCTCCTGCACCGCTTTGGCGTACGCGGGGTCCTGCACTATTCGCTCTAACGCCTTGTTTATCCGCGAGCGCACCACCGAGAGCGTACGCCTTATGCGCTTTAGCTCGAAGCTCGCGGAGTCGAGCACTTCGCCTTCGTCGCCGATGGCGCGTGCGATGCCAGACTCGACGGCCTCGAACACTCCAAGTGCAGTCGCGCGCTGGTTTAATAGCGGGCTCTGCGCCTTAGCCGCCATCAGGCAGGCCTTCACGAGCCGGGACGTCCTTGCCACGGACTGCACGGCTAACAGGTCTTCCGGCCTTAACGCCGCCCCTTGCACCCCTGCCTTCTTGAGCGCGGTGGATATGTCTTTGAGGCCGTGTATAGGGAAGTCCCGCCTGGCATCTAACAGCCGGCGAAGCTCTTCCGTCTCTTTCAATGAACGCTCTACCCACGCGGGGTCTGCCGATGGGACAAGTTGTTCCACCACGGCCCGGCCCGGCTCCGATGCGGCGTACCCCGTCAGTATCTCCCTGACCTTGTAATACTCAAGCGCCCTTAGCGCATGCTCGTCCATCTATACAGTATAAACCAAAAGAAGGGGCAGCAAGCCGAAGGCTGCGCCCCCTCGTTTGTAAATGCACCTTTTAAAAGGAGTTGGCCGCATCAGCCTCCCAAAGCTTCCTTTACGAGGTCGTTTACCATCCTGCCGTCCGCCTTGCCCTTGACCTTGGGCATGAGCGCCTTCATCACCTTGCCCATGTCCTGCGGCCCGCTTGCGCCGGCCTCGGCCACCGCCTCTTTCACCAGCGCCATGACCTCGTCTCTGCCCATCTGCTGGGGCATGTAGGCCAGAAGTATGACAAGCTCCGCCTTCTCCTTATCGGAGAGGTCGGTACGGCCCGCCTTTTCGAACTGGTCTATGGACTCTTTCCTCTGCTTAACGGCGGAGGAAAGCACGGCAAGCACAGCCTCGTCGTCAAGTTCCTTGCGGCCATCTATCTCGCGGTTCTTGATGGTGGATACGAGTAGCCTTATGGTGGAGACCCGTAATGCGTCCTTGGCCTTCATCGCCTCGGTCAGGTCTGCTTTGATTTTTTCCTTGAGCGACATCGGGCTCCCTTCGGTATGTTGCGCATCTATTTGAAATCTATTGGTTTTTGTTGCGCAAGCAAAAAAGACGGACTCCAAGTTTGAACGGGGAGTATACCCCCTGAGAAGCGGCTTGTCAAGTGAAAGTGAGAAAAAGATGAAATTAGGGGGGAGGGGGAGTTATGAAAACGACTGAGATTGCCGCGACGTTCCGGCTACTTCCTCCTGCGCTTCAACTCCTCATAAACCTCGGACGGCGTTACACCGGACACTGCGAGCGCGACCAGGGTGTGGTACCAGAGGTCGGCGGCCTCGTGCATTATCTCGTTTGCTTTTCCGCCCTTGACTGCGGCGATGAACTCGCCCGACTCCTCGGTCACCTTGCCGAGCAGCTTCTTATGCCCGCCCTTTATAAGCTTTGCCGTGTACGAGCCGCTGGGCAGGTTCGCCTTCCTGTCCATTATAACTGCGTAAATCTTATCGAGGATGTCGCTCCCGGAGTATACGTCGGCGGCATCGAACACCTTCACGCCCGCATCGCTCGTGCCATCCGCCTCGACCTTCGTGAAGAAGCAGGAGCGATGCCCCGTGTGGCATGCGGCGGTCTTCTGCTCCACTTTAATCAGCAGGCAGTCGTTGTCGCAGTCGTGGAATATCTCTTTTACGGTCTGGGTGTTGCCGGAGGTCTCGCCTTTAAGCCAGAGCTTCTGGCGGGAGCGGCTCCAATAGTGGCAAAGCCCGGTCTCTATTGTCTTCGTGAGCGATACGGCGTTCATGAGGGCCATCATCAGTACCTCGCCGTTTACGTGGTCCTGCACTATGGCCGGGATGAGGCCGTCTTTGTCGAACTTCAGGGTGGTTATGTCGAACATCTTTTATTTTCTCATCCTATTGTAGGGGCCGACCTATGTGTCGGCCCATGTAGTTGCCCGATTCATCGGGCGATTTTAAAGGCGCTCAATAAATTGAGCAACTACAACTTCAAGCAAGGGCCGACACATCGGTCGGCCCCTACAATTTGTACCCAATCTTACGTAAAAACTCCCGCCTCTCCTTCACGTCGCCTTCGCCCTCTACGCCCTTGGGCGGGAAGCCGTCCACCACGCCCATCACCCCGCGCCCCTGCCCTGTCTGGGCTACTATAACCTCGACCGGGTTTGCAGTGGCGCAGAACACGTTGGCCACCTCCGGGCAGGCCTTGACCGCGTTAAGGACGTTGATGGGGAAGCAGCCGGACATCACTATTGCGAAGAAGTGTCCGCACGCGACGTCTTTGACTATCCCGATAGCCGTGGCCTTGAGCGAGTCGTCTGTAGCCTCGGCTCGTATGAGGCACGGGCCGGACGCCTCGGAGAACGCCACGCCGAACTTTGCATTGGGCACGTTCGTCATAACGACTTCGTAGAGGTCCTCGGCGGACTTTATGAAGTGCGTATGGCCGAGTACCATGTTGCAGCCTTCGGGCAGCGAAATCTTTACGGAAGTGAATTCCATTCTTAGCTCCTTATTGTAGGGGCCGTACCTATGTGTCGGCCCTGCCTTTCTGCTTTGGTCATTCAGGTAGAGGCCATCATAGGCGCACCGGCACGCCTCTTCCCTGCAAATATTCCTTCGCCTCTTTAATCGTATATTCCTTGTAATGGAATATCGAAGCGGCGAGGGCGGCGTCCGCGCGCCCGTCTACCAGCCCGTCGTAGATGTGCTCCAGGTTCCCCACGCCGCCGGATGCTATGACGGGTATGCCCACCGCATTGGATACCGCGCGGGTAAGCTCTATGTCGTAGCCGGTCTTCTGCCCGTCCTGGTCCATACTTGTCAGCAGTATCTCGCCCGCGCCGTACTCCTCCATCTTGACGGCCCATGCTACCGCGTCGATATACGTCGGCTTCCTGCCGCCGTGCGTGAAGACCTCCCAGTGTATGCCGGACGCATCCACGCCCTGGAAGAAAAGCGAACGAAGCTCCGGGTCTGCGAACCACGGGAGTTTTTCTTTTACTTCCTGTATCTGGGACGCGCGCACGGAGTCGCCCACGGGCAGGGTGCGCTTCGCGTCTATCGCCACCACTATGCACTGGCTCCCGAACCGCTCGGACGCGGCCTTTATGAAGCGCGGGTCGTATACGGCGGAGGTGTTAATGGACACCTTGTCGCAGCCCGCCTTCAGAAGCTCTCTTATGTCATCGGTGGTCTTGATGCCGCCGCCGACCGTAAGCGGCATGAACACCTGCTCCGACGTGCGCTTTACTACGTCGAGTATTATTCCGCGTTTCTCGTGCGAGGCGGTGATGTCCAGAAACGTAAGCTCGTCCGCGCCCTGGAGGTCGTACGCGCGCGCAACCTCCACCGGGTCGCCCGCGTCACGCAGGTTCACGAAGCTCACGCCCTTTACCACCCGCCCGTCCTTTACGTCGAGGCAGGGTATTATCCTTCTTGCGAGCATGGCGTTATCCCCTGCCCTTCGTCATCGCGATCGCCTCTTTTAGGTCGAGCGTGCCCTCGTATATCGCCTTGCCTGTGATGACGCCCTCGATGCCGAAAGACTCGACCACCATCAGGGCCTTCACGTCGTCAATGTCCTTAACGCCGCCGGACGCTATGATGGGCACGGACACGTGCCCTGCAAGCTTCATGGTCGCGTCAATGTTGTGGCCGGTCATCATTCCGTCGCGGCTGATGTCCGTGTATATGATGGCGCGTACGCCCGCGTCCTCCATCTTCTTTGCGAGGTCGTCCACGGTCACGCGCGATACGTCGCCCCACCCGCGCACGGCCACCATGCCGTCCTTAGCGTCTATGCCCGCAACAATCCTGCCGGGGTACTTCTTGCATGCGAGCACTACCAGGCCGGGTACTTCGAGCGCGGCGGTGCCGAGTATTACCCGCGACACCCCAAGGCCTAACAGGAGGTCGATGGTGGGGAGGTCTCGTATGCCGCCGCCTACTTCTATGGGTATATTTACTGCGGAGAGTATCTCCTTTATGGACACGAGGTTCTTCTGCTTCCCGGCGAACGCCCCGTCCAGGTCAACTACGTGTATCAGCTCCGTGCCCAGCGCCTCAAAGCTCTTCGCGGTGCTGCCGGGGCTGTCCGAATAGATGGTAGCGTCTTCCATCCTCCCTTGCAGGAGCCGGACGCAGTTGCCTCCCTTCAGGTCAATAGCGGGTATTACGATCATTTCAGCTCTCCGAACTTCTTTAGTATAGTGAGGCCCAGCTCCTGGGACTTCTCAGGGTGGAACTGGGTGGCGAACACGTTGTCCTTCCATATGCTGGACACAAACTCTATGCCGTAGTCGGTCGTGGTAGCCGCTACGGACTGGTCGACGGGCTTGACGTAATACGAGTGCACGAAGTAGAAGTACGAGCCGTCCGGCACGTCGGCGAGACACGGCGCGGGCCGTTGTATCTTCACACGGTTCCAGCCCATATGCGGTACCTTGTACAGGCTCTCGGCATTGTCTTTCACCTCTGCCGGAAAGCGCACCACCCTGCCCGGTATGACGCCAAGGCCGGGGTGCACGCCGAACTCCTCGCCCTCGTCGAACAACAACTGCAGACCGAGGCATATGCCGAGGAATGGCCTACCGGACTCTATCACCTTGTGTACCGTGTCTACGAGGCCGAGGGCGTTTAAGTTCTTCATGCAGTCAGGGAACGCGCCCACGCCGGGCAGGACGGCCCTGTCAGCGTTTAATATCACGGTCGGGTCGGAAGTGACGACCGCATCGTGGCCGACCTTCTCGAAGCCCTTCTGCACGCTCCGCAGGTTGCCCATCCCGTAGTCTATTATCGCAATCATCGTGTCCTTATGGCCCTTCCATTACGCCCTCCCCACCTGCGGGGGAGGGACACAGGGTGGGGGTTAGATTGTGCCCTTTGTGGACGGCACGCCGTCCTTGCGCGGGTCGAGCCTCGTGGCCGCGTCAAGCGCGCGCCCGAAGCCCTTGAACACCGCCTCTATTATATGGTGCAGGTTCTCACCGTACGGGACATTGATATGCACCGTCACCTGCGCGTTATTGGTGAACGCCTTGAAGAAGTCGTGCACAAGCTCCACGTCGAACTCGCCGACCTTGCCCTTGGGCATCTCCACGTTGTATACGAGGTTCGGCCTGCCGGAAATGTCCAGCGCGACCTCTGCCATCGCCTCGTCCATCGGGGCCTTGGCCTCGCCGTAACGCGCAATGCCCTTCATGTCGCCGAGCGCCTGCTTCACCGCCTGGCCGAACACTATGCCCACGTCCTCGACCGTGTGGTGGTAGTCCACCTCCACGTCGCCTTTGGCGTGTACGCTCAGGTCGAACAGCCCGTGCTTCGCCATGAGCGAGAGCATGTGGTCGAGGAACGGGACGGAGGTCTTCACCTCGTATTTGCCGGTACCGTCAAGATTCAGCGAGAGCTTGACTTCTGTCTCGGCCGTCTTTCTTTCTATCGTGGCGTTGCGGGCCATTGAGCCTCCTGTTTCATAACTCCCCCATCCCCCTCTTATCTTAAGAGGGGGACTGAGGGGGCGTTACTGTAGATTCTTCACTCCGTTCAGAATGACAAACAAATACGCCCGATGAATCGGGCAACTACATGTAAGGTGTGGTGAGCAATCCCCACCCTACACACGTACCATATCCTTCAGCGCCGCCAGAAACTCGTCGTCCTCTTCGGGCGTGCCGACAGTGACCCTCAGGCAGTCCATAAGCGGGCCGGGCGCGCTCAGGTCTCTCACGAGTATCCCGCGCTTCTTCAGCCCCTCGAATATCCTTGACGCGCCTGCCACCCGGAAAAGCACGAAGTTCGTCTTCGACGGGTAGGCCGTCACGCCCGGCATCTTGCCCAAGGCGTCGTATAGCCTCTCACGTTCTTTTACTATATGCCATACCTGTCCGTCAATAACTTCTTTGTGGCCGAGTATTATTTCCGCCGCCCTCATGGACAGGGAGTTCAGGTTATATGGCAGGCGCACCTTGTTTATCTCGTCTAAAATCTGCTTCGAGGCCGCCATGATGCCGACCCGGAGGCCCGCCATTCCTATCTTCGAGAGCGTCCTGAGTACTATAAGGTTCGGGCAGTATTCCGTCTCCTTGATGAACGTATCGCCTGAGAAGCTGTAGTAGGCCTCGTCCACCACCACTATGCCGTGGAAGCCATCTATCAGGCGGCGCACCTTGTCTTTGTCGAACAGGTTGCCCGTGGGGTTGTTCGGGTACGCGATGAAAAGCATGTTCGGCTTTCGGACGTTAATAAACTTGAGCGTCAGGTCGAAGTCAAGCTCGAAGTCTTTTGTCAGCGGCATCTCGATTAACTGCTGCCCGAGGGCACGCGCTATTATGCCGTACATGGAGAAGGTCGGGACGGGGTACGCGACGAGTCCGGGCGAGCCGCCGAAGGTGGTAATCGCCATGCCGATGAGTTCGTCCGAGCCGTTGCCGAGCAGAAGTGCGTCGGGTGATATGCCCATGCTCTCGCTGAGTGCGACCTTCAGCCGCTTCGCCGCAGGGTCAGGGTATCGGTTGACGGGTATGTCGGCAAGCGCGCCCGCAATCTCCCGCCTGATGGCGTCCGGCAGAGGGTACGGGTTCTCCATCGCGTCTAACTTCACGCGAATGCCGGAGAAGTCCTCCACCTGGTACGCCTTCATGGCGGCGACTTCGGGTCTTATAAGGGGGCGTATGTCCATTGCTCTCTACGGTATAACCTTGTTAAGCGGGTATTCGACTATGCCGGACGCGCCTCTGCGCTTTAGCTTGGGTATCAGGTCGCGCACCAGCTTCTCGTCTATTATCACCTCTATGCTGACCCAGTCGGAGTCCTTGTGGTGGCTGACCGTGGGCGAGTGCATCGCGGGCAGCACCTTTGTAATCTCATTCAGCTTATTCATCGGCAGGTTCATCTTGAGGCCGACCTTCTGCTCCGCCATCAGCGCGCCTTGCAGGAGCATGTTTAAGCTTTCAAGCTTCTTCTTTATCCATGCGTCCTTGTAGGACTCTTTGTTCGCTATCAGGCGGGTGGTGGACTCAAGCATCACCTCGACTATGCGGAGGTTGTTCGCACGGAGTGAGCTGCCGGTCTCGGTCAACTCCACTATCGCGTCCGCGAGCCTTGGCGGCTTGACCTCGGTCGCGCCCCATGAGAACTCTACGTCGGCCTTCACGCCGCGCTTCTTCAAGAACCGCTTGGTGTACCCGACCAGTTCTGTCGCGACGCGCTTGCCGTTTAAGTCCTCGACCTTCTTGATGGGCGAGTCCTCCGGCACTGCTACCACCCAGCGCACTGGCCTCAGGCCTTCCTTGGCATAGTTCAACTCTGCGACCTCTACGACCTTCGCACCCTGCTCCATTATCCAGTCGTATCCGGTGAGGCCCGCGTCCAGTATGCCGTCCTCGACGTAGCGCGCCATCTCCTGCGCGCGTATCAACATGCACTCGATTTCCGGGTCGTCAATCGAGGGGTAATACGACCTGGAGCCGACCGATATGTTGTAACCCGCCTTCTTGAATATCTTGAGGGTGGATTCCTGGAGGCTCCCCTTGGGGATGCCGAGACGGAGTATCATGGGATGAGTCCTTTCCGGTTCGTATTAAAGTAGGGTGGGCACTGCCCACCAAACCAAAAGCAGATCCCTCGGCTAAGCTCGGGATGACAACATGGTGGGCGTAGCCCACCCTACAAACCAAATCCCCCTCTTTCCCCCTTTGTCAAAGGGGGACGCCGAAGGCGGGGGGATTTTTCATTTTCCGCTTAACCGTATCTCCACCATCTTCGCATGCGCGTCGAGGCCCTCCATCTTCGCAAGCCTTATCACAGTCGGGGCTATCTCCTCAAGCGCGCCGCGCGTGTAAGACAATAGCGACGACTTCTTCACGAAGTCCTCGGTGGACAGAGGCGAGAAGAAACGCGCCGTGCCGCCGGTCGGGAGGACGTGGTTCGGCCCTGCTGCATAGTCGCCCACCGCCTCCGGCGTGTAGTGCCCCATGAATATCGCGCCCGCGTTTTTGATGAGCGGGAGTAACTCGAACGGCCTGTGCACGGCAAGCTCCAGGTGCTCAGGGGCTATGCGGTTGGCTATATCCGCCGCCTCATGCATGTCGCCTACAATTATTATCGCGCCGTAGTCCCTGAGGGACTTGACGGCGATGTCCTTTCTCGACAACTTGGCGAGCTGCTTCGTTATCTCTTTTTCAACGTCTACCGCAAGGCCCGCGTCGTCAGTAACCAGTACTGCGGACGCCATCTCGTCGTGCTCCGCCTGGGAGAGCATGTCCGCCGCTACGAACTCGGGGCGCGCCGTCCTGTCCGCAAGCACGAGTATCTCGGAAGGCCCGGCGACCATGTCTATGTCCACTGAGCCGAATACGAGACGCTTTGCAGTGGCTACATATATATTGCCGGGCCCTACAATCTTGTCCACGCGGGGGATGGTTGCCGTGCCGTATGCCATTGCCGCGACGGCCTGCGCCCCGCCTACCTTGTATATCTCATCCACGCCCGCGAGGTCTGCCGCCACGAGCACGCCGGGGTTAACCTTGCCGCCGGGTGCGGGTACGCACATCACAACTTTCGGCACGCCCGCTACCTTTGCGGGCACCGCGTTCATCAGCACGGACGACGGGTAAGACGCCTTGCCGCCGGGAACGTATATACCTACCACGCCGAGCGGGGTCACCCTCTGACCCAGAAACGCGCCCGAGTCCTCCTGCACGAACCAGGACGCGGGTTTTTGCCTCTCGTGGAAGTCTGCTATCCTGCGTGCCGCGAGCCGCAGCGCGTCTATGTCCTCGTCCTTTACGACCTTGTACGCCTTCTCTATTTCGGCGGGCGTGACGCGCATCTTCTTTGGCGTAAGCTTCACACCGTCGAACTTCTCAGTATAGCCGATCACCGCCTTGTCGCCGTTTTTTTTCACGGCGGCTATTATATCCCTGACCTGCCGTTCGATCTTTGCAGGCACGAGTCCCGCACGCGCCTCAATTTTACCCAGCAGGTCGTCGAATCCCTTCTGGCCGTATTTAAGGATTTTCATTGTAATCCCTCAGTATCATAACTCCCCCATCCCCCTCTTATCTTAAGAGGGGGACTTGAGGGGGCGTTACTGGATGTTTACCCCACCCGCTTTATCTTCGCCCCAAGCCCCTGAAGCTTCTCCTCGACTCGCTCGTAGCCCCGGTCTATGTGGTATACGCGGGAGAGCTCCGTTGTGCCTTTCGCCGCAAGGGCCGCTATGATGAGCGACGCGCTGGCGCGCAGGTCGGTGGCCATCACAGGCGCGCCGTACAGCTCCTTTGTGCCCCTGACTATTGCCGCGTTGCCCTCAACCTTTATGTCCGCGCCCATCCTTCTCATCTCCGCTATGTGCATGAACCGGTTTTCGAAGACGGTCTCGGTTATGACGGATATGCCGTCCGCTACGCACATGAGCGCCATGAACTGCGCCTGCATGTCGGTCGGGAAGCCGGGGAACGGCATCGTCTTGACGTCCACGGAGCGCGGCCTCGGCAGCCCCTTGATGCGTATCCAGTTATCCCCGGTCTCGATATCCATGCCCGCCTCGGCCAGCTTCTGGAGCAGGGCCTCCGAGTCGCCCGGACGGCAGTCCTTTACGAGCACGTCGCCGCCGGTTATAGCGCCCGCGGCAAGGAAAGTACCGGTCTCTATCCTGTCAGGCATCACACGGTGGCTTGCGGGCGAGAGGCTGTCCACGCCGGTTATCTTTATCGTGTCAGAACCCGCGCCCATTATCTTCGCGCCCATAGAGTTTAAATAAACAGCGAGGTCGGTAACCTCCGGCTCGCAGGCCGCGTTCTCTAATACCGTGTCGCCCTTTGCGAGTGCGGCGGCCATCATCAGGTTTTCGGTGCCGGTGACGGTCGGGGTGTCGAGATATATCTTTGCGCCCTTTAGCCTGTCCGCGCTTGCGACGACGTAACCGTGTTCTATCTCCACCTTCGCGCCCATCTTCTCAAGGCCCATAAGGTGCAGGTTTATCGGGCGCGCGCCTATTGCGCATCCGCCGGGGAGCGATACCTTCGCCCTGCCGAGCCTCGCCACGAGCGGGCCGAGCACGAGCACTGACGCGCGCATCGTCTTGACCAGCTCATATGGGGCCTCTTCGCATGCGAGTCCTGCGGTATCCACGGTGCAGACGCCGTCCTGCATATCGAACGTGGCGCCGAGCTTAGAGAGCAGCTTGCCCGTGGTGGAGACGTCCTTGAGCGCGGGCACGTTTGATATATGGCTTTCCCCGGGCGCAAGTATAGTGGCGCAGAGTATGGGCAGGGCGGCGTTCTTCGCCCCGCTGATTGTTACCTCGCCCTTGAGGCGGTTGCCGCCTTCGATGAGTATTGACTGCAATTGTGCTCCTTTATGCCGTTACTGTTTTCGCGTCACCACCACCCGCTCGATGCCCTGAAAATCCCTCACAAACTCTATGAACTCAAGACCAGCCGTCTTGTCAACAAGCCCCTTCACCGCGTCCGACTGCCCTAAGCCTATCTCCATCGCAAGCCAGCCGCCCGGCTTTAAGTACACGGGTGCGTCTGTCAATATCCTGCGCACCACATCAAGCCCGTCAACCCCGCCGTCGAGCGCGGACATGGGCTCGCGCTGCACCTCAGGCTGGAGCCCCGCTATATCGCCCGTAGGCACATACGGCGGGTTGGAGGCTATAAGGTCGAGCCGTCCCTCAAGGCCCTCGACTTCGAGCGGCACGCAGAGGTCGCCTTTCAGAAAGACCACCCGGCCTGCAACGCCGTGCTTCAGTGCGTTTCTACGCGCAACACCAATTGCCGGGGCCGAGCTGTCCACCGCGTACACCGTAAGGGAGGGAAGACCTGCTGCAAGCGACACCGCCACGCAGCCGCTGCCCGTGCCTATGTCCGCTGCGAGCGCGTCCTCAACTCCCGCAAGCCGTGCAATGCCGAAGTCAACAAGAAGCTCGGTCTCCGGCCTTGGTATCAGGGTATCCGGCGTAACCTCGAAGTCGAGCCCGTAGAACTCGCGCCTGCCCGTTATGTGCTGGAGCGGCTCGCGCGCGGCCCGCCTGCCTACCATCTGGAAGAACGTGTCGACCAGTGCGTCCGGCAACTCATCCCTGAGCCTCGCGCAGACGCCGGCCCTGCCAGTACAGAGCGCCTTGGCCATCAGTGACTCTGCGGTCAACCTCGGGGCCTCGACGCCAGCTTTTGCAAGCGCGTCTTCCGCGTCTATCAGGGAATCGTTTACGGTCATGGCCTACAACGCCTTCAGCCGGTCCGCGTTTGCGCTCGTGGTGAGGGCGTCAACGATCTCGTCCAAGTCGCCCTCCATAACCATGTCGAGCTTGTGGAGCGTAACCCCGACCCTGTGGTCGGTCACACGGTTCTGCGGGAAGTTATAAGTCCTGATGCGCTCGCTCCTGTCGCCCGTGCCAACCTGCGACTTCCTGTCCTGCGAGCGCTCGGCGTCCTGCTGTTCCTTGATGTGTTCTAAAAGCCTTGCCTGGAGCACCTTCATCGCCTTGGCCTTGTTCTTTATCTGCGAGCGCTCATCCTGGCACGATACCACGAACCCGGTAGGCAGGTGCGTTATCCTTACCGCTGAGTACGTGGTGTTGACGCACTGGCCGCCCGGCCCGGACGCGCAGAAGAAGTCCAGCCTCAGGTCCTTCTGCTCTATGTGCACCTCCGCCTCCTCCGCCTCCGGCATAATGGCGACGGTGGCAGCGGAGGTGTGTATCCGCCCGGAGGACTCTGTGACCGGTATCCTCTGCACCCTGTGCACGCCCGACTCGTACTTCATGCGCCTGAATACGGACTTGCCGGTGATGAGCGCTATAATCTCCTTGAAGCCGCCGCCGCCGGTCGGGTTGGAACTCATTACCTCGACCTTCCAGCGGTTCTTCTCCGCGTACTTCGAGTACATCCTGAAGAGGTCTGCCGCAAACAGCGCGGCCTCGTCGCCGCCCGTGCCTGCGCGTATCTCAAGGAATGTGTTCTTGTCGTCGTTCGGGTCCTTCGGGGCGAGTAGCGCCTTTAATTCTTCCTCTATAACGGCGAGCTTAGTCTTCAGCTCGTCACGTTCAACCTCCGCCATCTCACGGAAGTCAGGGTCGTTCTTCGTGTCCGCTATAATATCCTCGGCGTCCCTTATGCCCTTGTCCACCTCCATATACTCACGGTACTTCTCTACCACGTCTGATATCTCGGACTGCTCTTTGGAGTACTTCATGAACTCCTGCTGGTTGGTTATAACAGCAGGGTCGGACAATAGCCCGGTCAACTCGTCGTATTTTTTGCTTATGGCCTCAAGCTTGTTCAGCACGCAACCACCTCTGCGCCGCTTTCCTCCATCATGACGGCCTCGTCGAGTGCGCGGATGGCGACCTCCACCTGCTCGTCGGACGGCTCCCTCGTGGTCAGCTTCTGGAGCCACAGCCCCGGCTGGATGAGCGTGGCTATCACCGGGTTACTCAGGTGCTTTGCCGAGTACTTGTTGAACTCATAGGCCAGGCCCGCTATGAAGGGTATGAACACCAGCCTCGATAGCGCCTTGATATAAAACGGCGCGTCCTTCGGCACGAACGAGAACACGAGGATGCTTATCACCATAACGACCAGAAGGAAGCTCGTGCCGCAGCGCGGGTGGAGCGTCGAGTACGTCTGCGCGCGCTCCACGGTGAGCTTGCCGCCCGCCTCGTACGCGTATATGACCTTGTGCTCCGCACCGTGGTACTCGAACACGCGGCGTATGTCCTTCAGCCGCGATATGAGCAGTATGTAGGCGAGGAAAATCAGTATCCTTATCACACCGTCCACCAGGTTGAATGCAAGCGAGCTTGCCTGCGTGACCGGCAGGACGTCTTTTAGGAGTTGCGTAAGAAAAAGCGGCAGGTAGAAGAACAGCGCCAGCCCGAGGCCGAGCGACGCGACCATAGTGAGGCCGAGCGCGAGGTCGGACATGGGTTTTGCCTTTTCTGCTTTGCCCTTCTCCTTGCCTTCGGGCTTGTCCTTGTTTTCCTCTTCGAGCGCGCAGTTGGCCGAGAAGTTAAGCGCCTTCATGCCGAGTGCGAGTGCTGAGAAAAGCGTTACCGCGCCCCGGAGCACCGGGAACTTAAATATCCTGAACCTGTCCGCGAGGGGTTTTAAGGGGTCCTTCTTGAGTGCGATCTCGCCTGACGGCATCCTTACGGCCACCGTCATGCTCCTTGGCGCGCGCATCATCACGCCCTCTATTACCGCCTGCCCGCCTACGTTCAAACTGTTATTCATTTACAACCTTTCACTGAACCTGTTTATCCCCTCCCTTGATGGGAGGCTACCTATCGGAGCCGAAGGCCCCGAAGATGAACAAAGTGCGCCCCGCCTGAGGGGGACTAAGGGGAGGGTGATTAGCATCTCACCCCCACCCTTGAAGGGCCGACACACCGCTCAGGCGCTGTGCATTCATTCATCTTCGGCGACTTCTTCGCCGCAAGGTGAGCTACGGCCCCTACAAATTGGTTGCCCCATGAATGGGGCAGCTACACACTCCAAAAGCTAAGATAGGAAACCTGCATCGTGAGCGCGGGTTTCCTATCTTTGAAAAAACAACGGGTTACTAAGCTAACCCTTGGCTGCCTTCGCGTATTTCCTGTTGAACCTGTCCACGCGGCCTTCTGTGTCCATGAGCTTCTGCTTGCCGGTGTAGAACGGGTGGCACTTTGCGCATACCTCGACGGATATGGCCTTCCTTGTGGACTTGGTCTCAAAGACCTCGCCACATGCGCACTTTATCTTTACCAGCTCGTACTTGGGGTGGATGCCTTCTTTCACTGTCAACTCCTCCTTGAATTTAATATGTGCGGAACTGTCCGCAACTTATGTATTATACATGAACGGGAAGAATTTTCAATAGAAAAATAACCGGGCGTCTATGCCGGGAATCCGGCAGGGTTATAACACGTCAGCTGGCCTCAAAAAAGCCCACCCGCAATTAAGCCTTGACAGAAATAGAACCTTGTTCTAAAATAGCGGCTCGTCATTATCCCGTTATACATCATATAAAGAGGAACAAGATGAAGGCCGCCGCAAAGCGTGAAAAGACGGACTATATAATACAGTCGGTCGTCCATGCGCTGGACATCCTCGAATGCTTCAAGGGCGTCAGGGAAGACCTGGGCGTCACCGGGCTTGCCGAGATGCTGCACCTGCACAAGAACAACGTTTTCAGGGTTCTGGCCACCCTCGAAACGAGGGGATACATAGAGCAGGACAGGCAGAGCGGGAACTACCGCCTGGGCATCAAGACCTTTGAACTCGGCCAGGCCTTCCTCTCCCAGACCGGTCTATTAAAGCAGGCGAGGGGCGTGATGGAAGACCTGTCAAAGCTGTGCGACGAGACGGTGTATATATCGGTGCTCCGCGAGGACAAGGTGGTATACCTCGATATTGTAGAGACCACGCATTCAGTGCGTGTAGCAAACAGGGTGGGCGCGCTCCTGCCCGCATACTGCACCGCCGTCGGGAAGGCACAGCTTGCATACCTGAGCCAGGACGAGTTGGACAGGATATTCACAAAGCCGAAGCTCGACGCATACACGAAGAACACCATCACCGAAAAGGACAAGCTCCTGACGCACTTGAAAGAAGTGGTAAAAAAGGGCTACGCGCTGGACCTGGAGGAGTTCGAGCCGGACGTGCTATGCCTGGCTGTGCCCGTCATGGACTACACGGGCAGGGTGGTGGCTGGGGTGTGCGTGTCCGGCCCGAGTTCCCGCATGGGCAAGAAGCGTATGGAGACGGAACTCCTGCCGATGGTCAAGGCCGCAGGGGCCGATATTTCAAAGAGGCTGGGCTTCAACGCCGAGACAGAGAAGGCGGCAGGCTGAGCGTAAAATTAAAGGGCGGGAAGCATGTAACATGCCCCCCGCTCCTTTTTGGAAATCCGGGTACCGCCATTATAATGGCGGGTTCGCCTTTCGGTACTCGTTGAGGCGGTAACCCCCCGGAACCGCCTCGCCAAGTACCGAACCTGCTGGCATCCCGGACTCCAACGCCTTTTTATAGGCGGAATATTAATCGTAACCGTTGTTATTATGTTTCCGCCTGACTATAATATACCAAAGCGCTCCGGTTTTGGCAAGCCGGTTTTTTTATTTGAAATCGTTACTGATTAGTGTATAATGACAGGACGTGATTAGAAACCTAAATATGGTCATAAAAAGAGCTAATTGCTTGATTATTAAAAAATACTTGACAAGCCCCCTTATGAGATGATAAAAATTGAGTTCTATTGTTATGAATTACAAAAGAAGGTCCCGGCAGTTTCAACGCCCCACCAGTGGCCTTCTTTCCGCTCTTTGGAGAACTAAATGAAGATAGCCGTTACCGGCAAGGGAGGCGTAGGGAAGACCACCCTGTCGGGCGTCCTTGCCAGGGCCTTCTCCGAGTCGGGCAGCAAGGTCCTTGCGGTGGACGCCGACCCGGACGCCAACCTTGCCCAGTCCCTTGGCATTGCCCAGGAAGAAATAGACCGGATAAAGCCGATAGCCCTTATGGGCGAGCTTGTCGAAGAGCGCACAGGGGCGAAGCCCGGCGCGGGTGGTTCCATATTCAAGCTGAACCCGAAGGTGGACGACATCCCTGACGAGTATTCGTACCTTCACAAGGGCGTGAAGCTGCTCGTGATGGGCCGCTCCAAGACGGGCGGGGCGGGCTGCTACTGTCCCGAGAACGTGCTCTTGAAGAGCCTTATCCGCCATATCATACTGAGGCGCGGCGAGGTGGTCATCCTCGACATGGAGGCGGGCATCGAGCACCTGACGCGCGGCACCTCCGGGGCTGTGGACGCGCTCATCGTCGTGGTGGAGCCGGGCGGCAGGAGCGTGCAGACTGCGAAGCAGGTCCGTTCGCTGGCAAGCGACCTTGGTATAACCAAGGTCTACGTCGTCGGCAACAAGGTCAGGGGCGACGAGGACAAAAAGTTTATAGCGGACAGCCTGCCGGGCATGGAGGTCCTGGGCTACATGGGGTACAGCCAGGACGTCATAGAGGCCGACCTGCACGGCAGGGAAGTATACGAGAGCTGCCCTGGGCTGGTGGCTGAGGTCGGGCTTATCAAGGCCAGGCTCGAAGCCCTTGCCGGAGCCGGGGCATAACTTGAAGCCTGAGGCCAGGCGAAAGATACTTGCGCTCAGAGACGGCCTTCCGGCCTCAGAACGCAGCAAGAAGAGCGCGGCTGTCGCAGAGGGCCTGAAGGCCCAGGCCGAGTATATAAATGCGGGTTCCGTGCTCTTTTACGTGGACTTCCGAAGCGAGGTCCAGACCCGCATGATGATGCAGGACGCGCTCGACAAGGGCAAGAGGGTATACGCGCCCAAAGTGGACAGGAAGTCGCACAGGCTGAAGATTTTCGAGGTAAAAGACCTGGCGGCGGACTTGGAAGCGGGGTACATGGGAATATACGAGCCGGTGGAAGGACATGCCGGAGAGGCCGACCCCGCCACCCTCGACATGGTAGTGATGCCCGGCGTGGGTTTCGACCCGGCGGGCAGGCGGCTCGGATACGGAGGCGGGTACTATGACAGGCTGGCCGAGAGGCTCCGCCCCGGCGTGGTGCTTGTCGCGTTGGCGTTCGACTGCCAGGTGGTAGCTGAGATACCCTCCGAGGAGCACGACAAGAGGGTGCATAAGATAATAACAGAGACGAGGGTGATAGCCTCCTGATGGATGCGAGCAAGATAGAAAAGGGCGTTAGGCTTATCCTCGAAGGCATCGGCGAGGACCTCAAAAGGCCCGGCATAAAAGACACCCCCAAGCGTGTCGCGGAGATGTACCGCGAGATATTCGCGGGGCTTGAGACGCCGACGGACGGGCTTTTGACCCCCATAAAGGGCGAGAGCCACGACGAGATGGTGCTCATCAAGGACATACCGTTTTACTCGGTATGCGAGCACCACTTAACCCCGTTCTTCGGGAAGGCGCACATTGCATATGTGCCTGCTGAGGGCAAGATAGTCGGCCTTAGCAAGCTGGCCCAGGCCCTCGAAGCACTGGCAAAGAGGCCGCAGGTGCAGGAGCGGCTTACGGCGCAGTTGGCCGACCTCATAATGGACAGCCTGGCGCCGAAGGGCGCTATGGTGGTAATAGACTGCGAGCACCTCTGCATGTCCATGAGGGGTGTCAAGAAGCCCGGCTCGCGTACGGTGACCTCTGCGGTGCGGGGTATATTCCGCTCGAAGACCAGCACGCGTAATGAGATGCTGGCACTTATAAAGCAATAAGGAGAGGGAGAGCAAGATGATTATCACGAAGGCTAAAGAGAAGCAATCTGTATTAGACACGCTGAAGGACGTGAAGAGCGTGTTCCTGTTGGGCTGCAGCGAGTGCGCCTCGCTCTGCGGCACGGGCAGCCCGGAGGCCCTGGCTGCGATGAAGGAGACGCTCGAAGCGGACGGCAAGACCGTTACCGGCTCCACGGTCGCAAAGACCGGCTGTCAGGTCCTCGGCACGAAGGTCGAGCTTAAGCCCTACAAAGAGGCGATAGACGCAGCCGACGCGGTGCTCGTGATGTCCTGCGGCGCGGGTACGCAGGCGATGGTCGAGCTTATGAAGGACAAGAGGGTATACCCCGCGAACGACACCACATTTCTGGGCAACATGACCCGCTTCCAGCAGTTCGACGAGCGCTGCTCGATGTGCGGCGAGTGCATAATAGACAAGACCGGCGGCATATGCCCTGTGACCACGTGCCCCAAGGGGATACTTAACGGCCCCTGCGGCGGCACGAACAACGGCATGTGCGAGGTCAGCCCGGACATAGAGTGCGCGTGGGCCAAGATATACGCCCGTATGGAGCGTACCGGTGAACTCGATACGATGCGCGAGATACTCCCGCCCAAGGACTACTCGAAGAAGATGAGCCCGAAGGTATGGGTGATAGAGAAGAAAAAGGAGGAGAAATAACCCCCATGAAAAAGTTCAAAGAGGCCCTGCAGTCGGGCGAGTTCACTATAACAGCAGAGTGCGGCCCCCCCAAGGGCACTGACATAACGGAGATGCTCCACCACGCGAAGGGGCTTCTGGGCAAGGTGCACGGCATAAACGTGACCGACAACCAGAGCGCCGTAGTTCGCATCGGGTCGCTCCCGGTGTGCAGGCTCCTTTCCGAGATGGGACACGACCCCATATTCCAATTGACCTGCCGCGACAGGAACCGCCTTGCGATACAGTCAGACCTCATGGGCGCGCACATATTAGGCATAAAGAACGTGCTCTGCATGACCGGCGACCACGTATCGGCGGGCGACCACAAGACCGCCAAGCCGGTATACGACCTGGAGTCCGTGCAGTTACTCCAGTGCGTGGGCATGCTGAACTCCGGCAAGGACTTCGCGGGCAACGAGATGAAGGGCGCGACCGACCTCTACCAGGGCGCGGTAGTTACGCCTGAGTCTAATCCGATAGAGCCGCAGATGCTGAAGTTCGAAAAGAAGGTCAAGGCAGGCGCGAACTTCTTCCAGACCCAGGCCATCTACGACATGGACAACTTCAAGAGGTTCATGGACAGGGCAAGGAAGCACAACGTGAAGATATTAGCGGGCATACTGCTCCTTAAGAATGCGGGCATGGCGAACTTCTTGAACAAGTTCGTGCCGGGCATCACCGTGCCGCAGGACCTGATAGACAAGCTCAAGGCCGCGGGCAAGGAAGGCGCGCTGAACGCGGGCATGGACATAGCCGGCGAGCAGGTGCGCATCATAAAGGAGCAGGGCCTTGCAGACGGCGTGCACGTCATGGCCATAGGCTTAGAGGACAAGGTGCCGGATATACTGCAAAGGGCGGGGATAGCGTAGGGGAAGCCCGCGTGGTCTCCCGCTGTAGTTGCCTGATTTATCAGGCGCATTTAAAGAAGGGCCGACACATAGGTACGGCCCCTACAAGAAGGTGTTAATGCCCATAACAATACCGGAACTCTACAGGAAGAAGGCGGCGGGGGAGAAGATAACCGTGCTCACCGCCTATGACTTCCCGTTCGCCCAGATGGTGGACGAGGCCGGGATAGACGTTATACTCGTGGGCGACTCGCTCGGCGTGGTGGTGCAGGGGCTTGGCAACACGCTGCCCGTCAGCATGGAGGAGATGCTCTACCATACGCGTATGGCCGCGCGGGCGGCAACCAACGCGCTGGTCGTAGGCGACATGCCGTTCATGAGCTACCAGGCGAGCATCGAGGACGGGGTCAGAAACGCAGGACTTTTTTTGAAGGCGGGCGCAACAGCCGTCAAGCTTGAGGGCGGCTCCTCCGTGTGCGGCCTGATAGTCGCGCTCTCCCGGTGCGACATACCGGTGATGGCGCACATTGGCCTGACTCCGCAGTCCATACACAGGATGGGCGGGTTTAAGGTGCAGGGCAAGGGCGAGGGGCAGGCCGCGAAGCTTTTGGCCGATGCGAAGGCGGTCGAGGAGGCCGGGGCGTTCGCCGTGGTGATAGAGGGCATACCCAGACAGACTGCGAAGGATATAACCGCCGCGCTTTCGATTCCAACGATAGGCATAGGCGCGGGCCCTGACTGCGACGGGCAGGTGTTGGTGCTCCACGACATGCTCGGGATGTTCGACCGCTTTACGCCGAAGTTCGTAAAGAAGTATGCGAACATAAAGGCGGATGCGGTGAAGGCGATAGCGAAATACAAGAAGGAAGTGATGTCGGGCAAGTTCCCGTCCGACAAGGAGAGCTTCCACTAGTTTGGTTTATGTAGGGGCCGACCTATGTGTCGGCCCGGCATTTAGTCGCCTGTTTGAGAAAGGGCCGACACATAGGTCGGCCCCTACAAAAGGAATAAATTCATGCCCGAAGCTAAATTGAAGGTACTGCTGCTTGCCGGTACGCCGAACCCTGAAGAAGTCATCGCGATGGCTGCCAAGCTTTGCTACAGCCCGTCGGACATCGAAGGGCTGAAGGAGAAGATAAGGGCAAAGGAGCAGAAGGCGTTCGTTGAGAAGCTGGTCTCGATAGGCCACATGTCCCCGGTCGAGCACGTATCGTTCACCTTCGGGATAGAGGGCATATCGAGGGCGTGCAGCCACCAGCTCGTAAGGCACAGGGTGGCGTCTTACTCGCAGCAGTCTCAGCGTTACGTACGGGAGACCGAGTTCGACTACGTGATACCGGAGACTATCAAGGCCGACAAGGCGCTGACGACGAAGTTCAAGAGCCAGATGAAGGCCGCCCAGAAGGCGTACGACGAGGCTATAAGGGCGCTTGGCGAGAAAGGCATCACCGGCGAGAACGCCTCACAGGACGCGCGCTTCCTGCTCCCCAACGCGGCCGAGACAAAGATAGTGGTCACGATGAACGCGAGGGAGCTTCTGCACTTCTTCCGCGTAAGGTGCTGTAACAGGGCGCAGTGGGAGATACGCGCGATGGCGACCGAGATGCTGAAGCTCGTAATAGAGGCGGCTCCGGTGTTGTTCAAGGACGCGGGCCCCGGCTGCGTGAAAGGCAAGTGCCCGGAAGGCAAGATGACGTGCGGTAAATCCGCCGAGGTCAGGAAAAAGTTCAAGGCTTTATGAAGGCATTTACGATAGCCGTTGCCGGCAAGGGCGGCACGGGCAAGACGACCCTCACGGGTCTGGTCATCCGCTATTTGATAGAAAAAAGAAAAGGCCCTGTCCTTGCAGTGGACGCGGACGCAAACTCGAACTTAAACGAGGTATTAGGCGTTACGTGCGGCTCCACCGTGGGGCATATCAGGGAAGAGGCGCTGGCCACCGCAGGGGGCAGGCCGCACGGCATGTCGCTCGACGAGTACCTGGACCTTAGGATCGAGCAGGTCATGGTGGAGGCGTCCGGCTTCGACCTCATGGTCATGGGGAGGCCGGAAGGCCCCGGCTGCTACTGCGCCGCGAACAACGTCATCAGGAAGTACACCGACCACCTGATAGACTCCTACCCGTACATCGTAACGGACAACGAGGCAGGGCTCGAACACCTCTCCCGGCGGACTACGCAGGACACGGACCTCCTGTTGGTAATTTCCGACCCTTCGGCGCGCGGCGTACTTACCGCCGGTAGGGTCAACTCCGTGGTGGACGAGCTTGGCCTGGACGTAAGGAAGCGGGTGCTCATAGTCAACCGCGTGCCCGGCGACGGGCTCCCGGAGGGCCTGGGCGATGCGGTGAAGGCCGCGAACATCGAGCTTGCGGGCACGGTCCCGTCGGATGAGTTCATAACGGACTTCGACATGCGCGGCGTGCCGCTCATCGGGCTTCCCTCGGACAGCAAGGCTGTCAGGGCGCTGTACGGCATACTGGACAGGCTGGAGATACCGTAATGGGAAAGACAGTCTCCATAATAGGCGCAGGGGTGGTGGGCAAGGCAGTCGGCCACCTGCTCAGGCAGAAGGGCCATGCCATTAAAGGCGTGTGCTCCCGTGACCTGGAGAACGCGAAGGCGGCGGTCGAGTTCATCGGCGAAGGCATTCCGGGCACGGACCCGGTCACCGCGTCGAGGACTTCCGACTGGGTGTTCATAACCACGCCGGACAGGGCCATCAAGGAGACTTGCGACAACGTATCCGCCGCTAAGGGGTTCAAGGCCCGTTCGCTTGTCGCGCATTTCAGCGGCGCGCTCAGCTCGGAGGAACTTGCATCGGCGCGCGGGTGCGGGGCGAGGGTAGCCTCGATACACCCGATGCAGAGCCTGGCCTCGGTCGGGCAGGCGGTGAAGAACATGCCGGGCTCGTACTTCAGCCTCGAAGGCGACCCTGAGGCGATGGACGAGGGCAGGGAGGTAGTCGAGGCGCTCGGCGGCCTTCTTATAGTGATACCCACCGACCAGAAGGCGCTGTACCACGCAGGCGCGGCGGTGGCTTCCAACTATCTCGCGACCGTGGTCGACTTCTCGCTGATGATATACGAGTCCATCGGCATGGACAGGAAAGAGGCGGCGCGTGCCGTGATGCCGCTGATACGGGGCACGGTGGACAATATAGAGCGGGTCGGCCTGCCCGCCGCGCTGACCGGGCCCATCGCGCGGGGCGACGTCGCCACGGTCGAGGGACATCTGGCCGCGCTGGCAAAAACTATGCCGAAGATGGTCAGGCTCTACAGCGAGCTGGGCAAGCATGCCGTACGAATAGGCATGGCAAAGGGTACGCTCGGCACTGAAGAAGGCTACAAGATGCTTGAGGCGCTGAGCAGGCGCATATAATATAGCCCCATTCATGGGGCGACCGGCATGTAGGGGACGACCCATGTGTCGTCCCTATATAGAGAAAGAGGGCGGACACGCGGGTCCTCCTCAAGCGATTGGTTCTTTGAAAAACTGATAAGTAAAAACAAACGGCCCGGCGTAACTGCGGGCCGATAAGGGATACCTTACATTTACAGGCTAACAACAAGAAAGGAGATTTACACGGATGCTGATAATCGGTGAAAGGATCAACGTAATAACCAAGACCCAGAGGGAGGCCATGCAGAAGCGGGACAAGGGCCCGATTCAGGAGATGGCTATCAACCAGGTCAAGGGCGGCGCGGGCATGCTCGACATTAACATAGGCCCCGCCGAGGACAAGGGCGACGAGCTTATGGACTGGATGGTCAAGACAGTGCAGGAGGTAGCACACCTCCCGCTCTGCCTGGACACCACCAACCCCGTGGCGATGGAGGCCGGCCTGAAGGCCCACGACAACACCTGGGGCCGCGCCATGATAAACTCCGCGTCCGGCGAGGAGGAGAGGCTCAACATGATGATGCCGCTCGCGGGCAAGTACAACTCGCTCATCATCGGCCTCACGCTTAACAAGCAGGGCATACCGGCACTGGCCGAGGACCGCTGCGCGATAGCCGCCGAGATAATGGGCAAGGCCGCAGAGTGCGGAGTTCCGATGGAGGACATATACCTGGACCCGCTCATCCTCCCGGTCCCGTTCTCGCAGGAGAAGAGCTTAGAGTCCATCAGGGCAATCAGGCTGTTCAGGGAGCTTAACGACCCGCCGATGAAGACGGTCGTCGGGCTATCCAACATCTCTAACGGCGCGCCCAAGCACCTAAGGCCGATACTTAACAGGGTGTTCACCGCGCTTCTTATGTACGAGGGGCTGGACTCGGCCATAATAGACCCGCTCGAACGCGAGATGATAGAGGTGATAAAGACCACGGACATACTGATGGGCAAGACGCTCTACGCCCACAGCTACCTGGAAATGTAAAGGAGGTTTTTTAAAATGGCATTTGTGATACCGAAGGACACATACAACGGCAAGGTGTTCGAGGTGGAGATTGGCACGGGCGCAAAGGCCGTCAAGATAGGCGGCGAGAACACCCTGCCCTTCCTCTCATTCGAAGGCGCGCTCCCCAACGCGCCGGTGGTGGCTCACGAGATACAGGACGTGCCCCCGGAGGACTGGCCGGAGACGGCGCAGGCGGCGTACAAGGGTTTCTCCTCAGACCCCGCAGTCTGGGCGAAGCACTGCCAGGACAAGCTGGGCGCGAAGGTCATAGCCCTGAGGCTCGTGGGCACGCACCCGGACAGGCAGGACAGGAGCCCTGAGGACGCGGCAAAGACCGTCGCGGCGGTGCTGGCCGCCATAGACGTACCGCTCATCATACTGGGCAGCAACCATGCCGAGAAGGACGCGAAGGTCATCCCTGCCGCATCCGACGCGGCGAAGGGCAAGAACTGCCTCATCGGCAAGGCGCAGGAGGCCAACTATAAGACGATAGCCGCCGCGGCGATGGCATCCGGCCACAAGATAATAGCTATGAGCGACCTGGACGTGAACCTTGCCAAGCAGCTGAACATACTCATCACGCAGATGGGCTTCGACAAGGACAAGATAGTCACCGACCCGATGTCCTCAGCGCTCGGATACGGCATCGAGTACACATACTCCGTCATGGAGAGGATACGCGCTGCGGCGCTCCTGCAGAACGACGCCACGATGGCCCCGCCCATTGTGAACGACATAGGTATGTATGTGTGGAAGGTCAAGGAGACGATGGCCGCAGAGGCCGACCTCCCGCACTGGGGCTCGCTCGAAGAACGCGCGATAGGCTGGGAGTCCACCACGGCGGTGGGCCTCTTGATGGCCGGCTCGGACATGTTGATAATGAGACACCCGAAGGCCATAGAGACGGTCAACAAGGTGATAGCGGACCTGGTCTAACCATAGTGATACGAAACCGAAAGGAGAAGGAATAAGATGGCTCTCTCCGGTGTAGAAATATTCAAGCACCTGCCCAAGACAAACTGCAAGAAGTGCGGCTTCCCCACCTGCCTCGCGTTCGCCATGAAACTGGCCGCGAAGCAGGCGACGCTCGACACATGCCCCGACGCCTCGGATGAGGCGAAGTCCTTCCTGGGCGCGGCCTCCGAGCCGCCCATCAGGGCGATAACCATAGGCGAGGGCGCGGGGGCGCTGAAGGTCGGCGAGGAGACCGTGCTCTTCAGGCACGAGAAGAAGTTCGTACACCCGTGCGGCTTCGCGCTCGCCATAATGGACACGGACACTGACGCTGACATAGACAAAAAGGCCAAGGCCGTAGCCGACTCAGAGATGGACCGCGTAGGCCAGATGCTCAGGGTAGAACTGGTCTCGGTGATAAACGCGTCCAACGACCCCGCGAAGTTCGCGGCCGCAGTGGCCAGGGTGGTTGCGGCCGCCCCGTCGGCAGGCATAATACTCGCGACCGATAACCCGGCGGCGGTCGAGGCCGCGCTCACGCACGTGGCAACCAAGAAGCCGCTCATCTGCGGCGCAAACGCCACAAACTACGAGGCGATGGTGAACTTAGCCAAGTATGCCTCCGCATCGCTCGCGATAAGGGCGGACGGGTTGGAGGCCCTCTCGGACTTAGTCGAGAAGGTGACCGCCACGGGCTTCAAGGACATAGTGTTAGACCCCGGCGCGAGGAAGGCGAAGGACATGGTCGAACAGTTCACCCAGATACGCCGTGCCGCGATAAAGAAGTCCTTCAAGCCGCTCGGCTTCCCGGTTATAACATGTGTCATCAACGACGACCCGATGGTCGAGCAGGCGTTGGCGGCTGTCGCCATAGCCAAGTACGCCTCCATCATCGTGCTCTCGGACATATCGAGCTGGAAGACGCTCGCGCTGATGGCGCTCAGGCAGAACATATACACCGACCCGCAGGTACCGATGCAGGTCGGCCAGAACGTGTACAAGATAGGCGACGCGAAGGAGAACTCACCGCTCCTCATCACGACCAACTTCTCGCTTACGTACTTCATAGTGCTGGGCGAGGTGGAGAACTCCAAGGTGCCGTCCTGGCTTGCAGTCATGGACGTGGAGGGCCTCTCGGTCCTGACCGCGTGGGCCGCGGGCAAGTTCACCGCGTCCAAGATAGCGCAGTACATTACTGAGTCCGGCATCGAGAAGAGCATATCGCACAAGGAGCTTGTGATACCCGGCTACGTAGCGGTGCTCTCCGGCTCGCTTGAGGAGAAGCTTCCGGGCTGGAAGATAACGGTAGGGCCGAGGGAGGCTAACGCCCTCCCGGCATTCTTGAGGAACAAGGCGGCGAACGCATAATTCAAAGGGCAAGAAGGAGGTTTAGTTTATGTCAAGACAGATTGCAGCAGCGGCCATACGCGCATCCCACGCCATAGTGGCGGAGGCCGAGGACGCGCTCAACAAGGCCATAGCCGCTAAGGGCGAAAACCATAAGTTCGAGTGGCCGGACACGGCGTTTTATCTGCCCCACATCTTCGGGATGACGGGCATAAAGATTGAGACGCTCGGCGAGATGAGGGGCGGGCTGGACTACGCGCGCGGGATGCTTACGCCGGAGCCGGCGGAGCACGAGTACCTGCCGTACCTGGGCGAGACGCTGGACGCGGGCCAGGCTACGCTGTTCGCGGAGGAAGTACTGCTCGCGGCGCGCACCGTGCTGGGCCTCGAGCCCGTGGTGGACGCGGAGGGCGGCATCACGTACAACGGGTTCATCACGGACACGATACTCAGGAACCTGGGCATACAGCTGGTGGACGGCACGATGCCGGGCTTCGCGGTCATAATAGGCAAGGCCCCGACGGACGAGATAGCCGTCGAGATAGCCCGTGACCTCCAGCAGAGGAACATACTGACGTTTCTGTGCGGCGACGGCGTGGACAAGGACAACGTGGCCAGGCAGCTCGTCAGGAAAGGCGTCGAGATAGGCTGGGACGCGAGACTCGTGCCGCTAGGCCCGAACCCCTACCATGCCTTGTATGCGGCGCACTGGGCATGCCGTGGCGCGCTTACCTTCGGCGGCAAGAAGGGCGGAGACGCGGAGGCGGTGCTCAAGTACAACAAGGACCGCGTATACGCATTCGCGATGGTTATGGGCCCGATGAACGACCTGATATGGGCGACCGGCGCGGGCGCTATCACCTACGGCTTCCCGGCCATAATAGACACCGTGGTCCCGGAGATACGCCCGACCGGCGTGTGTACCTACGAGCACGTCGTCTCCCAGACCGACCACAAAAAGCTGGTGGACACCTGCATAGAGACGCGCGGCCTCAAGATAATAACGACCAAGCCTCCCGTCCCGGTCGCATACGGCCCGGCATTCGAGGGCGAGCGCATCAGGAAGGAAGACACCCTGTTTGAGTTCGGCGGGCAGAAGACGCCGTCGTTCGAGTGGATACGCACCCGCGAGATGGACGAGATCGAAGACGGCAAGATAGAGGTCGTCGCCGACGCGGCTACGCTGGCAAAGATAGACGCAGTGAAGCCCGGCGAGACACTGCGCCTCCCGATGGGCTTTGTCATAGACGTGGCGGGCCGCAAGATGAACCCGGACTTCGAGCCGGTAATCGAGAGGAAGCTCCACGACTACATCAACTGCGCGCAGGGCGTCTGGCACATGGGCCAGAGGGACGTGAACTGGATGAGGATATCGAGCGCGGCGCACTCAGAGGGCTTCAGGATAAGCCACCTGGGCGACATCGTGATGACGATGGTCAAGGCGAAGTTCCCGGCCATCGTGGACAAGGTGCAGGTGAGGCTCTACGTGGAGGAGCCGAAGGTGGTAGAGCTTCAGGAAGAGGCGAGGAAGGTCTACCTGGAGAGGAACAAGCGCGTGGCCTCCATGACGGACGAGTCGGTGGAGACGTTCTACTCCTGCCTGCTCTGCCAGTCATTCGCGCCGAACCACCTCTGTGTCATATCACCGGAGAGGCTCGGCCTCTGCGGCGCGTACAACTGGTTAGATGCGAGGGCTGCCTTCGAAATAGACCCGACCGGACCGAACCAGCCCATAACCAAGGGCGAGTGCACCGACCCGAACAAGGGCCGCTGGAAGGGCGTGGACGCGTACACCTGGTCTAACTCGCACCAGACGCTCGAAGGCTTCTCTGCATACTCCATAATGGACGCGCCCATGACCTCATGCGGCTGTTTCGAGTGCATAGTGGCGCTCGTCCCGGAGGCCAACGGCTTCATGGTGGTGCAGAGGGGCTACGCGGGCATGACCCCTGTCGGCATGAAGTTCTCCACGCTCGCGGGCACCGTCGGCGGCGGGGCCCAGACACCCGGCTTCGGCGGCATAGGCAAGTACTTCATCACATCCAAGAAGTTCCTGGTCGCGGACGGCGGCTTGAAGAGGATAGTGTGGATGCCCAAGGCCCTCAAGGAGTCGTTGAGGGAAGACCTTATAAAGCGCGGCGAGGAGGAAGGCGTGCCGGGCTTCCTCGACATGATATGCGACGAGACGATAGCGGAGGAAAGCGACGGCATGATGGAGTACCTGACGAAGGTCAACCACCCCGCGCTCACGATGGACTCAATACTGTAGGCTGTCAGCAACATGGAGGTATAAAAGATGAGTGAAGAGAAGAAGGACAAAAGGAAGGCGTCGAGCATAGACCCGTGCGCCATAGACCTGCTGGCCTACGCCGAGCAGTGCAACATAGAGACCGCTTTTTCGAGGTCGGACTCGGTCAAGGCCTGCCCGATAGGCTCCGAGGGCGCGTGCTGCAAGATATGCTCGATGGGGCCGTGCCGCCTCAAGAGCAAGGAGGGCGAGGACGCGATAAAGGGTGTATGCGGCGCGGGGCTCCCGACAGTAGTAGCGAGGAACATAGCCCGCATGGTCGCGGGCGGCACCGCCGCTCATTCAGACCACGCGAGGGACATAGCCAACACGCTTTTAGCCACGGCTACAGGCGAGGCCAAAGACTTCAAGATTAAAGACCCGGTCAAGCTGATGGCGGTTGCCGCGAAGTTCGGCATAGATACCGCCGAGAAGACCACGGAGCAGGTGGCCAAAGAGGTCGCCGAGTTCGCGCTAAGGGACTTCGGCCAGCAGAAGGGCGAGGTCAGCTACATAAGGACCGCCACCAAGAAGCGCCAGGACCTGTGGCGCGAGCTGAAGATGGTCCCGAGGGGCGTGGACAGGGAGATTACCGAGCTGATGCACAGGACGACCATGGGCGTCGACACCGACCCCGAGGACATACTTAACCATGCGCTCAAGGTATCGCTCGCGGACGGCTGGTCCGGCTCGATGATAGGCACGGACTTCTCGGACATACTATTCGGCACGCCGAAGCCCATCAAGAGCGAGGACACGCTGGGCGCGTTCAAAAAAGACCATGTGAACGTCGTGGTGCACGGGCATGAGCCTACGCTCTCCGAGATGATAGTAGTCGCCTCCGAGGAGCCGGACATGATAGCCTACGCCAAGTCCAAGGGCGCGGCGGGCATCAACCTCGCGGGCATGTGCTGCACATCGAACGAGATACTGGTCAGGCACGGCATAAAGTCTGCGGGCGGCTTTTTAAACCAGGAGCTGGCCATACTGACCGGCGCGGTAGACGCGATAGTGGTGGACCTGCAGTGCATCATGCCCGCACTCGGCGACATAACCAAGAAGTTCCACACCAAGCTGGTCACCACCTCGCCCAAGTGCAGGATACCCGGCGCGGTTCACGTGGAATACGACGAGCACCGTGCCCTCGACGTGGCCAAGAGCATCATCAGGCTCGCGGCGGACAACTACGTGAACAGGCCAGCCGAGACGAGGATACCCGACGTGCACAAGACGATGGTCGCTGGGTTCTCGACCGAGTACATAAAGTACATGCTGGGTGGCCGGTTCCGTGGATCGTTCAGGCCGCTGAACGACGCAATAATATCCGGCCGCATACGTGGTCTGGCGGGCGTGGTCGGCTGCAACAACCCGAGGGTTGACCAGGACAGCCTGCACGACTACTTGGTGCGCGAGCTGATAGCGAACGACGTACTGGTCGTGCAGACCGGCTGCGGGGCGCACGCCGCCGGCAAGGCCGGGCTGATGACCCCCGAGACGATGGAACTCGCGGGTCCCGGCTTAAGGGAGGTATGCGAGGCGATAGGCATGCCGCCCGTGCTGCACATGGGCTCATGCGTGGACAACTCCCGCATACTCACGACGCTCACCGCGGTCGCCCAGGAGGGCGGCTTGGGCGACGACATATCAGACATACCGGTCGTCGGCATCGCACCTGAGTGGATGAGCGAGAAGGCCATAGCAATCGCGTTCTACGCGGTCGCGTCCGGGCTTTACGTCATATTCGGAGTAGAGTCGCCCATCAAGTCGAGCCCGACCATCCAGAAGATAATGAGCGAGGGCTGGGAGAAGATGCTTGGAGGCAAGATGGAGTTCATACCGAACAAGGAAGACATACTGGCCGCGACGCTTGCGCACATAGACAAGAAGCGCGACGCCCTGAAGCTCAGGAAGTACGAGAAGGGCAAGTTCGGCGTGGAGAAGGTGCTCTTAGACATGGCCGCGCGCAGGAAACTTGAAGCAGGCGGCGCGCACGCGCACCAGGGCGTGGGGGGCGTGTAGGGAAACCCCTCACCCCGTAGGCGCGGTCCTCCGTGGCCGCGCACATATTTAATCATAACTCCCCCTTCCCCCTCTTAACTTAAGAGGGGGACTGAGGGGGCGTTAAAGTTTCTTGCACCCGAAAGGAGGATGTACGGAAAATGGCTAAAAAGGTGGGCAGCGACATAGACATCGCTCAGGCGGCTACGATGAAGCCGATAGTCGAGATAGCAAAGAAGCTTGGCATCAAGGAAGACGAGCTCGAGATGTACGGAAAGTACAAGGCGAAGGTGGACCTGAGCATCTTAGACAGGCTGAAGGCGAAGAAGAACGGCAAGTACATTGACGTGACCGCCATCACCCCGACCCCGCTGGGCGAGGGCAAGACCACGACCTCGGTCGGCCTTGCGATGGGCATGAACAAGATAGGCAAGAAGGCGGTGCTCTGCATCCGCCAGCCGAGCCTTGGCCCGGTCTTCGGCATAAAGGGCGGCGCGGCGGGCGGCGGCTACTCCCAGGTGATACCGATGGAGGACTTCAACCTCCACTTCACCGGCGACATTCACGCGATAGGCGCGGCGCACAACCTGCTCTCCGCCTTCGTGGAGAACCACCTCTTCCACGGCAACAAGCTGGGCCTCGACCCGCACTCCATCACCTGGAGGCGCGTCATGGACATATCGGACAGGAGCATACGCGAGATAATAGTAGGCCTCGGCGGCAAGATGAATGGCAACCCCCGCGAGTCAGGATTCGACATAACAGTCGCATCCGAGGTCATGGCAATCATGGCGCTGACCACCAGCCTCAAAGACCTCCGTCAGAGGCTCGCAAAGATTGTAGTAGGCACCACTAAGGACGGCAAGGCGATAACCGCCGAGGACTTGAAGTGCGCAGGCGCGATGGCAGTGCTCCTGAAGGACGCGATCAAGCCCACGCTCGTGCAGACACTTGAGAACACCCCGGCCTTCGTTCACTGCGGCCCGTTTGCTAACATAGCGCACGGTAACTCCTCCATCCTGGCCGACCAGATTGGCCTGAAGCTTGGCGACTACGTCATCACCGAGTCCGGCTTCGGGGCAGACATGGGCGCGGAGAAGTTCATGGACATCAAGTGCCGCTACTCCGGGCTTACGCCCAACTGCGTGGTCATAGTGGCCACCATACGCGCGCTCAAGATGCACGGCGGCACGGCAAGGGTTGTCGCTGGCAAGCCGCTCCCGAAGGAGCTGGTCGAGGAGAACCTCGTCTGGCTGAAGGAAGGTTGCAAGAACCTGGCCAAGCAGATAGATAACATGAAGAACTTCGGCATACCGGTCGTGGTGGCCGTGAACGCATTCTCCACCGACACCAAGAAGGAAATAGAGCTGGTGAAGAAGCTCGCAATCGAGGCAGGCGCAGAGGATGCAGTCTTAAGCAACCACTGGGCGGACGGCGGCAACGGCGCGATGAAGCTGGCAGAGGCGGTCGCGGCTGCCTGCGACAGGCCCAGCAAGTTCAAGTTCCTCTACCCGCTGAACGCTACCATCAAAGAGAAGATACACGCAATCGCCACCAAGATATACAACGCGAAGGACGTGACCTATGCGCCTGCGGCTGAGGCGAAGATAAAGCTCTATACGAACCTGGGCTTCGACAAGCTGCCCATCTGCATGGCCAAGACGCACCTCTCCATATCGCACGACCCGGCCATGAAGAACGTCCCCAAGGACTACGTCTTCCCGGTCAGGGACATAAGGGCATCGGTCGGCGCGGGCTTCTTATACCCGCTCTGCGGAGACATGAGGACGATGCCCGGCCTGCCTTCCGTACCCGCGGGCGAGAGGGTGGACTTAGACAAGAACGGGAAGATATTGGGCCTGTTCTAAGGCGGAATAATAGTAGACAGCAAAGGGGAGGCGAAAGCCTCCCCTTTGTTCTTCCGTATTGTAGGGGCGGACCTATGTGTCCGCCCTTATTGTTAGAAGGGACGACACATAGGTCGTCCCCTACAGGTTGGTCGCCCCGCAAACGGGGCAAAAAATCACCTGATGAATATTTCCGCCGGCCAGAGCCGCTCGGTATACATGCCCTCGGTGCCCTGCTCCTTCATGAAGACGAGGTTGATGGCCGTGAGCGTGGAGTTGAGGACGTCCAGGTTCAGAACGTGCTCATTCGCGAGGGCGGACAGGTCCGGCATAGAAGTGAAGTTCTTCTCGCAGAAGCTCGTAACCTTCTGCCCGTCTACGCGCAACAGCCCGGAGCTGAAGGGGTAGCCGTGCGTGCGGCATATTATAGGCCGCCTGTCGTACAATAGACATAAGCCGTATTTGTCAAGGAGCGGACAAGCGGCCTTCGGAGATGAGCCTCTGAGCTTGCCAAGGGCCGCGTCCTGAGCCTTTCGTGGCAGGGCGGCAAATCCCGACCTCAGGTTGTGCGCCTCCACCGCGAACACGGTGAACATATTGTTGCAGCACTCGGAGCAGCCCGGCCCGCATTTTATCTCCTTGGCGTATGCGTCGCGGACTAAGGCGGTAAACGAGTCCACCCTTGAAAGGAGCACCATATATCTGTCAAAAGCTGAAGGCGTACTCATGGTTCAAACCCCGGATTTTTTATTTTATAATATGATAGTATAATAGAAAAGTCCTTGCAAGTAAACACGCATTTATGCGGTTTTACAGTACTCAGTATGTGCGTTAATGCGCACATACTGAGCACTGCAGGGGGATTATTTTATGTAAAATTGTAACATGATATGAAGCAGTAATAAGGCCTATTATTGTTAGTGTCGTAAAATACAGTTACATTGGCTGTTATTGAAATATATAAAATAATTTAAATATTACGTAATAACTTTGTATTATGGCAAAACAATTGCAAGGATTAGTTTGGTATTGGAAGGGAATCAGTGAACCTTTTGAGTATCAAGAAATGACAGATGCGATGATTCAGGTGGAACTCAGGCTGCTGGCGGCGATGAGAAAGCTGTTGCCGGAGGAAAACAGGTCTGACGGCATAGTACGGCTCGCCGCTTCGGAGAGTACCACGCTTGCCGGGTTTCTGGAAAGTTCTGGCATTGACAGGGGCAGGGCGCTCGTGGTGCTGTTGAACGGCAGGCACGCAGGGCCGGACAGCGAACTGGCGCATGGTGACGTGGTCACCGTGTTCCCGCCGCTTGCGGGAGGTTGACGGATGAAGAGGAAGAATGTGCTGCTTGTCGAGGACGAGGAACTGCTGCGGTCCAGCCTGTCATTGTTTTTAGGCAGGTGCGGATATAACGTCAAGGAAGCGGAAGACGAGGTGCAGGCGCTCGCCTGCATCAAGGACGAGGACTTCGGGCTTGTGATAACCGACCTCTTCCTTACAAACGGGAGCGGTTTTGCGGTAATGAAGCACCTCCAGGACTGCTGCCCGGAGGTTAGGTGCATCGTGATAACCGGCCACGCATCTCTCGACTCCGCCATAAGGGCGCTCAGGAAGGGCGCATTCGACTACCTGCTCAAGCCATTTGATTACGACAAGCTTAAGTCCTCCGTGGAGCGCGCCTTCGAGCGGCGTGCCGACGAGAAGTACGTCAGGAGGGTCGACATCCAGAAGATATCAAGGTCATACGGCCTCACCAAAAAAGAGGCGTTTATAACCAAGGTAGTGATAACCGAAGGCCCGTCCAACGACGAGATGGCCGAACAGATGAAGATAAGCAGGAACACCGTAAAGGTGCACTTAAGGAACATATTCAAGAAGGTGGGCGTGGACTCAAAGACCACTCTCACCACTACGCTTCTTTCCGGCGAACACAAATAACCCTTCCCAACCCGGGCATGTTTTGGTAAACTTTTATTGTGGACAATAAAAAAGAGATAGACGTATTTCGCGTTGACGCGGGCGTCGGCGGCTGGGTGAAGGACCACGTCGCCTCCGAGGAGACGCTCGCCCTTTACGTGGACGGGCGCGAGCTTGTTACGCTCCTTTACACCCCCCCGATGGCTATCGAGCTTGCAATGGGCTACCTGCTCTCAGAGGGGCTTATAGCATCAAAGGACGACGTGGACTCCCTCTCACTCAGAAAGGGCGGGGTGCTGGTTGGGCTAAAACCCGGCCTGCCCAAAGCGGAGACCCCGGCCGCCAGGGTGCTCACATCCGGCTGCGGGGGCGGAATAACATTCACCTACCCGCAGGGCGTAAGCCAGATAAAGAAGCTCTCCACAAAGGTTAAGTTCAGCGCGGACGCAATACTCAATGTCGCTGCCGCGTTTCGGAAGCTCTCGCCGCTTTTCGAGGAAACCGGCGGTGTGCACAGCGCGGCTCTTTCGGACGGTACTGGCTTCCTCGCTTTCGCGGAGGACATAGGCCGCCACAACGCGGTAGACAAGATATTCGGCAAATGTTTGTTGGACGGCGTGGACGTTCGTGACAAGCTTCTTTACACCACCGGCAGGGTGTCCTCCGAGATACTCCTCAAAGCCGCCAAGCGGGGTGTGCCCGTCATAGTGTCGCGCGGCGCGCCTACCGCGCTTTCGCTGGTGCTCGCGGAGAAGCTCAAAGTCACCGTGACCGGCTTCGTCCGGGGCAGGCGCATGAACGTGTACACGCACCCGGAGCGGGTGACGGTATAATGGAAACCCTCGACTCCATAAAAATACGCGACATCGAAGTGCAGGTGTACCAGTCCAAGGACGGATACCGCTTCTCGCTGGACGCGCTTCTGCTTGCCGACTTCCCCGCTATCAGGTCGTGCAGGACAATTCTTGAGCTGGGCGCGGGCAGCGGGGTGGTATCGCTCCTGCTTGCAAAGCGTTACCTTAAGGCGAAGATACTCGGCGTAGAGATACAGGAAGGCCTGTACCGGCGCGCGCTCAGGAATGCGGCCATCAACGACCTCACGGACAGGGTGGAGTTCATATTCATGGACTTGAACTGCCTGCCGAAGACACAGGCGCCCGGATGCTTCGACATGGTGGTGATGAACCCCCCGTTCAGAAAGCCAGGCACTGGCAGGATAAGCCCCGGCGACGAGCGGGCGAACGCGCGTCACGAGATTACGGCTGACATAGGCGACGTGGCCTGCGTAGCCTCGGCCATGCTCAGGAACAAAGGAAGGCTCTCTATCGTGTACCACCCGGAGCGGCTGCCGGAGCTGTTCGCCAGGATGCATGAGCGCGCCCTCGAACCCAAACGCCTCAGGCTGGTGCACTCGCACAAGGCCGACTTCGCGCGCATTGCGCTCGTGGAGGCCGTAAAGCACGGCTCGCCGGGCCTCAAGGTGCTGCCCCCGCTGTTCATCTACGAGAGTGAGCGGGTATACACCGCCGAGATGCGCGAGTTCTACGGACTGCAACCGCTGTAGCCTTCCTTGACTGAGATACAGCTCAATGGTACATTATAAAAGTCATTAGTAACGCCCCCTCAGTCCCCCTCTTAAGATAAGAGGGGGATGGGGGAGTTATGAAAGGTGGTTCCCTCCGCTTCGGTCGGGACGACAGGCTTAATACAATATACAAGGAGACGCAAATGGAACGCAAAGGCGTAGTTACCATGAAGGGTACACCGGTCACTCTCATCGGCCCGGAGATAAAGGTAGGCGACAAGGCGCCGGAATTCGCGTGCCTCAGCTCCGAGCTTAAAACCGTCACGCTTGCGGACACGGCGGGCAAGACAAGGCTGTTCGCGTCCGTGCCCTCGCTGGACACCCCCGTGTGCAGCCTGGAGACCACGCGCTTCAACAAGGAGGCCGAGACCCTGCCTGCCGACAAGGTAGCCGTGCAGGTGATAAGCGTAGACCTGCCGTTTGCGCAGAAGCGTTTCTGCTCGATGGAGGGCATAAAGAACGTGAAGGTCATCTCCGACCACAAAGACCTCTCCTTCGGGAACGCGTACGGGGTGCTGATGGCTGAGTTCCGGTTCCTCTCACGCGCCATATTCGTGGTGGACGGCGGCGGCGTGGTGCGCTACGTGCAGTATGTCAAAGAGGTAGGCGAGCACCCGGACTACGAGGCTGCGCTTGCGGCGGTGCGCAAGGTGGCGGGGATATAGTTGGCTAAATCCCCCTTTCATCCCCCTTTGTCTAAGGGGGAAAGAGGGGGATTTGCTACTGTGGATTCTTCACTTCGTTCAGAATGACAAACAGGGCTCCCGCGCTCAAATTCCTTGACTTTCCCCGCCCGTTTAACTATCATTAAAATCTTATATTTAACGGGGTTATCCAATGGACGCAGGCTCTATAGCGCGCGGCGTATCGATATACGCCATGCCGGTGCTCATGGCCATCATCCTGCACGAGGTGGCGCACGGATGGGTGGCTGAGAAGTTCGGGGACTCGACCGCGAGGCGGATGGGGCGCATAACGCTTAACCCCATTTCCCACATAGACCCGATAGGCACGGTCGTACTGCCGTTGATACTTATTGTAATGAACTCGCCGTTTCTGTTCGGCTGGGCAAAGCCAGTGCCGGTAAACTTTGCCGCGCTCAGGAACCCCAAGCGGGACATGGTATGGGTTTCGCTCGCGGGGCCGGGTACGAACTTCACGCTTGCGCTGTTCAGCGCCATACTCCTCAGGCTCGTGCTCGTGGTCGAGCCGTCCGCCTGGTCGTTTGCTCAGGACACAGAGCTTGCGCCCGCCGCGCTCAGGGAGGTCGGACTTGGGATATCGTTTCTGGTGCCCATAGTGCTGATGCTTAAGGCGTCGATACTGATCAACTGCGTGCTGATGGTGTTGAACCTCATTCCTGTGCCGCCACTCGACGGGGGCAGGGTGGCGGTGGGGCTTCTCCCGCCTAACGCCGCGTACAGCTACAGCAGGGTGGAGCCGTTCGGAATATTTATAGTTATGGCGCTGATATTCTTTCTGCCGCCTACGCAATATCTCTTTAATGGCATCATCAGGCTTTTTGTATTGCTGTTTTATTACATAGCGTTGTATTGAAAAGGTAGCAGTTGGTGTTATTTAGTCTTTCATAACTCCCCCATCCCCCTCTTATCTTAAGAGGGGGACCAAGGGGGCGTTACTGGTTCACTTTTGGAGATTATAGTTAGATGACCAAAAAACGCGTACTGTCCGGCATGCGCCCGACAGGCAAGATGCAACTCGGCAACCTACTGGGCGCGGTCGAGAACTGGAAACGGCTGCAGGAGGAGTACGAGTCGTTCTTCTTCATAGCCGACTGGCACGCACTCACCACGAACTACGCGGACACCAAGGACCTGATGGCATCAAAGCAGGACCTGCTTGTTGACCTGCTGGCCGCGGGCCTCGACCCGGAGAAGTGCACCATATTCGAGCAGTCTAAAGTACTCGAACACGCGGAGCTCTTTGTGTACCTCTCCATGATTACGCCCGTGCCCTGGCTGGAGCGTAACCCGACGTACAAAGAGCAGATGGAGAACATCACGGATAAGGACCTGACCAACTTCGGGTTTCTGGGCTACCCGGTGCTCCAGGCGGCAGACATACTGATATACAGGGCGCACTCGGTGCCGGTGGGCATGGACCAGGTCCCGCACCTGGAGCTTACCCGCGAGATAGCCAGACGCTTTAACACCCTCTACGGCGAGGTGTTCCCGGAGCCGCAGGCCATACTCACAGAGACGCCGAAGCTGCCCGGCTTGGACGGCCGCAAGATGTCCAAGAGCTATGGCAACGCGATATACATATCGGACAGCCCGGAAGAGGTCAGGAAGAAGATAAAGGTGATGATAACCGACCCCGCGCGCGTAAAAAGGACGGACCCCGGCGACCCCGCCGTGTGCGCGGCATTTGTGCTGCACAGCGTGTACACGGACAAGGCCGAGATACCGCAGATTCAGGCGGAGTGCCGGGCTGCTATGCGGGGCTGCGTGGACTGCAAGAAGCGGCTGTCCGATTTCATGCTGGAGCAGCTTGAGCCTGTTTACGTCAGCAGGCTTGAACTGATTGCGAGGCCGGACTACCTCCGTGACGTGATAGAGGCCGGGAACGCGCGCGCGAGGCAGGCCGCGCAGGAGACGATGGCATTGGTCAGGAAGGCGATAGGGATTTAATCGGGTGGGCATAGCCCACACTAAAGCATGGGCCGACACATGGGTACGGCCCCTACAATTTGGATTAAGAAGTTAAATTATGACCGACCAATACAGCGTAAAGGTACCGCTTTTCGAGGGGCCGCTCGACCTGCTGCTCCACCTCATAAAGAAAAACGAGGTGGACATCTATGACATACCGGTCGCGCTCATCGCGGGTCAGTACCTGGAATACATCGACCTGATGGAGGACCTGAACCTGGAGGTCGCGGGCGAGTTTTTAGTAATGGCCGCAAGCCTCGCTCAGATAAAGTCGAGGATGCTCCTGCCCCCGAAGGAAGGCGAGGCGGGCGAGGAAGAAGGCCACGACCCCAGGGCGGAGCTTGTTGCGCGTCTTATAGAGTACAAGAAGTTCAAGGAGGCGGCGGTAGACTTAGGCGAGCGGGAGAGCTTCTGGCGCGAGGTGTTCGCCCGTCAGGGCAAGGGGGCCTGGGAGGACAGCGACGAGCCGGTACAGGAGCAGCTCTTCAGCTTCGGGCTCTACGACCTGATAGACGCATTCAAGCGCGTGCTCTCCACGGTGCCCGTGGACCGTTTCCATGAGATTGCAGGCGAAGGTATCAGCATAACCGAGAAGATGAACCATATACTCGGAATGCTGGAGCTGGCGGAGAGCATTACGTTCGAGTCTATATTCGAGGGGGCGAGGACGCGCGCGCTCGTGATAGTCAACTTCCTGGCCCTGCTGGAGCTTGCGCGCGTCAGGGCGATAAGGATAATGCAGGTGGACGAATTCGGCACAATAAGGATAATGAAGGCGGTGACTGACGATGGAACTCAGCAGGCTTAAGGCCGCAGTCGAGGCCCTGCTCTACGTGTCGGAAGGGCCTATCGGCCTGAAGAGGATGAGGGAAGCGCTGGGCGAGGAGTTCGACCCGGCGGACGTGAAGACGGCGGTGGAATCGCTCGTGGCCGATTTCGAGTCGGACGGCAGGGGCGTCAGGATGGCGGAGTTAGCGGGCGGCTGGCAGATAATAACGAGGCCGGAGTACGCCGTATACGTAAAGAGGCTGCAGAAGATAAGGCCGCCCAAGCTCTCGGCGCAGGCGCTTGAGACGCTCGCCATCATAGCTTATCGCCAGCCTATAATAAGGGCGGAGATAGAGGCTATAAGGGGCGTGAACGCGGACGGGGTCGTAAAGACCCTGATGGAGCGGCGCCTTATAAAGATAGCGGGCCGCCAGGACGTGCCCGGCAAACCGATGATGTACGCTACCACGCAGGACTTCCTGGTCTACTTCGGGCTCAAAGACCTCTCCTCGCTTCCGTCCATGCGCGAGCTGGAGCGCGAACTCGGCATGGAGGAAAACCCGATATTAAGCAGACTGGAGCCTGAACTGCCGGGCCTGGACGGGCCGGAGATGGAGGCGATGGCCGCCGAGTACCGCGCAAGGAAGGCCGCTCAGGAGGCCGCCGACGCGGAGGCGCTGGAGGCGCTGGAGGCCCAGGAGGCGCAGGACGAGGCCCGGATGGCCGAGGAGCTTTCGATACAGGACGAGGTGCAGGACGAGGCGCAGGAGGAACCCGGCCCTTGATTATGGGGCGGGCATGTGCTATTATTGACATCGTTTCATACGTTACCGTAGATTACATGCGAGGCAAAAAATGAAGACAATCCTCACCATACTCCTGGCGGCGGCGTTCCTGCTCCCGGCAAAGGCCGCCCTCTCGGCTACCATGATAGACCGCGTGGTGGCCGTGGTCGGCAACGACGTAATCACCCTGAGCGAGCTACAGACTGAGATGGCCGGGCAGCTTTCTGACATGGAGCAGAAGCTCCGGGGCGACGACCTGGCCAAGGCCACAGAGCGCCTCAAGAGGGCGACGCTGGACTCGCTCGTGGACAAGAGCCTGCAACTGCAGGAGGCGAAGTTCGAGGGGGTAGAGGTGACCGATGGCGAGATCGACTCGGCCATCGAGGACATCATGACCAGAAACAAGATGGACAAGGCCGCGTTCGAGGCCGCGCTCGCCGGCGAGGGATATACCCTGGCCGACTACAGGAAGCAGCTCTCCGACCAGCTCGCCATACTGAGGCTCGTCAACCGCGTGGTGAAGTCCAAGGTCTTATTGAAGGAAGAGGACATAAAGAAATACTACGAGGACAACAAGGCCCGCTATTCGAGCCCCGAGTCCGTCACCGTGGCCAACATATTCTTCCCCGCGAACGGCGGAGACATGGACGCGGCGCTTAAGAGCGCACAGGCCGCAAGGGCGGAGATAATGGCTGGTACGCCTTTCGAGGACATGGCGGTAAAATGCACCAACGACCCGAAGGCGGCAAAGACCTGCGTACTGGGCACGTTCGCAAAAGGCGAGCTTTCATCGGACATAGAGGGCAAGGCGTTCGGTCTGTCGGCGGGCGAGATAAGCGAGCCTATCAAGGTCGATAAAGGCTACCAGCTCATCAAGGTGATGAACCGCACCGGCGAGGGCTCGCGCACCTTAGAGGAGGCGCGCCCGGAGATAGTAGACCAGCTTACCTCCAAGGACTCCGAGGCCATATTCGCCAAGTGGATAGGCGAGCTCAGGAAGCACACCTACGTCGAGATTAGGGAGTGAGGCGGGAGGCGACGACATCAAAACGCTACGTTTAAAGAAAAAGGAAGACAGAAGGCTCAGGCGCGGACACCCCTGGGCCTTTTCTAATGAGTTCGACTCGAAGCTCACAGGCCTGGAGCCCGGCGAGATCGTGGCCGTGGAGGACCACGCGGGCAAACCGGTGGGCGTCGGGTACGCGAACCCGCACTCGCTCATCGCAGTAAGGCTTCTGTGCGGGCCGGGCGAGGAGGTCGGGCCAAAGCTCATAACCGACAGGATATTCAGGGCCAGGGCGCTCCGCGAGAGGCTGTGTCCGGGCCGTGAGGCGTACAGGGCGGTGTATTCCGAGTCAGACCTGCTGCCGGGCCTCGTGGTGGACAGGTACGGTACATGGCTCTCTGTGCAGGTGACCACCGCCGGGATGGAGCGGCTCCTGCCAGTTGTCCTGGACGGGCTACGGGAGGCATACCGCCCGGATGGCATAGTGCTGAGGAACGACTCAAAGCTCCGCGAGCTTGAGGGCCTGCCCCTGACAAAAAGGGTAGTCGAGGGCGACTACAAAGGCGCGGTGGCAGTCGACATATCAGGGATAAGGTTCATGGTGGACATGATGGAGGGCCAGAAGACCGGCTTCTTCCTTGACCAGGTGGACAACTACCATATGCTCGACCAGATAGCAAAAGGCTCGGAGATGCTCGACATGTTTTGCCACACGGGGGCATGGGCGCTGTACGCCGCGAAGGCGGGCGCGGCCTCCGTGACGGGCGTGGACTCCTCCGCCTCGGCATTGAAGGCTGCTGCCGAGAACGCGCGCGCCAACGGGTTTGATGGGGGGCTTGAGGGCGGCGTGTCCTTCATAGAGGGAGACGCCTTCGACGCACTCAAGAGGCTCGACAGCGCTGGCAGGAAATTTGACGTAGTGGTGGTAGACCCGCCCGCATTCATCAAGAACCGCTCGAAGATTGCGGAGGGGCTGAAGGGGTACAGGGACGTAAACGTGAGAGCGATGAGGGTGGTGAAACCGGGAGGCTACCTGGTAAGCTGCTCTTGCTCGCACCACCTGGAGAGAGAGGCGTTCAGGGACATGTTGCGTTCCGCCGCATCGGGGGCGGTCCGGACTGCGAGGCTCATTGAGATGCGCTCGCAGTCTAAGGACCACCCGGCGCTATTGGGAGCGCCTGAAACCGAATACCTGAAGTGCGCCCTTGTGCAGGTGCTATAGACTTACCGCCTGCCCTTGCCAAGGAGAGTAGTGATGCAGTCGAGCTTGTTCGACTCCGCATCGCCGATGGCCCTCAGAAGCGCCCTGCCGGAGGCATCCATGCGGAGTAGCCGCTCCACGCCGACCCTGAGTTCCGGGTCGGAGGCAACCCTGCTGAGCGTCTCGTCAATGCCGCCGCCGGGGGCTGCGACCTCTACACGCCTGCCGGTGCGCTCGCCTATGGACCTGGAGCCGCGCCCCGTCAGTATCCAGTCGATGCTCGCGTTGGTTATTGCCGCTACGCCCTTCAGGAACGCAAGGGATGGCTTTGTGACGCCGTTTTCGACCTGGGAGATGTAGCCCTGGTCGCAGCCTATCCTCCCTGCCCAGTCCTTCTGCCTGTCCCTGCCCCTGAGTTCCTTTATCCTCTGCCCGATCTCTTTGTACTCGAAACCTTTTGCCATTGTCGTGCTGGTCCTTTTCTTGCTTTATAGTCGAACATACCGGCCTGCACATCAGGCCGGGCCTTTCCCAAATATAATGATAGACCATCGGGATGCGGATGTCAACACCTTCATGGCGTCATAAATATATTAGCGAAAAATATTGACATGCACTCAAGGGTTTTGGTATATTGAGCTTCTATTTTTTTCGGGGGTGTATTTTGAAAGAGACAGACCGGATTTGGATGGACGGGAAGCTGGTCGCCTGGAAGGACGCGAAGGTGCACGTGATGGTGCACAGCCTCCACTACGGCCTTGCTGTGTTCGAGGGCATCAGGTGCTACAAGGGCGTGAAGGGCTCGGCGATCTTCAGGCTGGATGAGCACGTCGACCGGCTCTTCGACTCGGCGCACATATTCCAGATGGAGATGCCCTACACAAAGGCGCAGATAAAAGACGCGATACTCGAGACCGTACGCGCTAACGGCCTGGACGAGTGCTACATCCGCCCGCTCGTATACATCGGGTACGGCGCGATGGGCATATACGTGTCCGGGCCCATAAAGGTCGCCATCGCCGCATGGCCCTGGGGCGCATACTTGGGCGAGGAAGGGATAAAGAACGGCATCAAAGTGCGCGTCAGTTCCTTCACCCGCCACCACGTAAACATATCCATGACGCGCGCAAAGGTCACGGGTTCGTACGTCAACTCCCAGCTTGCCAAGAGGGAGGCCAAGGCGAACGGTTGCGACGAGGCCATCCTGCTCGACCCGGAAGGCTACGTGGCGGAGGGTACCGGCGAGAACGTGTTCATGGTGAGGAAGGGTGTTATCAAGACCACCCCACTGACGTCCATACTCGAAGGCATCACGCGTGAGTCCGTCATGGAGTTAGCCTCCGAGATGAAGCTCAAAGTGGTCGAGGAGCGGTTCACCAGGGACGAGCTTTACATCGCGGACGAGGCGTTCTTCACCGGCACAGCCGCGGAGGTGACCCCGATACGCGAGGTGGACGGGCGTCTGATAGGCGGCGGGAAGCCCGGCCCCGTTACAAGAAAGATACAGAAGGCGTTCTTCGACATAGTGCAGGGCAAGTCTGCCAAGCACAAGAAGTGGTTGACGAAGATATAAAGGCGTATGTTTTAAGCCGTGGGTATTCGACGCGGTTTGCAAGCTTGCCGGAGTGGTGGAATTGGTAGACACGCACGTTTGAGGGGCGTGTGGGGCGACCTGTACGGGTTCAAATCCCGTCTCCGGCACCATTTATTAGCCTGAATAATCAGGCACTTAGGTCTGAAAGGTTGTCGGCTTTCTCGTAAACTTTCTCGTTGAGAGTGAGAAGGTCGGCAACCGCAAGACCCTACCCCAAGAAATCTTCCCCGAAGTAGTTCAGGATTTTATCCCTGTCTTTCTCCAAGCCTTCGACGTACTTGCCGTATACATCGTATATCATGCTCTTGGAATTGTGGCCCATTAGACTTTCAAGCTTCAACGTGTTTATGCCTATTGTCAGCGCCCAGGCGACGTAGGTGTGCCGAAGGATATAGGTTGTCCTATAAGGCACCCCCGCTGCCTTGAATGCCTTTGCCCAAGGACCATAGTCTTTACCGAATGACACGATGTCGTATGTCCCGCCGTCCTCCATTGTGAAGACGTACTTTCCGTCCGACTTCGACATAGCGTCATCGAGCAGAGGCCTGAGCGCCTTCGTAATGGGCATCCTTCTCTTTCGATAGGGGGTCTTAAGCTCCTCTTTCTCGTTTCCCTTGACGATGGAGTTCCGAATGTACATGTATCCACCCTTGATGTCGGTTTTCCTGAAACCCGCTACTTCGGACGCGATCATACCCGTCATGATCATGGACTCCATGGTGCTCCTGTAGAAAGGGGCAAGGTTTGACAAGATACAGCTCCATTCGTCGAACCTGAGAACCTCGCGTGGCACAGAGGCCCTCTTAGGAATATGTTTCCCAATACGCGCAAAGGGGTCGGGCAGGTTCCAATGGTTCTCGTCACAGGCATCATTCCATATCGCTCTCAGGGGGATCATCACATTCTTGATACGGGAAGACGACAGCGGCTTGCCCTTGTTCTTGCCATAACGCCACTTTAGTTGTGAGATGAACCTCTGCAACGCTACAGCAGTGACATCATAGAAGGAAAAGTGCCCCCAATAAGGCAACAGCCAATAGTCTATTGCACTAACGTCGTCGCCCTGCTTTCCGATACTGTAAGTCGGAAGTATACTACCCCTCCAATGGGAGACGTAGTCACCGAACAGGACATCCTTGGGCTCGGGGCTATATACACGCCCCTCAAGCGTGGCAAAGAACCGCTTCTCTTCTTCGGAAGCGTTGGGAAATGCATCGGCAAATACAAACGTGCCCTTTGCAATACGCTCCACCTGCCTGTCGAGCCATTCCCTGACGATAGCACTGTTCTTGGGCGTATCAGCCATGCCTGATGATTTCTCTATGCGTCGCCCGAAGTAATGAAAATCCACATACAGGTTTTTCGACCCACTCTTTCGTTTTATTGAGCCAAGAGCCCCTTTCTTAAGCTCAACGGTATCCGTGATAGATATCAATCTACCCATTTTTTCCTCCTTGCTGCCCGTCGCACCTCCTTTCTATCTGACTCAGTCCATTAAGAAGGTTACTCCAAACGGGTATTATTTTCAATAGTCCAAATTTATTGACGGCTTTACGCGGTTATTATTTTTCGGCTTCTTCAGCGGTTTCTTGTCTACATTCGGTTGCGCATCAGCCGGTAGGCTGTCATCGAGCAGTCTTTTCAGAAGCTCAGATCCCCACAAGAACCTTATAGTCCTGCCAATCTGAATGAAGTCCCTGCCGGGCTTTACCCGCCCGTGTTTTTTCCAATCAAAAACAGTAGTCCTACTGACTTTCATGAGCCATGCAAATTCTTCTATCGTTATGAGTTCAGGTTTATATTGTTCCAAAGCTATATCCTTTTAGTTTTTAATCGCGCCTTTAAGATAGCGACCTTCCCTTCCTTGCCGCATGTTCTCTTCGAGGATAGCTATCGCTTCCTCCGAAGGCTTAAAGCCAATCGCGGGTAATTCACTTTGCGCTATGGTCCCATATTACACCTCTCGTAGAACGCAGATAGCACTCAATGTTTCTATGGGTGCGATTGTTTGACAAGCCGTTGGGATGTTGTTTGCTGCATGTCGGGGGCGGTTACAACCCCCCCCGACAACACACATCTACAACAACTCGCTGTTAACAGCACCCATCTATCGTGATGTAGTTCCCACGACTGTTATTGTCGAAGTAGTTGCCCTCGATCTCGCTATCCGCGCAAGCTCGCTCGCAGACTCCCTCTTTGTTGAGGGTGATGCGATTGCCGCGTATCACTGGTGCGGCTCCTGCGTGTACGTCTATGCCTGTGCCTCCGTTCTCGAAAACATCATTTCCCTCGATCAAGACACCGTCTGAGGAGTAGACCGCGATGCCCGTTTCCCCGAAACATATTCTGTTGTACTCTATCCTTGCGCTCCCCCCTTTGAGGACGAGTATGCCCGCCCCGTCGCTCATTGAGATGTCATTGTCCTTGACAATGCCCATTCCACTATCTAAGACCATCACTCCCGTGCCATTGGCGAGGAACCTGTTTCTATGTATCGTCGGATTTCCGCCTCCCTTGACTATGATACCGGTGGCGTGGTTTCTATAAATATAGTTATCCTCTATGGTTCCCTCGCCGCCGTCGTGAGCCGATATTCCGACACGGCTTTCGTGTATCTTATTATTTCTAAGCATTGGCTTGGCTTTGCCGCGTATGCTTATGCCCATGTAGCCTCCAGTAATCTCACAATCTTCGATCATTGCTCTGCCGGACATTATATCCAGGACTGCGCAGTCCATATCCTCGCTGAAGTTTTGTAGGCGTAGATTCCTTAAGGTACAGGACTCCGTATTCACTCTTATCGTGTAGTCGTCATCGTCTGAGACGATCTCAACGCCAGGTTCTCCCTCAATTATGAGGTCAGGCGTGGTTATGTTTATTTTCTCCAAATACAGCCCCTTACGTATCCTTATAGTGTTGCCAGGACGCGCTGTCTTGTAAGCCTTTTTCGGAGAGTCATAGTCGCCGTCGCCGTCTTGACTGACGGTTATTACTTTCCGACCCTCTTCTTTATCAGGTGCACCAGAGCTATCAACCTCCGGGGCTTCCACAGGGTGTCCACCTTTTTCAAACTGACCACCTGCTTCATGTGGGGTACCTGCATACTTATTTTCCCCGCAGACTGCAACGTTACCTTCCTTCTCCTGAATGTGCTTCTTTTTCATGATTGCCTCCTGTTGATGTTCATATTGACGTTCTTTCACTGTACTACGATAGTCACTTTGTTTAACAGGCACGGTGCCAATTGACGATGAGTATTATTTCCGTACCTGACATGGGCGAATACAAATAGCGAAAAAAAGACTTTACATGCTCCACCTCCTTTGATATAGTTATGCAACACTTGATTGAGGGATATTATCATAAATAAAGTAATATGTCAAGAACATTTTGCTTGACATCCGTCAATTATTTTATTAGAATCTCTTTTTAGATAACACGGAGGAGTTAAATGCTAATTCTGACAACAGTTTTGAAAGGATTCAAGGATGGGCTGACATCTCCCAAGAATATTGTTGTTGGGATTGATGCTGCCATCAACACACTTGCTCACAAGTTTGAGGGTTTTGTTGTAGTCAAGCTTGACGATAGCGAGGTTTTTAGTGAGAAATTCGGGCAAAGTAGGTTAGAGCTATTCAAAACAGGTAGGGTGACATCCGTACTGAGCGTCGGCTCATACACCTATCTGTTACTGTCGCCTATAGACAGGGGGACTGAAAATGTCTGTTATCTAATGTATAAGAGACCCGAAGAAGCAGAGGATGCCTCTTTGGGTGATAATATTGTCCGAAATTTGACCGAGGAAGATGTAGAGGATTACGCTCGCAAACTCTCCGACATAGATGCCGAACAGCGGATAGACTACAGGTTTTATCAAAAAGAATACCTCGACCTTGAGAGGGCTCTCGAAAAGTATCCTACGCTTGAGAAGGTCGCTTTCAGTGTAAGGCTTGGGTTCCATACTTCTTTCAAGAAGACAGGTTCACCTCACCTTTTAGATACCCTACGCCATAAGATGTCCGACCTTAAAAAAAATCAGGAAAGATTCTATGTACCCTTTATCGGCATAGACAATATTTCTCCCATAGGCTGTGTAAGCGGACCTGTATTTGTCTATGACGTTGGCAGGAAGCCTACTACGCGCCCTGCTTCAGGGGGTGAGATTGTAATGGCTCTCATTACGTCAAGTCGCAAGCAGGAAGGTATATCCAATATAGGAAAGTCGGCTATAATCGAGGAGGGCGAGGAATGTTACATCAATCAGTCTTTTGCAATAATATCCCCTCGCACGGGCGTAGACCCGTATTTTCTTCAGCTATCTTTTGGTGCGGACTACTTTCTCAAGCAGATAAGCAGATACAGAAAGCCGACAAGCAAGTCTCAGGATAGCGTGACACTTAACGACCTCAAGAAGCTGCGCATAGTCACCTACGACGAGGAGAAGATGGAGGCACTTGCCGTCAGGCATAAGCAACGGATAGCTATCTATAAGGATATTATGAAGACAATGATATTGGACCAAAAAGAATCTCAAGAGATCTCCAAGAGAAATTTCGAGCGCAGAATTGAAATTGATGGCGTCACCACCATCGAGTCTCCGAGTATAAGGGAGATTACGCGAGATGATGTGGTTGATGTAATAGAGAAGTTGTATGAAGAGCCCTTAGAATCGAAAGCTACCGAGGCGGGGGATGCCATATCTTCTGAACTGAAAAAGCTACTCAAGAAGGGTAAGCGAAATGTCGAGGTAGATATTGACACCCCTAAGAAGTGAAAAGGGCTCTTAGTTGAATATCTGCACCACGCATTCGTGACCTTCAACCTCGGGGTCATTTACCTTAACCGATACCCGATATGCCGTCATTTCTTCTGATGGATATGGCACTAAGAGACCTTGTAGGCTGTCCGAGAGTTTCTCGTTTGGGTCTATCCATTCCGAATAGTCGGCAGGAGACAATATTACGGGAATCCTGTCGTGGATTTCAGCCACAAGCTCGTTTGAAGTGGTTGTGATGATGGTACAAGACTGAATTTCGCCCCAAACATCCCACAGCCCCGCGAAGGCGAAAGGTCTACCTGTTTTTAGTCTTATGTACATGGGGACCTTCCCCGATGGGGTCTTCTTCCATTCATAGAACCCATCCGCCAGGATAAGGCAGCGCCTTTTCCTGAAGGACTCCCTAAAGGACGGTTTCTCGGACAGAGACTCAGCGCGGGCGTTAATCATTTTGTGCCCGATCTGAGGGTCCTTCGCCCAATGGGGTATAAGACCCCAATGAAGGAACTCCACTTTTCGGGGAAGGAGGTTGCGGACCACGGCTATGGACTGTGTCGGGGCAATATTATAGCGCGGGGCGAGGCTATCCGGGATAACCACGTCGGGGAAAGCCTCAGCCAATTTCCCCGTATCAGTTGTGAGGGTAAATCTTCCGCACATGTTTGACCTCTCCTGGATATTATAGCCGTAATTCAGCGACATCGAAACCGAAATCTTAGTGACAATTTAAAACCGCCGTCGGCAGGGAGTTTTTGACCTTAGATAAAATAAAAAAAGAGGCGGGCGCACCTGCCCGCGAGTCAGCTTAGGACATCGTCCCATAAGAAGTCCATGTTGGCTGAGGACACGGTTTCGTTAGTCAGCCTGATGGTCTCACGCTCTTTGTCGGTCATTTCAGCGGCTATGGTCTCGTATAGGTTGCGCAGACCTCTTTGGTATTCAGCAAGGGCGGTGGGGCGAGTCCTGTAATACTCCTCGAAAGTATATATGGACAGACCAAGCAGGTGTAGGGCTACAGGCTCCCATTTGGCGTAGTGCCACCATAGGTGGTAGCCTCGTTCTTTCAGGGAAGTCATGGCGGACTCTATAGCTTTAAGGGTTTCCCTTGGGACGGTCATGGGGTTTCCTTTTTTGTGGTTTGAAACCCGCAAGGTTTCAAACCGAGAAAGAACAAGCAATATCATCATCGCACCTCCTCAAATACAGCATCCTTGTTAATAGCATCCCTAAGCAAGTCCGACCCTACAGCGAGCTTTTGTAGGAAGGGGTGTTTCCTCAGATGCTCGACACCACCACGCTTGATTAGGCGTCCACTCGGCGTGATTTGTATCAGCCCCTGACGTATAAGGTGCGGCTCGATTATCTGCGTTACGTTTCTCGGGTCTGCGTTCAGGATGCTCACAAGCGTGTTCAGTCCTAATGGGTGCTCCGCAAGGAACAGGGCGTAGAGATATCGTAAGTCGTCTAATGTCAGCCCCATGTTGTCTATGCAAAGGTGGGCGTCCGAGAAAACTATATCTGTAATACTCTCCTCTATGGTTATCTGCCTGCTGTTCTTTAGCAGTGCGTAGTTTGAGCACGTGGTGACGAAGTTTAGAGCCACACGAGCCACACCACGAGAGCGAAACGCTATGGCCGCTATAGCCTCGGGAGTGGCAAAGTAGTTAGCCTTGGCGACGGCATTGGCGACTATCTTTTCAAGCTCCTCGACGGTATAGGGTTCGAGCTTGAAATGCAGCGGGAAGCGATTGAAGAAGGGAGTTTCGAGTTTTCCTTCCTCGGTGGTCGCGCCCACGAGCGTGAAGAGCGGGACCGGCGTCCACTTGGTTTCCATAGCCTTAGTTAGCGGATTTCTTTCCGTGTAGTAGAGTATGTTTTTCGTCATCAGGGTATAGAGCTGCTCCTGTTGCTTTTGGGAAAGCCGGTGTATCTCGTCGAGGAAGACCACGGACTTGCTTAGCTTCGACCCATTAGCTACGAGCGCCTCTACCCCTCGTTCAATTGCTATCTTACGGGCTTGCTCGGCGTCAAGGTCGGCGCGGTAGCCGTGTCCCTCGACCTGCCGGAATAGCTCCTTCCAATCCTTCCCATCAGAGAGTTTCCCGGCAAGGCACTCGATAAATTTCCCTCCCTGCATGGAAGCGATTATTTGGGCGAGTGTGCTCTTACCAAGACCGCTTGG
>Ga0334722_10000198_pt1 | contig 89291 bp, 88 predicted proteins | sample C3_bottom_MG_FD_207210 | JGI IMG/M metagenome (GOLD analysis project Ga0334722, IMG submission 207210) | Sediment microbial communities from Yellowstone Lake, YNP, Wyoming, USA - C3_bottom | ecosystem: Environmental > Aquatic > Freshwater > Lake > Sediment | place: USA: Wyoming | collected...
AGCGCAAGCAGATCGACCTGCTCGCGCTTATCGATTTCGGCGACGGCATCCAGGCGGCTCGCGAGCAGGATCTCGTCGATCAACTGGTCGAGCTCGGCGATGTCCCGCTCGATTTCCAATTTGCGTTTCGGGTCGTGTTTTGCCTGCAGCAGCTCCACGCCCATGCGAATGCGCGCGAGCGGCGTGCGCAGTTCGTGCGAGGCGTGCGCGAGCAGCCGTTTGTTCGAGTCGAGCAGCAGTTTCTGCGCGCCGACGAGTTCTTCGATTCGCGCGGCGGCACGGTTGAAGCTGTCGGCGAGCCGCGCGACCTCGTCACCGCCTGTCACGCGCACGCGCGCCGACAGATCGCCCGAACCGAGCGCTTCCACGCTCGCCTGCAGCCGCTCCAGTCTGCGGGTGATCCTGCGCACCACCGGATAGGCGCCGAGCGCCACGGCGAGCGCGATGACCCCGAGGAAAACGATCAGCGCCCATGCAGGGTGTCGCGCTTCGTGTGGCAGGCGCACCGCCAGCGAGCGTCCATCGGGCAGGCGAATATTCCAGCCGCCGCTGCGCCACGAGGAACTGCGGCGCCAGCCGCCAACGCGCTCCTCTTCCGGTGGCGACAGTGTTTTGCCGGCAGCGGCGATGCGCTCGCGCCCGGCATCGAACAGCGCAAGATCGGCATGCAATCGCGCGGCCAGTCTTTCCAGGGCCTGCTGCTGCACCTCGCGCGGCGCGTCGGCCGCAGGCAGCGCTGCTGCCGCCACTTCCCCGGCTACCTCAAACGCCTGGCTCGCGGGGCCGGCTTCCAGGGTCAAGCGCCACATCGCCCCGGCAGCCAGCACCACCAGCAGCAGGCTCGCCACGACCGTGAGATAGACTTGCAGATAGAGGCGTTTCATCGTCAGAGCGATCGCCCGGAGATGGCCGTCAGTCGTGCGTCTTCGGGCGATTGCAGGATGTTGTTGCGGGCCATGTGCGTGCCTCGGGTCATTAGAGCCCCTAACACGATGAAACACGTGATGCGTTGCGACCAGGACGGGATGGATGCAAGGCGCGGCGCGCCGGCAAGGGCCATTCCCTTGCCAAGCGGCGCAGCGCCGCAGACGTCCGTCCTGGTCGCAACCCGAAAGGACGTCGGCGTTTGGGCGCATCGCTGCGTTGCGCCGGCTTGCTTGGGAAGAACCCAAGCTGCGCCGCCGCGCCTTGCGCTGCATCCCAAACGCCATAGTCGCACACGCGTTTCATTGTGTTAGGGGCTCTCAGTCCTGCGCCTTGGCGAAGACGTAGCCCGCACCGCGCACGGTGATGATGCGCCGGGGTTTTTTCGGATCGTCTTCGATCGCCTGGCGGATGCGCGACACGTGCACGTCGATGGAACGGTCGAACGCTTCCAACTGCTCGCCTTTTACGAGATCCATGATCGCCTCGCGTGTAAGCACGCGCCCGGCGTGCGCGGCAAGCGTTTCCAGCAGCGCGAACTGGTAGTCGGTGAGAGGCTTCGCTTCGCCGTCCAGGCGCACTTCACGCGCGCCGTGGTCGATTTCCAGCCGGCCGAAGCGCAGCACGCCGGCGCCCGAGTCGGTGCCGCCGTGGTGGCGCCGGCGCAACACCGCCCGCAGGCGCGCGAGCAACTCGCGCGGCTCGAACGGCTTGGGCAGATAATCGTCGGCACCCAGTTCCAGCCCGACGACGCGATCCATGGCGTCGCCGCGCGCGGTGAGCATGAGGATGGGAATTTCGGATGTGCCGGCCGCGGCAGCGCGCACCTGGCGGCAGACTTCCAGCCCATCCATGTCCGGGAGCATCAGATCGAGCACCAGCGCATCGAACGGCTCGCGCGCGAGCCGCTCCAGGCCTGCGCCGCCATTGGGGGCAATAGTGACGCGAAAGCCCGCTTGGCCGAGGTACTCCGACACCATTTCGGCCAAACGGGGGTCATCATCGATGAGGAGGATGCGTGCGCTCACGCCGCCAGTCTATCCGCATTGGCTCGCGGCGATCCAGGCAGCTTAGCCGCGATGCCAACCGCCCCAGCGATGGCCGTGCTGCATGCGCTCGGCAAGCTTGGTGCGCTGAGCCGGGGTAAGCACATCGGCTGCATCGGCCAGTGCCTGCGTGAGCCGCTTGCTGCCGGTGTCGGCGAGTTGGATCTGCTCGGCGCGCAGCCGCTCGAGCGCGGGGCGATCTACGCTAGCCGCGGCGAGTATCGTGATCGCCTGCTTACGCGCGGCCTGCGCTTTTTCGCGCAGTGGCGCGAGGTCTTTCACCGCGCTTTTGGCGATTGTGGCGAGCTTGTCCTTCTGCTCGGCGCTGGCATCCACTTTGGACGCCAAACGATTGATCATGTGCTCGACGCGCTGGTCCATTTTGGCCGGGTCCGTCGGCATGCCGTCGCGCGAATGCCCGGGGCCGCCATGGGCAAAACTTTTCCCAACGTACCCGCCGGCCAGACCTGCCGCCAGTGCGACGACCAGCGTAAAAATAAACGCGCCGCGACGCCGTCCTTTGCCATGTGCGCCGCAGTGCTGCGTTGCGCCCTGATGCGAATTCGGCGATTCGGTTTGCGTGCTGTTCGGCTTCGTTTCCATGTTCCGTTCCTTTCAGTGGAGGACGACATCGCCCATACGCTGCACTATAGTGGTCGTTCGTTGCCGGGATTTATCCGCTGGGTAAAGTATTGTAAAGAAGGGGGGCGTGCAGCAGCCCGGTCGCGCAATTGACGATCCTATGTACGGGATCGTACGGACTCGGTTTGGCTTTCGGCGCACTGTTAACGCACGGCGGCATCGCGCCACCATATTGCCCGTTGCCTTCCATTGACAAAGGACGCGTCCATGAACATCCACTTGGCCCTTGCCCCCCTGGTGTCGCTAGTCGCCGGGATTCTCATTCTGGTGATGCCTCGATTGCTAAACTATATCGTCGCCTTGTATCTGATCATCATCGGGCTGATCGGACTCTTCGGCAGCGGCAACTTTCGGCTCTGACGCACTTAGCTCACGGGTTTTAGCTGGACCGGGAGTTCGAACGCGAATAGACGTTTGATTTCATCCCTCACGACGCCGTAGCACTCGCATGCGCGGTGTTCCAGCTTCTGGCGATCCAGCACGGTGACGCGGCCGTTGCCGTAGCTGATCAAGCCGGCTTTTTGCAGCTTGTCCGTAGCCTCTGTTACGCCCGGGCGGTGCACGCCGAGCATGTTGGCCATCAGCTTCTGCGTCATGAGCACCTCGTTCCCGCGCAAACGGTCCAGGCTTAGGAGCAGCCAGCGGCATAGCTGCTGTTTCAGCGTATGGTGCCGGTTACACGCACCCGTCTGGACCATCTGCACAATCAGCGTCTGCGTAAAACGCAGTGCCAGTTGTTGCAGGCTGCCGCCGCGGTCGAACTCCTTTTTCAGAAGCGCCGCCTTGATGCGGTAGCAATCGCCGGCGTTTTGCACCACCGCCCGGCTCGACACGCTATCGCCGCCCATGAACACGGAGACCCCGACCAGTCCATCGTTGCCGATGATCGCGATCTCCGCCGAGTCGCCGTTTTCCATGACGTAGAGCAGGGACATGATGCAGCTAGTGGGGAAATACACGTACTCCATGGGCACGCCGGCCTCGTACACCGCCCATCCTAGCGGCATCGGTATGAGTTCCAGATCGGGCAGAAGGCGCGCGTAGTCCTCCGCAGGCAGGGCCGCGAGAAGATGATTTTGCCTTGGCGAATGCGGTGAAGGCATGGCGTCCGGGTCCTTGGGCGTGGGCGCGTTACCGATAGGGGCATTGCCGACTACGCCTCGGAACGGCGAAGGCGTATGGTTCAGATTACACTATTTATGCGCCGCCGGATAAGGCGTTATGTGCATTAGTGCCCAGGCCATAGAATTTCCGTGCCCTAGGTCGGATGGCGTAGATCGACCGGTCTGAATGCCGTCGCAGTCGTTCCAGGTTCTGCATGCTGGCGCGCAGAGCAAGCGGACGCGAAACCGGGTATGTCAGAGCTCCCTGGACTGACAATTCCTCCTCCTTTGACGATTGGCGGGTTCCGGCACCCGGTCATGCGCATTACCGGAGACCGATTGTTTTGCGATTGACACCCGATTGCCTGTTTATTTCTCCTTACGCGCGCCAACGCACAGCGCATTCTGCAGGCAGGGGCATAATTGACATAATGACAAACGAGCGCCAAAGGCTGCAAGTCTTCGTTGTCGAGCAATATTGATCGAGGCCAGATTCAATGCATAAATTACTGATTACGGTTCTTGTCGCGTGCGCCGGAGCAGTCGCCTCGGCAACCGCGGCACATGCAGGTCTGTTGTCGTCGACCGGCGTCGTCATTGCGATACTGGCCGATGACCTGTTCGTGGGTGAGGCCGAAGGCCATCTTAACGGAGCGGGAACTCTCGCCATTCATTCGCAAAAGCGTCCCCATCTTACTTGCCAGGGACAGTTCACTTCCAGCGCTCTACTCGGCGGTGCGGGACAGATGCTTTGCAGTGATGGCGCCACTGCGACATTTCATTTTCAGCGCTTGAGCGTGTTGCGCGGCTACGGTATCGGCAGCTTCAGCCGCGGCGGGATGAGTTTCGCGTACGGCCTGACAGCTGAAGAAGCCGCGCCCTACCTGACGCTGCCCGAGGGCAAGAAGCTCGCGTACAACGGAACAGAGCTGAAACTGGCCGACCTGTAGGAAGGACGACTGATCCAATAATGTGCGGCGACTGACACCATGCCCCGGATCGAACCCGCCGCTCTCGCAGCGCTCGCGACGCTTATTGAAACAAAGCGCGGCGGCTTGTTGCCGCTGCCCCCGCGGCTGGCGCGCCTGTACGGACGCCTGCGCATGCCGCTGCCGCGCGCCTATCCGCATGTATTCAGTAATTTTGTGTCCACGCTCGACGGTGTGGTCTCGCTCAGCGCGAAGGGGCACGCCAGCGGCGGGGACATCAGCGGGTCCAGCGCCCAGGATCGCATGGTGATGGGCCTGTTGCGCGCCATTGCCGATGTGGTGATCATCGGCTCGGGTACGCTCGGCGTCGATCGCCGGCACGTCTGGACGGCCGAAGCCATTTTTCCCGCGCTCGCGGATGAGTATCGGCAACTGCGGAAGGCGCTCGGCAGGAGCAGCGCGCCGTTGAATGTGATCGTCAGCGGCAGCGGCGAGGTCGATCTGCGCCTGCCGGTGTTCGCCTCCGGCAAGGTGCCGGCGCTGATCGTTACGACGACCGCGGGTGCGAAGCGCTTGCGCACGCAAGAGGCCCCGGACTCAGTACAGATCCGCGCCATTCGCCAGAGCGCGCGCGCGATTTCGGCAAGCGCCATCCTGGACGAGGTGCGCCGGGTGAGCCCCGGCAAGCGCATTCTCGTCGAAGGAGGGCCGCGATTGCTCGGCGATTTTTACGCGGAGGGCCTCCTCGACGAACAGTTCCTGACCCTTGCGCCGCAGATTGCAGGCCGCGAAGCGGGCGACCGACGGCTCAGCCTTGTCATGGGCAAGGCGTTCGCGCCGCGCGATGCGCTTTGGGGGACTCTGATCGATGTGCGGCGCGGCGGCAGTCACCTGTTTCTGCGCTATTCGTTTCCTTAATCCATGCGCGAATTTCAAATCCCAATGCAAAAGTTCATCGTATTCACCTTGTTGGCGTGTGTCCTGATGCTGAATCTCGCCGGTTGCGGCGATGTGGCGACGTTGCCGGAAAGCGCCGGGGTCGGACCGCGGCCGGCCTTGCCGCCGCCGAAGTCGACGCTCCTGCCGACGGTTCACATCGCCCCGGCCAAGGGCTGGCCAGCCGGGGCGACGCCGGTGGCGGCGGCCGGGCTTGCGGTCAACGCATTTGCCGCCGGCCTCGATCACCCCCGCTGGCTCTATGTCCTTCCCAACGGCGACGTGCTGGTTGCCGAAAGCAATGGCCCGCCGCGGCCGGATAATGCGCGCGGGATCAAAGGCTGGGTGATGAAATTGATTACGCAACGCGTAGGTGGAGGAGTTCCAAGCGCCAACCGCATCACGCTGCTGCGCGACGCGGACGGGGACGGCATCGCCGAGACGCGAACGGTTTTCTTGCATGGCCTCAATTCGCCCTTCGGCATGGCGCTCATCGGCAGCGACCTCTATGTGGCCAACACCGATTCGATCGTGCGCTTCCCCTACCATGCCGGCGATACGCAGATCACCGCGCCCGGCGTAAAGGTCGTCGATCTTCCGGCAGGCACGATCAATCACCACTGGACCAAGAATGTCATTGCCAGCCGCGATGGTTCGCGCCTCTACGCGACGGTAGGTTCGAACAGCAATGCGGGTGAAAACGGTATCGAGAACGAGGTCAATCGCGCTGCCATCTTCGAGATCGATCCTGCGACCGGCCGCTCGCGGCTGTTCGCCTCTGGTATGCGCAATCCGAACGGGCTGGATTGGCAACCGCAAAGCGGCGCCCTCTGGACCGTGGTCAATGAACGCGACGAGCTCGGCAGCGATCTGGTTCCGGACTATTTGACCTCGGTGCAGGACGGCGCTTTCTACGGCTTTCCTTACAGCTATTACGGCCAGCACGTCGATGCGCGAGTACAACCCCCGCGTCCCGATCTGGTTGCCCGTGCCGCCGTACCCGACTATGCGCTCGGCAACCACGTCGCCCCGCTCGGACTGGTGTTCTATCGCGGCAGTCTGTTGCCGCAGCGCTATGCCGGCGGGGCGTTCATCGGCGAGCACGGCTCGTGGAATCGCAAACCGCGCAGCGGCTACAAAGTCATATTCATCGCGTTTGCCGATGGACGCCCGATCGGCTCTCCCGAGGACGTGCTTACCGGCTTTGTCGATGCCGAGGGCAATGCACTCGGGCGCCCCGTCGGCGTGGCGGTGGACCGGGCAGGCGCTCTGCTTGTCGCTGACGATGTCGGCAATGTCCTCTGGCGGGTGACGCCGGCCAGGTCCGGGCAGTGAGCGTCCGCGCTTTGTGCCGGTTAGCGAACAGAACATTGTGTTGTGCATCATCCAGGCGCAAGCACCAGACGCCGGCAGAATGTGCAATCCAAATGTAGTCAGGCGAAATAGCCAAATATAATGACCGCCGCCTGAGGCATACTGCGATTTGCACGCATGGAACAGACGGATCAAGAAGGATACCTCGAGATGGCGCAGGAAATTGCCAAGCCTTTAGCCGGAAAGGTTGCGCTGATCACCGGCGCGAACACGGGCATCGGGCGGGTCACGGCGCTGGCGCTTGCCAAGCAAGGCGCACAGGTATTCATCGCCTGCCGCTCCGCCGAACGCGCCGAAGCCGTTCTCGAGAAGATTCGTGGCCAGCCTAGCGGCGGCAAAGCCGAGTTGCTGGCGCTCGAGCTGGGCGATTTCGCGTCCGTACGCGAATGCGCAAGATCCTTCCTCGCGCGCGGCGCGCCGCTGCATCTGTTGATCAACAATGCCGGCCTTGCGGGCGCGCGCGGCTACACCAAGGCGGGCTTCGAGCTCGCTTTCGGCATCAATCACCTGGGGCATTTCCTGCTCACGCAGCTGCTCCTGGATCGCGTCAAGGCTTCGGCGCCGGCGCGCATCGTCACCGTGGCGAGCCGGGCGCACTACCGGGCGCGAGACCTGGACTGGCAAGCGCTGCGCGAACCCACGCGCACGGCAACCGGCCTGCAGGAGTACGGCGTTTCCAAGCTGGCAAACGTGCTTTTCAGTGCGGAGCTCGGACGCAGGCTCGCCGGCAGCGGCGTCACCACCTATTCACTGCATCCGGGCGTCGTCGCGACCGAGGTCTGGCGCTCCTTGCCGCGGCCGCTGGGCTGGCTGTTGAAACTGGCGCTGATTTCTCCGGAAAAAGGCGCGCAGACCACCTTGTATTGCGCCACTTCCGCAAACGTCGCTGCGGAAACGGGACTTTACTACGATAAAAGCCGGCCCAAATGGCCCAGCCGGGTCGCGCAGGACACGGCGCTTGCCAAGGACTTGTGGGAACGCAGCGAAGCGTGGGTGCGCTGAACGCGCGGCAGTCGGCTAGCGGCTCATGCCCGCCAGACGCTGTTTGATCAGCGTGTCGGCTTCGGACATGATCCGGTCGATCAGCTCCTTGACCGTCGGAATGTCGTGGATCAGTCCTGCGACCATGCCGCAGCTCCAGGCGCCGGCTTCGACGTCGCCGTCGCGCATCACTTTCGGGTAGATGCCCGCGACCTGCGCGTAGACGTCGGCGATGGTCAGCGCATCGCCCTTGTCGTGCTCGATTGCCAGCAGCCGCTTCACGCCGGCGTTATTGAGCACGCGCTCGGTGTTGCGCAGCCCGCGCATGACGAGGCGCGTGTCGAGTTCGGAGGCGGCGACGATCGCCTTTTTGACGTTTTCGTGTATAGGCGCTTCCTTGGTCGCCATGAAGCGCGTACCCATATTGATGCCCTCCGCGCCCAGAGCCAGTGCCGCCACCAGGCTGCGCCCGTCGGCCATGCCGCCGGAGGCGACGAACGGGATTTTCAATTCGTCTGCGGCCCTGGGCAGCAGAATGAAGTTCGGCACATCGTCTTCGCCCGGATGCCCGCCGCACTCGAAACCATCGACGCTGACCGCATCGCAGCCGATCGCCTCCGCCTTCAGCGAATGGCGCACCGAGGTGCATTTGTGTATCACCTTGATGCCTGCCGCTTTCAGATAAGGCATGACCGCCTCCGGGTTCCGCCCCGCGGTCTCGACCACCTTGACCCCGCCCTCGATGATCGCGCGGATGTATTCCGGATAAGGCGGTTTGGCGAATGCCGGCAGGAAGGTCAGGTTCACGCCGAAAGGCTTGTCGGTCATCTCGCGGCAGCGCGCGATTTCTTTTGCGAGCAGCTCCGGCGTCGGCTGTGTCAGCGCGGTGATGATGCCCAGTCCGCCGGCGTTCGAGACGGCCGCCGCCAGTTCGGCAAAGCCGACGAAGTGCATCCCGCCCTGGATGATGGGGTGCTCGATGCCCAGCATTTCCGTAATGCGTGTTTTCATGTCTAGTGCCTCATGCGGTGTTGATCGATTATGGTCTTGGCGATGGATAGCTTATCGCGCTTGTTGGGACAGTGTGTCGTGATTTCTTCTTCAGGCGATTAGCGAGTGCTGCGGGACGCGCTTGCTGCGCCCGACCCGTATTGTAAGCTGATGGCAAACGTGGACCGACGAACGTCATCGGCGCTCGGTCCGCCCTAGCCGGTAGCGCTATCATTGGTCTACAATCCAGCCATGAGGCCAAAAAAAGTACCCGCAAGACGCACCCGCAGGGGGAGCGGCGCCGTTACTTTGCATGATGTGGCCAAACTGGCTGGCGTAGCCCCCATCACCGCGTCCCGCGCTCTGAACACGCCTGACCAGGTTTCCGCCGAGGTGCTGAAGAAGGTGACCGATGCGGTCGCGCGCACGGGCTATGTACGCAACCGGCTTGCTGGTGGCCTCGCTTCGGCGCGCAGCCGTCTGGTTGCCGCCGTCGTGCCGACCATCTCGGGCCCGGTGTTTCTGCGAACCGTGCAGGCGCTCACCGAGGCGCTCGCCGAGCGCGGTTACCAGCTGATGCTCGGGCAGAGCGGTTACGACAATTCGCGCGAAGATGCGTTGCTGGAGGCCATCATCGGCCGCCGGCCGGACGGCATTGTGCTCACCGGCATCATGCATACTCCCGAGGGGCGTAAGCGCCTCCTGGCCGCCGCCATCCCGGTAGTCGAGACCTGGGATCTCACGCCCACCCCGTTCGACATGCTGGTCGGGTTCTCGCACGTCGACGTCGGGCGCGCGGTGGCCGATTTTCTTGTCGGTAAGGGGCGCCGGCGATGCGCGCTCGTGGCCGGCAATGACGAGCGCGCGACACGGCGTGCGCAGGCTTTTCAGAAGGCGGCTCGCACCGCAGGCATGCGCGATGTTCCGGTGGTGTACGTGCCCGCGCCGACCACTTTGAACCATGGACGCAGTGCGCTGGCCGAGTTGCTGCGCACCGCGCCCGGCATCGACGCCGTGTTCTGCAGTTCGGACTTGCTCGCCCTCGGCATCATGACCGAGGCGCAGTCGCGCGGCATCGCGGTGCCGGGACAGATCGCGGTCGTCGGGTTCGGCGATCTGGAGTATGCCGCCGACCTGCATCCCGCCTTGACCACGGTGCGCATCGACGGAACGGCCATAGGCCGCCAAGCCGCGCAATTCATCGTCGATCGCGCGGAAGGGCGCAGGGTGGACAAGCGGGTGGTCGACGTCGGCTTTTCCATCGTCGAGCGCGACAGCGCCTGATGCATCCGACGTTGCCGGCGTTGGCTTGACTTTCAATTATGGTAGCGCTACCATAATTGCGGCGCCGAGTAAGCGTCGCGTTTCCGGAAACACCTTCCGTGGAGAAGGTGTTCGGCGCGAGGTTCAGATGAAAGGAGGAGTGGGATGAAATCCTGGCAGCGGAATGCGGGCTTGTTTCTGCTTGCGCTCGCAGCGCTCGTGATCCAGCAGTCCGTCTGGGTACTCCGCCTGTTCGATCATGGCCAGCCCGGGTCCGGCTTCATGCCCTTCGGCCTGGGGGTGATTCTGGCCATATTGGCTATCGCCCTGATCGCGACCAATCTCGGGACAGAAGAGAAACGCATTCCGTTCTGGGAACCCAAGGCCTGGCTGCGCCCGCTCCTGGCCATCTGCGTTACGGTGGTGTACGTCATCGTGTTCGACGATATCGGTGCGATCACCAGCGTCGTGGTTCTGGTCACGGGCTGGCTGCTCGTCGTGGAGCGCAAGAGCATTTACGTGTCGGCGGGTACGGGTGTTCTCACCGGTCTGGTCGTCTATCTGCTGTTCGAACGCTTCCTGCAGACCCCGTTCCCCCGGGGTGTGCTGTTCTGATTTTGGAGAGGCTGGCACAAATGCGCAAACCCATGCCATTAGAAGGATACCCGGACCATGTTTGACATCGCGGGCCTGTGGCATGGATTTCAAATCGCCTTCAGTCCGGTCAATCTCCTCTGGGGCTTCATAGGCTGCGCCCTGGGTACGGCGGTCGGCGTCCTGCCGGGTCTGGGACCTGCGGCAACCATTGCGCTGTTGCTGCCCATCAGCATGAAGATGGGATCGCCCATCACCGCCATCATTCTCATGTCCGGCATTTTTTACGGTGCCATGTATGGCGGGTCGACGACTTCCATTCTGATGAAAATTCCCGGCGAGGCGGCTTCGGTTGTCACCTGCATCGACGGCTATGAAATGGCCAAGCAGGGCAGAGCCGGTCCGGCGCTAGGCATCGCCGCGATCGGCTCCTTCATCGCCGGCACCTTCGGACTGGTCGGTTTGACCATGATGGCGCCGCCGCTGGCCGAGGCGGCCCTCAAGTTCGGGCCGCCCGAGTATTTCTCGCTGACCATGCTCGGTCTGCTGCTTGCGACCTACCTTACCGGCGATTCGCCGCTCAAGGGCCTGACCATGGCGATACTCGGCCTGATTCTGGGTTGCATCGGCCTCGACCCTCTGTCCGGCGCAGTTCGCTTTGATTTCGGCGTTGTGGATCTGCAAAGCAATATCGATTTTGTGACCCTGGCGATGGGGCTGTTCGGCGTCGGCGAGATCCTGTACAGCCTGGAGTCGTCCGAGACCGCTGGCATCCTGACCACCAAGATCAAGAACGTGTTTCCGACGGTGACCGATCTCGCGCGCAGCGGTTGGGCCATGGTGCGAGGGAGCTTGATCGGCTTTTTTGTCGGCATACTCCCGGGCGGCGGCGCGGTCCTGTCATCGCTCATTTCCTATGCCGTGGAGAAGAAGGTCTCCAAGCATCCGGAAGAGTTCGGGCACGGCGCGATCGAAGGGGTCGCCGGCCCCGAATCCGCGAACAACGCGGCAGCGTCGTCCTCCTTCATTCCTTTGCTCACCCTCGGGATTCCCGGCAACGCGTCGACGGCGATGATTTTTGCGGCCCTGCTCATACACGGCATCACGCCGGGACCGTTCCTGCTGATCGAACACGCGGATGTATTCTGGGGCGTGGTGGCGTCGATGTATATCGGCAACGTGATGCTGCTGGTGCTGAATCTCCCGCTGGTGGGCATCTGGGTACAGTTGCTGCGCGTTCCTTACGCGTTCATGGCGCCGCTGATCATGGTGCTCACGCTGGTCGGCGTCTACAGCGTCAATAACAGCGTGTTCGATATCTGGATGATGCTGATCATGGGGGTCTTCGGCTACCTTGCGCGCAAACTGAAGTTCGATCTGGGGCCGCTGCTGCTCGCTTTCGTGCTCGGTCCGATCATGGAGCGCTCGCTGCGCCAGGCCCTGCTCATGAGCAACGGCAAATTCGGAATATTTTTCACGCACCCGATTTCCGGCGCCTTGCTGGGAATCGCGATCGTGTTTGTGCTGTACAACATTTTGGCAGCACGGAAGAAAAAGCGTGAAGCTTGAGTTTTCGCAAACGCCGTCCGGGTTGCTCAGGTGACACTCTTCATTCGGGGGTCCGGTACACGCTGGCCGAACGTGGATGTACTTTTTATAACGCAGAAAGGAGACTGTTATGCATAAGAGAATCTCGGCGGCGATAGTCGCCTCCTTTGCTATTCTTGTGGCAGCGACAAACGCGGTGGCGGCGTATCCGGAAAAGCCGATACAGCTCATCGTGCCTTATGGCGCGGGCGGCTCGACCGACGTGCTGGCGCGTGCGGTTGCGCAGGTTGCGCCGAAATATTTCTCGCAGCCGCTGGTCGTAGTCAACAAGCCCGGCGGTGGGGCCATACCGGGCCGGGTGGACGTCGCGCGATCCAAAGCGGATGGCTATACGCTGCTCTTCGGCTGGGGCTCGGGCGAAGACCTCGTCGTGCCGCACCAGCGGCCGCTGCCCTATGACCTGTTCAAGGACTTCGAGACGGTGTGCCGGATTTCAGTGCATTCCATCGTCCTCGCCGTGCCGGCCGCTTCGCCCTACAAGACGCTGGCCGATCTCGTCAAAGCGGGGAAGAGCAAGGAATACCTCACCGCTTCCGTTTCGACCAAAGGCGCCTCGGTGGACATCACCTTCCTGCTGTTCGCCAAAGCCGCCGGCATCAAGGTGACGACGATACCCGGGTCCGGCGGATCGGACGCCATTACCAAGCTGGTGGGCGGCCATGTCGACTTCGGCGGCGGCCATCCGAGCGAGGTCCTGCCGCACATCAAGGCCGGCCGGCTGCGCGCCCTGGCCGTTGCCCTGGAGCAACGCGATACGTCGATCCCCGACGTGCCGACCTTCCGTGAATCGGGCTTCGACGTGGTCACCGCCGGCTCGGTCAAGGGCGTAGCGGTTCCCAAAGGCACGCCGAAAGAGGTCATCGCCTACCTGGAGAAAAAGTTCAAGGAAGTGACCGAGGACCCCGAATTCCATAAAATCATGAAGGACATCGGCCAACCGGTGAATTACCAGGGTGCTGAGGAATACAAGGTCTGGTTCAAGCAGGCTTACGACCAGTTCGGCTCGCTCTACAAGTCGCTTGGCATAGAGACGAAGTAGCGGCTACGAAGCGACCGGCGAAGCGTCGCCGGTCGCGCTGTTTCTTGATCTGACCCGGCGCGTCGCGCTGGCCCCGGTGGGGCTGTACGACTGGCGTGCCGTCTGTCAGCTTTCCCAGGTTTTTGACTGAATCCTATGTCCGCCAATTCGACCCCCCGCATTACCGGCTTTCGCGTGATTCCCGTCGCCGGGCGCGACAGCATGCTGCTGAATCTGAGCGGCGCCCACGGTCCCTTCTTCACGCGCAATCTGCTGATCCTCAGCGACAGCGCAGGCCGATCCGGCGTGGGCGAGGTGCCCGGCGGTGAAAAGATCCGCCAGACACTCGAAGATGCACGCGGCCTGGTCGTCGGCCAGCAGATTGGCGACCACAGGCGACTGCTGCAGCAAGTACAGCAGCAGTTCGCCGACCGCGATGCCGGCGGGCGCGGGCAGCAGACCTTCGACCTGCGCACGACCATCCATGCCATGACGGCCATCGAGTCCGCGCTGCTCGATCTGTTCGGCCAGTATCTTGAGGTTCCGGTCGCTGCGCTGCTCGGCGAGGGCCAGCAGCGCGATGCGGTCGAAGTGTTGGGCTATCTGTTTTTTGTCGGCGACCGCGAAAAGACCGACTTGCCCTATGCCAGCGCGCCCGATGCTGAAAACGCCTGGTTCCGGCTGCGCCACGAAACCGCGCTGACGCCGGAGGCGATCGTGCGCCAGGCCGAAGCGGCGCATGAACACTATGGCTTCAACGATTTCAAGCTGAAGGGCGGCGTGCTGCGTGCCGAAGAAGAAATCGAAGCCGTGACAGCGCTGCACCAGCGCTTTGCGCACGCGCGCGTGACGCTGGACCCCAACGGCGGCTGGCTGCTGAAACAGGCGATTCACCTGATGCGCGACCTGCGCTCGGTCGTGGCGTATGCAGAGGACCCCTGCGGCGCAGAAGACGGTTTTTCCGGACGCGAGGTGATGGCGGAGTTCCGGCGCGCCACCGGGCTTCCGACCGCGACCAATATGATCGCCACCGACTGGCGGCAGCTCGTCCACGCTCTGGCGCTGCAGTCGGTCGACATTCCGCTCGCCGACCCGCATTTCTGGACTATGGCGGGCTCGGTGCGCGTGGCGCAGACCTGCCGCGACTGGGGCCTCACCTGGGGCTCGCATTCCAACAACCACTTCGACGTATCGCTGGCGATGTTCACCCATGTCGGCGCCGCCGCGCCGGGTCGGGTGACGGCGATCGACACGCACTGGATCTGGCAGGACGGGCAGCGCCTCACCAGGGATCCGCTGCGCATTCAGGGCGGACTGATCCAGGTGCCGAAGAAACCCGGCCTGGGCATCGAGCTCGACCTGGCCGAGGTCGAGAAAGCGCACCGGCTGTATCAGCAGCACGGCCTGGGCGCGCGCGACGACGCCGCGGCGATGCAATACCTTATTCCGGGATGGAAGTTCAATCCCAAGCGCCCCGCGCTCGATCGCTGAGGCAAGGCGCTATACTGAAATGCCGGAGTCACGCCGACTCCGGCTTGCGAGCAACAGGACTACATTTGAGAAAGGACTGCAGATGAAAATCGGATTCATTGGACTTGGCATCATGGGCGCGCCGATGGCGTTGCACCTCGTCAACGCTGGCCACCAATTGTTCGTCTACGACATAGGCAAGCTGCCCGAAGGCATCGCTGGGTCCTCGGCCAAACCCTGCGCCAGTGCGGAAGAGGTGGCGCGCAACGGCGAGGTCATCATCATCATGGTGCCCGACACGCCCGACGTCGAGCAGGTGCTGTTCGGCAAAAGCGGCGTCACGGCCGGCCTGCAAGCCGGCGGGGCGCGCAAGATCGTGGTCGACATGAGCTCGATCTCGCCCATCGCGACCAAGACGTTCGCGAAGAAGATCAACGCGCTGGGCGCCGACTACATCGACGCGCCGGTGTCGGGCGGCGAAGTCGGCGCCAAGGCGGCGTCGCTCACCATCATGTGCGGCGGCCCGGACGCGGCATTCGAAAAGGTGCGTCCGCTGTTCGAGAAAATGGGCAAGAACATCACCCTGGTCGGCGGCAACGGCGACGGTCAGACCACCAAGGTGGCGAACCAGATCATCGTCGCGCTCACCATCGCTGCGGTCGGCGAGGCGCTCCTGTTCGCGAGCAAGGCCGGCGCCGATCCGGCCAAGGTGCGTCAGGCGCTGATGGGCGGTTTCGCCTCCAGCCGCATACTCGAACTGCACGGCGAGCGCATGATCAAGCGCACATTCGCGCCGGGTTTCCGCATCCGTTTGCACCAGAAGGACCTGAACCTCGCGCTGCAGGGCGCGCGCGAACTCGGTCTGGCGCTGCCGCAGACCGCCGGCGCCGCGCAGCTAATGCAGGCCTGCGCCGCGAACGGCATGGCCGACCTGGATCACTCGGCGCTGGTCAAGGCGCTGGAGCTGATGGCTGGTCACGAGGTGGCAAAAGCCTGAAGTGGCGGTCCGAGTTCTCGTCGATCAACGTAAATCAAGAAAAAGGGAAAACAGGTATGCGTATGAACGCGGTAAAACAACTCTGGCGCGAGGGTAAACCGGCAGTCGGTGCATGGCTGACGATTCCACACGGTTTCTGCGCCGAGGTGATGGCGCACACCGGCGTCAACTGGCTGTGCGTCGACATGCAGCACGGATGCATCGACTACTCCGATGCGGTGAACATGCTCACCGCCATTTCCACCACGACGGTGACGCCGTTCGTGCGTGTGCCCTGGAACGAACCCTCGATGATCATGAAGGTGCTCGACGCCGGCGCCTATGGGGTGATCGTGCCGATGGTGAGCAATCGCGCCGAAGCCGAGCGCGCGGTCGCGGCCTGCCGCTACCCGCCGACCGGCATGCGCAGCAACGGTCCGAACCGGGCGCTGCTCTACGGTGGCGCCGATTACCAGAAGCACGCGGACAAGGAAATGGCTTGCGTGGTGATGATAGAGACCCCAGAGGGCATAGAGAAAATGGACGAGATCATTTCGACGCCGGGCCTGGACGCCGCCTACATCGGGCCGACCGACCTCGCGCTCGCGCTCGGTCTGGCGCCGGTGATGGACAACGACGACCCGCTGCATGTCGCGACCGTCAAGCGCATGCTCGAAACCTGCAAGCGCCACAAAGTGGTGGCCGGCATCCACACCGCGAGCTCCAAATTCACTCAACGCTACATCGACCAGGGGTTCCAGATGGTGATGCTGGTGGCGGACCGCGCCGCGATGTCGAACTACGTGAAGGCCGAAGTAGGGCGGCTCACCGGCTGGGAGCCGATTAATCCTGCGGCAGCCAAGTAGGCAGGGACCAGCCATCTGCGGCGCCGGGCGGCGGTGCGGCGCAGGGCTGGTGTATTCAAGGCGTCCTGCGCCGAATCAAGGGGTTGTCCAGCCCCCTCCCAGCACTTTGTACAAGCTCACCTGGTTCTGCACCTGCTGGGCCTCGGCTTGCACCAGCGCCTGCTGCGCGGCGAACAGCGCGCGCTGCGCGTCGAGCACATCCAGGTAGCTGGCGACGCCGTTGCGATAGCGCAGATCTGCGAGTTTGAAGCGCTGGGCCTCGGCATTCGTCTGCGCTTGCTGCGCCCGCAGCTGTTCGCCCAGCGTGGCGCGTCCGGCGAGCGCATCCGCTACTTCGCGAAATGCGGCCTGGATCGCTTTTTCGTACTGCGCCACCGCGATATCGCGGCCGACCCGGGCCGCGTCGAGGTTGGCTTGATTGCGTCCCGCATCGAAGATCGGCAGCAGCAGCTGCGGCATGAAGGACCAGGCAGAGGATCCGCTCTTGAACAGCCCCGACAGCTGGCTGCTGGCGGTGCCCGCGCTGCCGGTCAAGGTGATCCGCGGAAAGAACGCGGCGCGGGCGGCGCCAATGTTGGCGTTGGCCGCGATCAATTGCTGCTCGGCCTGGCGCACATCGGGCCGGCGCACGAGCACCTCGGAGGGCAGGCCGACAGGCAGTTCGTTGATCAGGGTTTGACTGGAGATGCTCGAGGCGGGCGGCAGATCAGCCGGCAGCGATTGTCCGAGCAATAGCACCAGCGCATTTTCGTCGACGGCACGCTGGCGCGTCAACTGGGCCAGGCTGACGCGCGCGCCTTCAAGCAAGGATTCGGCTTGGCGGTAGTCCAGTTCGGAGGCTGCGCCGACGTCGAACTTGAGCTTGGTGAGTTTGAGCGAATCCTCGCGGCCGAGGAGAGTCTGCCGCGTCACGGCGAGCAATGCATCGTCGGCCAGCAGATTCAGATAGCTAGTGGCTACCGAGGAGATCAGCGCGATCTGCACATTCTTGCGCGCCTCTTCCGTGCCCAGATATTGGGCCAGCGCGGCGGCACTCAGGCTGCGCACGCGGCCGAAGAAATCGAGTTCGTAGGCGGTGACGGTCAGGCCGGCGGTGTAGGCGCTGGAGATACCGCCGCTGCTGGTGGGCTGGCGCGACCCGGTTGCGCCTAAGCCGACCGTGGGCAGTTCGTCCGCCCGCCGCACCTGGTACTGCGCCCGCGCCTGTTCGATGTTGAGCACCGCCACGCGCAGGTCGCGGTTGTTGTTCAGCGCGACCTCGATCAGACGCTTCAGGCGCGCGTCGCTGAAATAGTTTTGCCATTCGATATCGCTTGCCGCCGCGCCGCTCTGCGCCTGTGCCGCTGCGTCCGGGTAGGTCGACGCAACCGGCGCCGCCGGGCGCTCGTAGTCCGGGATCATGGTCGTGCAGCCGGCCAGCGAGAGTGCGAGCGCAAGGCCGCTCGCGACGCCATGCAGGAGCGCGCGGCTCATGATTGCGCTCCTTTGTCGTCGACCGCAGCCGGCGGGCCCGCCGCAGGCGCGGCATCGTCCTCGTGGGCGTACTTACGGCGCTGGCGCTCGCTGCCTTTGAATATGCCGCGTACGACGACGAAGAACACCGGCACGAACAGCACCGCCAGCGAGACCGAGGTGATCATGCCGCCGACGACGCCGGTGCCGAGGACGTGTCGGCTGGACGAACCCGCGCCGGAGCCAAGTATCATCGGCAGCGTGCCGAGGATGAAGGCGAACGAGGTCATCAGGATAGGTCGGAAACGCAGGTGGGCGGCGGCCAGCGCCGCTTCCACTGCGGTTTTGCCCTGCGCCTGCAGATCCTTGGCGAACTCGATGATCAGAATCGCGTTCTTCGCCGACAATCCAATGATGGTGATCAGCGCCACCTGGAAGTAGACGTCGTTGGAGTAGCCGCGCAGGGTGACACCGAGCAGCACCCCCAGTACGCCGAGCGGCACCACCAGCAGCACCGACAGCGGTATCGACCAGCTTTCGTACAGCGCCGCGAGGCACAGGAACACCGCCAGGATGGCGAAGCCGTAGAGGATGAAGGCCTGCGCGCCGGCAAGCTTTTCTTCGCGCGACTGGCCGGTCCATTCGAAGCCGAAGCCCGGCGGCAGCTTGGCCGCCAGCTGTTCCATCTCGGTGAGCGCGGCGCCGGTGCTGAAACCCGGTGCGGCGCTGCCGCTGATGCGCATGGCGGGGTAGCCGTTGTAGCGCACCGTCTGCATCGCGCCGGTCACCCAGGCGGTCGTGACGAATGCCGACAGCGGCACCGCCTTGCCCTCGCTATTCGTGGCGGTGAGGCGCAGCAGGTCTTCGGGCGACATGCGCGCCGGCGCGTCGGCCTGGACCATCACGCGTTGCAGCCTTCCCTGGTTGGGGAAGTCGTTGACATAGGCCGAGCCGAGTGCGGTGGAGATGGTCGAGTTGATCGAGTCGAAGCCGACGCCGAGCGCGTTGGCGCGGTCGCGGTCGACGTTCAGTTCCAGCTGCGGGGCATCTTCCAGGCCGTCGGGCCGCACCTGGGTCAGCACCTTGCTCTGGGCGGCCATGCCCAGCATCTGGTTGCGCGCGGCCAATAGCGCCTCGTGCCCGTTGCCACCGCGGTCCTGCAGGCGGAACGAGAAGCCGGACGAGGTGCCCAGTTCGGGGATGGGCGGCGGGCTGAGCGGGAAGATGAAGGCGTCGCGTATGCCCATCAGCGCGCCGAAGGCGCGACCGGCAATGGCGCCGGCGGCGTGCGCCGGACCGACGCGCTCCGACCAGTCCTTCAGCGTGACGAAGGCCAGGGCGGCGTTCTGGCCCTGCCCCGAGAAACTGAAGCCGAGCACGCCGACCATGCTTTTCACTTCGGGCTGCTTGAGGATATAGCCTTCGACCCGCTCCATCACTGCAAGCGTGCGCTCCTGGGTGGCGCCGGGCGGCAGTTGGATGTTGACCAGCATGATGCCCTGGTCCTCCTGCGGCAGGAAGGACGTGGGCAGCCGCAGGTAAAGAAAGCCCGCGCCCGCGATGATCGCGACATAGATCAGCAGAAAACGCCCGGCACGTCTGAGTATGCGCGCGACCCAGCTTTCGTAGCCCTTGGCCGTGCGCGCGAAGCCGCGGTTGAACCAGCCGAAAAAGCCCGTTTTCGCGTGATGGTGGCCGGCCTCCACCGGCTTGAGCAGCGTGGCGCACAGGGCCGGGGTGAGTGACAGGGCCATGAGCGCGGAAAAACTGATGGACGCCACCATCACCACGGAAAATTGGCGGTAGATGTTGCCGATCGAGCCAGCAAAGAAGGCGAGCGGCACGAACACCGAAATCAGGGCCACCGTGATGCCGATGATGGCGCCGGAAATCTGGCGCATCGCCTTGCGCGTCGCCTGCAGCGGCGGCAGGCCTTCCTCGCTCATGATGCGCTCGACGTTCTCGACCACCACGATCGCGTCGTCCACCACGATGCCGATCACCAGCACCATGCCGAACATGGTCAGCACGTTGATCGAGAACCCCAATGCCAGCAGCACGGCGAAGGTGCCCAGCAGGGCGACCGGCACCACGATGGTCGGAATGATGGTGTAGCGGATGTTCTGCAGGAACAGGAACATCACCAGAAACACCAGCCCCACCGCCTGCAGCAGGGTCAGCGCGACCTCGGTGATGGAGATCTTGACGAAGCGCGAACTGTCGTAGGGTATGCTGAATTTGACGCCCGGCGGGAACAGTTTGGCCAGCTCGTCCATGCGTTTGTACACCGCTGCCGCAGTGGCCAGCGCGTTGCCCGTGGGCGTGAGCTGCACGCCGATGCCGGTGGACGGCGTGCCGTTCAGGCGCGCCGAGGTCGCATAGCTCTGGGCGCCCAGTTCGATGCGCGCCACATCGCGCAGCCGCACGGTGGAACCGTCGGTGTTGGCGCGCAGCACCGCGTTGCCGAACTCTTCGACCGAGGTGAATTGGCCTTTCACCACTACGGTAGCGGAAATGCCCTGGCCGGCGACGTTGGGCAGCTCGCCGATGGTGCCCGAGGATACTTGCGCGTTTTGTGCGCGGATCGCGGCCACCACGTCGGCCGCCGACAGGTTGAAGCCCTGCAGCTTGGCCGGATCGATCCACACGCGCATCGCGCGTTCGGTGCCGAACAACTGCGCTTGTCCGACGCCCGGAATGCGCTGGATCTCCGGCAGTACGTTGCGCGAGGCGTAGTCCCCCAGCGCGATCGGATCGTATTTCGGGTTGTCGGAGGAGAGGATGGTGAACAGCAGGAAATTCGAGCGTGTTTTTTCCACGCGCACGCCTTGCTGGTTGACGACCGCGGGCAGCCGCGGCGTCGCGCGGGACAGCCGGTTCTGCACGTCGACCTGCGCCAGGTCGGGGTTGGTGCCGGCTTCGAAGTAGAGCGTGATGGTCCCCAGGCCGTTCGCCTGGCTCACCGATTCCACGTACATCAGCCCGGGCGAGCCGTTCATCTCGCGCTCGATGACGCTGATCACGCTGTCCTCCAGCGTTTGCGCCGAGGCGCCTGGGTAGATGGTTGTCACCACGATGGACGGCGGCGCCACCGACGGATATTGCGAGATCGGCAGCTGTGTGATCGCCACGCTGCCGAGCACCAGGATGAACAGTGCGATGACCCACGCGAATACGGGGCGGTCGATGAAAAACTGTGCCATGAAAGAGGCCCCTTACTTGCCGGCGGCGGCGGGGGACGCCGTTTTGACCGCCTTGGCCGCTTTGGGCGCCCCAGTGGCGGCCGCGCTCCCATCCTTGCCTGGTTCTGCCGCAGCGGGTTGCCACGGCACGGCTTTCACCGGCGCGCCGCCTTGCAATTTCTGAAAGCCGTCGACCATGACCTGCTCGCCGGCTTTGAGTCCCTCGAGCACGATCCACTGACCGTCCTGGGCGGCGCCCACCTTGATCGCACGCGGCGCTACCTTGCCGTCCGTACCCACCACCATCACGCTGTCGCCGCTTCCCGAGCGTGTCACCGCCTGCTGTGGCAGCTGAATCACCGCGTTCGCCTGCGCCTGCTCTAGGCGTACGCGCACGTACATCCCGGGCAGCAGCACGCCGTCGGGGTTGGGCAGTTCGGCGCGCAGCATGACTTGGCCCGAGGTGGGATCCACCGTCAGGTCCTCGAACAACAGTTTTCCGGCTTTCGCGTACTCGCTGCCATCCTCCAGAACGACGCGCACGCTGGTCGAATCGGCGCCGGCGGCGCGCTTGAGCGTGCCGCTCTTGATGGCCTTGCGCAGGCGCAACAGTTCGCCGGCGGATTGCGTGAAGTTCACGTACATCGGATTGATCTGCTGCACCAGTGCCAGTTGTGTCGCCTCGCCTTGGCCGACCAGCGCGCCTTCGGTCACCAGGGTGCGGCCGATGCGCCCGGAGATGGGCGCAGTTACGCTGGCGTAGCCGAGGTTGATCTGCGCCGTCTGCACCGCGGCTTTGGCTGCAGCCACATCCGCCTCGGCCTGCTGCCGGGCGGCGACGGCGTTGACATACTCCTGTTTGCTGATGGCGTTGGCTTCGACCAGGGGCCGGTAGCGCTCGGCTTGCGCGGTGGCCTGCGTCAGGTTTGCGTTGGCGCGCAGCAGCGAGGCCTCGGCGCTCGCCAGCGAGGCGCGGTAGGGTGCGCTGTCGATTTCGTACAAATGCTGGCCGGCTTTGACTTCGCTGCCTTCGCGGAACAGCCGGTGTTGCAGTATGCCCGCCACCCGTGCGCGCACTTGCGCCACGCGCGAGGCCTCCAAACGGCCGGGCAATTCGGTCACCAGGCCGACGGTGTGAGGCGCGACGGTAACGACACCCACCTCGGCCGGCGGCCTGCCGCCGCCCGCTGCGGCTGGCTGTCCGTTGGTTTTGCCGCACGCGGCCAGCAGGATCACTACAGACACGGCCGCGGCGGCGGCGCGGCAGGCACGCAATGAGAGGGACCTGGAAACGCGATTGTTCAGAGCAGCCATGGGTTGCCTTCTGCGAGAAGCGCCCCGCATGGGTGGGGGCGCATACATTAAGGGGTACTGCCGACTCGATCCGGCATTATATATTCCGCGGGTGCTGGCGGTTGCGGTAGTTCGCCCCGCCGCGGCTCGAAATGGCGCCGAACACGCTTTCTCCAAACGGCAGGGCGTCGGCGCCTGCCCTCCGTTTCTCTTGCTATTGCAAAGTCTGCTGGCGCGAATACTCCGCGTGCTTCATCTCCATATACTCCGCGCGGTCCATTTCATGCAACTGGCGCGGGTAGCGCTCGACCGCCGCGAACCAGCTCTGCAAGCGGTGTTCAAGCCGAGCCGCAGGCGTCGCGCCGGCAGTGCCCAGATAGCTGTCGATCGCGAGGTAGTAGCGCATGGTGTTGCGCTCCACCAGACCGCGCACGCCGCCTATATAGTCAGCCTGGCCGTCGGCTTCCGTGCCGCTCACGGTGAATCCCACCTTGCCGCTGCCGATGGTCGCCAGATACGTCTGCATGGCCAGCCGTCCGACGAAATTGACTGCGTACGAATACGTAAGATGCAGGAAGGTCTTGCCGTTTGGAAGATCCATCAATTCCAGAACTATGCGGTAATCGCTGGTACCCAGCGGCCCGTCTTTGGCGTCCAGCGTGATTTCAACATAGTCTGAGCTTGCCGCGGCAAGGCTGTAATGAAATTCGACGCGGGCGGTGTCGGCCAGTGCCTCCGGCGTCTTCCTGCCGATATTGACTTTCAGCGTGGTGCCTGACGGCCCGTGCACCGCACGGCAATATTTGGTATTGATGTGCAGAAGCATCACGTCGCACCAGTGATCCGGATTGTTCAGGCCGGAGCTCGCCGCGTTAAACGGGAAATCGACGACCGCGTAGATGTCGCCGCGCAAGCTGTCCGGAGTTTCAGCAGAATCGAGAACAATCGGCTGCCGGAATTGATTCAGCCGCAACGGTTCCTCCAGGGACGCGTATTTTGCGCGCAACACCGCCACGGGATCCGCTTTGGACGCCGCGGCCCACGCCGCGCCCGAAGCGCATATCAGCAACAGGGATATCAACCAGCGCAAGGTGCGCGTCGCAGGGTACAGGGCGGGCTCATACTGCCCTTTGCTTTCTCGACCCGGTTTGGGCTTGGTCTTTGTGCATGAGGTTCTCCTCGAAAGCGAACGTGAATGGGGGCCGGTGGCGCCGCATCGGGTTCCAACGTTCGCCATGGTTCAGGATATGCAAAAATGCGATCCCGTTCTGTACGCCAGCGCCCATAGCCTGTACTGCGTCCTTGTCGCTCGGCGGGGGGCGGCAAACAGCCGTGCGAAATTCGCCTCGAGAGCGGAATGCGAGCGCACGCGATTGACACGGACTCGACATAGCGTCGAATTGCCGTCAAGCGATCGTTGGCCCCGGTTCAACGATCGCGTACGCTCGCGCCGCACCAATCGTTGCATGGGTTGTCGCGGCATCCGGGGCGTCAGCATACTTGGCATGAACGAAGTCACGGAACTATCCTGGATGTATGGGGTTTCCCGGCCTGCACGATGGCGTTATCCGATTCATTCCTGGTGTGGATCCTGCTTCGCTACGAATGGGGCTGGGCCGGGCACGGAATGTGCAAGCAAGGACCGTATATTCAGCATTGATTTGGACCGGAAGAAACTATGAATGCATTCCTGTCGTTTGGCCCGGAGATCAAATGCCTCCGCGCGCAAAGAAGAGGCCGCTAATGCCGCGCCGGCTCTATCTCGCCTGGCGCTTGTATATCAGTTTGAATTATTCCTGGCGTCTTGCCTGGTACAAGGCGGCATACCAGAACGCCCGGTAAGTCGCCGCAGGGCGCGCCTGTCCGTTGGCCCGCGGCCCACTTTCGCGGTGCAGGCGCTCAGCCCTTACGCGGGCCCTTGACAAAGTACATGTCGATCTGACCTTTGCCTTTGGCATCCACCTTGCCCCGATATTCGCAATCGAACTCTTCTCGAATCAAATCGTAGGTGTAGGCGGAGATATTGACCCGGCCGATCTCGCCCGAGCTTTCCATGCGCGAGGCGATGTTGACGGTGTCGCCCCAGATGTCGTAGGCATATTTTCGTTTGCCGACGACGCCCGCCACCACCGGACCGGAATGCACGCCTAGCCGAAGCGACCACTTGAAGGCCGCGGTTCGGTTCCGGTTTTCAAGGTATTCAATCATGCGCAATCCGGCGCGCACGCAGCGTTGTGCATGATCGGAGCAAGCCTTGGGCAATCCGGCCGCGGCCATGTAGGCGTCGCCTATGGTCTTTATCTTTTCCACACCGCACTCGTCGGTGATGCCATCGAACACCGCAAATATCTCGTTGAGTTCACCGACCATGCGGTCGGCCGGCATGGCGGAGACGGCCTGGGTGAAGCCGCTGAAGTCGGTGAACAAGATGGTCACAGACTCGTGCCGCGCCGGACGAGCGCTGCCTGTGGCGGACAGTTCCTGCGCGATATCGATGGGCAGGATGTTGTGCAGCAACTCCTTGGTGCGGGTCTGTTCTTGCTGCAGTTCCAGCGTGCGCTGGGAGACTTTTTCCTCCAATTCATGCTCCGATCGCTTCAGACCTTCGATCAAGGCGGTCTGCGAAGCGAGCACCTCGCGTGACTTGCGTTCGTTGTCCTCGGATAGGTGCACCACGACCGGATAGAGCGCGGCGCCGCAAAGCAGGGAGGCGAGGCAGACCATGAGCGCCATGGTCAGCGAACCGGCGAACAGTTGCTCCTCCTGCCAGGCGGGCACTACGCGTACCCCCTCGAAGTAGCCGGTGATCGGCCCGCTGGTGGTCCGTGCCGTGCTGTACAGCGGGACGAAGGTCCGCAGGACCCAGCCCTTTTCCGGGATTCTGAAGCTATCGTAGGAAGCGGCGGTGTAGTTCGGCTTGCCGTGATGCGGCAGCGACGATTCGACCGCCGCGCCGTCCGTGGTCATCGCTTCGGCAAGCTTGCGGCCGTCGCTGCTGTAGATTTCCGCGATATCGAACAAGCCGCCGGAAATCGTCTTCGCGGCATTGGCGGCATGCTGTGCCGCGTCCGGGCCGACCAGATTGGCCGCTTCGTGGAGGTCGATCAGGCTTCGCGATTCCTCAATGGCGAGGGAAACGATATTTTCCTCGGCCCTTTCGCGCGCGACAAACCATGAAATGGGGCTGGCTATCGACGCCAGAACAACGCTGACTGCAGCGATTCGTATCGCGGTACGCTTTTTGAAGGGGTTCATCATGTCGTGTCGTTCTTGGGCCGCCGGGCGCGCCAAATAGCTGCAACTGCGCGTGCCGCGGGTCTAGGCGATCTGGGCTGGGAAACCGTAGTATGTCATAGGCGGCTTACCCTTGCCGCTCGAGCCGGCTGTCAATACATGATGTCTAGTCATCGTCGTCCGACTGATCGTCGTCGTATTGCGGCAGGTCTCGCGGTTCCGTCAGTTCGTCGCATTCCATTTTCCGGGTCTCCTTTGCAGTCGGTTTTCGTCGCGATGCTAGCGCGCGATTGTTACCGCTTGATTGCGCCGGATTGCCGCATCGGAGACGCGCTCTAGGCCATGGCTAAACGGCGTCCTCGTCGCCGGCGAGTTGCGGATACTCGCCTTTCAATACCGGGCCGTCCTTGCGCCAGGCATGACAGCCGTCGACGAAAGACAGCGTACGCGTGTCGGGCCATTGCCGCGGGTCGTTGCCGTTGCGCTGTTGCCGCGCAAGACGGTCCGGAAACGAGGCCTGCATATAGGTGTTCCCGACCTGGCCGAGAAGGTCGGTCAGGTGGGTGCAGCCCAGCGTGCCGCCGAGGATCTCCCTGACGGCGCGCGTGAAGCCAGGCCCGATGCGCAAACCGATCAGCGCGCGATAGTCGGCGGCGACCTCGGCGCACACAGCCCAGGGCGCAGCCAGGGTTTTCGCCGACAGGTCGCGGATGCGGTAGTCGTCGTCGATGACGACGCTGAGCGCGAGATGATGGATCAGTTCGCCGGCGAGGACGCTGGGCCGCGAATTGAAAGGCACGGTCTGGCCTTTTTCGTCGGCGACGCTAGCTTCGATCTGCCACAAGCCGTCCTTGCGCCGGTAGCCGCGGCAGAGAATCTGCCGGGTATGCACCAGTTCCATGCCTTCTTCCTGTGTGTCCACCATCGATTCTTCCTTGTTGGCGTCTATGCGCTATACGCTTGCGATGCAGCCGGTCGTGCCGGATGTGACCGGGGTGGCGCCCGACTCGGCGCCGCCTACCTTACCGCGGACAGCCGCTTCACCCCGGCGACGAAGCGCTTCAAGGTGCTCGAGAGCACGCCGCGTGGAATGGTCACGTCGATCAGTTGAAATCGTCCGCGCGTCTTTACCGCCTGGTCCAGGGCGCGTTTCAACTCGGCGCGCGTGCCCACGCGCACCCCGTCCCCGCCCATTCCGGCCGCCATTTCGGCGAAGCCCCAGTGATCCAGATCATTGAATGAGGACTCCGGCTGGAAGGTGCGCAGCATTTCCCAACTGGAATTGTTGAACAGCAGGACGATGGGATCCCAGCCGTAGCGCCTGCAGTTTCCGAGCTCCCATCCGGTCATCTGGAAAGCCCCATCGCCCACCAGGATCAGCGGCCGCTGGCCGGTGGCGGCCTGCAGGCCGAGGCCGGCCGGGACGCCGTAGCCCATGGTCGCGTAGTACCCCGGTGCAACCAGCGCAGTGTGTTCGATCTCCATCGCGGTAAACAGGCAGTCACCCACGTCCGAAGCAATCGGCATTTTGCCGTGCTCGGCCATCAGGTCGTTCACGGCGGTGGCGATGTCGCTCGGCGTGATGCCGGCGTCGTCGGCCGGCATGCCGCGGGGAAACACCTGGCGTTGCACTGAAAATGATTTCTCGCTTTGGTCGATGCGCTCAAGCATGCGCTCGACCAGCGCCGTCAGCGGCACCTGAGAATAGGTGTGATAGCCGATGCTTACCCGGCCATTCAGCGCCTGGATGGTCTTGCGCATATCGATCTTGGTTTCCGAAACCGCAAAATTGGTATCGCAGAGGATTTCGCCCAGCAGAAACAGCCCATCGGACGCTTCCACCAGTTGCGTCACCTCGGGCAATCCGGCCACGCCCATGTAGGTGCCGACCAGCCGCGCATCGTGCTCGGCCAGCAGGCCGCGTCCCATGAAACTCGTGACGATGGGCAAACCGAGGCGGCGCCCGAGCAGCGCCACTTTTTTCTCTAACCCGAAACGCCGGACTTCGACGCCGACCATGAGCACCGGGGATTCGGCTTGCGCCAGGCGCGCGAGTATTTCCTCGACGCAGGCGTCAAGCGCGTCCTGGTCCGGCGCGGCGTCGGCTTGCCGAATGACCGGACCGCAGGGCAGGGCCACCATGTCACGCGGAATTTCAATATAGACCGGCTCCGAGTTGCGCAGGCAGCTGGCCAGCACGCGTGCGATATCGGCCGGCGCGCGTGCGGCGTCGTCGAGCTTCACCTGATCGCAGGTGATTTCGCGGAACATCTGGAATTGCGAATCCAGCGTCTTGGCCTGGTGGTGCAGCAACAGGCCGGAATGCGCTTCGCCTTTGCCGGGGCCGCCGGAGAGCACCACGAGCGGCACTTTTTCCGCAAACGCGGCGGCCACCGCGTTGACCATGTTGAGCGCCCCCGCGCCATAGGTTACCGCGGCCACGCCCAGGCTCATGTTGATCCGCGCTGTAGCATCCGCCGCAAAACCGACCCCGGGCTCGTGCGACAAGGTATACAGGGGCAGAATTTTCGACTGCTCGATAATGCGGAAATAGGGCAGGGCGAAGTCGCCGGGGATGCCGAATATCTGGCGCGCGCCGTGCGCCTTCAGGGCGTGTAGCAGGGACTCGGTGAGATTCATGTGCGGTTGTCCGGGACTGGGCCGATGCGACATTATCCCCCCGCTTCGGGACGCGATGTGTCCATCGGGACGCAATCTTCGCCTATACTGCACGAGCTACGCGCGCGACCAGGAACCGGGCATGACCACCGAGACTAAGAAAGACGTTTTCTACAGCGACATGCTGGTGCGCTTTTCGCATTGCGACCCGGCCGGCATCATTTTCTACCCGCACTATTTCGTGATGTTCAACGGTTTGGTGGAAGACTGGTTCAACCACGCGCTCGAGATCAACTACGCGGACTTCATCACCACGCGGCGCATGGGGCTGCCGATGGTCAATATCCGATGCGATTTCGTCGCCCCGTCCAAGATCGGAGAGGTCATCACGCTGACGCTACAAGTGAAGCGCATCGGCAGGAGTTCGCTCACGCTCACGGTTGGCGCCCAGCTGGACCAGCAGCAGCGGATCGCAGCCCAGCTCACGCTATGCGTTTTCTCCTTCGAAACCAAACGCGCCGTGCCCATACCCGACGACCTGCGCCAGCGCCTCACCGATTTTCAGCAGGGAAAGCTGGAGCCTCCCTGAGGCAGGCTTAGGGGTTGAACCGCCAGCGCAGGGTGCGCGCTACACCGCCAGCACTTCGATATCGGGCTCTATCGTTTTCAACAACTGTTCGATGCTGACCAGCGTGCCCGACATCGAGCTCGGGCAGCTGCCGCAGGCGCCCTGGTAGTGCACGGTCAGCCGGTTGCCTTCGAGCCCGAGCACATGCAGGTCGCCGCCGTCGCCTTGCAGGTAAGGGCGGATCTGCTCATCGAGCAGGCCGTTGATCATGTACAGCCGTTGCTGGTCGTCGGGACTCAGGTCGGCGATATCCACCGCGGCGGTGGTCAGCCGGGCGGATTGCTCGCTGGCTGCCGGTGCGGCGCGTATCCGGTCGGCCACCCGGCGCAGCAGTTGCTGCCAGTCTGCGCTGCCGTCCTGGGTGACGGTGAGCCAGTGATCGACGTAGAACACGTTGGTCACGTGCTCGATGTCGAAGATGGAGGCGGCCAGCAGATCGGCCTCAGCCTCGGCGGCGTTGTCGTAGGAGTGCGCAATGCCCCAAGTCAGCGGTTCCTTGAGAATGAATTTCTTCGCGTTCGGGTTCGGCGTGTCTTCGATGTCGGCTATCTTTGGCATGATTTTTTCGTTCAGGCATCGCCGATCGGGGCGTGCATCGGGTCATTTTCGGATTCGGTCGACGTGTCCGCGACCGAGTGGAGTGCTGCGTGCAGCGTGTGCCAGGGAAGGATTGCGCATTTGACGCGCGTCGGCAGGTCGCGCACGCCGGCAAATACGGTGAGCCGCCCGAGATGGTGCTGTTGTTTATCGACGTCGATCTGGCCGGTCGCCATGTCGCGAAATTCCCGGATCATGGTCTCGGCATCCTGCCGCGTCTTGCCTTTGACGTTCGCCGTCATCATCGACGCCGAGGCCTTGCAGATGGCGCAGGACTCGCCCTGAAACGCGATGGCGGCGATGGTGTCACCGTCCAGGTTCAAGGCCACGCTGAGATGGTCGCCGCACAGCGGGTTGTGGCCTTCGGCCTTGTGGCTCGCCTGCGGGAGTTCGCCATAGTTCCGCGGCTTGCGGTTGTGATCGAGTATGACTTCCTGATACAGGGATCTGGGGTCGGCCATCAGCAGAACACCTTTTGTACGCTGCGTATGCCCGCGGCGAGCGCATCGACCTCGGCCAGCGTGTTGTAAAAAGCGAAGGAAGCGCGGGTGGTGGCCGGCAGCTTGAAGCGCTGCATCACCGGCTGCGCGCAATGATGGCCGGTGCGCACCGCGACACCTTCCTGGTTCAGCAAGGTGCCGACGTCGTGCGGATGTATGCCCTCCAGCGTGAACGACAGCACCGCGGCTTTGTCGGCGGCGGTGCCGATGATGCGCACGCCCGGCATGGCCTTGAGCTGCGTGGTCGCGTAGTCGAGCAAAGCGCGCTCATGCGCGGCGATCGCGTCCATGCCGACGCCCGTCAGGTAGTCGACGGCCGCGCCCAGGCCGATGGCGGCGGCAATCGGCGGCGTGCCAGCCTCGAACTTCTGCGGAATCACGTTGTAGGTGGTTTTCTCGAAAGAAACCGACAGGATCATGTCGCCGCCGCCCTTGAACGGCTGCATGCGCTCGAGCAGATCAGCCTTGCCGTAGAGGATGCCGATGCCGGTCGGCCCGCACAGCTTGTGCCCCGAAAACGCGTAGAAATCGCAGTCGAGATCCTGCACGTCGACCTTCATGTGCGGCGCCGCCTGCGCGCCGTCCACCAGCACCGGGACGCCGCGCGCGTGGGCGAATGCGATCATCTGCTTCACCGGATTGACGCTGCCGAGCGCGTTCGAGATGTGGCTCACTCCGACGAACTTCGTATGCGCGTTGAACAGCTTTTCGTATTCGTCGACCAGCAGCTCGCCGGCGTCGTTGATCGGCACGACCCGGATCCGCGCCCCTTTCTCCTCGGCCAGCATCTGCCAGGGCACGATGTTGGAATGGTGCTCCAGCGTAGTCAGGATGATTTCGTCGCCGGCGCCGATGAACTTGCGCCCGTAGCCGTGCATCGCCAGGTTGATCGCCTCGGTGGTACCGCTGGTGAATATCACCTCGCGCTCCTCGCGCGCGTTGATGAAGCGCGCCAGCCTGCGCCGCGCCTCTTCGTATTCGGCAGTGGCGATCTCCGACAGGGTATGCACCGCGCGGTGGATGTTGGCGTGCTGGGTCGTCTGGTAGCGCACCAGGCGGTCGATCACCTGCTGCGGCATCTGGCTCGAAGCCGCGTTGTCCAGATAGACCAATGGTTTGCCGCCGGGGGCGAGCTGGAGAATCGGGAAATCGGCGCGGATGCGCGCCACATCGAACGCCGATCCGGGGCGCGATTTGAGCGCGGTCTGGCCCGCGGTCATGATGGACGCGCCGCGCCGGCTTCAGCGGTCTGGGTGCGCGCGAGCACCGCCTGCTCCAGTTGGTGTCTGAGCGAGGCGACGGGGATGCGCTCGATGACCTCGGCGCCGAAGGCGTAGGTCAGCAGGTTGCGTGCGGCGGTATCCGACAGGCCGCGGCTCTTGAGATAGAACACTTCATCGACATCAAGCTGGCCGACGGTTGCGCCGTGGGCGCATTTGACGTCGTCGGCGAAAATCTCGAGCTGTGGCTTGGTGTCGACGCGGGCCTTGCCGCTCAAGAGCAGGTTGCGGCTCGATTGCGACGAATCGGTGCGCTGCGCGCCGGCCCGCACCATGATGTTGCCGTTGAATACCGCGCGCGCGGCGCCGTCGACGATGCATTTGTGCAGCTGGCGGCTCGTGCCATGCGGCAGGGCGTGGTCGATGAGCGTATGGCTGTCGGCGAGTTGTGCGCCGCCGATCAGCGCCAGTCCGTCGATACTGCACGCCGCGCCCTCGGCCGCGAGCAGTACGCGCAGGTTGTGCCGGGAGATGCGCGCGCCCAGGGCGACGCTCACCGAATGGTAGCGGCTCGCCTGTGCCAGCGATACCGCGCAATTGGCGATGTGGAAAGCCTCGGCGCCGTCGCGCTGCACCCGTACATGATGGACCTCGGCGTTGCCGGCAAGCGCGATCTCTGTCACTGCGTTGGTGAAATAGGCTTCATCCTGCAGTGCGACGTAGTCCTCGATTACCGTGGCTGCGCTGTCCGATTCCGCGATGACCAGGCAGCGCGGGTAGCTGGCCGCGTGTTTGTGTGTCGCGATGAACAGCAGATGCACCGGCGCGGCCAGCGCCGTGCCGCGCGGCACGACGATCAATGCGCCGTCGTGCAGGAATGCGGTGTTCAGTGCCGTGAACGCGTCGCGCTCGAATCCGGCGTGCTGGCCGAGGTTCGTTTGCACGGCTGTGCCGTGCCGGTTCAGGCCGGTGACCAGATTTTCGACGGTGATTCCGGCGCGGTTGAACGAATGCTCCGCCGCGTAAACGCCGTCGACAAACACCAGCCGCGCCGCGGCTTCCGCTATCGCCCACTGTTCGACGCTCGCCGGCGCAAGCGGCGCCATGCTTTGCGCCGGCTGAAAGGAAATCTTGGTCAGCGGCGATATGTCGGTGAAGCGCCAGTCCTCGTCGCGCGTGGTCGGCACGGCGAGCGCGCCGACCCGGTCGACGGCGTGCGCGCGCAGCTGATTCAGCCAGCCGAGCGGGCTCGCAGGGGGCTGTCCTTGCAGCAGGCGGTCGAGATAACCGGCGGTGGAAACGGTATTCATGTGCGCACGCGGGCGTTCGCCTTCAGTTCCGCGCCGACCCAGTCGTAGCCGCGGGCTTCGAGTTCGAGCGCCAGATCCTTGCCGCCGGTCTTGACGATTCGGCCCGATTCCATCACGTGCACATAGTCGGGCACGATGTAATCGAGCAGGCGCTGGTAGTGCGTGACCAGCACGATCGCGTTGTCCTTGTTCGCCAGCTGATTGACGCCGCCGGCAACGATGCGCAAGGCGTCGATGTCCAGGCCGGAGTCGGTCTCGTCCAGGATCGCGATCCTGGGGTCGAGCAAGGCCATCTGCAGGATCTCGTTGCGCTTTTTCTCGCCGCCGGAGAATCCCTCGTTCACGCTGCGGTCGAGGAAATCCGGGTTCATCTCGAGCAGCTTCATGCGCTCGCGCACGTAGTCGTCGAATTCGAGCGGATCGAGTTCGTCCTTGCCGCGCTGTGCCTGCACCGTGTTGTACGCCAGCCGCAGGAACTGGCTGTTGGCGACGCCCGGTATTTCGATCGGGTACTGGAAGCCGAGGAATACCCCGGCGCGCGCGCGCGCCTCGGGGGCCAGATCGAGCAGGTTCCGGCCTTCGAACTCGACTGCGCCGCCGCTGACTACGTAGGCGGGGTGGCCGGCCAGCACCTTGGCGAACGTGCTCTTGCCCGAGCCGTTGGGCCCCATGATGGCGTGCACTTCGCCGCTCTTGACCGTGAGGTCCATGCCTTTGAGAATTTCGATGCCGTTGACCGTCGCGTGCAGGCCGCGCACCGCGAGCAGGGTCTTGCTGTCCTGGTAAATCATCCTACGCTTCCTTCGAGCTTGAGACCGAGCAGCTTGGTCGCTTCGACCGCGAACTCCATCGGCAATTGTTGAAAAACGTCCTTGCAGAACCCGTTGATGATCATCGACACGGCTTCCTCGGCGCCGACGCCGCGCTGGGCGAAATAGAACAGTTGGTCTTCGCCGATCTTGGAAGTCGATGCTTCATGCTCGACCTTGGCGCTGGGGTTGCCCACCTGGATATAGGGAAAGGTGTTCGCGCCGCATTGCTCGCCGATCAGCATCGAATCGCATTGCGAATAATTGCGCGCACCGGCGGCGGTGGGCGCGATTCTGACCAGTCCGCGGTAGCTGTTGTTGGAATGGCCGGCCGAAATGCCCTTGCTGACGATGGTGCTGCGCGTGTTCTTGCCCAGGTGGACCATCTTGGTGCCGGTATCGGCCTGCTGGTAGTGGTTGGTGAGCGCCACCGAATAGAATTCGCCCACGGAGTTGTCGCCGCGCAGGATGCAGCTCGGATATTTCCAGGTGATCGCCGAACCGGTCTCGACCTGGGTCCAGGAGATGCGCGAATTCACGCCCTTGCACAGGCCGCGCTTGGTGACGAAATTGTAAATGCCGCCCAATCCGTTCGCGTCGCCCGCGTACCAGTTCTGCACCGTCGAATACTTGATGTCCGCGTTGTCCAGCGCGACCAGCTCGACCACCGCTGCATGCAGCTGGTTGGTGTCGAACTGGGGGGCGGTGCAGCCTTCGAGGTAGGACACCGAAGCGCCTGCCTCGGCGATGATCAGCGTGCGTTCGAACTGGCCGGAATTTTCCGTATTGATGCGGAAATAGGTCGACAGATCCATCGGGCATTTGACGCCCTTGGGGATGAAGCAGAACGAGCCGTCGGTGAACACCGCCGAGTTGAGCGCCGCATAGTAGTTGTCGCCGACCGGCACCACGCTGCCCAGATACTGGCGCACCAGCTCCGGGTGCTCGCGCACCGCCTCCGAGATCGAACAGAAAATGATGCCGACTTCGGCCAGCTTGGCCTTGTAGGTGGTCGCCACCGACACGCTGTCGAAAATCACGTCGACCGCGACGCCCGCAAGTTTCGCGCGTTCGTTCATCGGCACGCCGAGTTTTTCAAAGGTGCGCAGCAGCTCGGGATCGACCTCGTCCATGCTGGCGAGGGTCTTCTTGGGCTTGGGTGCCGAGTAGTAGCTGATCGCCTGGAAATCGATCTTGGGATACTTCACGTTCGGCCACTGCGGCTCTTTCATCGTGAGCCAATGCTGGTAGGCCTTGAGCCTGAGCTCGAGCAGCCATTCGGGTTCGTTCTTCTTCGCCGAGATCAGCCGTATGGTGTCTTCGCTCAGCCCTTTGGGCGCGACATCGGCTTCGATATCGGTGACGAAACCGTGTTTGTAGGGCTGGTTGACCAGATTTTGCAGTGCGGTACTCATTGCCGATTCACAGTTGTGGAATATTCGGGACGCCGGGCATGCCCCGGTGTCAGCGCAATTGGTTCAAGTCGTTTCAATACGGGGATAACCCTGTTCACTGGACCGCGATCACGCCGCGCGCGCGCTGCGCCAGCGCCCCGCGCATGTCGCGCACCTGGGCCACCGGTCCGGGTTGTTGCTCGGCAACCAGTTTCGCCAGCGTTACCCCGCCCAGGAACGAGAAGATATGCTGGTTGAGATCGGCCCACAGGTTGTGCGTAATGCATTTGTTCTCGTCGCGGCAGTTCTCGCGGCCACCGCATTGCGTCGAATCGAGCGTCTCATCGACCGCAAGTATGACGTCGGCGACCGAAATCTGCCCCATGTCGCGGGCGAGGCGATAGCCCCCGCCGGGGCCACGCACGCTGTCGACCAGCCCGCGGCGGCGCAGCTTGCCGAACAATTGTTCGAGATAGGACAGCGAGATTTTCTGGCGCTGGCTGATGCCCGCCAGCGTCACGGGGTGCTTGCCCTGACTCATCGCGATATCGACCATGGCGGTCACGGCAAAGCGTCCTTTGGTGGTCAGCTTCATGTGGAATCCTGTTAGATATCAGATAGCTAAGCTTCGCGTGCGCAATAGGCGAGCGATTCCGTCAACTATACAATACCTGAGAAATTCAGTCAACTATAACCATCCTGGGCCGTCTTGGGCGTAGCGCATAGCCGGCACGCGCCCCTGCCAGCCCTGTTGTCCGTGCGCCGCGCGGCGCCGCACAGTAACCAAGTCCGCAGCCGTTGCGATGATTGCGTAAGCCATTACAGTTTTTGCTGCGCGGACACGATTTGCAGCAAGGGCGTGAATACTTTGGGTGTGCCGGCGACGATGCTGCCGCTGTCCAGATAATTGCCGTCACCGTCATAGTCGCTCACCAGGCCGCCAGCCTCCTGAATCAGCAGGCTGCCCGCGGCCATGTCCCAGGGCGCCAGGCCCGATTCCCAGAAGCCGTCCAGCCGCCCCGCGGCGACATAGGCAAGATCGAGCGCGGCGGCGCCGGCGCGGCGTACGCCGGCGGTGCGCCCCATCACCTTGGCCAATATGGGCACGTACTTGCCGATGTGCTCGATTTCGCGAAACGGAAATCCGGTGCCGATCAGCGCGTCGTCGAGTTGCGCGCGCTTGGACACGCGCATGCGCCGGTCGTTGAGGTAGGCGCCGTGCCCGCGCGAGGCGGTGAACAACTCGTTGCGCCCCGGATCGTAGATCACCGCCTGCGTCACCGTGCCTTTGTGCCGCAGTCCTATCGATACGCAATACTGCGGAAATCCGTGAATGAAATTGGTGGTGCCGTCCAGCGGGTCTATGATCCAGACATAGTCCGATTTGCCTTGCGCCCCCGACTCCTCTGCTAGAATCGCATGGTCCGGAAAGGCTTTCAGCAGTATCTGGATCACCGCCTGTTCCGCCGCCTGATCGACCTCGGTGACGAAGTCGTTGTGGCGCTTGGTCGATACGGTCAGGGCGTCGATGTCTTGTGCGGCGCGGTTGATGATGGCGCCGGCGCGGCGCGCGGCTTTCACCGCGATAGTGAGCATGGGATGCATGGGATGTGGGGTCTTTGCCTGTATTCGCGGACTGCGCGGAAGGGTTGATTTTAATATGAGCGCCGACCTGCTGTCGCATATTCGTATCGTGCTGTCGCACACTTCGCATCCGGGCAACATAGGGGCGGCGGCGCGCGCGATGAAAACCATGGGCATCACCGCCCTCTATCTGGTCGATCCGAAACGGCCGCCGGACGCCGAAGCCGAGGCCATGGCGAGCGGGGCGTCCGATGTGCTGCAGAGCGCCCGCTTTTGCACCAGCCTGGCCGAGGCCCTGCAAGGCACGGTGCACGCGCTGGCGGTGAGCGCGCGTCGGCGCGAACTCTCTTACGTCTCGTCCGATGCGCGCAGCGGGGCGCAGGAACTCGTGGCTGCAGCGCGGGATGGGGAGGTCGCCATCGTCTTCGGCACCGAAATGTCCGGCCTGACCAACGAGGAAATCCTGCAATGCGGTGCGGTGGCGCATATTCCGGCCGATCCGGGCTATTCCTCGCTCAACCTGGCGGCGGCGGTGCAGGTCATGGCCTATGAGGCGCGCGTGGCGGCGCTGGGCGCGCAGCCCTTTGCCGTGGCCGAATCGGCGCCGGCAAGACACGAAGATGTGGAGAATTTCTATGTCCATCTTGAGCAGAGTCTGCGGGCGAGCGGCTTTCTCGACCCGTACAACCCGAAGCGCTTGATACCGCGCCTGCGGCGCCTGTTCGGCCGGGTGCGCCTGGAGCAGGAAGAGGTGAATATCCTGCGCGGCATGCTGAATTCTTTTGACAAAAATACTTGATAAAAACGCTAGGGATTAGTAAACTGATACGTCTATTGCGTTAAGAAAAAATTGCAATAGTTAATACGTTACAGTTACATGAGAGCAATAGTTAATAAATTAGATTAACTAGTAATCGGAGCTATAACCTGCAGGAGGCTGGCCAACTGCCAGACGCGCTTATGTTCCAGGGCATACACGAAGACATTGCCAGCGTATTCGATCGCGACCCCGCCGCGCGCTCGACTTGGGAGGTCATTACCTGCTATCCCGGCTTTCATGCGTTGCGCATACACCGCATCGCGAATTGGCTGTGGCACAGGAATTTGCGCTGGCTGGGGCGGCTGACGTCGCATATCGGGCGTTTCCTGACCGGCATAGAAATTCATCCGGGTGCGACCATAGGGCGGCGTTTTTTCATCGACCACGGGATGGGCGTCGTCATCGGCGAGACTGCCGAAATCGGCGACGATGTCACGCTTTATCATGGGGTTACCCTGGGCGGTACCTCCTGGAACAAAGGCAAGCGCCACCCGACCTTGAGGAACGGCGTGGTCATAGGCGCCGGCGCCAAGGTGCTGGGGCCGATAGTCGTGGGCGAGGGCGCCAAAATAGGCTCCAACGCCGTGGTGGTGAAAGACGTTCCGCCAGGCGCTTCCGCGGTCGGAATCCCGGCGCGCATCATAGTCGACGAGCAGGACAAGTCGCGCGAGGAAAAGGCGGCCAAACTGGGTTTCTCGGCGTATGCCGTCACGGCGAAGGCCTCGGATGATCCCTTGGCCAAGGCGCTGCAGGGCCTGCTCGACCATTCCATGGAGCAAGATCATCGATTGGAGCAGTTGCAGCAGGAAATTCAGGCGTTGAAGGCGCGTACCGAAGACGACCTCGCGGTTGCCGAGCGCTTCGATCCCGGCAGGCTACGCGCGGCAGCGGATAAATAGTGGACTGAATCAGTCAAGTTTGGCTATACTTGACTCTCCCAATCGGGTATTCAGCCGGAGACGAATATGAGACTGACAACCAAAGGCAGATTTGCTGTGACCGCCATGCTGGATCTGGCGCTGCGCCATCAGCATGGCCCCGTGTCGCTGGCTGGCATAGGCGAGCGCCAGCGCATTTCACTGTCCTATCTGGAGCAACTGTTCGGCAAGCTGCGCCGGCATGCGCTGGTGGAGAGCGTGCGCGGTCCGGGCGGGGGATATCGTCTGGGGCGCCCGACAGAGAACCTTTCGGTAGCCGACATCATCCTCGCAGTGGACGAACCGCTGGATGCGACGCTATGCCGCGGTATGGAAAACTGCCAGGAAGACAAACGCTGCATGACCCATAACCTGTGGGCCGCGCTGAACGACAAACTGCACGAATACCTGAGTTCGGTGACGCTGCAGGACCTCGTCAACGAGCACCTCGCCAAGGAAGGCAACGTGGCCGTGCTGGCGGACCGGCGTCCTGCGGCCGCGCGCAAGGCCGTCTCCCTGCCTGCCTGAGGCCGGGCATTTCGATCGCGCAAAAAAACGTCCTGATGAAGCACCCCATTTACCTCGACTACTCGGCGACCACCCCGGTCGATCCGCGCGTCGCGGACAAGATGATCCCTTATCTGACCGAAAAATTCGGCAATGCATCCAGCCGCTCGCACGCCTACGGCCGGGACGCCGAAACTGCGGTAGACGAGGCGCGCGCGCAGGTCGCGGCACTGCTCAACGCCGACCCCAGGGAAATCGTCTGGACCTCGGGGGCGACGGAAGGGGACAATCTCGCGCTCAAGGGCGCGGCGCATTTCTATCAGGGCAAAGGCAAGCACATCATCACCGTCAAGACCGAGCACAAGGCGGTGCTGGATACGGTGCGCGAACTCGAGCGCCAGGGCTTCGAGGCGACTTACCTCAGTCCGGAATCGAACGGCCTGCTCGACCTGGAAGAATTGAAGGCGGCGATACGCCCCGATACCATCCTCGTGTCGGTGATGATGGTCAACAACGAAATCGGCGTGATCCAGGACGTCGCCGCCATCGGCGAGATTTGCCGCCCGAGGGGCATCCTGTTTCACTGCGACGCGGTGCAGGCGGCGGGCAGAATCGAGATCGACGTGCAGCAGCTCAAGGTCGATTTGATGACCGTGACCGCGCACAAGGTTTACGGACCGAAAGGCATAGGCGCGCAGTACGTGCGCCGCAAGCCGCGCGTGCGCATCGAACCGCAGATCCACGGCGGCGGGCATGAGCGCGGCATGCGCTCGGGCACGCTCGCCACGCACCAGATCGTCGGCATGGGCGAGGCCTTCCGACTCGCGCGGTTGGAGATGGCCGCCGAGAACGAGCGCATACGCGGCTTGCGCGACCGCTTGTGGAAGGGCTTGAGCGAGATTGAAGCGGTGCATCTCAACGGCGACCTAGAACGGCGCGTTCCTGGCAATCTCAATGTCAGTTTCGGCTTCGTCGAGGGCGAGTCCCTGATCATGGGCATCAAGGAAATCGCCGTATCCTCGGGCTCGGCCTGCAGCTCCACGAGTCTGGAGCCATCCTACGTGCTGCGCGCCTTGGGCCGCTCGGACGAACTGGCGCATTCCGCTATCCGGTTTACCCTCGGCCGCTACACTACCGCGGAAGAGATCGATTTCACCGTGGACCTGCTCAAGCGCAAGATCGCCAAGCTGCGCGAACTGTCCCCGTTGTGGGATAGGTTCAAGCAAGGCGTCGACTTGAATGCCGTGCAGTTGGCCGCATATTCAAGAATGCATTGACCAAAGGGGCGACGCGGTGAAACTGCAGATCGGCGTGGACCAGGGCGCGCGCCTCAAGACCTACGGCTGCGGCTCGGCCATCGCGGATTACAAGAGCAAGCGCGGGTCGTCCGCGGAACAGAACGCGCCGGTCCCGGCGCAACAAGTCGCATGAGGTTGAAATGCCAGTTACCTTGACTGAAAAAGCTGCCAAACACGTTTCCAACTTTATCGCCAAGCGCGGCAAGGGCGTGGGCTTGCGCCTGGGCGTGCGCACCACCGGATGTTCGGGCATGGCGTACAAGCTGGAGTATGCCGACGACGTCAATCCCGACGACACGCTGTTCGAGAGCCACGGCGTGAAGGTGATCGTAGATCCGAAGAGCCTGCCGTTTCTCGAAGGCACGGAGCTCGATTTCGCGCGCGAAGGCCTGAACGAAGGCTTCAAGTTCCGCAATCCGAACGTGAAAGATCAGTGCGGCTGCGGGGAAAGCTTTAACATCTAGGACTCCACGCAAACGGCCAATACGGCCCAAAGCGCCGCCGCCGTCCGCGCCGACCTGCTCTGGCGCCCTGCAAACTTGTTAAGACTACTCGCCTTTTGCCGCACATGGCAATGCTTGACGTCGCCCGGAGCTAGGCGCAGCGTGACTTGGTTCGCCGACGAAAACGGATTTTGACTCGAATCGGCGACCACGGTCCCGAGCGCAGGGGACGGCAATCGTACGCCGGGCGCAGGGTAGTAGTCCGCAGTGTAATCGAGGAGCAAAGGCGATGAACAAGCTCTATTGCAAATCGGGGATGGGTCTTGCATTGATTCCGACTGCCGCATCGGCTGCGCAGTTGGAGCAGTTACAGACGGCGTTCAACACAGTAGTGCTGTACACGGTCGCTCTGTTCGTGATTATCGTCGCGTTCTACGCGTATTTCATGAGATTGAGCGACAAGCGCAGGGCGCCAGTCAGCAAATTGTTTGGTGCGCGCGTAGCCATCCACTCAGTTGGGCCGGACAGTTCGGTGGCCGAATGCGTGCGCACGATGACCGCCAACCGAATCGGTGCCCTGATCGTCATGGAGGGTGAACGCCTGATAGGCATTTTCACCGAGCGAGATGCGCTGAACAGAGTGCTGGCCGCGGGCCTTGATCCGGTCAGCACGAAAATCTCCGCGGTGATGACGCAGAACCCGTTTTTCATTCCGCCGGAAACTACGGTCGCCGAGGCAATGCAACTGGTCACCAAGCGGCGGTTCCGGCACCTGCCTATCGTGGAAAGCGGCAAGGTGCTCGGCGTCGTGTCGAGCGGGGATCTGACACACTGGCTGGTGGAGGAGCAGGCGGGAGAGGTGCAGGAGCTTGTAGACCTCGCCGCCCGATCCTGATCGCCGCCACCAGCGAAAATTCCCGGGAAAGTCGCCAGACCGCACCGCCGGTCAGCGCGGCCTTCGGGTGCAGTGCTAGGAGTGGTAAAGGTTCAGGTGGGTGCGGCGCTTGCGCGCGACCCCGCTGGCGTGGGCTGCTTGCGCCACCGCTTTGGCGACCACCTGCGCCACCTTGCGGTTGAACACGCTGGGGATGATGTAGTCCTCGGACAACTCGTTCTTGCCCACCACGCTCGCGATGGCCTGCGCCGCCGCGAGCTTCATCGCTTCGTTGATGCAGGTGGCGCGGCAGTCTAGGGCGCCGCGGAATATCCCCGGAAAGCACAGCACATTGTTGATCTGATTCGGGTAGTCGCTGCGTCCGGTGGCAATGATCCGGGCGCAGTCCTGAATGTCCTCGGGCATGATCTCGGGCGTGGGGTTGGCCAGGGCGAAGACCATCGCATCCTTGGCCATGCTCTGCACCGCTGCGCGAGTGACGGTTCCCGGGGCGGACAGGCCCAGCAACAAATCTGCTCCCTGCATCGCCTGCAGCACTGTTCCCTTGAACTTTCCGGCGTTGGTGTGGGCGGCGAACCACTCCTTGGCCACGTTCATGTTTTGCTTACGCCCCTTGTAGATCGCGCCGGTGCGGTCACAGCCGACGATGTTGGTCACGCCGGCGGCCAGGAGCATCTTGCTGCAGGCGACCCCGGCGGCGCCGACGCCGTTGACCACCACCTTCAGATCGGCCATTTTTTTCCTGACGATCTTGAGCGCGTTGATCACCGCTGCCAGCACCACCACCGCGGTGCCATGCTGGTCATCGTGGAACACCGGGATGTCGAGGGCTGCCTTGAGTCGCTCCTCGATTTCGAAACAGCGCGGCGCAGAGATATCCTCCAGGTTGAAACCGCCGAAGGTTGGCGCCAGCGCGATCACGATGCGGACGATCTCGTCGGTGTCCTTGGTGGCGAGGCAGATCGGGAACGCATCGACGCCGCCGAATTCCTTGAACAGCATCGCCTTGCCCTCCATGACCGGCATCGCCGCTTCCGGGCCGATGTCCCCCAGCCCCAGGACCGCGGTGCCGTCGGAGACCACCGCAATGCAGTTCTTCTTGATGGTCAGGGTTTGCGCTCTGGTCTTGTCCTCGGCGATGGCCATGCAGACCCGGGCCACGCCCGGCGTATAGGCCATCGACAGGTCGGCGCGGGTGCGCAGCGGAATCTTGCCCGCGATTTCGATCTTGCCGCCGAGGTGCATCAGGAAGGTGCGGTCGGACACGCTGACGACGCGCGCGCCCTGGAGTTTCTTGACGGCTTCGATCACCTCCTGTCCGTGCCGGGTGTCACCCACGTTGACGGTAATGTCGCGCACCGTCTGCTCCTTGGTGGCGGAAACCAGATCAACGGCGCCGATGTCCCCGCCGGCCGAACCGATGGTGGAGGTGAGCAGGCCCAGCATGCCGATGCGGTTTTTCAACTGGACGCGCAGGGTGATGCTGTAGCTGGCACTCGGGGCGCCGTGAGGTGCGGGCACTGGTTTGGCCATGGTGGTCATTCCTCCTTGATGAAATCGTATTGGCCGACTCCCTGGATCAGCAGGAAGCGGCAGGGTCTGCCGGACGAATTGGATACATGGTGGGCCGTCGGGGGTATCACGGTGGCGGATTCGCCTGGATTCAGTTCGTGGCGCCCGGCCGGCGCGCGCGTTTCAATCCGCACTACGCCTTCGAGGCCGTAGTAGTGATCGGTAACCTGGGTGTGGTGGTGCCACGCAGTGAATTCGCCGGGGCCGAGCACGTATTCGCGCACCAGCACATCGGCGCCCTTGGCGATGACCGAAATCTTCTTCGCCTGGTCGAGCTGGGCCTGAACGTCGCTCATGACCATACTCCGGATAGTTGAGCCAACTGCGGCGGAACCGTAACGCAGTCTACGCCTATGCTCGCAGCGGGTCGACTCCGGATGGGGCGCGTTGGCTGGAAGCGGACAGCGCAGCCGGCGCTAATTCTGACAGGCGCTGCCGGTTCAGGAAAACAAGTTCAGCACGCCATCCAGACCGGTGTAGTCGAGCGCGTAATCGGCTTTGTTTCGTGCCACCGCTTTCGCGCGGTAGGCAATGGACACGCCGGCTTCGGCCATCATCGCCAGGTCGTTGGCGCCGTCGCCGATGGCGATGGTTGTTTCTCTGGCTATTCCGAGCTCCGTGCGCAGGGCGCACAGCTTCGCTGCCTTCCCTTCTGCGTCCACGATGCCGCCGCTCACCCGGCCGCTGAGCCGGCCGCCTTCTATTTCAAGCACATTGGAAATGCTGTAGTCCAGGCCGAGCCGGGTTTTCAAGCGCTCGGTGAAAAAACTGAAGCCGCCCGAGACCAATAAGGTCTTGATGCCCATGCCCTGCATCGCGGCGAGCATGGCTTCGGCGCCGGGCGTGAGTTGCAGGCGTTCGTCGTAGACCCGCGCGAGCGCGCCCTGATCGAGGCCGCGCAACAGCTCGACGCGGCGCCGCAGGCTTTGCGCGTAATCCAGCTCGCCCGCCATCGCGGCGGCGGTAATCGCGGAGACTTCGGCCTTGACCCCCGCCAACTCGGCGACTTCATCTATGCATTCGATGGTGATCAAGGTGGAGTCCATGTCGATCGCAAGCAGCCGCATGTCCGCCAGCTTTCGCGTCGCAGGCACGAAGCCGAAGTCGAGTCCGGCGCGCGCGCAGTACTCGGCGATGCCCGGCCCTTGCCTTGCGCCGATCAGGCGGCAGGCCGCGGTGCCGAGGCGCTCGGTTTGCCGCGCGCCGGCCAATTGCGCGAGCTGGCGCACGTCTTCGTCGGCGAGCGCTGCGCCCTGGACGATCAGATTCACGCGCGGCCCAGCGCTACAGTCGCACTCGGGGCCTGCGCCGGCGGCATCGCCCCGCGCAGGGTCTTGAACAATTCCTTCACGCTTTGCACCCGCGGCGCCAGGCCTTCGCTGGGCGTCTGCACCCTGAGCTTGCTCGGGCCCGACAGCTTCCAGTGGCGGTGGCGCTGCAGCAATTGCATGAATCGCGCACCGTCCAACGGCGGCTGGTCGATGAACTGCAGCGCAATTGCATCGCCATTGGCGTCGATACGGGCCACGCCGAGCGCGCGTGCGGCGATGCGCAGGCGGTGCGATTCGAGCAACGCCTGCGCCGGTTCGGGCGCTAGTCCGAAACGGTCGATCAGCTCCTCCTGCATCGCATCGAGCTCCTCCGGCGCCTCGCAGTTGGCCAGGCGCTTGTACAGCGTCAGCCGCTCGTGCACGTCGCTGCAGTAGTCGCCCGGCAACAGCGCCGGCAGGTGCAGGTTGATTTCCGTGGTGATCGCGAGCGGGGAGATCAGGTCGGGTTCGCGTCCGGCCTTGAGCGAGCACACCGCGTGATTGAGCATGTCGGCGTAGAGATTGAATCCGATCTCCTGCATTTCGCCCGATTGCGATTCGCCCAGAACCTCGCCCGCGCCGCGAATTTCGAGGTCGTGCATCGCGAGGAAAAAACCCGAGCCCAGTTCCTCCATCATCTGGATCGCCTCCAGGCGCTTTTTTGCCTGTGCCGAGAGCGCCTCTTCGGCGTGGATCAGCAGGTAGGCATAGGCCTGGTGGTGCGAGCGCCCGACGCGGCCGCGCAACTGGTGCAGTTGCGCCAGGCCGAATTTGTCGGCGCGATGGATCAGCATGGTGTTGGCGGTGGGAATGTCGATGCCGGTCTCGATGATGGTGGTGCACAAGAGCAGGTTGTAGCGCTGCTGGTGGAATTCGCGCATCGCGCGCTCCAGCTCGCGCTCGCGCATCTGCCCGTGCGCGACCACGATGCGCGCCTCGGGCAGCAGCTGCGCGAGCCGCACGCGCATGTTCTCGATCGTCTGCACTTCGTTGTACAGGAAATAGATCTGTCCGCCGCGCTTCAATTCGCGCAGCACCGCCTCGCGGATCACGCCCTGGCTGTCGCGGCTGACGAACGTCTTGATCGCGAGGCGCTTCTGCGGCGCGGTCGCGATGACCGAGAAATCGCGCAGGCCCTCGAGCGACATCGCCAGAGTGCGCGGGATCGGCGTGGCGGTGAGCGTGAGCACGTCGACCTCGGCGCGCAGCGCCTTCAACGCCTCCTTCTGGCGCACGCCAAAGCGGTGTTCCTCGTCGATGATCACCAGGCCGAGGCGCGCAAACTGGATGTCGCGCTGCAGCAGCTTGTGCGTGCCGATCGAGATATCGACCGAGCCGTCGGCCAGAGCTTTGACGTTTTGCGTCTGCTCCTTGGCCGTGCGAAAGCGCGACAACTGGGCAATCTTGACCGGCCACTCGTCGGCGATCTGCGCGAAGCGGTCGGAGAAGGTCTGGAAGTGCTGCTCGGCGAGCAGGGTGGTCGGCGTGAGGATCGCGACCTGCTTGCCGCCGCAGACCGCGACGAAGGCCGCGCGCAGCGCCACTTCGGTCTTGCCGAAGCCGACGTCGCCGCAGATCAGCCGGTCCATCGGCTTGCCCGAGCACATGTCGTCGATGACGGCGCGGATCGCGCTCGCCTGGTCGGGGGTTTCCTCGAAGCCGAAGCCCTCGGCAAACGCGTCCAGGTCGTGCTGCTTGATTTCGAACTGATGGCCCACTCTCGCGGCGCGCCGGGCGTAGAGGTTCAGCAGTTCGGCGGCGGTGTCGCGGATCTGCTGCGCGGCTTTTTTCTTGGCGCGGTCCCAGTCGCCGCTGCCGAGTTTGTGCAACGGCGCCTGCTCGGGCGCCATGCCGCTGTAGCGGCTGATCAGGTGCAGCTGCGCGACTGGAACGTAAAGTTTGTCCTGCCCGGCATATTCCAGATGCAGGAATTCGGTCTCGCCTTCGCCGAGGTCGAGATTGGCCAGGCCGAGATAGCGGCCGATACCGTGCTGGGCGTGCACCACCGGGTCGCCGATGCGCAACTCCGACAGGTCGCGCACCATGCCTTCGACCGAGGTCGGACGCACTTCGCTGCGCCGGGCGGTGCGCACCGTGCCGGCGTAGAGCTCGGCTTCGGTGACGATGCAGATATTCTCGCCCGCAAGGGCGAAGCCGTTGAACAGCGGCGCCGTGCCCAGCATGCAGGGCGCGCTGGCCGCGAGGAACTCGGCGAAATTCGCGCAGGGGGCGGGTGCGAGGCCGTACTCGGCGAGGTACTGGCTCATGGTTTCGCGCCGCCCTGGCGATTCGGCGAGCAGCAGCACGCGCGCGGGCGTGGCGGCGAGGAAGGCTTTCAGACGCAGCAGCGGATCCGCTGCGCGGCGCTCGACCGCAAGCGGCGGCAGCACGGCCGCTACCATTGCGTCATCCGCAGCCGCGCCTGCCTCCTGCGGCGCGCTGATGTCGATGCGCGCGAAATTGCGTGCGGCGATGAAAAATTCCTCGGCCGGAACGAACATGTCCACCGGCGAGAGCAGCGGCTGCGTGCGGTCGCCGCGCAGCATTTGATAGCGCGACCGCGTGTCCTTCCAGAACGCGTCTATGGCGGCGGGGACATCGCGGTGCAGGCAGATCGTGGCCTGCTCGGGCAGATAGTCGAAAATGGTGGCGGTATGCTCGAAAAACAGCGGCAGAAAATATTCGATGCCGGCCGGGGCGATGCCGTTGCTCACGTCCTTGTAGATGTTGCTTCTGGACGGATCGCCTTCGAAGGTTTCGCGAAAGCGCGCGCGAAACCGCGTCCTGCCCGCTTCGTCCAGCGGGAACTCGCGCGCCGGCAGCAGGCGCACTTCCTTCACTTTGTAAATGGTGCGCTGCGTATCGACGTCGAAGGTGCGGATGGATTCGATTTCCTCGTCGAGCAGGTCGATGCGGTAGGGCAGGGCGCTGCCCATCGGAAACAGGTCGATGAGGCCACCGCGCACGCAATACTCCCCCGGCGCCACCACCTGGGTGACGTGGCTGTAGCCGGCCAGCGTCAGTTGCGTGCGCAGCTGCGGCAGGCTGAACTTCTCCTCCTGCTTGAGGAAGAAGGTGTAGGCCGCGAGGTAGGAGGGCGGCGTCAGGCGGTAAAGCGCGGTGCTCGCCGGGATCAGCGTGAGGTCGCAGCTGCCGCGGGTGATCGCGTACAGCGTCGCCAGGCGTTCGGATATCAGGTCCTGGTGCGGCGAGAAGCTGTCGTAGGGCAGGGTCTCCCAGTCGGGCAACAGATTCACCGCCAGTCCGGGGGCGAAATAGGGAATTTCCTCGAGCAGGCGCTGCGCGTCCAGCGCCGAGGCGCAGAGTACGATCAACGGTTTCGCCTGCAGAGCCAGGCGCGCGAGCGCAAGCGCGTCGCCGGAGCCATGCAGTTGGGTATAGCGGCGCTGCGGCAGCGCCTGAGGCGGGGCGGCGATCATCGCAAAAGGGGCGCCCGCGGGCGCGGCTGCGCGGGGCAGGGCCCTCGGAAAAAGGATTCAACTGACATCATAGTTTCACTACGCTGTATTATAGCGGCTTCGGCAGCTATTTATCATGAAAAAACAATGACGTCCGAGCGGTTTTTCGGCCTGGTCCCGGCGGCGGGCGCAGGCGAGCGCATGGGCCAGTCCAAGCCCAAGCCCAAGCCCAAGCAGTATCTCGAGCTGTTAGGACGCACTATGCTCTACCACAGCGTGAAGGCGCTGCTCGACCAGGGCCGGATCGACACGGTATTCGTGGTGCTGGACCCCGCGGACCGCGAATTCAGGCAGCACGCGTGGGCCGAGTTCGGCGAGCGCATCGCGCCGCTGTATTGCGGCGGCGCCACCCGGCATGACAGCGTATTGAACGGCCTGATTGCGGCTTCGTCCACGGTCGAGCCCGACGATTGGATCCTGGTGCACGACGCGGCGCGGCCTTGTCTGGGCCAGCGCGAATTGCAGCGCCTGCTGGACGAACTCGCAACGGAGGAGGTCGGCGGTATACTAGGTGTGCCGGTCGCAGACACGCTCAAGCGCGCCGACGCCGCCGGCCGGATACAGGCGACGGCGCCGCGCGAGCACCTGTGGCAGGCGCAGACGCCGCAAATGTTTCGCCACGGATTGCTGTTGCAGGCCTTGAGCCGGACGGCCAAGCTGAGCGACGAGGCCGGCGCCGTGGAGGCCATGGGACTGACACCGAGGCTGGTGCAGGGGGCGGCCACGAATTTGAAGGTGACCTATCCGGAGGACTTGCAGTTGGCGCAAACCATCCTCACCAGCCGGGGAATGCAAACATGAGAATAGGGCAGGGGTTCGACGTTCACGCCCTGGTTCCGGGGCGCAAGCTGATCATCGGCGGTGTGCACATCCCGTACGAGCGGGGCCTGGACGGGCACTCGGATGCGGACGTCTTGCTGCACGCCCTGTGCGACGCGCTGCTCGGCGCCGCGGCCATGGGGGACATCGGCGGACATTTTCCGGATACCGATGCGCGTTACCGCGGCGCCGACAGCCGCGGTTTGCTGCGCGAGGTCAGCGCCCGGGTGCAGGAGGCGGGTTACCGCATCGTCAATATCGACGCCACGATCATCGCCCAGGCGCCGAAGATGGCGCCGTATGTTCCCGCGATGGTGAACAACATTGCCGCAGATCTCGGTCTATCGCGCGGCCAGATCAACGTCAAGGCCACCACCACCGAAGGACTGGGATTCGCCGGGCGCGCCGAAGGCATTGCCGCGCAGGCGGTGGTATTGCTGAACTGGGCGGTCTGAATACCGGCAGGACGCCGTGCGCGACGCACCTGCGATGGAAAGCGATTGCGCCCGGTGTCAAAGGCGAAAACCTGGTTTGTATACCCCGCAGCTCAAGCCGCGCCTGCCAAAAAGCCTTTATACTTACGCACAACCCCGGTCCGCATCGCCCCAAGTTTTCTGAGGAAGCAAGCGCTTTGACCAAACGATCCAGTTTTACCCATGAGCAATTGCTGGCCTGCGGGCGCGGCGAGATGTTTGGCGCAGGCAACGCGCAGTTGCCGCTGCCGCCGATGCTCATGTTCGACCGCATCATCTACATCAGCGAAAAGGGCGGCGAATTCGGCAAAGGCGAGATCGTCGCCGAACTCGACCTGAAGCCGGAACTCTGGTTTTTCGCCTGCCATTTCCAGGGCGACCCGGTGATGCCCGGATGCCTGGGGCTGGACGCCATGTGGCAGCTGATCGGCTTTTACCTGGGCTGGATGGGCGGCAAGGGGCGTGGCCGCGCGCTCGGTTGCGGCGAGGTCAAGTTCAGCGGCCAGGTGTTGCCGACTGCAAGGAAAATCACCTACCGCATCAGCATGAAGCGCGTAATCTTGCGCAAGCTGGTGATGGGTATCGCCGACGCCGTGATGGAGGTCGACGGCCGCGATATCTATGCAGGCAAAGACCTGCAGGTTGGATTGTTCACCTCCACCGACGGATTCTGAGGGTATCGCCATGCGCCGCGTCGTCGTTACCGGAATGGGCATAGTCTCCAGCATTGGCACCAACAAGACCGAGGTGCTGGCCTCGCTGCGCTCGGGGCGCAGCGGCATCGAATTTGCGCCGGAATACCAGGCGCTGGGCTTTCGCTCGCAGGTGCACGGCCCGGTGCGGGTCAAGCGCGAGGAATTGATCGACCGCAAGCTGCTGCGCTTCATGGGCGACGCCGCGGCGTTCACCTACATCGCGATGACGCAAGCGATCGCCGACTCGGGCCTGCCCGAGAGCATGGTGTCGAACGAGCGCACCGGGATGATCGTCGGCTCGGGCGGCGGTTCGCCGCAGAACCAGGTCGAGGCTGTCGATCTGCTGCGCGCGAAGGGCGTGAAGCGCGTCGGTCCCTACATGGTGCCGCGCTGCATGTCGAGCACCACTTCGGCCTGCCTCGCCACGCCGTTCCGCATCAAGGGCGTGAACTATTCGATCAGTTCCGCCTGCTCCACCAGCGCGCATTGCATCGGCAATGCCTGCGAGCAGATCCAATGGGGCAAGCAGGACATCGTCTTCGCCGGCGGCGGGGAGGAGGTGCATCCCTACCTCACCGTGTTGTTCGACGCCATGGGCGCGCTGTCATCGAAGTACAACGACACGCCGACCAGAGCTTCGCGCGCCTACGACGCCGATCGCGACGGATTCGTGGTCTCCGGCGGTGGCGGCGTGGTGGTGCTGGAGGAGCTTGAGCACGCGCGCGCGCGCGGCGCGAAGATCTACGCCGAGCTCGTCGGCTACGGCGCGACCTCGGACGGTCACGACATGGTGCAGCCCTCGGGCGAAGGCGCGGTGCGCTGCATGCGCATGGCGCTCGCCGGCGTGGACACGCCGGTCGACTACCTCAATACCCACGGCACCAGCACGCCGGTCGGCGACCCCAAGGAACTCGAAGCCGTGCGTGCGGTGTTCGCGGACAAGATGCCGCTGATCAGTTCAACCAAATCGCTCACCGGGCATGCGCAGGGCGCGGCCGGCGCCACCGAGGTGATCTATTCGCTGTTGATGCTGGAGCACGATTTCGCCTGCGCCTCGGCCAATATCGAGACGCTCGACCCCTCGGCCGAAGGCATGCCCATCGTGCGCGAGCGTGTCGACAACGCTGGCCTGAGCACGGTGATGTCCAACAGTTTCGGCTTCGGCGGCACCAACGCCTGCCTGGTGTTCCGGCGCTTGCGCGCATGAGCCGATGAGCGAGGTTCCCGAACCCGCGCGGCTGTTCTTCGCGCTGTGGCCCTCCGAGCATCTACAGGGCAGGATTGCGGCCTGGGCCAAACAGGCTGCCGGCAGGGGCAGGGTGATGTGGCGCGAAAACCTGCACCTCACCCTGGTGTTTCTCGGTGCGGTCGAAGCGGCACGTGTCCCCGATCTGCAGGCGTTGGCGGCTGGAGTGCGCTTCGATCCGGTGCGCCTGCCGCTGGATCGCACCGGCTACTGGGCGCACAACCGCATCATCTGGTGCGGCGCCAGCGAGGACCCGCCGGCGCTCACCGCCCTGGTTGGGGACTTGCGCGCGCGGCTGGATGCGGCCGGAATCAGCTATGACCGCCAGCCTTTCGTCTCGCATGTGACACTGGTGCGCAACGCCGCCGGCCTTCCCACGGTGCCGCCCTGGACTCCCCTCGTATGGGAAGCCGCGGATTTCGCGCTGGTGAGCTCCACCCGCGCCGAGGGGCGTGTCACTTACGAAATACTGCAGCGCTTTCCCGCACGGCCAAACTGACCGGGCAGACGGTCACGGACTAGGACGCGCCTGGTTGCAGCGGCAGACTGACCCAGCGCGTTAGCTGCCAGGCGGCATCGCCTTTTGGTCTACAGGCAAGCTGACCGAAAGGACGCGTCAGCTACCAAGCGATGCAGTGCCTTCTTGCAGCGGGAGACTGACGCGGGCGATCAGGCCGCCGCCTTCGCGCGCGAGCAGTTCCAGGCCACCGCCGTGATGACGCGCAATGCGGTCGACGATCGCGAGGCCTAGCCCGGATCCGCCTTTGTCGCTGCGCGCCTGTTCCAGGCGGGTAAACGGCTGTTTCAGCCGCTCCGCCTGCTCGCGCGGGATGCCCGGGCCCCGGTCGCGCACCTCCAGAATCAGCTTGCCGTCCTGGATGCGCGTGGCCACGCAGACCTCGGTTCCGCCGTAGGCAAGCGCGTTGTCCAGCAGGTTGGCGATCAGGCGCTTGATACCCATGCGGCGCAAGGCCAACTCGGGCACGGGCTCGATGTCGGTCTGCACCGCATGGCCTTTGCGCAACTGCTGCTCCACCGCCTCGCGCGCCAGGGCCGCGACGTCGGTGGGGGTCAAGGGCTCTTCGCTCTGGGTGCGCGCAAAATCGAGGAACTGTCCGATGATGGAATCCATTTCCGCGATGTCGTCGATCATGCCCAGCTTCAGCGCTTCGTCGCTCGCGCTCATTTCAATCGATAGCCGCAGGCGCGATAGCGGCGTACGCAGGTCGTGCGACACGCCTGCCAGAATCAGCGCGCGGTCGGCATCCAGGCGCGCCAGGCCCTGCGACATCTGGTTGAAAGATCGCGCCAGGGTCTGGATTTCCGCCGGCCCCGATTCGGGCAGCGGCGCCGGCGTCTCGCCCCTGCCGATGTCGGCCGCTGCAGCCGCCAGCGCCTTGAGCGGGCGGTTGATGCGCGAAACGATCAGCCAGGCGCCGATCAGGGACAGGAGCAGCGCGAGCGCGGTCCATCCCAGCCACTGCCAGGGAAACTGTCGCTCGATGCGCTCGCGCGGCAGCATCACCCAGTAGTCGTCGTTGTCGATGTCGAAGCTGATGAAGAAGCCGTGCAGCTCGCCGATGCCGGAGGCGAAGCGGGTGTCCTCGCCGAGTTTGCGCCGGATTTCCGCGTGCAGCATCCGCACGAACGGCGTGTCGGGTGAGGGCGCGATCTTGTCGCTGGGCTCGGCCGGATAGACCCGTATGCCTTCGCGTTCGGACAACTCGGCCAGCAGTTCGCGCCGCTTGTCCGCCTTGGCTGTGACCAGGGCGGTGCGGGTGAGGTTGACCACGCTCACCACCATCTGCGCCAGCTGCCTGGCGCGCGGTTCGCGTTCGTAGCTGCGCAGGATCTGGAACCAGGCGGTGACCGAGATCACCATCAGCAGGCTGATCAGCAGGAAGGAGCGCCACAGCAGCGTGCGCGGTGCGAAACTCATCGGTCGGCCTTGTCGCTATGCGCCAAGGCCATAGCGAAGATGCCGCCCGCGAGGCTCATGCCTTGCCGTCCGGCACGAACACGTAACCGAACCCCCATACGGTCTGGATGTGCACCGGGTGCGCCGGATCCGGTTCGACCAGTTTGCGCAGGCGCGAGATCTGGACGTCGATGGCGCGATCGAACACCTCGTATTCGCGCCCGCGCGCGAGTTCCATCAGCTTGTCGCGCGACAAGGGCACGCGCGGATGAGACAGCAGCACTTTGAGCAGACCGAATTCGCCGGTCGTGAGGGAAAGGGACTTGCCCTCGCGCGTCAGGGCGCGGGTGGCGAGATCGACCGTCACCAGACCGAAGCTCATCTGGCCTTCCTCCAGCGCGGGCGCGCCGGGGGGCAGGGGCGCGGTGCGCCGGCGCAGCACGGCGTGGATGCGCGCCACGAGTTCGCGCGGGTTGAACGGCTTGGGCAGGTAGTCGTCGGCGCCCATTTCCAGGCCGACGATGCGGTCGACGTCGTCGCCCTTGGCGGTCAGCATGATGATCGCAATCGCGTCCTTGGCGCTGCGCAGGCGCCGGCATACCGACAGCCCGTCTTCGCCCGGCATCATCAAGTCGAGCACGATCAGGTCGAAGTGCTCGCGCGCGAGCAGCTTGTCCATGGCCGCGGCATCCTGGGCGACCTGCACGACCAGGCCTTGCTCGGTCAGGTAGCGGTTGAGCAGATCGCGCAGGCGCAGGTCGTCGTCGACGACCAGAATTCTGGTCTTGGTTGTATGCATGGCCCTATCCTAATCAATACTGCGGCCGGCAAGGCGCCGATAAGTAAGAAACCGTGTCAATGTCCCCGTAGCTTACAATTTATTACAAATTCCACGGCGGGACTCATACTTTCAGCGCGCTGGGGCGCTAGTATGCATACAGGCTTGTTCGGAGGGGCCGGGCATGAAATTCCTGACACTCGTTTCCTGTGGTTTAGTCGCCGTCGGCATGGTCCATCCGGCGAGCGCGAACCCGTTCGGGCAGGAAATGGGCGCAGGGCCCCTGGTCCAGCAGCAGTCTTCCCGTCCCCGGCCAGAGCCGCAACGCGGGGCCGAGCAACCCATGCCGCAGCGCGATATGCGCGGGACGGCCGATAACGAGCGCGGCCGCATGAGTCCCGACGAGCGGCGCCAACTGCGCCGCGACATCCAGGATGCGGGCAAGTCCATCTATCCCGCCCCGCGGCAGGCGCGCGGCGACCCGCGGCGTTCCGGACGCAGATGAGCCGCTGGCCTCCCCGTCAATACCGCTTCGCTGCGTCTGGAGTTTGGCCGAACACGCGCTGCCATACCCGCGCGTGATCGGCGGCGCCGCAAGCGGCGCAGCGGGCTAGTGCTCCGGCGCGACGGGCGCGGCGCTGCGCTGCTGCGTGAGAACGGCGGCCAGTTTCATGTCTGCGGTCAAAATGTGATCGCGCAGCCATCGGCTGAGAAAGTCTGCAATCGCGGGGAGGTTGAGTCTTCCGCCGGCATCCAGCATCTGTTTCAGCCCGGCAAGCTGCTGCAGCAGCCTGTGGTGCTCGGACTCGTGCGCAAGCGCGGCGACGTACTGTATGCGGGCCATCTCCGCTTGCTCGCGGTCAAAGTGTTCCGCGGTGTACGTGAGCAGCGCGTTCAGCGCCGGGCGCATGCGCGCGCTGTCCTGGCCGTCTTCCATGGTTTCGAACAAGGCGTTGACCAGGCCGATCAGCTTGCGGTGGTCGCTGTCGATCAAGGTGCTTCCGGTGTATAGATCATCGGTCCAGGAAAATCGCGCCATCAAATTTCACTCCGTCAATGCTGCTAGGTCGAATGCCGCAGCGGCTGCACGCGGACAGGGCCGCCGCCGGGTCGGTCTGAAAAATATTCTGCACGCGTCTGGTCCGCGGCTTTTGACCTGAGTCAACTGAACCCGAATCAGCCCGGCTCAGCGAGGTGATCGCGGCCGGGCTGCGCCGGCCTCACCGGCGGACGCGGCGGTCCACGGGCTGGCTGCACAGTCGGAATATGCATATAGTTTTAAGTTCTTTGTCAGACGATCTCGTCGGGCCTACAGTGGCGCCTCTGCATCAGGGGCTGAAACATCACGCGGCCGCTGATAGGCATTTTGTTCGTGATGCGACAAGGAAAATACTCATGACCGGTTTTGCTCAGCTATTCAACGCTACCCGCTCCGCCCTGGCAGGCGAGGGCGCCCAGACTATCGTGCGCTTCAATGCGGCCAGCCAGGGGAAGGAAGGACTGCACCGCGAGGTCAAAATTCGGGAATTCGCGGTGGAAGTGGATGAACCCCCGTCGCTGGGCGGCACGGATCGCGCGCCCAATCCGGTGGAGTACGCACTGGCGGCGTTGGCGACTTGCCAGGAAATCACCTACCGCCTGTATGCCGACGCTCTGGGCATACCGGTCAAGGACGTTTCGGTTCAACTCGAGGGGGAACTCGATTTGCGCGGCTTTTTCGGTGCGGCCGAAGGCGTACGCCCGGGCTTTCTGAGCATCAAGGGTTCGGTGAGCTTTGACAGTTCGGCGTCTGCAGAGGACTTGCAGCGCCTGAAGCGCGTCGTCGATGCGCATTGCCCGGTGCTCGACCTGTTCAACAATGCGACGCCGGTGCAGATCGTCATCGCAGCGCCAGAGAAAGTCGCGCTGGCAGCTTAGGGCGGCAGCCGATGGGCCGATAGGTTGCGGCGGCTAGGGGGCGGTCTCGATCCCGGCGGACGCTGCGCATCAGCCCTTGCCGGGACTAGGTTCCGACAGGACACGGCGCAAATCCTGGGCGATCGCGTCGGGGCTGTCTTTCGACGTGAACAGCAACCGCGCCCGCCCCGCGCGGTCGAACACCAATGCGGCGCTGCTGTGCGTTACCGCGTAGTCGCCGTGCGCGTCGGGCTTGCTCAGCGCATAGCTTACGCGGTAGCGGCGCGTGAAGGCATCGAGCGCTGCTGCATCGCCCCACACACCGACGAATTGCGGTCCGAAGGTCTGAACCTATTCGCGCATGACTGCGGTCGAATCGCGCGCACGCCGCTCAAGCGGCGGTGCTTGAGATTCGCCCTGCCCAGTTCAGTCCAGATGCCGCAGCAGCAAGTCCCAGAAGGCCAGCCGCGGCGCAAGCGTGGAGACCAGAAGATATTCCTGCAGGCTATGCGCGCCGTCGCCGTCGACCCCCAGCCCGTCCAGCGTCGGAATGCCCAATGCCGCGGTGAAGTTGGCATCGCTGCCGCCGCCGGTCATGGGCGCCTCATTCAGCGCGAACCCGGCTTCAGCGGCCCAGACTTGCGCCCGCGCCAGCAGCCCGGCGACTGCGTCGGTCCTGACCATGGGAGGGCGGTTGAGTTCGGCGTCGATGTGCAGCGCCACGTCCGGTCCCACCGGTTTCAATGCGCGCATTTTCGCGAGTATGTCTTCAGCCGCCTGCATGTCGGGCACGCGGAAGTCCACCACGGCCTCGCATTGCGACGGCACGGTGTTGCTCACCGTGCCGCCCGAGATCGTGCCGACGCTGACGGTAACGCCGCGCGCATAGTCCGTCATGGCCTCCAGCGCCAGCACCTGATGGGCCATCTCGCGGATGGCGCTGCGGCCGCGTTCGTGCTGCACGCCTGCATGGGCGGGCCGGCCCTGAACCTTGAGGTGCAGCAAGCCCGTGCCTTTGCGGGCGGTGACGCATCGGCCGTCGCCGGTGCGGGCCGGCTCGCACACCAGCGCGTAGCGGGCCTGCCTGGCGTAGCGCTCGATCGCTGCGCGCGACTGGTGGCTGCCGGTTTCTTCGTCTGGCACCAGCAGGAAATCGACCGGCAAGGCGGTGGAACCGGGTGCGGCCAATCGGCCCAGGGCGGTGAGCGCCAGGTAAATACCGCCTTTCATATCGTAGCCGCCGGGGCCGTACAGCCTGTCGCCCTCGATGCGGCATTCGTTTTGCTTCAGTGTGCCTAAGGGATGCACCGTATCCAGATGGGCCAGGATGAGAATGCCGGCGCGGCCGTCGCCGGCGGCGCGGTTGCTGATGTGCAGCAGCGGGCCGGTCGTGTCGCCGAGCGAACTCAACTGCGCAGCCAGTCCCGCCGCCCTGGCGCTTTGTTCCACCAGGGCAGCCATGGCGGCAATGCCCTGAGGCGAGCTTGAAGGCGATTCGCAGCGTATCCAGGTCTGGATGCCGGAGGCAATCTGGGCCGAGGTGGGCGTGGCGGGCATGGATGGTCCTCGATGTGTCCGGCGGGCAGGGGTGGAGACGAATACTACCTCACGCGCCGGCGCGACCGCATCATGCGACCTTTCCAAAGCTATCCGGCAAGCCGCGGTGGGGTGCGTGAAGCGATCGGCGCCGCCTCCAACTCTGAGTCATGGCAATGCGGCACAGCCCCCTGGTTCAAACCGCTGTCGGCCTGGTGCATCCAGTCGGCGACGCGCTGGCGCTCGGCAGGGCTCAGGTGCAGGCCGCGCTTGCTGCGCCGCCACAGCACGTCTTCGGCCGTGCATGCCCATTCCTCGCGCCGCAGGTAGCGCAGTTCGATTTCAAACAGCCCGGGCGCGACCTCGTCGCCGAGGTCGGTGCGGCGGTTCGCGTTGCCGAGCACCTGCTCGATGCGGCTGCCGTAGGCGCGCGCCCAGCGCCGCGCCAGCACCGGGGCTAGCCAGGGATGGCGCGCGCACACGGCGCTGACAAAACGCTCGAAGTCGGTGTCGGGCCGCAGCGGCGGGCCGATCCAGGCGCTCAAATCGCCTCCGGGCAGGCAGGCGCCTTCGGTCCATGCGGCGCGCGCCTCGCCGAGCATGCGGCCGATCTGGTCGGCCGCTTCCTCGGACAGCTTGCGGAAGGTGGTGATCTTGCCGCCCCACACGCTCAACAGCGGCGCAGCTTCGGTGTTGCTCTCCAGCAGATAGTCGCGCGTGATCGCCGAGGGGTCGCCCGATGCGTCGTCGAGCAAGGGGCGCACGCCGGCATAGCTCCACACCACGTCGGCCGGTTTGACCGGGTGCCTGAAGTAGCGGCTCGCCTGTTCGCACAGGTAAGCGACTTCATCGTCGTCGACGCGGGCGTTGCGCGGGTCGCCGACGAGATCCACGTCGGTGGTGCCGATCAGGGTGAAGCGCTCCTCGTAGGGAATCGCGAAAATGATGCGTTTGTCCGGATTCTGGAAGAGGTACGCGTGGTCGTGTTCGAAGCAGCGCGGCACGACAATGTGGCTGCCTTTGATCAGGCGCAGGCTCCTGGTGGCCAGCGCTTCGCCATGCGCGCTGCGCGCTTCCCCGCGCAGGAAGGCTTCCGCCCACGGTCCGGCGGCGTTGACCAGCGCGCGCGCGGCCAGGGTGTGCTCCTGGCCGCTGGCCGCGCGCAGGGTCGCAGTCCAGCCTTGCGCAGTGCGCTGCGCGCGGGTGCAGCGGGTGCGCGTGAGTATGCTTGCGCCGCGAATTTGCGCGTCCAGCGCATTGAGCACCACCAGGCGCGCGTCGTCCACCCAGCCGTCGGAGTAGACGAAGCCGCGGGTGTAGCGCGGTTGCAGCGGCGCACCCAGCGGATGGTTGCGCAGATCCACGCCGGCGGAGCCGGGCAGCACCTCGCGCCGCGCCAAGTGGTCGTAGAGGAACAGGCCCAGCCGGATCATCCAGGCCGGACGCATCGACGGGTCGTGCGGCATGACGAAGCGCAGCGGCCACATGATGTGCGGCGCGCTCCTGAGCAGCACTTCGCGTTCGCGCAGGGATTTGCGCACCAGCGAGAACTCGTAGTACTCCAGGTAGCGCAGCCCGCCGTGGATCAGCTTGGTCGAGGAGGACGAGGTGTGGGCGGCGAGATCGTCCTGTTCGGCGAGCACCACGCGCCAGCCGCGTCCGGCCAGATCGCGCGCGATGCCGGCCCCGTTGATGCCGCCGCCAACCACGAGGACGTCGCAGGTTTGCGCGCCGGCGTCGGGCCGGTTCGCGGGTTCGCCTGGGCGTGGCGCGGTCACACAGGTTCCTTTATCACAGAGCGCCTGATGCGGGCGCCGCGAGGGGCCTCGGCCGGGACAATAAGATGTTCGATTTCATTCGTATTTGATCATTTAACATCATATGAAGCAGAAATGCAAGTTCGACCATGCGTCCTATGTTGTTATTTAAGATCATTTCGACTAATCTCGCATTTTTACCGCTCAGGTGGCCCGCATGACCCCCAACCCGAGGCAGCTCGCATTGCTGGAGCAGGTGCGCGCCCGCGATTCCCTGTCTTTGGAAGCGCTGGCCGCATCGTTCGAGGTGACGCTGCAGACGGTGCGGCGCGACGTCAAGTTGCTGTCCGAGGCCGGACTGCTGGCGCGGTTTCACGGCGGGGTGCGGGTGCCCAGTTCCACCACCGAGAACATCGCCTACCGGCAGCGCCAGCTGCTCAACGAAGCGGCGAAACAGAGCATCGCGCGCCTGGTCGCCAAAACGGTCCCCGACGGCTGTTCGCTGATCATCAACATCGGCACCACCACCGAAGCGATTGCGCGCGAGTTGCTGCGCCACAAGGGGCTGCGCGTCATCACCAATAATCTGAACGTGGCGGCCATCCTTTCGGACAACGCCGACTGCGAGGTCATCGTCGCCGGCGGCGTGGTGCGCTCGCGCGATCGGGGCATCGTCGGTGAAGCCACCGTCGATTTCATCCGCCAGTTCAAAGTCGACATCGGGTTGATCGGCATCTCCGGCATCGAAGCGGACGGCAGCCTGCGCGATTTCGACTACCGCGAAGTCAAGGTGGCGCAGACCATTATCGAGCGCTCGCGCGAGGTCTGGCTGGCGGCCGACAAGAGCAAGTTCAACCGACCCGCGATGGTGGAGGTGGCGCACTTGAGCCAGTTGGGCAAGCTGTTCACCGACGCGCCTCCACCCGGCGCTTTCCAGACGCTGCTGGGCGAAGCCGGCGTGGCCTGCCACGTGGCGAACGCAGGGCCCGCGCGTTGAACACCCATATGAAGTCTCCCCAATTCTTGCTGGCGCTGGATCAAGGCACGTCCAGTTCACGCAGCATCCTGTTCGATGCGGACGGTCAGATCGTCGCAATGGAGCAGCGCGAATTCCGCCAGATCTACCCCAAGCCGGGCTGGGTGGAACATGACCCGAGGGAGATCTGGGCCAGCCAGATTGCGACCGCTCAGGCGGTCCTCGCCCGGGCGCGCATCGGCGCCGCCGACCTCGCGTCCATAGGCATCACCAACCAGCGCGAGACCACGCTGGTGTGGAACCGCGCCACCGGCGAGCCGCTGTATAACGCTATCGTGTGGCAGGATCGCCGCTCCGAATCCGCCTGTGCGGTACTGCGCGAGCGCGGTTTTGAAGCGCTCATACGCGCCAAGACCGGCTTGATCATCGATGCCTATTTTTCCGGCACCAAGCTCAATTGGATCCTCGACAGCATTCCCGGCGCGCGCGAGGCCGGGCGCCGCGGCGAACTGGCATTCGGCACGGTCGACTCCTGGCTCACCTGGCACCTGACCGGCGGCGCAGTGCATGCCACCGACGTAAGCAATGCCTCCCGCACCATGCTGTTCAACGTGCATACCAACCAGTGGGACAGCGAACTGCTGGCGTTGCTCGATATTCCACGCGAAATGCTGCCCGCGGTGCATCCTTCCAGCCATGTGTACGGGCAGACGCGGTCCGACCTGCTCGGCGCCCGGGTGGCCATCGGTGGCGTCGCCGGCGACCAGCAGAGCGCGCTGTTCGGGCAGGCGTGTTTCAGCGCGGGACTGGCGAAGAACACCTACGGCACCGGTTGTTTCATGCTGATGCATGCGGGAGAAACATTCCGCGCTAGCGCAAATGGACTCATCACCACCAGCGCGGCGCAATCCAGCGCCACGCCGGAGTTCGCGTTCGAGGGCAGCGTCTTCATCGGCGGCGCAGTGGTGCAGTGGCTGCGTGACGGCTTGCAGGCCATCGAGGCGAGTGGCGCGGTCCAGGGCCTCGCCGAAAGCGTGCCCGACAGCGGGGGGGTGATTTTCGTCCCGGCGTTCACCGGTTTGGGTGCGCCCTACTGGAGGCCCGACGCGCGCGGCGCCATACTGGGGCTCACGCGCGGCACGACAGTGGCGCACATCGCCCGCGCGGCGCTCGAGAGCATCGCATTCCAGAGTGCCGCGCTGCTGCATGCCATGAGCGGCGACGCCATCGCCGCAGACGGCTCGCCGGCGGCCGGGTCGGCAAACTTCGGCGGCGTCACCGAGCTCAGGGTCGATGGCGGGGCCTGCGTCAATAATCTATTGATGCAGTTCCAGGCCGACCTGCTGGGCATACCGGTAGTGCGGCCCAAGGTGATAGAGACGACGGCGCTAGGCGCCGCCTACCTTGCGGGCCTGTCCTGCGGCGTGTTCAGGAACCAGGCGGAGCTCGCCGCGAAATGGCAGGTGGAACGCACGTTTTACCCGACGATGTCGCGCGAGCGCGCCGGCGAATTGATGCAGCGCTGGGAGCAGGCGGTGGCGCAGACCACGCCGCCAGCCTGAGCGGGATATAGGTTCGGAACCCTGGCGCTACTGTCGGTAGCGGACTCGCGGCGGTTTGTTGTTCTTCGGGAAAAGCGAACGCTGCAGTTCGATGCGCACGGCCGCGCCTGGCCGGCTCAGAGCAGCAGCAGATGCGCGATCGAATTCGCGTAATAGGCGAGCAGCGCTGATTGCGCCGGATCGGCGGCGTACAGGCCGTCGCGTTCCTCGACGAGGTGGCGCAGCAGCATCATGCGCAGTCCGGCGGTGATGGCGTAATCCCGGTCGCGCCGCGGGATGTAGATGTGGGCGCCCGCGGCTTCCAGGCGTTCGATCAGGGATTCCACCGCGGATTTCAATTCCAGTTCCGACAGCGCCTTGCCCGGGTTGCGTTCGAACACCAGCGCCACCAGCGGAACCGGCAGGACCGGAATCAGCTTGCCGACGCGCTGCATCAGGTGCTCGCCCAGTTCGGCCATGCGCGCCTGGCGCTGATCCCGGTCCAGTTTACGGAAATCGAAATTGTGCGACTGCAGGTACTCGCGCATCGACACCGGCGTGCCGAAGTTGACGCAGGCATAGCCGAAGCGGTGCCATTCGCTGCGAACGGCGAGGCGGGCCTGGTGCGCGCCAAACGCCAGCGTGTTCCACACCGCATGGAGCGGGCCCGGCCGTTTCGCGTTCTGGTCCAGGCCGAGCAGCAGGGTGCGGTCTTCCAGCGTGCGGTCGTAGTTGATGCCCAGGGGGATGAACACCAGATCGCGCTCGCCCTCTGGATTGAACCCGCGGATCATGTAATCGAGCGCGCCCAGCCGGGGCGCACGCAGCTTGCCGTCGCGGCTCAGGGAGCCTTCCGGATACAGCGCCTGGGTCACGCCCGCCTCGGTGGCCATGCCGATGTAGCGCTCGAGTACGCGGCGGTAGAGTTCGTCGCGCGAGTTGCGGCGCACGAAATAGGCGCCCATCGAACGGATCAGCTGCTGCAGCGGCCAGATGCGCGCCCATTCGCCCACGGCATAGGACAAGGCCGCCTGGTCCGCGACCAGGTAGGCGGCGAGGACGTAGTCCATGTTGCTGCGGTGGTTCATCACGAACACCACGGTGGCGTCCGGCGAGACCCGCGCGAGGCCCGCGCTGTCGGTATAGCCCACGCGCACCCGGTACAGCGACTGGGCGATTTTGCGCCCTAGCCAGTAGCCGACGCGGAAATAGAAATAGGCGTTGAACGCCGGGACGATCTCGCGCGCGTAGCGGGTGAGCTGCGCCATCACCACTGCACGCGGCATGTTCTGTTCGCGCGCGCAGGCCGCCGCTGCCTGCTGCACCTTGGCGTCGTAGAGCAAGCGGTCGATCAGCACCTGGCGGCGCGTCTGCTGGAACGGTCGGATTTCTATCCTGAGGCGCGCGCTGACTTCGTCCAGGACCTTGTTCGCGCGGCTGCGGATGAACCAGCGCACGCTGGGCACCAGCAGCCGGTCGAGCAGACCGATCAGCGCGAGCACGCCGAGGACGACGGCCAGCCACAGGGGCAGGGTAAGGGTACCCAAGCCGGCTGCGCCGAGAACTGCCCTAGGCTTGCTGGCGCAGCATGCGCTTCAGGATCTTGCCGGTCGCGCTCTTGGGCAGTTCCTTGACGATGTCGACGCGCGCGGGCGTCTTGTAGGCGGCAAGCTTTTGCTTGCACCACTCGATGACATCGTCCGAATTGAGCTGGGCGCCGTCCTTCAGCACCACCGCGGCGCAGACGCTCTCGCCCTTGAGTTCGTCCGGAATGCCGTAGACGGCCACTTCCCTGATCTCGGGAATCTGATACAGGTAATGCTCCACTTCGGCCGGCCAGACCTTGAAGCCGGAGACGTTGATCATGTCCTTTACCCGGTCGACGATGAAGACGTAACCTTCCTCGTCCATCCTGCCGATGTCGCCCGAATGCAGCCAGCCGCTGCGCAGCGCGAGCGCCGTGTCTTTGGGTTTGCCCCAGTATTCCTTCATCACGCCGGGGCCGCGCATCACGATCTCGCCCCAGGTGCCGCGCGGCACCTCGCGGTCGTTCTCGTCGAAGATCTTGACTTCGAAATCCTCGATCGCGGTGCCGACGCTGCCGAACTTGTGCTTCGCGACGTGGTTGTAGGCGGCGCAGGGCGAGCATTCGGTCAGGCCGTAGCCTTCGTGCACGGCGGGGCCGTAGATCTCGGTCCAGCGCCGCGATATCTCCTGCGGCATGGTCGCCGCCGCTGAAAAGTAGTAGCGGATCGAGGCCAGCTTCTGCTTTGGCACGTTGGCGCCGAGCAGGGCGATGTAGATCGTCGGCACGGCGAAGAACATGGTGACGCGCTCGCGCTCGATCGCGTCGAGCACGACGTCCGGCACGAATCGGCGGAACAGCACCAGCGTCGCGCCGGCCACGAATCCGGCGTTCATGATGTAGTTCTGCGCGAACACGTGGAACAGCGGCAGGAATATCGCCAGCCGGTCATCGCCGCTGTGGTGGGAACAGTTAACCGCCGCGCGGGTATTGGTGATGATGTTGTTGTGGGTGAGCGTCACGCCCTTGGGAAAGCCGGTGGTGCCGGATGAATACAGCAGCACCGCCGCATCGTCCGCGGCCATGTCTTCGGTCTTGAACGTGGGCTTGCCCGCGGCGAGCCAGTCGCCGAGCACGATTTCCCCGGCCGCCTGGCCCTCGCAGATCACGGTCTTCTCTAGCGTCGGACACTCGTGGCGCGGCACGCTGGGCAGGAGCTCCGCCGTGGTGAACACCACTTTGGCGCCGGAGTCGTTGAGCAGGTATTTGACTTCCTCGGATTTGAATATTGAATTGACCGAGACCACGATCGCGCCGAGCTTCTCCCCGGCGAGGTAGGCGAGCATGAAGGCCGGGATGTTGGGCAGGTAAAGCGCGACGCGGTCGCCGCGTTGCACGCCATTGGCCCTGAGCGAATGGGCGAGGGCGCAGGCGCAGGCATCGAGCGCGCCGTAGCTGATGTCCCGCCCCTCGAAAACGATGGCTTTGTGTCCGGGGTCGGCGCGCGCGACGCGCTCGACGTGGCTGGCGATGTTCACGATGTCTCCTCCGCTAATACATGCTTGGTATGCCTATCCGCGCTAAGCCCTGAGCCGCAGCTGCAGGAATTTGCCGATCAGGATTGCGGTCGGGTAGGACACTTGTTCTTCGATTTCTTCGTGCAGCATCAGTCTTTCGGCGCACCCGACCAGCTCCGCATGGCCTTCGGCCTCGGCCGCAGCCAGCAATTCTTCCAGCGCGGCGACGATGGCGCGCTGCTCCGCCAGCAGGTTGGGCAATTCGTCGTGCAGTCTTGCCGCCAGGGTGATGGCTGCGGCCATCTCCGGCTCTATGGTGCCCTGCGCCAGGGCCGGCAGCAGGCCTAGCGGCGGCAGCGCGAATTCTTCCTCTTTGGCGAAATGGCGCTCGATCAGCCTGGATACCAACTGCGTGGCTTTGCCGGTGCGGCCTTCCAGCCGGGAGGCTTGTCTGAATTCGGCAAGCAACGCCTGATGCTCGGATTTCAGCGGGGTGGGCGTATTGAGATCCATCGTCGCGGCTCCTTGGCGTGTCCCTGACCCGGGCGACTATTGTCGCAGAAATCTGCACACCGCCTGGGTTACCTCGGCGGTGCGCGCCTTGCCGCCCAGATCCGGGGTGAATACCTTGCTCGCCGTAACGCATTCGATCGCGCGCATCAAGCGCGCTGCCGCATGCACCTCGCCCAGATGCTCCAGCATCATCGCCGCGGTCCAGAAGGTGGCGATGGGATTGGCGATGCCCTTGCCGGTGATGTCGAACGCCGATCCGTGGATGGGCTCGAACATAGACGGGAAGGTGCGCTCGGGATTCAGGTTCGCGGTCGGGGCGATGCCCAGGCTGCCCGAGAGCGCAGCGGCGAGGTCCGAGAGGATGTCTGCGTGCAGATTAGAGGCGACGATCACGTCCAGCGCCTGGGGCTTGAGCGTCATTACCGTGGTCACGGCGTCGACCAGGATGCGCTGCGTCTTCACCCGCGGATAGTCTTTGGCCACTTCGTAGAAGATTTCGTCCCACAGCACCATGCCGTGACGCTGCGCGTTGGATTTGGTCACCAGCGTCAGGTTCTTGCGCGGGCGCTTTGCCGCCAGCTCGAAGGCGAAGCGGTGGATGCGTTCGACGCCGCTGCGCGTGAACACCGAAGTCTCGGTGGCGATCTCAGCGGGCAGTCCCTGGTGCACGCGGCCGCCGGAGCCGGAGTACTCGCCCTCGGTATTTTCGCGGATGATCACCCAGTCTATGTCCTTGCCGTTCTTGAGCGGGCTCTGCACGCCGGGCAGCACCCGCGCCGGGCGCACGTTGGCGTACTGGTCGAAGCCCTGGCAGATGGGCAGGCGCAAGCCCCACAGCGAAATGTGGTCGGGCACTTTGGGGCTGCCCACGGCGCCGAAGAAAATTGCGTCGAAGGTTTTCAATTGCTCCAGGCCGCCGGGCGGGATGTAATAGCCGTGCTTCAGGTAATAGTCGCTGCTCCAGGGGAACTGCCGGAAGCTGAACTTGAAGCGCTTCGACTGCCGCGCAAGCGCATTGAGGACCTTGACGCCCTCGGCAATGACTTCCTTGCCGATGCCGTCACCGGGGATGGCCGCTATCTTGTAAGTTTTCAAGGCTGCTCTCTTTCAAAACGAGGTTGAACCGGGGGGGGCGCGGAGCGAATCGAACGGATTGTGCTGCGCGCCCTTCGCGTGTGAGTCGTCGCGTTCAGATCGCGGCGGCAACCGCCTTGCCTACGTCCTCGGTGCTCGCCTTGCCGCCGAGGTCGGGCGTGCGCGGACCGTCCAGCAGCACCTTCTCGATCGCGCGCAGGATCGCGGCGCCGGCTTCGGCGTGGCCGAGGTGCTCGAGCAGCATCGCGCCCGACCAGATCTGGCCGATGGGATTGGCGATCTTCTTTCCGTAAATGTCCGGCGCCGAGCCGTGCACCGGCTCGAACAGCGAGGGGAAGACGCGTTCCGGATTGATGTTGCTCGAGGGCGCGATGCCTATCGTGCCGGCGGTTGCGGGGCCGAGGTCGGACAGGATGTCGCCGAACAGGTTGGAGCCGACGATCACGCTGAAGCGCTGCGGATTGAGCACCATCTGGATGGTGAGCCCGTCGATGTGATACTGGCTGGTTTTGACCGCGGGATAATTCTTCGCCATCGCGGCGAAGCGCTCGTCCCAGTAGGGCATGGTGATCGAAATGCCGTTCGATTTCGTCGCCGAGGTGATTTCCTTGCGCGGCCGCGTCATCGCCAGTTCGAACGCGAACTTCATGATGCGGTCCACGCCCTTGCGGCTGAAGGTCGAAACCTGCTGCGCGAACTCGCGGTCGGTGCCTTCGTACATCCGGCCGCCCATGGAGGAGTATTCGCCCTCGGTGTTCTCGCGCACCACGTAGTAGTCGATGTCGCCGACTTTGCGGTTGGCCAGCGGGCACGCCACGCCGGGCATCAGCCGCACCGGGCGCAGGTTGACGTACTGATCGAATTCGCGCCGGAACTTGATCAGGGAATCCCACAAGGAGACGTGGTCCAGCACCGTGGCGGGCCAGCCGCTGGCGCCGAAGAAAATGCAGTCGTGGCCGCCGACCCGGTCTTTCCAGTCGGGCGGCATCCACCAGCCGTGCTTGGCGTAGTTGTCGCAACTCCAGTCGAAGTGATCGAACGCGAGCGAGAGCCCAAACTTGCGCGCCGCCGCATCGAGGGCGCGCACGCCTTCGGGCATCACTTCCTTGCCGATGCCGTCGCCGGCGATGACCGCTATTGTGTTTTTTTTCATGAGTTCCTCATCTAGACAAAGTGTTTTAGTCACATTGCGGCAATGCTCGGCCGCAAGAAATCGTTTCCCGGTCCTGACTGGCGTTGCACGCGGGCCGTCGCTTAGAACGCGACGTTGTTTCCGCCCTTGAGTTTCAGCATGGTCCTCGCTTCATCGGGCGTGGCGATCTGCAGGCCCATTTCCTCGAGGATGCGGCGGACTTTGGAGACCTGTTCGGCATTGGACTTGGCCAGGGTGCCGCGGCCCAGCCACAGGCTGTCTTCCAGGCCGACGCGCACGTTGCCGCCCATTACCGCCGACTGCGCTGCGATGAACATCTGGTTGCGTCCGGCGCCGAGAACCGACCACAGATAGGCGTCGCCGAACAGGCGGTCTGCGGTCCGTTTCATATGCAGCACGTCTTCCGGGTGCGGGCCGATGCCGCCGCGCAGTCCGAACACCGACTGGATGAACAGCGGCGGCTTGAGCAGGCCGCGGTCGAGGAAATGCGCCGCGGTGTATAGGTGGCCGATGTCGTAGCACTCGATCTCGAAGCGGGTGTCGTTGCTGCTGCAGGACTCGAGTATGTAGGCGATGTCGCGAAACGTGTTCTTGAATATGCGCTCGTCGGATCCGGCGAGGTAGGGCTTTTCCCAGTCGTACTTGAATTCCTTGTAGCGCCCCACCATTTCGTACAGGCCGAAGTTCATCGATCCCATGTTGAGCGACGCGACTTCTGGCTTGAGCTGCAGCGCCGGCTGCAGGCGCTCCTGCGGCGTCATGGTTGGCGCGCCGCCGGTGGTGAGGTTGATCACCACGTTCGACGCGGCTTTGATTTTTGGCAGGAACTGCATGAACGCCTGCGGGTCCTGCGTCGGCCGGCCGTCGGCGGGCTCGCGCGCATGCAGGTGCACGATCGCCGCGCCCGCCTGCGCCGCTCCGATGGCGCCGTCGGCGATTTCGTCCGCCGTGATCGGCAGGTAGGGCGACATGGTCGGCGTGTGTATCGAGCCGGTGATCGCGCAGGTGATGATGACTTTTCCTTGTGCTGCTGCCATGGCGACTCCGTTGCGGTGAATTCGATCTGACTGCCGGACGATCCGGATAATCCGGCGAGACGTGCACGATTTTAACTTCATCGCGCCAAATATTCTGGTTTTTTATCCAGGCTATCGCCATAATCGGCCTGATCGAATTTGCTCTGCCCGCGCTCTGCAGCAGCGCTGCTTAGGGAGAAATTGATGGACGCGATTGAAGACTACGAAGTCTATGCCATCCGCTACGCTACGCTGGCGCGCAAGGCGTCGGATAATTTCATCGGTGGCGATCCGCACGAGGCGGGCAGCCCGCTAGACTACTTCGTCTGGCTCGCGCGCAGCCCGTCGCGCACCTTCGTCATCGACACCGGGTTCGAACTGCGGGTGGCCGAGCGCAGAGGGCGCAACATGCTGTTGCCGCCCGACGCGGGGCTGAAGCGGCTCGGCGTCGAAGCCGCCGAGGTGCGCGACGTGATCATCACCCACCTGCACTACGACCATGTCGGCAATTTTGCTTTGTTTCCCAAGGCGCGGTTTCATCTGCAGGACACGGAGATGCAATTTGCCACCGGCCGGCACATGGCGCAGCCGATATTTTCCCACGCCTACGAAGTGGAGGAGGTGGTGTGCATGGTGCGCCAGGTGTATGCGGGCAGGGTCCTGTTCCACGACGGCGACGCGGTGCTTGCGCCGGGGCTGTCGGTGCACCACATCGGCGGGCACACCGCGGGCCTGCAGTCGGTGCGCGTGCATACGCGCATCGGCTGGATCGTGCTCGCCTCGGATGCGACCCACCTCTACGCCAACATGAACGAGGTGCGGCCGTTTCCGATCGTGCACGACGTCGGCGCGATGGTGGAGGGCTACCGCAGGCTGCGCGAACTCGCCGACGATCCGCGCTGGGTCGTGCCCGGACACGACCCGCTGGTGATGCAACGCTATCCTGCGGCGGGTCCGGGTTTAGAGGGCGTGGCGGTTCGGCTGGACGTCGAGCCGAATCTATAGAACTATTACTTGCTTTCGACCTTGCCGACGCGCTTGACTGCGGCGGCGAGCATGGCCGCGTCCTTGTCCCAGAATTTCTGGAATTCAGGGGCATCAAGATAGTGGATCGGCGTCTCGATCTTGGCCATGATCGCCTTGAATTCTGGATCTTCGACCGCATGCTTGGCCGCGTCGCGCAAGGTCGCGATCACCGGCGCGGGCGTGCCTGCCGGGGCGAACACCCCGGACCAGATATAGAATTCGGCGTCGTAGCCCAGTTCCTTCAAGGTCGGTACATCGGGCAGCGCGGCGAGGCGTTTGTCGCCCCAGGTGGCCAGCGCGCGCAGCTTGCCGCCCTTGATCTGGCCGATGACTGCGGCCGGGCCCGATGCGAGCGCGTCGACGTGTCCGCCGACGAGGGCGTTCATCGCCGGTCCGCCGCCGGTATAGGGCACGTGCCATAGCGAGATGTCGGCCGCCTGGGCGAACATTTCCATCGCCATGTGCAGCGTGCCGTAGATGCCGGAGGAACTGAAGGTGATCTTGCCGGGACGTTTTTTCGCGTCCTCGACCAGGTCCTTCACGCTCTTCCACGGGCTGTCGCTACGCACCACCAGCACCGTCGGATCGGCCGAGATCAGCGCAATCGGGGTGAACTGGTTCATCTGGTAGGGCGGTTTGCGATCGAACATCTTCTCGGCTTCGGGGATGATCGAAATCGAAGACAGCGCCATCAAGATCGTGTAGCCGTCGGGCTTGGCGCCGGCGACGTAAGCCATGCCGATCGCACCGCCGGCGCCGGCTTTGTTTTCGACGATGACGCGCTGCTTGAGGAATTTTTCCATCGCGAACGCGGTGGGGCGTCCGGTGAGGTCGGCAATGCCACCCGGAGGAAAGGGGACGACCATGGAGATGTGGCGGCTCGGGTAGGCTTCCTGCGCCAGGGCGGAGCCGGCGAGTAGTGCGAGCAGAAGCATGCAAGCGATGCGTTTCATGTGTTCCTCTTGGGGTGTTGGGGTTTCGGCGCATCTTGGACGCAGCGCCCTATGGTGTCAAGGACATCGGGCCGTGTGCGCGGGATAGGCTAAAATGCGGCGTCGCCTTGCACCGCCAGCCGTGAATCTCTTAGCGCTAGAAACGTCCACCGAATACTGTTCGCTCGCCGTGTCGCGCGGCGCGCAGGTATTCGAGCGCAGCTTCCACGCCGGGCAGCGGCATTCCGAACTCGCCCTGCCCGCGCTGCGCGAACTGCTGCAGCAAGCGGCGCTGGATATGCAGACGATCGATGGCGTCGCCTACGGCGCCGGTCCGGGCTCGTTTACCGGGCTGCGCATTGCCTGCGGTATGGCGCAAGGACTGGCGCTGGCGCGCAATCTGCCCGTAGCCGGCATCGGCACCCTGCTCGCTCTGGCCGAGAATTGCGGCGCGAGCCGGGTCATCGCCTGCCTCGATGCGCGCATGGGCGAGGTGTACCATGCCGTCTATCACAACAGCGGCGGCGACTGGATCGAAATGCATGCACCCGGCCTGTACCAACCAGATGCCGTGCCGCAAGTCGAAGGCGCGGACTGGCTCGGCTGCGGCAGCGGGTTTCGCGTGCACGGCGCGGCGCTGGCGCGGCGTTACGGCGGCGCGATTTCGCGCATCGATGCTGACGCCGTGCCGAACGCGGCGGCGATGCTGCGCCTCGCGATGCGGGTGTTCGCGAGCGGGCGCGCAGGCGATGCGGCTGCGGCGGTGCCGCACTACGTGCGCGACAAAGTGGCGCTGAAGGCGAGCGAACGATGAGCGCGGTACTCAAGCCCGTGTTCGAACTGCGTGCCATGGCCGAGACCGACCTGCCCGCGGTGATGGCGATCGAGCGCGAGATTTACGCCTTTCCCTGGACGCCGGGCAATTTTCGCGACTCGCTTGCCGCCGGTTATGCCTGCTGGATCTATCTGCGCGACGGCGAGTTGATCGGCTATGCCGTGCTGATGCAGGCGGCGGACGAGGTGCACTTGCTCAACCTCAGCATCGCCGAGGCTAAGCAAAGGCAGGGCTACGGCAGCCAGCTGCTGCGCTGTGTTGGCGAGCACGCCCGCGGCAACGGCGCGCATCTTGTCTTGCTGGAGGTGCGGCCGTCCAACTTTGCTGCATTGCGGCTGTACGAGCGCCACGGATTCCAGCGCGTCGGCCTGCGGCGTGACTACTATCCCGATACGGGCGGACGCGAGGACGCGCTGGTATTCAGCCTGCCGCTATGAGATCGCGCCGGGAATTGTTCCTCGAAGAAATGGGGTTGACCCCGCTGTGGCGGCTCAGAACCGGGGCGGCGCAACTGCGGACCGAGGAGGAGCAAATCCCGGCGGCGCGCGCCACCCGCGCCGGCAGCGCGGTGCCGGCGATGACCGCGGATGGCGCGGACGATCGCGCGGCGCGCGTCGCGCGCATGGATTTCACCGAACTCAAGGCCGCGGTGGCGGCCTGTACCGCCTGCGGCCTGCGCAAGACCTGTACCCAGACCGTGCTGGGGGTAGGCGACGAACAGGCCGACTGGCTGCTGGTGGGGGAGGCGCCGGGCGCGGAAGAGGACGCGCGCGGCGAACCCTTCGTCGGACAGGCGGGGAAGCTGCTCGACGGCATGCTCGCGGGCATAGACCTGAACCGCGGGACCAACGTGTATATCGCCAATGTGCTCAAGTGCCGGCCGCCGGGAAACCGCAATCCCGAGCACGCGGAAGTCGAGCGGTGTTCGCCGTTTCTCGTGCGCCAGGTCGAACTGATCCGTCCCAGGCTGATCCTCGCCATGGGACGCTTCGCCTGCCAGACGCTGCTCGGGACCGAGGCCAGCATCGCCTCGCTGCGCAGCCGGCTGCACCGCTACCAGGGCGTGCCGCTGATCGTCACCTATCATCCGGCCTACTTGCTGCGCAATTTGCCGGACAAGGCGAAAGCCTGGGAGGACCTGTGCTTCGCCCGGCGCACCATGGCGGGCCTGGGTCCAAAGGTCTGAGCGCGCGCCCGGCGGCGGCTTGAAATCCGCGCCGGCGTCCCCACTTATGCTGCAGAACCCCTAGAGGAGAATTGATATGCGCAGTTTATTGGCCCTGGTGCTGGCCGCGATGACCCTGGGACTTTCCGGCTGCGGCTACAACGACATGCAGCGCGGCGACGAACAGATCAAGGGCAGCTGGTCCGAAGTGCTGAACCAATACCAGCGCCGCGCCGATCTGGTGCCCAATCTGGTGAACACCGTCAAGGGATTTGCGGCGCAGGAGCAGCAGATCCTGGTCCAGGTGACCGAGGCGCGTTCGCGCGTGGGCAGCATCCAGGCTACGCCCGAGCTGATCAACGATCCGGCCGCGTTCGCCAAGTTTCAGCAAGCGCAAGCCGGTCTTTCCAGCGCGCTTTCGCGGCTGCTGGTGGTGTCGGAAAATTATCCGCAACTGAAATCGGACGCGAATTTCCGCGATCTGCAGGCGCAGCTCGAGGGCACCGAGAATCGCATCGCGGTGGCGCGCAACCGGTACATCAAATCGGTGCAGGAATACAACACGCTGATCCGTACCTTTCCGAACAACCTCACGGCCATGATGTTCAGCTACCAGGTGAAGCCGAATTTCGCGGTCGAGAACGAGAAGGCGATCGCGGCGCCGCCGGTGGTGAGTTTCGACAAGCCCGCCGCCGCGCCGGCTGCGGCCAAGTAGCTTGAGTCATGGCCTGCGCCGGATCAGCGCGGATCGATCGGCCGATACGCCGGCCCGGTATGGTTTGATGCGCGGCGGATCGTTCCTGCGCGCACTGCTGCGCTGGTGCGGCATTCTGGCGCTGGTGTTCGTCTCGGGCGCTAGCGCGGCGGACCTGGTCGCCGTGCCGCCGCTCAAGGCGCGGGTCACCGATCTCACCGGCACGCTGAACGCCGGGCAGATCGCCTCCCTCGAAGGCGAACTGCGCGCCTTCGAACTGAAGAAAGGCAGCCAGATCGCAGTGCTGATGTTGCCCACCACCCAACCCGAGGCCATAGAGCAGTATTCGATCCGCGTCGCCGAAAGCTGGAAAATTGGGCGCGCGAAAACAGACGACGGCGTGATCCTGGTCATTGCCAAGAACGACCACAAGCTGCGCATCGAAGTCGGCTACGGCCTCGAGGGCGCGATTCCCGACGTGACGGCGAAGCGCGTCATCCGCGAGGTGATCGCGCCGCATTTGCTCGCCAACGACTTCTACGAGGGCATCCGCGACGGCACGCAGGCGCTGATGAATTTGATCGCCGGCGAAGCGCTGCCGGCACCGGCACGGACGCAGACCTCAAGTAGCGTCGATTACCAGTCGCTGCTCGTGGTATTGCTGGTGGTGGTCGTCGTCGCGGGCGGGATGCTGAAGGCGGTGCTCGGGCGTGTGTTCGGTTCTGCCGCTACCGGCGTGGCGGCGGGTTTCATCGCCTGGGTGCTTGCCGGGGCGCTGGGCGCAGCGCTGATTGCCGGCATCGCTGCATTTCTGATGGCGCTGATGGGCGGCGGCCGCGGTTACTACCCCGGCGGCTTTGGCGGCGGCGGTTGGGGCGGGGGCGGCGGAGGGGGGGGTGGCGGTTTCGGTGGCGGAGGCGGTGGTTTCGGCGGCGGCGGGGCCTCGGGCAGCTGGGGGAACAACTGATGCAATGGAAGCGCATGCTGCGGCATCTGCTGTCCGACCAATGGTCGCTGCGGCGCGCGTTTCCGCCGGCGGCCATGCGCGCGATACGCGAACAGATCGGCGCGCAGGAAAGGCGCCATGGCGGCGAGTTGCGCTTCGCCGTCGAGGCCGGTTTGCCTGTGCTTCATCTGTGGCGTGGACAAGACGCGCGCAGCCGGGCGGTGGAGGTATTCGGCCAGTTGCGCGTCTGGGACACGGAGCACAACAGCGGCGTGCTGATTTATCTGCTGCTGGCAGACCGGCGCGTAGAAATCGTCGCCGATCGCGGCATTCACAACCGGGTCGGCGCCGCGGCATGGGAGGCGATCTGCGGTGAGATGCAACGGGCTTTTGCGGCCGGACGTTTCGAGCAAGGCGTTTGTTTCGGCGTGGCGGCGATCAGCGATTTGCTTGCCGCGCACTTTCCGCCGGAGACGGAACGGCGCAACGAGCTGCCGAACGAGCCGGTGGTGCTCTGAATAGACGGCGGCCGCTCGCTGGCGAAATATATCTTCCCGATAAGCTGCTGATTCTCTTGATGCCCTTGCCGAGTCGGCGCAAAATGCGGTGTTACAGACCGCGACCGGCGCTTTGGCCGTATACTTTGAACTTCAACTATCAAGCCCAGCAGCTGGAAGGATGACAAATTGGCAAAGCCTAACTACCAATATGAAAAGCGCCAGAAGGACCTAGCAAAGAAGAAAAAGCAGGAAGAAAAACGACTGCGCAAGTTGGAGAAAACCACTGTTCCGGATGTGGACAATCCGGACGCGGCCCCAGCCCCGGTTCCGTCGCCTGAAGGTGGGGAGCCCGTATAGCCGGATACGGCGGCGTTGGACCTCCTGTTTTCGTGGAGGTTCATTTACTGGGGGGCGCTGAAAAAAATCCCCAAAGTAGTACTTATTACCATTTCCTCGCTGCCGCAAACAACCTATAATCGCGCCCTGCGCCTGTCGCTGGCTACTCGCGAAATTTTCTGCCGGCCGGACTATTGCGAATTACCGCGATCCCCGTCGGCGTCACGTTCATCTCAAGCGCAATTGCGCCACTGCGCGGCTTGCGAACCGGCCGAAGATCATTTTTTCGGCGGCTGGGGCGCGCATCGAATGGCGCGGTAGATTGTGGGCGTTTGATGCAGCGCAATATTCGGGCGAGCGAGTAGGTTAGACTGGCCCGGTTTGGCAAGCAACTTTCTCCGGTGAGAATTTTGAAAAGATACTGCGGCAATGCTTGAAGCGCGACGACTCGAGTGCACGCGAGGCGAGCGGCGCTTGTTCAGCGAACTGAATTTCAGAATCGGCAGCGGCCAACTGCTGCGCGTTGCGGGCGCCAACGGCAGCGGCAAGACCAGCCTGCTGCGCATCATTTGCGGCTTGGTTGCGCCGAGTGCGGGGGAGCTGCGCTGGCGCGGCAAGCCGATACGCTCGGAGCGCGAGGAGTATTCCCGGAATCTGGTCTTTATCGGCCATCTCAACGCGCTGAAGGACGATCTCACGGCGCTGGAAAACCTGCAGGTTACGGCGGCGCTGGCCGGGATGTCGGCCGAGGCCGCTCGCATGCTTGGCGCGCTCGACACTTTTGGAGTTGCCCATTGCGCCGAGTTGCCGGCGAAAGTGCTGTCGCAGGGGCAGCGCCGCCGCGCGGCCCTTGCCAGGCTTGCGCTCTCGGCGGCGGTGCCCTTGTGGATACTCGATGAACCGTTTTCGGCACTCGATGTCAAAGCCGTAGCGGAGTTGGAACACCTGCTCGCGGCGCATATCACTTCCGGCGGTATGGTGATTCTGACCACGCACCAGGAAGTTCAAGTCGTGGCGCACGCGGTGGTGCGCGTGGATCTCGATCTGCATACCGCGGCGTTGCTGGCCGCATGATCAGGGCTCTGGGTTGGGTATTGCGGCGCGACCTGCTGCTTGCGTTCCGGCGGCGTGGCGACGTGGTCAACGCGCTAGTGTTCTTTGTCATCGTGGTGAGCCTGTTCCCGTTGGGCGTGGGTCCCGAGGCCAGCCAATTGCGCAATATGGCGCCGGGCGTGCTGTGGGTTGCAGCGCTGCTCGCCTGCATGCTGTCGCTGGCGCGGCTGTTCGCGCCCGACCACCAGGACGGAACACTGGAGCAGATGCTGCTCGCGGGCGAACCGCTGGTCGTACTGGTGGCGGGCAAGGTGATATCGCACTGGCTGATGTCGGGACTGCCGCTGGTGCTGATGGCGCCGCTGCTGGGCCTGCAATTCGACCTGCCGGGGGACGCGCTTGCCGTGCTGTGCGTGTCGCTGCTGATCGGCACGCCGGTGCTGAGCCTGATCGGGGCTGTCGGTGCGGCACTTACCTTGGGGGTGCGCGGCAGCGGCGTGCTGGTCGCGCTGCTGGTGCTGCCGCTGTATGTGCCGGTGTTGATTTTCGGCGCCGGCGCCGTGGGCGCGGTTGCAGCCGGAACCGGGGCAGAGGCGCATCTGCTGCTGCTGGGCGGATTTTTGGCGCTGTCCGTGGTGCTTGCCCCCTGGGCCTGTGCCGCGGCCCTGCGCATAGCGATGGAATGAAAGAGCAATGAGCAAATCTAGAAAATTCAGCTGGTATTATTTCTCCTCTCCGCAGAGCTTCTATCCGCTGGCAGGCACGCTGCAACCGTGGTTCGCCGCGCTCGCCGTGCTGCTTTGCGCCGTGGGTCTGTATATCAGCTTTTTCGTCGCACCGACGGACGCGCAGCAGGGAGAGTCGTATCGGATTATTTTCATCCACGTGCCCGCGGCCTGGATGTCCATGTTCCTCTATCTGGTGATGGGATTCTGGTCCGGCGTCGGACTGGTGCTCAATACCCGGCTGTCCTCAATGGTGGCGACCGCGCTCGCGCCGACCGGCGCACTGTTCACCTTCATCGCGTTGTGGACCGGGGCGCTGTGGGGCAAGCCGACCTGGGGCACCTGGTGGGTGTGGGACGCGCGCCTGACCTCGGAATTGATCCTGCTGTTTCTCTACATCGGTTTCATGGCGCTCCAGGCTGCGATCGACGATCAGCGCCGGGCGGACAAGGCGGGCGCGGTGCTGGCGCTGGTCGGCGTGATCAACATTCCGATCATCTATTTTTCGGTGAAGTGGTGGAGCACCCTGCACCAGGGCGCATCGGTGAGCATGACCGGCGCGCCGACCATGGCGAAAACCATGCTGCTCGGGATGCTGATCATGGCACTCGGTTTTTGGATGTATAGCATCGCCGCCACGCTGGCGCGGGTGCGCTGCGTGATTCTCGAGCGCGAGCGCCAGACCGACTGGGTGGCCGCGGAAATAGGCGGACAAAAATGAACTGGGGAAGCTGGCAGAATTTTCTCGCCATGGGTGGTTACGGCCTCTACGTCTGGGGCTCGTATGTGGTTACGCTGGTGGTGCTCGTAGCCGAAATCGTGGCGCTGGTGATGCGCCGACGCGGCGTGATCGAGCGCCTTGCCAAATATTACGCAGCACGCAGGAGGGATCATGAAACCGAGGCATAAACGTTTTGTTCTGGTCGGTGTCGGCATTGCCGGGCTGGCGCTTTCAGCCGGGCTGGTGCTTTCGGCTTTCCAGAAGAACCTGGTGTTCTTCTATACGCCGAGTCAAGTCGCCAGCAACGAGGCGCCGGTAGGCAAGAGCTTTCGCATCGGCGGCCTGGTGGAAAAGGGCAGCGTCAAACGCGAGGCCGACGGCGTAAGCGTGCAGTTCGTGGTGACCGATACGGCCAAGAGCATCCCGGTGGTCTACCGCGGCATCCTGCCCGACCTGTTCAAAGAGGGCAAAGGCGTCGTGACCCAGGGCAAGATCGGTCCCGACGGCACCTTCCGCGCAGAAGAGGTGCTGGCCAAGCATGACGAGAATTACATGCCGCCGGCCGCTCAGGATGCGCTCAATCAGGCCGCTGCCAAGACCGCCGCGCAATCGGTGGTGTTGCCGCCGAAAGGACAATAACCATGGCACCGGAACTCGGTAATTTCGCGATTATCCTGACGCTTTGCATCGCGCTGGTGCAGGGGGCTCTGCCGCTGATCGGCGCGGCGCGCGGCAATCGCGCGTGGATGGCGCTCGCGCGGCCGGCCGCGCAGGGGCAGTTCCTGTTCATCGCGTTCGCCTTCGGTTGTCTCACTTATGCGTTCGTGACCAACGACTTCTCGGTGAAATACGTGGCCGAGCATTCGAACTCGCACTTGCCGCTCGCCTATCGCGTCGCCGGAGTATGGGGCGGCCACGAAGGCTCGCTGCTGCTGTGGACCCTGATGCTGGGTGTGTGGATGTGCGCGGTGAGCATTTTCAGCCGCACCCTGCCCGAAGCCATGGTGGCGCGCGTGCTCGGTATCATGGGCTTGATCAGCGTCGGCTTTCTGCTGTTCATGCTGATCGCCTCCAACCCGTTCGAGCGCCTGCTGCCTGCGGCCGCCGATGGGCGCGACCTCAATCCGCTGCTGCAGGATCCGGGCATGGTGTTTCATCCGCCCATGCTTTACATGGGTTACGTCGGTTTCTCGGTGGCGTTTGCCTTTTCCATGGCTGCGCTGATCGACGGCCAGCTGGACGCCGCCTGGGCGCGCTGGTCGCGTCCGTGGACGACGGTGGCCTGGATGTTCCTCACGCTGGGCATCGCGCTTGGCAGCTACTGGGCCTACTATGAATTGGGCTGGGGCGGCTGGTGGTTCTGGGATCCGGTAGAGAATGCGTCGTTCATGCCCTGGCTGGTCGGCACCGCGCTGATTCATTCCCTGGCGGTGACCGAGAAGCGCGGCGCGTTCAGGATCTGGACGGTGTTTCTGGCCATCCTCGCTTTCTCTCTGAGCCTGCTCGGAACTTTCCTGGTGCGCTCCGGCGTGCTCACCTCGGTGCACGCGTTCGCCACCGATCCCAAGCGCGGCATATTCATCTTGGCTTTCCTCACCGTGGTCGTGGGTTCGTCGCTCACGCTGTTCGCCTACCGTGCTTCCCGAGTGGGACTGGGCGGGCGTTTCGCCCCGGTGTCGCGCGAATCCATGCTGCTCACCAACAATGCGCTGCTGCTGGTCGCGGCAGGCGCGGTGTTGCTCGGTACGCTTTATCCTTTGATTCTCGACGCGCTGGGTTTGGGCAAGATCTCGGTCGGGCCGCCGTATTTCGAATCGGTGTTCGTGCCGCTGATGGCGCCGGCGCTGTTTCTGATGGGCGTCGGGCCGCTGGCCCGTTGGAAACAGGCGGCGGTGCCGGAATTGACGGTGCGCCTGCGCTGGGCGCTGGCAGTGAGTTTCGCCGCTGCGATCATCGTTCCGCTTGCGATGGGGCGCTGGAGCACCATGGTCGGTTTTGGCTTGCTGCTGGCGACCTGGATCGTCGCCTCCAGCCTGGTCAGTCTCAAAGGCCAGCTGGCGAATGCGCCCAAGGGCAAGCTGGGTTCGCGTCTGGCGCAATTGTCGCGCAGCTACTACGGCATGCTGTTCGCGCACCTGGGCGTGGCCGTGTTCATCGTCGGCGTGACTCTGGTAAAAGGCTACGAGGTCGAGTCCGACGTGCGCATGACAGTGGGCGACACCTCGCATCTCGCAGGGTATGCCTTCCGGCTGGTGGACATCAAGGATGTGAACGGGCCGAATTACAGCGCCACGCGCGGCACCGTCGAAGTCACCAAGAACGGCAGCCTGGTGACGACGCTGAGTCCGGAAAAGCGCATGTACACCGTGCAGAACATGCCCATGACCGAGGCGGCAATCGACCATGGCATGACGCGTCATCTGTATGTTGCGCTGGGCGAGGCGATCAGCCCGAAGGTCTGGATCGTGCGCCTGTATTACAAGCCCTTCATCAGCTGGATCTGGAGCGGTTGCCTGTTGATGGCTTTCGGCGGGCTGCTCGCGGCCATAGACCGGCGCTATCGCGTCAGGGCGCGCGCGGACTCGACGCAGGCTGGCGTCGCCGCGGGCCTTAAACCGTCCACGGCGGGCTAACCATGCTACGCGCGCGTTTTCTGATACCGCTTGCGGTGTTCGTGGTGATGGTGGTGTTCCTGGGCGTCGGGTTGAATCTGGACCCGCGCGAAGTGCCTTCGCCCTTGATCGACAAGCCGGCGCCGCCGTTCGTGTTGCCGCAGCTGCATGCCGCGGACAAGACCTTCTCGCAGAAAGACATGCTGGGCAAGGTGTGGATGCTCAACGTGTGGGCGTCCTGGTGCGTCGCCTGCCGCGAGGAGCACCCCTACATGATCGAGTTCGCGCGCACCGGCGCGGTTCCGATTTACGGCCTGAACTACAAGGATGAGCGCGCCGACGGCATCGCCTGGCTGGAGCGCCTGGGCAATCCCTATCAGCTTTCCGCCTATGATCGCGCGGGCCAGGTTGGCATCGATTACGGCGTATACGGCGTGCCGGAGACCTATGTGATCGACAAAGCCGGGGTGATCCGCTACAAACGCATCGGCATCGTCACGCCGGAGATCGTGCGGGACAAGATCCTGCCGCTAGTGAAGGAGTTGAATCGAAATGGGTAAACTGCTCGCCCTGCTGCTGGGGCTGTTCCTCGCCTTCTCGGCGCTGGCCAAAGAGGCGCCGCCGGCCGCGGCCGATCCGGCGCTGGAGCACCGGCTCGTCGTGCTGACCGAACAGTTGCGCTGCCTGGTGTGCCAGAACCAGTCGATCGCCGACTCGCACGCCGAGCTCGCGATCGATCTGAAGAACCAGGTGCGCGAGAAGTTGAGGCGCGGCGAGAGCGATGAAGAAATCATGGAGTACATGGTGGCGCGCTACGGCGATTTCGTTCTTTACAAGCCGCCGGTCAAGGCGACGACGTTTCCCCTGTGGTTCGGCCCGTTCGCGCTGCTGCTGGCGGCGCTCGCCGGCTTGTTCTACTACATCCTGCGGCGGCGGCGTTCCGCGCCGGCGCAGCCCTTGAGCGAGGCGGAACAGGCGCGCGTGCGCTCGTTGCTCGACGCGAACGAGGAGCGCACATGAGCATGTTCTGGGTGTATGCGGCGTTGCTGACCGCGACGGCGCTTGCAATCCTGATCACGCCGCTGCTGCGCAATCGCAGCAAGGCGGCGCCCGCGATCTCGCGCCAGACCTCCAATTTGGCGGTATTTCGCGATCAGCTTGCAGAACTGGACGCCGACTTGGCGGCGGGCACCATAGTCCAGGAACAGTGGGAAGCCGCCCGCGCCGACCTGCAACGCGGATTGCTCGAGGATACCGCTGCGCCCGCAGTTGCCGCGGCCCCGGCAGCGACGCGCTCCAAGGCGGTTGCCATAGTCGTGGCGATAGCCGTGCCGCTCATTGCGGTATCGGTCTACCTCGTCCTGGGCGCTCCGCAAGGGCTGGATCCGAGCAACATGAGCGCGGCGCAAGGCGCGCCGCACGAATTGACGCAGGCGCAGATCGAATCCATGGTGGCGCGTTTGGCGCAGCGGCTGGAATCGAAGCCGGATGACATCGAGGGATGGATCATGCTGGCGCGCACCTACAGCGCGCTGGGGCGCCATGACGAGGCGGCCCGCGCCTACGCCAAGGCCGACACCCTGTTTCCGCAGAACGCGCAGCTGCTGGCCGATTACGCCGACAGTCTCGCCATGGCCCAAGGGCAGTCCCTGGCAGGCAAGCCCGAAGCGCTGGTGCAGCGGGCGTTGAAGGCGGACGGCAACAACCTGAAGGCCCTCGCGCTGGCCGGAACCGTGGAATTCGAAAAGCAGAATTTTGCCAAGGCGATCGAATACTGGAACCGGATACTGCCTCTGCTGCCGGCGGATTCTGAAATGGGGAAATCGGTCCGCGCCAGCATCAAGGAGGCCGAGGACAAGCAGGGCGGTGTGCCCGTGTCCCGGCTCGCGCAGGCAGACAAGGCGGAAAAATCGAAGCCGACCGCAGCGCCGGCCGCCGCCAGCGGCGCCCGGCTGAGCGGAACCATCAAGCTCGCGCCGGCGCTCGCCGCGCGCGCCTCGCCCGAAGATACGGTGTTCGTGCTGGCGCGGCCGGCGCAGGGCTCGCGCATGCCGCTCGCCGCGGTGCGGGTGAAAGTAAAGGATCTGCCGCTCGCATTTTCATTCGATGACTCGATGGCGATGAGCCCCGAGGCCAAGCTTTCCAATTATTCCGACGTGGTGGTGGCCGCACGCGTTTCCAAGTCGGGCAATGTGATGCCCGAGCCTGGCGACCTGGAGGGCGTGAGCAAGACGGTGCATCCGGGAACGACGGGCATGACCGTCGAGATCGCGAAGGAAATCCGCTAGGCGCGCTGACCCCCGCGCTTGCCTCGCCCCGGCGGCGGGGCAAGCGCCGCAGACGGGAAGCGATATTCAACGACCCGTCAGTGTTTTTCCATACCGATGAGATGCAGCGAGTCGCCGCGGCTCTGATTGTGCTTGTGCAGCCGGATCACGAGCAACATGGTGAGGCAAACGAACGCGCCGAATAGCACGATGATGGTGTTGATGCCGAAATTGGCGCGGATCATCAGCGCATACAGCGCCAGCATCAGCAGGATATTCAGATTTTCGTTGAAGTTCTGCACCGCGATCGAATGCCCCGCGGACAGCAGCACATGGCCGCGGTGCTGCAGCAGCGCGTTCATCGGGACCACGAAGAATCCAGCCAGCGCACCCACCAGTATGAGCAGAAAATAGACCAGCGGCATCCAGGTGACGAAGATCAGGGACATGACGGCGAAGCCCATCGCGACGCCGACCGGAAGCACCTGCAGCGACTTCTTCAGCGGCACCATGCGCCCGGCGAGTACCGCGCCGAGCGCGACCCCCAGCGCAACGATACCCTGCAGGATGGCGCCCTGGCTCAACGGCATGTCCAGCCTGCGCTCGGCCCACCTGAGCACGATAAACTGCAGCGTGGCGCCCGCGCCCCAAAACAAGGTGGTGACGGCGAGCGAGATCTGTCCCAGTTTGTCGCGCCACAGGGTGGTGAAGCATTCGACAAAATCCTTGACCATGATGAGCGGATTGTGCGTCTGATTATGGTAGCGCGCGCCGGTATCCGGGATGCGCAGGTTGAATACCGCCGCAATGAAATAGAGCACCGAGATCACCAGAATCGCCGCCTCCGGTGGTGTATCTATGCCGGTATCGATGTGCGGCAGATCGATGGACAGCAGCAGGGCCGAGACGCGGGGGTTGATCAGGGCGCCGCCGAGCATGGTGCCGATGATGATGGAGGCGACTGTCAGCCCCTCGATCCAGCCGTTGGCGATCACGAGCTGCCGCGGCGGCAGCATCTCGGTGAGTATGCCGTATTTGGCGGGCGAGTAAGCTGCGGCGCCCAATCCGACCACTGCGTAAGAGGCCAGGACGACCAGGTGGGAGCTGATTCCGAGCGGCACGAGATAATCGTAAAAAAACATGATCCCGCAGCCGAAAATCTTGATCGTGTTGGTGACGAACATGACTTTGCCCTTGGGCAGGGCGTCGGCGAAGGCGCCGACGAAGGCCGCGAGCACGACATAGGACACGGTGAAGAAGAATTTCAACAGCGGCGTCATCCACGCCGGGCCGTGCAGTTCGACCAGCAGCGCAATGGCCGCGATCAGCAGGGCGTTGTCCGCCAGCGACGAAAAGAACTGCGCCGCCATGACGGTGTAGAAACCGCGGTTCATCTATGGGAAGGGATTGAATCGGTCGTTGTGTGTGGCATCAAGGCGTTTTATACCACGGCACCGTCGGCAATCGCGAATAATGGTCATCAGCTGTTTTTGTAAGGCGATATGTGATTCAATTAGACCGGATAATACAGGAAACGAATATTCGGGCGGACGCACAGATGGCGCACAGGAGAATGCTGGGGTATCACGCTTCGGGCCGAGCGGCGAAATAGATGCCGCGTCCGATCCGCGCCAGCTTCAGCCTGTCCGCCTTGAGGAACAATCTCGGCGTTGCCCGCCGCCATGCGCCCAATTCCAGGATCTGGGCGGTGATCAAAGCCAATGCCTACGGGCACGGCCTGCTGCGCGCGGCGCAGGCGCTGGCCGCTGCCGACGGCTATGCGCTGCTGGATCTGGACGAGGCGGTACGCCTGCGCGAAGCGGGCATGGACCAGCCTATCCTGTTGCTGGAGGGAATATTCCAGCCGGCCGATCTTGCGCTGGCCGATCGCTACGGACTGATGCTCGCGCTGCACGATTTCGAGCAGATAGCGATGCTGGAGCAGGCCAGCCTGTCTGCGCCCATTCCGGTCTGGCTCAAACTCAATACCGGCTTGAACCGGCTGGGATTCACCGGATCCCGGGTACGCGCCGCCTACGAACGGCTGCGCGCGAGCGGCAAGGCGGCGATTTCGCTGATGACGCATTTCGCCGACGCAGACGGCGCCGCGGGCGTCGCTGCGCAGATGGCGCGTTTCGCCGAATGGACGCAGGGCATGAGCGAGCAGGCGACCCTGGCCAACTCGGCCGCGATCCTGCGCTATCCCGAAACCCACGCGGATTGGGTGCGGCCCGGCATCATGCTCTACGGCTGCTCGCCGTTCGCCGACCTGGACGCGCATACGCTGGGCCTGCAGCCGGCGATGACGCTGGCGAGCGAGATCATTGCGCTGCAGGAACTGCGGCCCGGCGATCGCGTCGGCTATGGCGGTACCTTCGAGGCGCAGCGCCCGATGCGCATCGGCGTGGTTGCCTGCGGCTATGCCGACGGCTATCCGCGCCACGCCCCCGGATTCCGCGATCGTGCCACGCCGGTCGTAGTCGCGGGCACGCGCACGTGCACCCTGGGCCGCGTAGCCATGGACATGCTTTGCGTGGATTTGAGCGCGATCCCGCATGCCGGGGTCGGCAGTCCGGTGATCCTGTGGGGCGCAGGACTGCCGGCGGACGAAGTCGCTGCCGCCGCCGGCACCATCAGCTACGAACTGGTATGCGCGCTCGCGGCGCGCGTGCCTCAAGTGGAAATCGCGTAATGCGCACAACAAACAAGTCGCGGCGCGCGTGCCGGCCCGGTGCGCGCGTGCCTCAAGTGGAAATCGAATAATCGTGGCTAAAACAAAATCCGTCTACACCTGCACCGAATGCGGTGGCAGCGCACCGAAATGGCAGGGGCAATGCCCCGGTTGCGCCGCCTGGAACACCCTGGTCGAAACCGCCGCCGAGGCCGCGACTACCCACCGCTACAAAAGCGTCGCCGCCGCATCCAGTTTGCAGAAGCTTGCAGAGGTAAGCGCGCGCGAGGCGCCGCGCCTGCCCACCGGGGTGGCCGAGTTCGACCGCGTACTCGGCGGCGGACTGGTTGCGGGGCAAGTGGTGCTGATCGGCGGCGATCCGGGCATCGGCAAATCGACGCTGCTGCTGCAGGCGCTGGCCGCAATGAGCGGCGGGCATCTTGCAGTCTACGTCAGCGGCGAGGAGTCGGCCGAGCAAGTGGCGCTGCGCGCCACCCGGCTTGGACTGGATTCGGGCGGCCTGCAGCTGCTGGCGGAAATCAACCTGGAAAGAATCCAGTCGGTACTGGCCGCGGCGAAACCGGAAATCGTGGTCATCGATTCCATCCAGACGCTTTATTCGGATGCGCTTTCCTCGGCGCCGGGATCCGTGGCGCAGGTGCGCGAATGCGCGGCGCAGCTGACGCGCCTCGCCAAGCAGACCGGCACCACCATCGTGTTCATCGGTCACGTGACCAAGGAAGGCGCGCTCGCCGGGCCGCGGGTGCTGGAGCATATCGTTGATACCGTGCTGTACTTCGAAGGCGATACGCATCAGAGCTTTCGTCTGATCCGGGCCTTCAAGAATCGCTTCGGTGCGGTCAACGAGCTCGGCGTGTTCGCCATGACCGAAAAAGGGCTGAAAGGGGTGTCCAACCCCTCGGCATTGTTCCTGTCGCAGCACGACGGACAGGTGCCGGGTTCCTGCGTGCTGGTGACGCAGGAAGGCACGCGTCCATTGCTGGTCGAGATTCAGGCCCTGGTGGACGCGGCGCATGCGCCCAACCCGCGGCGCCTCTCGGTCGGCCTGGAGCAAAACCGGCTGGCGATGCTGCTGGCCGTGCTACACCGGCACGCGGGCGTTGCCTGTTTCGACCAGGATGTGTTCGTCAACGCGGTGGGCGGCGTGAAAATCAGCGAACCCGCGGCCGACCTGGCGGTGCTGCTCGCTATCGTGTCGTCGCTGCGCGGGAAACCGTTGCCGCAAAAACTGGTGGTGTTCGGCGAAGTCGGGCTGGCAGGGGAAATCCGCCCGGCGCCGCGGGGACAGGAAAGGCTGCGCGAGGCGGCCAAGCTCGGGTTCACCCAGGCGATCATCCCCAAGGCGAATATGCCGCGGCAGGCGATCGGCGGTTTGGAAATTATCGCCTGCGACCGCGTCGAGGACGCCGTCGCGCGCCTGCGTTAACGCGCCAGGCTCGCAGCGACGAGGCCGGCGGCGCACACGCCGCTGCGTACGGCGGACTCCAGCGTCGCCGGATAGTCGCTGGCGGTATAGTCGCCCGCCAGATACAGACGCTCGACCGCCGTCCGGTTTTCGGGGCGCGCGACGCCCGGACGGCAGGAAAACGTGGCGCGTTTTTCCGCGATCACGCGCGACCACAAGGGCGCAGGCAGGCCGGGCAAGTATGCGGCGAGTTCGCGGTGTATGGCATCTGCAAGCGCATCCTGGGACGCGTTCTGGTGCGCCCCGCGCGCGCTGATCACCGCGGCCAGCAGTCCGGGGATGGCGTTCAGCCGGCCCCGGTCGAATATCCATTGGATGCTGCCGCCGTCGAAGCCGGTCATTGCCTGCGGCATGACGACGCCCGACGGATATTGCAGATAGCAGGTGTAAATCGGTTCGTAGGCGAGCGCGGCCAGGCTCTGCCGCACGGGCGCGAGCGGCGCGAACCGCGCGAGCAGGGGATCGAGTTGATGCGGCCCCAGGGCGAGGATGACATGGCTGTAGACCTCGGCGCCGGCGTCGAGCGCGAAACCGTTGGCGCTTTCATCCAGGGTTCGTACCGGCGTTCCGAGCTGCACCGAACCGCCGTGGGTGCGCACGAATTGCGCTGCCGGTTCGGGAAACAGCTGGCCCAGGTCGGTGCGCGGGATCAGCAAATCGCTCGCCTCGCGCGCGCCGTCCAGAGCGTCGCGCAGCACGTTGAGGAAAGTCTGCGCCGAAGCGCAGGCGGCCGGCGTGTTCAGAGCGGATACGCACAGCGGGCCCCACAAATAGCGCGTGAGCGCGCCGGCCTGTGCGTGCTGCGCGAGCAATTGCGCGACCGGCATGTCGGCGGCGATGCGATAGGCATTGCCGCGCATCGTCCGCATGAAGCGCAGCGCCGCAATGCGCTCGCTAAAGGTGAGTCCGCGCGCGGTCAGCAACGCCGCGGCCAGATGCAAAGGCGCGGGCAGGCGCGGCGCGCGCAGGCTGAACTTGCCCGGGTATTCGATGGCGAGCGGCGCTCGCGCGAGCAGCCGGTCCGGGTCGGCGCCGACCGCGCGCATCAGGCGCAGGGTTTCACGGTAAGCGCCGATCAAGATGTGCTGGCCGTTGTCGAGTTTGACGCCTTCGATTTCGACCGCGCGCGCGCGGCCGCCCAGATGCCGCGCCGCTTCAAATACGCTGACGCGGATGTTTGCCTGCGTCAGCGCGACCGCTGCTGCCATGCCGGCCCAGCCGGCGCCGATGACGGCGACGTTCACGCCGTGATCCAGGTCTTCCATGCGATCCACAGCTTGCGCACCGGCGTCAGCGCGGTGCGCTGGCTGAGCACCTTGCAGCCGTCGGCTGCTATTTCCCCGAGCAGGGTGCGGTAGATCGCCGCCATGACCAGGCCGGGCCGCTGCGCCTTGCGGTCCAGTTGCGGCAACTGTTCGAACGCCTCGCTGTAATAGCGCTCGGCGCGCTCGATTTGAAACGCCATCAGGCGCACGAAATTGTCGCTCTGGCGCGCCTGCAGGATGTCCGTCGCGCTGACGCCGAATTGCCGCAACTCGGCGAGCGGCAGATAGATGCGCCCCTTGCGGCTGTCCTCGCCGACGTCGCGAATGATGTTCGTCAGCTGAAACGCGAGGCCCAGCGTGTGGGCGTAGGCGAGGGTGCGCGCGTCGCGGTAGCCGAAGATGGACGCGGCAAGCAGCCCCACCACGCCGGCGACGCGGTGGCAGTACTGCTCCAGCGCGGCGAAATCGAGATAGCGGTTCTGGTCTAGATCCATCTGCATGCCGTCGATGATCTCGGCCAGGTATTCGTGCTTGATGCCGAAAGGCAGGATCGCGGGGGCCAGCGCCCGCGTGACCGGGTGCTGCGGCTCGCCCGCATACAGCTGGGCGAGTTCCTGCCGCCACCAGGCAAGCTTGGTTCGCGCCACGCCGGGATCGGCGCATTCATCGACCACGTCGTCCACCTCGCGGCAAAAGGCGTACAGCGCAGTGATGGCGCGGCGGCGTTCCGGCGGCAGAAACAGGAAGGAGTAATAAAAGCTCGATCCGCTCTGCGCGGCCTTTTGTTGGCAGTATTCGTCGGGATTCACATACGTTCCGGGATGTGGAATTCAAAGTGAGCGCGAACAGCGCAGCGGAAACTCAAAACCCGCTCGCCTGCGCGTTCACTGCGGCTGCCAGCCGTTACGGGCACAGGCGGCATCAGTACGCCAGCGCTCTGGCAAATATCACCGGCCAGTCCCACGCCTGCAGCACTGGCCGGTGATGGTAGACGTCGCCTTCGGACTTGTCTATTTTTTCGAGTATGCGCAGGCCGCCCTGCACGATGGTGCGGATTTCCAGGCCGATGCGCCCCGGGAGCGCGCGGCCCAGCGGCGCGCCCGAGTTGATCAGGGCGCGCGCGCGCTCGACCTGAAACCGCATCAGCGCCCGCCATGGCCCGGCGACGATGCCGGCCGCGATCTCTTTCTCGCTTACGCCGAAACGCCGCATCTCGTCCTGCGGCAGGTAAACGCGGTCTTTGCGCCAATCGACTTCGACGTCCTGCCAGAAATTGATCAGCTGCAGGCTGCTGCAGATGGCGTCCGAATGCGCAAGGTTCTGTTCGGTGGCGGCGTCGAACAGCTGCAGCATCAACCGGCCTACCGGATTGGCCGAGCGTCGGCAGTACTGCATGAGTTCGGCAAAGTCGGCATAGCGCTGTTTGACGACGTCCTGCGCAAAAGCGTCGAGCAGGTCGTAAAACGGCTGCAACGGCAGGCGGTAGCGGCGCACGATCTGCGCAAGATCGGCAAACAGCCCCGCTTCAGGGGCGGCGCCGGCCTCCAGTCGCCGCAGTTCTTGACGATAACCCTCAAGTAGCGCCAGTCGCTGACTCGCCGGCAAATCGCCTTCGTCCGCAAAATCGTCGGCCGAGCGGGCAAAGCGGTAGATCACCGCCACCGGGTGGCGCAACGCGGCCGGCAGCAACACGGAGGCGACCGGGAAATTCTCGTAGTGGCCTACGGACATTGGCTTGAAATTCTTGAGGAATTGGCAAAACTTGGGCTGACAGTATAGGGGGAAATCGCGTAAAATTGCACCTGCGCCCAGGTGGCGAA
>Ga0334722_10000199_pt1 | contig 89271 bp, 76 predicted proteins | sample C3_bottom_MG_FD_207210 | JGI IMG/M metagenome (GOLD analysis project Ga0334722, IMG submission 207210) | Sediment microbial communities from Yellowstone Lake, YNP, Wyoming, USA - C3_bottom | ecosystem: Environmental > Aquatic > Freshwater > Lake > Sediment | place: USA: Wyoming | collected...
GTCGAACTCGACGCCGCCGAAACCGAGTTCGCTCGCCTTGCGCAGACCGGCCAGGGTGTTTTCCGGAGCGAGCGTGCCGCCGCCGCGATGGGCGATGATGCGCGGATAGGGCCAGGGTTTCATGTTTGTTTCTTTCGTATGTATAGCGTATGCACTACCCGGGCGACGACTTCACCGGCTTGGTTCTTAACTTCCACCGGAAATTGCGGCAGGTATTTCCGGCCGTCGGCGGTGTGCGCCTTGATGTCGGCGATGGCCGCATCGTCCAGAACGAAGCGCGCGCCGACCTTTTCATTGGTGGCGATCAGGTACTCGATCGCGCCGCCTTTGTGCGAGACAAAATAGTCCGGGCCCAGCACATGGATCAGCATCAGCATGTAGAACGGGTCGGTCATCGCGTACAGGCTGCCGCCGAAATGCGTGCCGATGTAATTGCGGTTGTGCCAGTTGAGCGACAGCTCTACATCGATCTCGCGATAGTCCGGCGCAATGCGCTTGACGCGGATGCCGGTGGCGCGAAACGGCGACCACAGGTTCATGCCCAGGCGCAGCCACCTCGCTTTCAAATCAAGCACTCTCCAGGCGCGCGCCGCTGGCGGCGTCGAACCAGTGCAGGCAGCCGGGCAGGGCGCGCAGGGGCAGCGCCTGACCGGGCGCCGGATGCTCCGCGGCCGACAGGCGGGCAACCAGCAGGTCCTTGCCGAACAGGCCGTGCACCAGGGTGTCGGCGCCGAGCATTTCGCGCATTTCGGTCTGCAGGGTAAACAGCGCTTCGCCCGGCGTGCACACTTCCAGGTGCTCGGGGCGGATGCCGAGCACGAGTTCGCGCCCGGTCAAGGCGGCGGGCACGGGCACGGCGAGGTGGCCGCCATCGGGCATCGTCAGCCCGCCGGCATCGGCGCGGCCGCGCAGGAAATTCATCGCCGGGGAGCCGATGAAACCGCCGACGAACTGGGTCGCCGGGCGCTGATATACCTCGGCCGGCGTGCCGATCTGCTCGGTGCGGCCGGCGCTCATGACGATCATGCGCTGGGCCAGGGTCATCGCTTCGACCTGGTCGTGGGTGACATACACGCTGGTGGTGCCGAGATTGCGGTGCAGCTTCTGGATCTCCAGGCGCATCTGCACCCGCAGCTTGGCGTCCAGATTGGACAGCGGTTCGTCGAACAGGAACACCGCCGGCTCGCGCACGATGGCGCGTCCCATGGCCACGCGCTGGCGCTGCCCGCCGGAGAGTTCGCGCGGCTTGCGCGCCAGCAGCTCGCCCAGCTCCAGGATTTTCGCCGCGCGCTGCACCCGCGTCTCGATGTCGTCCTTGGCGAAGCGGCGGATTTTCAGGCCGTAGGCCATGTTCTGGCGCACGCTCATATGCGGGTAGAGCGCGTAGTTCTGGAACACCATGGCGATGTCCCGGTCCTTGGGTTCGAGATTGTTGACCACGCGATCGCCGATGAGGATGTCGCCGCTGGTGATCGCCTCGAGCCCGGCGATCATGCGTAACAGCGTCGATTTGCCGCAGCCCGAGGGGCCGACGATGACCACGAATTCGCCGTCGGCGATGTCCGCGGACACGCCTTTGATGATTTCCAGGCTGCCGAAGCTCTTCCTGACGTTGCGCAGTTCGAGTTTTGCCATTGTTATGCGTGGCGATTTAAATCGCGCTCTCCCATTGTCGCTCAGCTCCTATCTTGCGCGGCCGGCGGCCCGTCCGCGCGGATCGTCGATTGTGCACGGATGAAAAAGCCATCCGTGCACAATCGACGATCTTGTATATACCCCCCAAGCCGGGTTTGGTGTTAACCATAACCGCGTTTTTCGTACGGATGGGTTTTCATCCGTACGAAAAACGTGGTTGGCGCGCGCAGCGCGCAATCGTGACCATTGTCACTTCTCCGTATCCACCAGCCCTTTGACGAACCAGCGCTGCATCAGCAGCACCACCAGCGCCGGCGGCGCGAGCGCGAGCATCGCCGTGGCCATGACCAGGTTCCAGTCCACCGAGGCATCGCCGCCGGGGATCATGCGCTTGATGCCGATCACCACGGTGTACATGTCCTCCTGTGTCGTCACCAGCAGCGGCCACAGGTACTGGTTCCAGCCGTAGATGAACAGGATCACGAACAGGGCCGCGATATTGGTCTTGGACAGCGGCAGCACCACGTCCCAGAAAAAACGCAGCGCGCTGGCGCCGTCGATGCGCGCCGCCTCCATCAGCTCGTCCGGGATGGTCATGAAAAACTGGCGGAACAGGAAGGTCGCCGTGGCCGAGGCGATCAGCGGCACCGTCAGTCCGGCGTAGGTGTCGAGCAGGCCCAGGTCCGCGACCACTTTATAGGTGGGCAGGATACGCACTTCCACCGGCAGCATCAGGGTGATGAATATCATCCAGAAAAAGAAGTTCTTCAGCGGGAAGCGGAAATAGACGATGGCGAAGGCCGACAGGATCGATATCGCGATCTTGCCGATGGCGATGGTGAGCGCCATCACCAGGCTGTTGAACATCATGTGACCGACCGGCGCGGTGCTGGCGCCGGCGACGCCGTGCTGGAGCACCGTGACATAGTTGTGCAGCATTTCGCCGCCGGGCAGCAGCGGAATCGGAATCTCGAACATGCGTTCGGCGGTGTGGGTCGAGGCGATGAAGGCGATGTATAGCGGGAACGCCACCGCCACGATGCTCGCGATCAGCATCGCATGGCATAGAAAAGTCAACCAGGGGCGGTTCTCGACCATAGTGGCTCCTAGTACTGTACCTTGCGCTCGATGTAGCGGAACTGCACCACGGTGAGCGAGATCACGATCGCCATCAGGATCACCGACTGCGCCGCGGAGCCGCCCAGGTCCAGGCCCTTGAAGCCGTCGTGGAACACCTTGTATACCAGGGTCGTGGTCGCCCTGGATGGCCCGCCCTCGGTGGCCGCGTCGATGATGCCGAAGGTGTCGAAAAACGCGTACACCAGGTTCACCACCAGGAGGAAGAACGAGGTCGGCGACAGCAGCGGGAAGGCGATGGTGACGAAGCGCCGTATCGGTCCCGCGCCGTCGATGGCGGCGGCCTCGATCAGCGACTTCGGAATCGATTGCAGTCCGGCGAGGAAGAACAGGAAGTTGTACGGGATCTGCTTGAACAGCGCGGAGATCACCACTAGGGTCATGGCCTGGCCGCTGTTGAGCAGGTGGTTCCAGTCATAGCCTACAAGCTTCATCCCATAGGCGAGGATACCTATGGTCGGGTTGAACATGAAAGTCCACAGCACCGCGGCGATCGCCGGCGCCACCGCGTAGGGCCAGATGATCAGTGTCTGGTAGGCCGTGGCGCCGCGCAGCACATGGTCGCAGCAGGCGGCGAGCACCAGCGAAATGGAAAGGGCGAAGGTCGCCACCAGAACGGAGAACACCGCGGTAACCTTGAACGACTCGATATAGGTCTCCTCGGCGAACAGCACCTTGAAGTTCTCGAACCAGACGAATTCGGTGTTGACGCCGAAAGCGTCCTGCACCAGCAGGGACTGCCACAGCGCCTGCGCCGCCGGCCAGATGAAAAACACGATGGTGATGGCGAGCTGGGGCGCCACCAGCGCATAAGGCAGCCAGCCTACGGGAAATTGGGTGCGTTTTTCCATGCGAAATGACGAACGGCCCCTGCGGGCCGTTCGTCAAATGCTCAGCCGGCCGTGCCTATTTCCCGCCTGCCTTGTTGGCGCGCTCGAACTTGCGCAGCTCGGCGTTGCCGCGCTCGACCGCATCGTCCAGCGCCTGCTTCGGTCCCTTCTTCTGCGCCCACACCGCTTCCAGCTCCTCGTCGATGATGCCGCGGATCTGCACGAAGTTGCCCAGGCGTACGCCCTTGGAATCCTTGGTCGGATTTTTCAGCAGCAGCTGCTGGATGGCGACGTCGGTGCCGGGATTGGCGTCGTAGAAACCCTGCTTCTTGGTGAGCTCATAGGCGGCCTTGGTGATCGGCACGTAGCCGGTCTTCTGGTGCCAGTTGGCCTGGATTTCGGGCGAGGACATGAAAGTGAAGAACTTCGCCACGCCCTTGTACTCTATCGGCTTCTTGCCCCCCAGAACCCACAGGCTGGCGCCGCCGATAATCGAATTTTGCGGCGCGCCTTTGACATCCTCGTAGTAAGGCAGCTGCGCAACGCCGAACTCGAACTTGGAATTCTTCTTGATGTTGGCGTAGGCGGCGGAAGAACTGGTCAGCATGCCGCAGTCGCCGCCGTAGAATTTCGCCTCGGGCTGGTTTGCCCGGCCGGCGTAGGTGAACAGGCCCGCTTTGACCCAGGAGGAGAGCTTGGCGATGTGGCGCACCATTACCTGGGTGTTGAACGTAAGCTTGGTATCGAGTCCGCCGAAGCCGTTCTGCTTGGTGGCGAATTCCTGGTTGTGCCAGGCGCTCATGGTCTCCAGCTGCACCCAGGATTGCCAGCCGGTGGTAAAGCCGCAGGCCATGCCCGAGTTCTTGAGTTTCGTTGCCGCTACCTCCATCTCGTCCCAGGTCTTGGGCGGCGTATTGGGGTCCAGGCCCGCTTTCTTGAACGCGTCCTTGTTGTAGAAAAATACCGGGGTGGAGCTGTTGAACGGCATCGACAGCATGCGCCCCTGGGTGTCGCTGTAATAGCCGGTCACGGCCGGCATATAGGCCTTGGGATCGAATTTCTCGCCCGATTGCGCCATTACCTCGTACACCGGTTTGATCACCTTTTTGCCTGCCATCATGGTGGCGGTGCCGACTTCGAACACCTGCACGATATCCGGCGCCTTGCCCGAGCGGACCGCTGCGATGGTAGCGGTCAGGCTGTCGGCGTAGCCGCCCTTGTACACCGGCACCACCTTGTAGGCCGATTGCGCAGCATTGAACTTGTTGGCGATGTCGTTGACCTGATCGCCCAGTGCGCCGGTCATCGAGTGCCACCACTGGATCTCGGTGGCCGCCTGGGCGCCGCCGGCGCCGAACGCGAATACCGTTGCGAGGGCGAGACAAAGTTTCTTGATTTTCATGTGACCTCCTAATGAAGGAAAAATACACGAGGGCGCGGGGAAACGCCGATTGTCATAGCCTTTTATTGCGGTCATATTACAGCAAACCCAACGCGGGCATGGGGTTCCACGCCTGGCCTCGTGATTCTGCGCGAGTCCGGGAAATCTGCTGCAAATGATGCGCTGCACAGTGCGGCGCCATCTTGACAATTGTCAACGCCCGTCGAGTCTGGCGCGCGCGTCGCGCGCGGAAAAACATGAGCCTGCGCGGTGCTGTTCGCGCGGTGGAACTAAAATGATTGCAGCGCCACCGCTCCGGCAAGGCCGAACGACGCCAGCGCGAGCGCTAATCCGGCTAGGCGCCGGCGATCGAGGCGGGTCCACAGGACGAGGCCGCTCAGCGCGAGCAGGACGATGCTGCCGGCGATGGAGTCGGCGAACAGCACCCACAGCGCGCTCACGCCGATCGCCTGGTGCAGGCGCGTTAAGGTCGCGATCAGGTTGGGATCGAACGACTCGATCCTGGCGTAGCGGTTGCCGACGTAATACTCCGCGCGGGCATAGCGCTGCGGCGCGTCGAGCCATATCTGCCACAGCTCCGGCTGCGTCATCGGGCGGTCGTTCCAGTACACGGTCTTCGCCGGCTCGACTTTGAGGCGCGGTGATCGGCCCTCGAACCCGAGCTGCGCCTGCAGCATGGCCGCCAGCGCCTGCGCGCTTGGCGGGGCTTGCGCGAGCGGGAACTGCAGGCTCGTCTGTTCCACTTTCTTCAGCGGGACGGGCAGGATCGCGCGATGGTTCATGACGATGCCGGTGGCGCCGAAAAGGAGACCGACCACCGCGCCCCACAGCCCCAGCCAGCCGTGCGCGCGGCGCAGCCAGTTCAGGAAGGCGGCACGCCGCACAGCGGGATTCGCCGCGCCCGCGCGTGGCCGGGCGCTCGCGGCAGCCGCTCGCGCCGCGGTCATCGGTTTGTCCCCCGACGCGGCGCGGCGGGCAGGGCGGCACCGATGTTGAAGGCAGAGGCATGCATGGCGAATCTTCCGGATTGGCTCAGAACGCGTAGCGCAGCGTTGCCTGCACGCTGCGCGGCGCGCCGGGCAGGTTGAGGTTGGCATTGGTGCCGTGGCCGGCGACGATGAATTTCCGGTCGAACAGGTTCTTCACGTTGAGTCCCAGGTCGAGTCCCTTGACGCGATAAAACGCTCCTGCATCGAACACCGTGTAGCGCGGCAGCGTGACGGTGTTGCCCGGATTGGCGAAGCGGTCGCCGACGAAGCTCGCGCCGCCGCCCAGGCGCCAGCCCGCGCCGACGGCCTTGGACAGCCACAGCGAACCCGAATGGCCCGGCGTGAGCGTAGGCCGCTTGCCCTGGATAGTCTGGCCGCTGTCGATGCCGACCGAGTTCACCATGCGCCCGTCCAGGTAAGCATAGCCGGCCGCCACCTGCCAGCCCGAACCGATTTCGCCGGTCAGGGCCAGTTCCATGCCGTCGGTGCGCTGCGTGCCCACGGGGATCAGCGTGTTGGTGGCCGGATTAGTGGTCTTGATGTTGCTGCGCTCCAGCCGGAACAGCGACCCTGTCGCCGTGAGCAGCCCGCCGAGGAAATCGAGCTTGGCGCCGAGTTCGCGGTTGACCGTCTGCTCCGGCGCGATATCGGCATTGTTCGCGGCCAGCGCGAACGCCTCCCCCGAGGGCTGGAACGAGCGGCTGACCGAGGCGTAGTAGGCTTGTTCGAGGGTCGGCTGGTAGACGACACCCAGGCGCGGGCTCCAGTTCTGGTCCACGCGCCGCAGCCCGGACCTGCCCGGCAGGCGTTCCACGGTCGACTGCTCGAACCGGTCGAGGCGCAGGCCGGCGAGGAGTTTCCAGCGCTCGCCGAGCGCAGCCAGATCCTGCAGGTAGAGGCCGGTGGTGTTGAAGACGCCGGTGTTGTCGGTCGACGGCGCCGCATTTACCGTCAGCGGCAGCAGCGGCAGCACCGGGTTGAGCAGCGAAACCGTGGCGACCTTGCTCTGCGACACGACGCGCTGGTCCTTGGTCTGCCGGCCGAGTTCCAGTCCGTAGAGAATCTGATGCTCGACGCCGCCGAAGCGCGTCTTCTGCACCAGCTCGGACTGGTTGAACACGCCGTCTTCCTGACGCCGCAGGTTGGTGCGGTTGAGGCTTGCGGTGAGCGCCGCTTCGTTCACGCTGCCGACGAGCGTGTTGTTGCGGTCCAGCGTGTAGCTGGTGCTGCGCATTACGTCGCGGAAAGTCCAGTCGGCGCTGAGCCGGTGATCGAGCGTCAGCGTGCCGCCGTTCACGACGGACTGGCTGTAGTCGGCCTGCCGCGCATTAGCCGCGCCGTAATAGGTGCCGGCCGGCACATCGACCGGGCGCCCGTTGAGGGCCGGGATGCCGAAATCGGTGACGCGGCGGTCGGCGAGATAATCCGCCTGCAGCACGACACGCGTATCGGCGGACGGGCGCAGCGCGAGCGAGGGCGAGAGTGCTTCGCGCTCGAGGAACTGCTGCGAGCGGTAGCTGTCGGCGCGCTCGACCGCGCCGCTGACGCGGACCGACGCGCCGCCGCCGAGGCGGTCGCCAAGATCCCATTCGACGCGGCGCTGATCGAAGCTGCCGAACACCGCGCCCAGTTCGTAGCGCGGCGCGAATTCCGGTTGCTTGGTGATGCGGTTGATGAGCCCGCCCGAAGATCCGCGGCCGTAGAGCACCGAGGCCGGCCCTTTAAGCACCTCGACGCGCTCGACGTTCGACAGGTCGCGAAAATACAGCGCGTCGTCGCGCACGCCGTCGACGAACTGGTCCGAGATCGCCGAAAAGCCCCGTATCCATACCTGGTCGCGCTGGCCGTCGCCGTGGCCGAAGGTGACGCCGGGCACGTTGCGCAATGCGTCCTGCATCGAGGTCGCCGCCTGGTCGCGCATCAATTCCTTGGGTACGACATTGACCGTCTGCGGGATGTCGCGCAGCGGCGCCTCGATCTTCGACGCGGTGGTGGCCGTCGGCGGGTTGTAGCCGGTGGCGGCGTCGCGACCGCCCTGCACCTTCACTTCAGGCAATTGCTGCTCGACGGCGGTCTGCGCCAGAGCCGGCGCGGCAACTGCCGCGAGCGCGAGGGCAAGGGGTTTGAGTCCGAAATGCACGGTCATGCGAAATTCTCCTATTGAGTGATTGCATGGCTGGCGATCGGGCTGGCTCTGCGTGGGTAGGGCTGGCGATGTGTTATTGGCCGATTAGGGTGCGTGGGTCCTGGTTTTGCGACGACCGATATTCCCGATCGTGCGGTCAGCGTGCCTGCGACGGATCGGTCACGAAGCCGATGCGGACCACGCCCTGGCGTGCAGCCTCCGACATCACCTGTGCCACCTTCTCGTAGGGCGTGGTGCGCTCGGCGCGGATGTGCAGCTCAGGCTGCGGCTGCAGCGCGGCGGTGGTTTTCAGGCGCGCGGCCAACTGCGCTGCATCGACGGCTTCGCCATTCCAGAACACCCGGCCGCCGCTGTCGATGGCGAGCTGCACGTTGTCGGGCTTGGTGATGTTGGCCGACGATGAGGCTTTCGGCAGATCGACCTTGACCGCATGCGTGAGCAGCGGCGCGGTGACCATGAATATGATCAGCAGCACCAGCATCACGTCGATCAGCGGCACCATGTTGATTTCGGCCAGCGCTTCGTTGTCGCCGCTGGCGTCGAGGCTTGCAAAGGCCATGATCCATTCTCCTTGGAACCCGTTGCATTGCTTCTTTGCAACGGGCCGGTTTAGGGGAGTACGAGGGGATGTATCCCCTCGTGTCGTTATGAACTCCTAGCGCAGCGCCAGGCCCGGATGGGCGGCGGCGGTTTCGTTGCCGGCATCGCCGCCGGACAGGCCCTGTGCGCGGGCCAGCGCGATCACCTTGTCGCTGGTGGCGCGGGCATCGGTGAGCATGGGCGAGGTCTTGATGCCGGTGGCGAGGAAGGCGAACACGTCGTAGGCGAAGGAGTTCAGGCGCGACAGCGTGTTGCGGTTGGCGCGGGCGAAGGCGTTGTAGGCGATCGCCGCGGGAATCGCCACCGCGAGACCGATGCCGGTCATGATCAGCGCTTCGCCGACCGGGCCGGCGACCTTGTCCAGCGTGCCCTGACCCGAGAGGCCGATGGCGATCAGCGCGTGATAGATGCCCCAGACCGTGCCGAACAGTCCGACGAAGGGGGCGCTCGATGCGACCGTGGCGAGGAAGGTCTGGCCAAATTCGAGCCGGCTCCTGTCTTCTTCGATCGCGCGCTTCAGCGCCCGCGTGAGCATTTCGTCAGCGGCGCCGGCGTCGATCAGGCTGGGGGTGTCGCACTCGCAGCCGTTCTTGCAGCGGCCGTGTTGTTCGATCGCGGTAAAACCGTGGTGTACCAGATGGGAGAAAGGCTCGGTGGCGCCGGTCTCGCGGATGCGTTCGGCCACCGCCTCGAGATTCTTGGCATCCCAGAAGGCATCGACGAAGGTCTCGCTTTTGCGGCGCATGCGCAACACCCGGACGCCCTTGGTGAATACGAGGTACCAGGTGCCGACCGAAGCGATCAGCATCAGTCCGATGACGCAGCGGGCGACGCCGTCGGCGTGGGTCAGAAAGTGGGCAAAGCCCAGGGATTGTTCCATATCAGCCTCTCAGGTTGAAAACGATGGGGACCAGCACCCAGGCGGCGACCGCATTGGCGCCGCGTTGGGCGGGGACGAACTTCCAGCGTGAGACCGCGTCCTGCGCGGCCTGGTCGAGGCGCGGCGAGCCGCTGCCCGTACTGATCTGGACCTGGCTCGCGCGGCCGCCGGGTTCGACGAAGACGCGCAGCACCACCCGGCCTTCCTCCCCCATGCGCCGGGACAGGGGCGGGTAGACCGGGACCGGGTTGTCCAGGTAGGCGGCGTCGAAACGCGGTTCGCTGACGGCGGCCGGAGGGGCAATCGCCGCTACCGGCAGCGGCGGCGGCGGAATTTCCCTGGTGACTGGGGTGTCGACGGCCGCCGGCGCCTGGGTTTCGGCGGCGAGCAGCGGCCGCTCGGGCGCGGGTTCGGGGCGGCTGGGGGCGACCGGCTTGTGCGTCACCGGCCTGGGGCGCGGCGGCGTGATATCCGCTTGTCTTGGCGGCGCCTGGATCACGTGCACCATCAACGTTGCCAGGGGCGCCGGCAACGGCAGCACGTCGAGCGAGAGGAGGACCGCCACGAGGCCGAGGTGCAGCGCGATCACCAGCGCAAGCGCGAGCCCCGCGCGCTGCGGCGCTGAGTCGTTGAGATAGATCGGTTGTGCCATAGCCATTCCAGCTCTTCACAGGTTCTGGCTGGCTGGCGCCCGTAGGCGTGGCTGGCTGGGATAATGCGGCGGTTCTGCGGATGCCGCCAGGGTGCCGCTATGCTGTCAAAATCAACTTGTGGTTCTGGGTCAGCCGCAGGTGATATTCGCGTCCTTCGTGCTCGATGACCAGCTCGCCGCGCTCGCCCAGCAACTGGCCGCTGCTGACGCGCCCCGGATTCATGCGCTTCGTTTGCGGCGCGGCGCCAGTCTGTCGCTTCGCGCTTGGTAGTCTGTCTTCATTAGCCATGCACAGATGATAATGGTTCTCAATAACTATGTCAATCCCATTTTTGAAGTAATGTTTATTTCCGGTCCGGCGCTCCATATTTAGGCAGGATGAGCACAGGACGAATGCGTGAAACGCGCGTGATAATATCCACGCTTTGCATTGCGATGCGGCCGTGCACGCGAAGACTTTCCACCTGCTGCGCCTGCTCGCGGACGCAAGCTTCCATTCCGGTGTTGCCTTGGCACGGGCGCTTGACGTCGCGCCCGCCGCAATTCAGCTGGGGCTGCGCGAGCTCGAAGGCCTGGGGCTGGCGCTGATCCGCGCGCGAGGCCGCGGCTATCGGCTGGCCGAGCCCTATGACTGCCTCGACGCCGCGGCGGTTCGCGCGCAACTCGGTGCACACGCGGCGGATTTCCATCTGGAACTGCTAGACACCTGTGTTTCCACCAACACTTTGCTGCTCGAGCGCGCCCGTAACGCCGCCCCCTCGGGCAGCGTGCTGGTCTGCGAACTGCAGAGCGCCGGCCGCGGCCGGCGCGGCAACAGCTGGCAATCCGGTTTGGGTGGCAACCTCACATTTTCCCTGTTGTGGCGCTTCGGTCGTGGCGCCGCCGGCCTCTCCGGCCTGTCGCTGGCGGCAGGCGTGGCCGTGGCGCGTGCGCTTGCGTCCCTGGGTATCGAGGGCGTGCAACTCAAGTGGCCGAACGACCTGCTGCACGCCGGGCGCAAGCTGGGCGGGATACTGATCGAGCTGCACGGCGATGCGGCGGTGATAGGCATAGGGCTCAACCTGCGCCTGCGCGCCGGCGTGCGCGCCGCCATTGCGCAAGCGGTGACCGACCTGGCTTCGATATCCGCGCAGGTGCCGCAGCGCAACCGGCTGCTCGCCGCGATCCTGATCGAACTCGCGCCGGTGCTGGAGCAGTTTGCCGCACAGGGCTTCGCGCCGCTGCGCGAGGAGTGGATCGACCGCCATGCGCACCAGGGGAAGCCGGTGACGCTTGCTTCGGGCGACGGAAAAACGGTTGCGGGCAGGGCGGCGGGTGTGGCCGAGGACGGAGCTTTGTTGCTGGAAACGGCGCAAGGCCTGGAGCGCTTCATCAACGGCGAGCTGTCGCTGCGCGCCGACTGAGACCGGCAGGTTTCCCCTGTGCGGTTGCCGCGCCGCCCGGATTCACGGTAGTCTTGCTCGCCGCCCGCGTCCCGGTCGGGTGCGCAGCATACGCATGGAGCAGGCATGGCCCTGATCGCCGTCGGTGGATTTCAGCACGAGACCAACACTTTTGCGCCGACCCGGGCCGACTATGGCGCATTCGAACTCGGCGCAGGCCGGCCCGGGGTGCAATTCGGCGCGGCGATTGCGCCCGCGCTGGCCGGGGCCAACATCCCGGCCGCGGGCGCGCTCGAAACCCTGCATGCCCTCGGTCACCGCACCGTGGGCCTCGCCTGGGCGGCGGCCGCGCCTTCGGCGCAGGTCACCGAGGACGCCTACGAGCGCATTGCCGGCGAGATCGTGCGGCGCCTCGCCGAAGCCGGACCGGTGGACGGCGTATACCTCGACTTGCATGGCGCCATGGTCGCCGAACATTACGACGACGGCGAAGGGGAACTGCTAGCGCGCGTGCGCAAGGTCGTCGGCGCGCGCGTCCCCATCGTGGCGAGCCTGGACCTGCACGCCAATGTCACGCGCGCGATGCTGGCGCTGGCCGACGGACTGGTGGCCTATCGCACCTATCCGCATGTCGACATGGCCGAGACCGGACAGCGCGCGGCGCAATTGCTCGATGCCACCTTGAGGCGCGGCCGGCCCATGGCCAAGGCCGGGAAGACGCTGAATTTTCTCACCAGCATTCCGTCGCAATGCTCGTTCATCGAGCCGTGCAAGGGCCTGTATCTGTCCCTGGCGCAGATCGAGCAGCAGCACGGCCTGTGCCTGTCGTTTACCCCGGGCTTTCCCATGGCCGATTTCGCCGAATGCGGCATGACGGTGTTCGGCTATGGCGCGGACGAGTCCAAGGTGCATGCCGCGGTGGCGCGGCTGGCGGGGGAGGTCGCGGCTGCCGAGCGGGATTTCGCGCTGGAGCTGTATTCCCCCGATGACGCGGTCAGGCGCGCGATGCAGCACGGCGAACCGGGGTCGCCGGTGGTGCTGGCCGATACCCAGGACAATCCGGGCGCGGGCGGCAACGGCGACACCACCGGCCTGCTCGCGGCAATGATCCGCCTGCGCGCCGAGGACGCGGTGCTGGGTATGCTGATCGACGCGCCCTCGGCCGCGGCCGCGCATGCCGCCGGGCGCGGGAGCAGCGCGCACTTCGCGCTGGGGGAAATCTCCGGGCTGCCCGGCCATGCGCCCCTCGCCGGCGAGTTTACGGTGGAAGCGCTGGGCGATGGCAACTTTACCGGCACCGGGCCCTACTACCGCGGATTTGCGCTCAAGCTGGGCCCGATGGCGCTGCTGCGCAGCCGCGAGGCCCCGGGAGTGCGCGTGGTGCTGGCGTCGAAGAAATGCCAGACTGCGGATCAGGAAATGTTCCGTCATCTGGGCGTCGACCCGAAGACGCAGCGCCTCGTCGCGCTGAAGAGCTCGGTGCATTTCCGCGCCGATTTCCAGCCGATCGCGAAAGAAGTGCTGGTGGTGCGCGCGCCCGGTCCGGCGCTGGCCGACCCGGCGGATTTCCGCTGGACCCGGCTGCGCCGCGGCATGCGCCTTGGCCCGCTGGGGCCTGCGTTCGCCGGGTAAGAGTCCGTTTCAAATCGAGAAAAATGGGCTTTTCTTTCGTGCAGGGTTGACCAAAACTTTGCGCGCTGCGCCGCGAAGCAAGTCCTCTTGGGGGACGCGCGCCAACCGTGATTTCTGTACGGATGGAAAGCATCCGTACAGAAATCACGGTTATGGGTAAGAACAGGGAGAGCGTTGGGTTTTATTCAAGATCGTCGATTGCATGCGGATAGCTTCATCATCCGCATGCAATCGACGATCCGCACGGACGGATTTATCGTCCGTGCAAGGTCCTGCTAACTGATATTGCAACCGCTTCCAGGCCGCAGGGACGTCCGATTTGATCGCCTGATGCTCAAAGTGCCCGATTAGCCGTAGAATTGGGCAACTTTTTATCCGCACCCAACATGAACAAGCCCTACAGCCTGCTGGTCGATATCGGCAACACTTTCGTCAAGTGGGGCCGCTACAAAGCGGATTCGAACGCGTCGGCGCACGCGAGCTGCCTAGGTTCCGGCCATGCGTTGCTGGAGGAAATTCCGGCGCTGGCGGTGCAGTTGCGCAGGTTCTCCGCGCCGGAGCAAATCGTCATTTCCAACGTCGCCGGCACCCGCGTGCGCGCCACCATGCTGCGCCTGCTGGAAATCTGGCCCGACGCGCCCGCGCCCTACTGGGTGATCCCGCGAGACGAGCAATGCGGGGTGAAGAACGGCTATCGCAATCCGGCGCAGCTGGGCGCCGACCGCTGGGCGGCGCTGATCGGCGCGCGCGCACTGCATCCGGCCCGCCCGGTGCTGGTGGTGTGCTGCGGCACTGCCACCACCGTCGATCTGCTCACCGCGCAGGGGAAATTCGTCGGCGGTTGCATCATGCCGGGCGTGGGCACCATGTTGCGCTCCCTGCATGAAAAGACCGCTGCGCTGCCCGACGCCGACGGCGTGTATACCGAATATCCGGTGCAGACCGTCGATGCCATTGTCAGCGGCTGCCAGCACGCACAAGCCGGCGCGGTGGAACGCATTTACGACTTGTATCGGCGCGATCATCCCGATCTGCTGTGCCTGATCTCGGGCGGTGCCGCCAAGGCGCTGACGCCGCACCTGGTGATCGTGTTCCGCTATCACGACAACCTGGTGCTGGAGGGGTTGCACTGCATCAGTCGGGCGCTCGCGCGCGAGCCGAGCGTAAGCGCCTCCGGCGCGCAACAGGCCTGATCGATGCGCCTGCTGTTTTTCATTCTGCTGCTGGCCAACGGGGCGTTCTTCGCCTATGCGTGGTTCGGCGCCGGCGCGCAGGCGAACGGCGACGCCCAGCTTCTCGGCCAGCAGCTCAATCCGGGAAAAATCCGCCTGCTCGCGAGTGACCAGGTCGGCGCACTCACGCGTAAGCCCGAGCCGCCGAAGGTCGCCGCCGTGCCCGCTGTCTGTCTCGAATGGGGTGCCCTGAGCGGCGCCGACGTCGCGCGCGCCGAGCAGGCGCTGGAGCCGCTCGCGCTCGGCGCAAAGCTGACGCCGCGCAAGCAGGAGGATGTCACGGGGTTCTGGGTCTATGTCCCGCCGCTCGCCAGCCGCCAGTCGGCGACGCAGAAAGCGGGCGAATTCAAGCGACTGGGAGTGGACGACTATTTCGTGGTGCCGGACGACCCGAAATGGCGCAACGCCATTTCGCTGGGCGTGTTCAAGACCGAGGAAGCGGCAAAGGCCCGCCTGGCCGCATTGCGCGCCAAGGGCGTGCGAAGCGCCACGGTCGGCGCGCGCGAAGGGCAACCGGGCAAGACCTATTTCCAGGTGCGCGATGCCAATCCGGCGGTGGCGGCCAAGCTGAACGAACTGAAGCAGGGATTCGCCGGCACCGAGGTGCGCGAGTGCGGCGCCGACGAGAAGAAGGGATAAGCATGTACGTACCCAAGCTGAACCAGATGGAAGACCGCGCGGCGCTGCTCGGCTATATGCGCACCTATTCTTTTGCCGCGCTGGCGAGCGCGGGTCCGGCAGGCCTGATGGCCACGCATCTGCCTTTCGTGGTCGAAGAACACGAGGGGCGCATCACCTTGCTGGCGCACATGGCCAAAGCCAATCCGCAGTGGCGCGATTTCGCCGCGGGCGCCGACGCCATGGCGATATTCATGCAACCGCACGCCTACGTTTCGCCGCGGCTTTACGACAGCCGGCAGAACGTGCCCACCTGGAACTACGTCGCGGTGCACGCCTACGGCCGGCCGGTGCTGATCGAGGAGCGCGCGGCCAAGATCGAATTGCAGAAAAAACTCATCCGCCAGGTTGACGCCGCCTACCTCGAGCAGATGGACCAACTGCCGCAGAGCTATCTGGACGCCAAGCTCGCGGCCATCGTTTCGTTTTCCCTGGAAGTGACCCGCATCGACGCGCGCTACAAGCTGTCGCAGGACAAGAATCCGGCCGAGCGCGAACGCATCGCGCGCGAGCTCGAGTCGGGCGGCGACAGCGTTGCCGGCGAGACTGCGCGGCTGATGCGCAAGCACAGCTAAACTCAGGCGCACCGGACCGGAGTGTTTCGACCGGCACGCCGCCGCGGAGTTTAGCGGCCGCGTATCCGGTTCAGGGTCGCGGTGGTCGAGCGCTCGAACTGGAAGGGAATCGAATGCACCGCGCCGCCCCGGGCGAGTACGTCTTTCGCGCCGACGATGGTCTCGGGCTTCCAGTCGCCGCCTTTGACCAGCACATCGGGCCGGCAGGCGAGTATCAGCGCGAGCGGCGTATCCTCGTCGAACCAGGTGACCAGGTCCACCGACTGCAGGGCGGCAAGCACCGCGGCGCGGTCCTCGAGTCGGTTGATCGGACGGTCCTCGCCCTTGCCCAGGCGCCGCGCCGAGGCGTCGCTGTTGGCGGCGACGATCAGGCTGGCGCCCAGGGCGCGCGCCTGCGCGAGATAGGTGACGTGGCCGCGATGCAGAATATCGAATACGCCGTTGGTGAATACCAGCGGCCGGGGCAAAGCCGCGACGCGGGCCGCGAGCTGCGCCGGCTCGCACAGTTTTATTTCGAATTCGGGTGGGTTCTGCATCCAGATGGTGGGCGGGCGGCGATGCGCCGCAGTCCCGCCCGTCCCCGATCAGGCGCCGGTCATCACTTCGCCGGCGCTTCGATATACTCGAACACGCGCACGACCTTTTGCACTCCGCCCGTGGTGCGCGCGATTTCCACCGCCGCCTCGGCCTCCTTGTGCGTGACCAGCCCCAGCAGGTAGACCACGCTGTTTTCGGTCACGACCTTGACCTGGTTGGCCGAAAAGATGCCGCCGTTGTCGATGAAGCGCGCTTTGACCTTGGAGGTGAGGTAGCTGTCGTTGCCGCGTGCGCTGTAGGTACTCACCCCGGCGACCAGGATTTCGTTGATTACGCCGCGCACATTGGGGATCTCGCGCACGATTTTTTCAATCTGCGCCTTGGTTGCGGCATCGGGCGCCTCGCCGGTGAGCAGCACGTTGCGGTTGTAGCTGGTGATATTGATGTGCACCTTGTTGCCAAAGCGGTCGTTGACGCGGCTCTCCCCGCGCAGGTCGATGTCCTTGTCCTCGGTCTGTGCGCCGATCGAGCGGCGGTCGTCGGCGGCCAGAGCCGCGGCGCCTGCGCCGACCACGGCCATTTCGACGCAACCCTGCAGCTGCGGCGCGAGGCCGAGCACGGCGGCGAGCGCCAAGGTGCGCGCCGGGGAAAACAGTTTTTTCAAATTGGTCATGATTCAGCTCCTAGCAACAAGGTGTCGATGCCGTCGCACAGGCAGTGCAGCGTGAGCAGGTGCACCTCCTGGATGCGCGATGTCGTGTTTGACGGTACGCAGATATGCACGTCCTCGCTGGCCAGAAGGCCGGCGATTTTGCCGCCGCTCTTGCCCGTCAGCGCCACCACCTGCATGTCGCGCTCGTGCGCGGCGTGGATCGCGGCAATCACGTTCTTCGAATCTCCGCTGGTGGAGATCGCGAGCAGCAGGTCGTTCGCCTGTCCCAGCGCCTGCACCTGCTTGGAGAATACCTGTTCGTAATCGTAGTCGTTGGCGATCGCGGTCAGGGTGGAGGTGTCGGTGGTCAGTGCGATCGCCGCGAGGCCAGGGCGCTCCCGCTCGAAGCGCCCCAGCAGCTCCGCCGCGAAGTGCTGCGAGTCGGCGGCCGAGCCGCCGTTGCCGCAGGCGAGTATCTTGCCGTTGGCCAGCAGGCATTTCACCATCTGTTCGGCCGCCTGCGCGATAGGCGCCGCCAGCAGTTCGGCCGACTTCTGTTTGGTTCCGGCGCTGTCGGCGAAATGCTGACTTACGCGTGCAACGAGATCCATCTACGCTCCGGGGGATCAAAAAGGCCATTCTACCTTAGCGGGCGCCGCAAAATCAGGCGATCAGGGCGGGAATGGCAGGCCGCGCTCCTTCCCCCGCTCCCTCATTCGACATACACCTCGAACTCTATGCGCTTGCGCGGATTGCGGTGCGGCTGCAGCCGGCTTACGCGTGCGTCGAGAATTTCGCCGCGGTCCATGGCCCAGGCGAGCGCGGCGTTTTGCGCGCGCGGCACGTAACCGAGCGTGTGCCCGCGCCACTCTACGCGCACCGCGCCTGCGTCGTGGACGTTGTCCGGCTCGCGCGCCAGGCGCAGCGCGTCGCCGACGCGCATGCTGCGCCATACGTCCGGCGCCTGGTGATAATTGAATCCCGCAAGCGGCGAGCTTTGCACCAGCAGGCGCACCTGCTGCGCCGCTGCCGGTGGCGGCGGCAGGAGCACGCCCACAAGCAGCGCGGCAGCCAGCAACATAGCTCTATTCACCGAACGCATCCCTGATCCATTCGATGCGGTCCGCAGCGAGCGCATCGAGCAATACGACATCGAAACGGCAAGCCGGTTCCGGCCTGCCTGCAAGGTAATGACGCGCGGCCCTCAGGATGCGTTGACGCTTGACGGCGGTAATGCTCGCCGCGGCACCGCCGAAATCGGCCGTGCGCCGCAGTCTTACTTCGACGAACACCAGCGCCGGCCCGTCGGCCAGGATCAGATCGATTTCGCCCAGGCGGCAGCGATAGTTGCGCTCGATCAGACGCAGCCCGCGCGACTGCAGATAGTCCGCGGCCAGTGCTTCGGCGAGCGTTCCGCTGTCGTTTCGCGCGCGCGTCATGGCGCGCAATCCGATCCCGCCCGAGGCGAGCCTGCGCTTGCGTCATTGCCGGCCGCAACGCACAATCCCATGCCATGGAACAGCACGGCAAGAGCGAACAGCGCGGCGCGCAGGCGGAAGTGCAAGGCCATGGGGCGCAATCCTCGGAGGGTGCGGGGAAATTATATGTCGTCGCCACGCCGATTGGAAACCTGGGCGATATCAGCGCGCGCGCCCTGACGGTGCTGGCGCAGGCGGACCTGGTCGCCGCGGAAGACACGCGAACCACGGGACATCTGCTCGCGCACCATGGCATAACGGCGAAGCTGATCGCGCTGCACGAGCACAACGAAATGCAGCGCGCGGCCGAGCTCATCGCCCGGATCAAGGCGGGCAAGACCATCGCCCTGGTGAGCGATGCCGGCACGCCCGGGATCTCGGATCCCGGGGCGCTGCTGGTGGCGCGGGCCAGGGAGGCGGGGATCACGGTATGTCCGGTGCCCGGTGCCAATGCCGCCATCACCGCGTTGTCGGCGGCGGGACTGCCGGCGCCGCATTTCTTGTTCTACGGCTTCCTGCCGGCCAAGTCCGCGGCGCGGCGCGCCGAGCTGGAAGCGCTGCGCGAACTTCCCTACACCCTGGTGTTCTACGAGGCGCCGCACCGCGTGACCGAGTGCGTCGCCGCGCTCGCCGAGGTCCTGGGCGCGGAGCGCGAGATCGTGATCGCGCGCGAGCTGACCAAGCTGTTCGAGACCATATACCGCTGCCCGCTGGGCGAGGCGGGAGCCTGGCTGGCGGCGGACGCCAACCGGCAGCGCGGGGAGTTCGTGCTGATCGTGTCCGGCGCCGAAGCGCCGCTGCAGGAAGGCTTGCCGGCCGAAGCCGAACGCGTGCTGAGCTTGCTGCTGGCGGAGTTGCCGCTCAAGCAGTCCGCCGCGCTCGCCGCGGCGATCACCGGGGCGCGCAAGAACGAACTGTACGCGCGCGCGCTGGCGTTGCGCGGCCCGGCAGACGAGGCCCCGGGGTAAGTTCCGATCAGTAGGCGCTGCCGACCGCGTCGTTCACCAGGTCTTTCAGTTGATCGAAGCCGAAGCTCGGCAGCGGCCTGCCGTTTACGAAAAACTCCGGCGTCGCCGTCACCTTCAGCGTCTTGGCGGCGGCGATGTCCTGCTGGATGATTTTTTCCATCTCGGGCGTGTCCATGTCCTGGCGGAGCTTCTTGATATCCAGACCCACGCCGCCGATGTAATTCCACACCATTTCCGGCTGCGGCTTGTGGTTCGGCGCCCAACTCGACTGGGCCGCAAACACGGCTTCCAGGGTTTCGAAGAACTTGCCCTGCATGTTGGCCGCTTCGAGAATTTTCACCACGTATTCGGAGCCGCTGTGAAACGGGGCGTAGCGGACATAGAGGCGGATCTTGTCGGGATGGGCCGCCATCAGTTTCTTGACGAAAGGATAGAACTCCTTGCAGGTTTCGCAGGCCGGATCGAGAAATTCGACGATATCGACCTTCGCCGCAGGATTGCCGTGGGCGGGGGCGCCCTGGCGGATGAACGTCGACTTGTTGCTCTGGTAGGCCTTGAGCGCCGCGTTCGATTTCTGGCTCTTGTACAAAAGCCCGCCGGCGACAAAGGCGAGCAGCAGTAAGAATGCGGAAAATATCACCAGATGTTTCTGTTTCATTTCGAACTCCTCCTGTGGGCCAGAATCAACAGCGCCGTAATCACTAAGAAAGACAACCCGGAAAGCAGGGGAATGGTCACAAAGCCGAACCATTCGACCTGCACCTCGCTGCAGGGCACGCCCTGGACGCAGGGCTTGATGCTTTCCGGAATGTATCCGGCGACCAGCAGCAGATGGAACACTGCGATCAGCGTGCCCAGCACGGATAGCGGCGCGGCGTAGCGCACGATGTTGCGGTCGAACGGAAACATCCCGGCCGGCAGGATCAGCACCAGCGGATACATGCAGATGCGCTGGTACCAGCACAGGACGCAGGGCGGGAACCCCATGACTTCGCTGAAGAACAGGCTGCCCAGCGTCGACACGCAGGCGATCAGCCAGCAGGCGAATACGAGCGCCCAATTCGAGGCGTCCGTCGAGTCCTGCGCGCGCGAGGGAACATTCATGGGCGAAGAATCGTACCGGAAAAGCGCGAAGTATAGCGGATCGGCACTCTGAAAACCGCGGGCGGCCGGGCATCGCGCCGATTGCTGGCAGCGAAATTTTGCCGCCAGCGCGTCGTGCCGCAAGGAGCCTAGAGCCTGTGCCGCGCCCGGCATTTGAGATCCGGCCGCGTTGCCCGCGCGAGTATAATTGCGCCTGCCATGCAGACTCCCGCGCCTCAGTCCCTCACCCTCGCCCGCCCCGACGACTGGCATCTGCACTTGCGCGACGGTACCGCGCTCGCCGCGGTATTGCCGCATACCGCGCGCCAGTTTGCGCGCGCCATCGTCATGCCCAATCTGCGCCCGCCGGTGACCACGGTGGAGCTGGCCCGGGCCTATCGCGAGCGCATACTGGCCGCGTTGCCGGCAAATTCCCGTTTCGAGCCGCTGATGACCCTGTATCTCACCGACAACACCGCACCGGAGGAGATCGCCCTGGCGCAGGCGAGCGGCCTGGTGCACGCGGTGAAGTATTACCCCGCCGGGGCCACCACCAACTCCGATTCGGGCGTGACGCAGCTGGCGCGCTGTTTCCGCGCGTTGGAGGCGATGGAGAAAGCAGACCTGCCGCTGCTGCTGCACGGCGAGGTCACCGACCCGGAAGTGGACGCGTTCGACCGCGAACAGGTGTTCATCGACACGGTGCTGCCGCAGATCCGCGGTCGCTTCCCCGGATTGCGGCTGGTGCTGGAGCACGTCACCACGCGCGAGGCGGTCCAGTACGTGGTCGCGGCGCCGACGAACGTCGCCGCGACCATTACCGCGCACCATCTGCTGTTGAACCGCAACGCGCTGTTCGCCGGCGGCATCCGGCCGCATCATTACTGCCTGCCGCTGCTCAAGCGCGAGGTGCACCGCCGGGCGCTGGTGCAGGCCGCAACCGGCGGCAGCCCCAAGTTCTTCCTCGGCACCGACAGTGCGCCGCACGCGCGCCGCAACAAGGAGTCGTGTTGCGGCCACGCGGGAATTTACAGCGCGCACGCGGCGATCGAACTTTACGCCGAAGCCTTCGATGCGGCCGGTGCGCTGGAAAAATTCGAGGCCTTCGCCAGTTTTCACGGCGCGGATTTTTACCGGCTGCCGCGCAACACCGAAACAATCACCCTGCGGCGCGAGAGTTGGCAGGTGCAAGCCACGCTCGCGCTGGGCGAAGACGAGCTGGTGCCGCTGCGCGCGGGCGAGCCGCTCGCCTGGCGCCTGCAATAACCGGATCTGCCTCCATGGCCACCCTTGCCCCACCCGTCTGGAACCGCTGGGAACTTCTTGCCTCGCCGGCCTTTGCCACGCTGGCGCCGCTGATCGAGCAGTTGCCGGAGGATTACTTTCCGACGCTGGCCCAGTTGAACCGGATGTGCGACGAGCGCGAGGTGGTCAGCGGCGGCGGCGTGCCGCTGGAATTCGTGCCGCAGGAGGGCAAGACCGACGAGCCCTATGAAACGCGCGTCTATTCCCGCGGCAAGGTGCTGACCCGGAGCAACAACTGGCACGACCTGTTCAATGCCCTGGTCTGGATCACTTTTCCCAGGAGCAAGGCCGCCCTCAACCGCCACCACTACAAAGAGATGCTCGCCCACCAGAGCGAGGGCAAGCGCGGCACGCCCCGGGACGTGCTGACCCTGTTCGACGAAGGCGGTGTGATCGTACAAACCGGCCAGCCCGAACTGGGGCAACTGCTGCGCGACTTCAAGTGGAAGGAGCTGTTCTGGGAGAGTCGCGGCGCAGTCGTCGAGTCCATGCGCTGTTACGTCTTCGGGCATTCGATCTACGAGAAAGCCCTGCAGCCCTATAAAGGCCTCACCGCCAAGACGGTGATCTTCGACGTGCCGCAGCGGGAGATCGAGCGGCCCCTGCCGCAGCAACTCGCCACGCTGGATGCGCGGCTGGCGAAATATTTCGCCGAGCCGCAGGCGTTGGCCGCGACCGAGGCCTATGCGCCGCTGCCGGTGCTGGGCATCCCCGGCTGGACCGCGGACAACGAAGACGAGGGCTATTACGACGACACCCAGCACTTTCGCCCCGGGCGCAGGCAGGCCGGGGAGCAGCAAGACGCGGCGCCCCGCCGGGGCGAGAGCGAGGCCTCGCGGCGCAAGGGCAAGAAGCGCTAGTCCGGGCGGCAGCCGGGAAATCCGGGGCCGAGGGCTGCAGGTGCTAAAATCGCGGCGTGAAGCTGGCCAGACGGTCGCTGCGCGCCTTCGGGTGCGGAGAGGAAAGTCCGGGCTCCGCAGAGCAGGGTGACGGCTAACGGCCGTACGTAATAGTCGGGGGCTTGCCTTCGGCGAAGACGAGGAATAGGGCCACAGAGACGAGTCGCCGCGGCTTCGCGACCAACGAGCGGCGCAAGCCGCGAGTTTGTCGTACAGAAGTAAGAAGTCGCGGCGGGTGAAACGCGGTAACCTCCACCCGGAGCAACACCAAATAGGCGGACGCTGCATGCGCGGTACCGGCGTGCTGTGAGTGGCTCGCTCAAGTCCGCGGGTAGGTGGCTGGAGCCCTGGGGCAACCCAGGGCCTAGAGGAATGACCGTCATAGGGAGCAATCCCCGTAACAGAACCCGGCTTATCGGCCGGCTTCACTTTTATTCTTGCGCGCGCTCCCGATCCGGCCTTCGGCCTGTCGCAACCGCGGCGCAATGCAACCCGCCCGTCGTTTGATAATGATCATGTCCCATCGCTTTCGCCGGCGGACAATGAGCGGGCAATTGCGGCGGGATTGTCCCGCTATTCAGAGAGCCCGGCCTGGAGCACCGATGCACACTGGTGGTTCGATTGTCGACATGCGCGAACGTGGCGAAACGGGCAAGCCCGGCCGGCTTTGCCGCGGTGCGCACCGCGGAACAGAGAGCGCTCAATGATTCCTGGCACGCCCCGCCGCTACCGGCTTGAATGGATCCTGCTCGGCGTGGTGCTGCTGATCTTTGGCGCGCTCGTCGGCTATTGGGTCTACGCGGAACATGACCAGGTTGAAAGCCGCGAGCGCGACCGGCTGCAGGTGCAGGCCAGGGTCATCGAAGAGAACCTGGGGCGCCAGCTGGAGGGGGTGAACAACGCCCTCGTAGGGGCTAGCGATGACCTGCCGCAATGGAGCGGCGCGAAGATGAGCGTGGCGCCATCGCGCCGTCTCAAGGTCTTGGGCCAGGTGATGCCAGGCGTACGCACCTTGATCATCGCCAATGCCGAAGGGACGGTATTGGATTCGAGCGAGGATGAACTGATAGGCCGGAATTTCAGCGAGCGGGAGTATTTCAAGGTCCCGCGCGAGCGCCGGGACCCGGCCCTGCTTTATGTTTCTCCGCCGTTCAAGACCGTGCTGGGTTCGGATGCCATCAGTGTGACCCGCGTGGTGGTCGGCCCCAAGGGAGAGTTTTCCGGCATCGTTTCCGCAACCCTGGACCCGGGGTATTTCGACGTGCTGCTGCGCTCGGTGCTGTACGCGCCAGACATGCGGACCGCCATTGTGCACGGCGACGGCATAGTGTTCGTGATTTCCCCCCATGTCGAGGGGGTGGTCGGAAGGAACCTGGCACAGCCCGGTTCCTTCTACACGCGGCATCGCGATAGCGGGCAGGGCGCCACCGTGATGACCGGCACGGTGTACGCGACGGGCGAGCGGCGCATGATGGCCATACGCACCTTGAGTCGCGCCGGTCTCGACATGGACAAGCCGCTGATCATCGTCGTCAACCGGGAACTTTCGGCCATGTATCTGCCCTGGCGCAGGGAGGCGCTGGCGTACGCGGGGTTTTACGGCTTGTTTGCCGTCGTGGGGATTTTCTGGCTGTACTTGCTGCAGCGGCGGCGGCGCAGTTTCGAATCCGCCGCGGCGGAGCAGGAGAAAGCCGACCGCCTGCTGCGGCATTTCTTCGAGTTGCCGTTGGTCGGCATGGCCATCACCTCGCCCGGTACGAAATGCTGGCTGCAGTTCAACGACTTCCTGTGCGAAATGCTCGGCTACTCGCGCGAGGAGCTCGCCAAAACGACCTGGGTTGAACTGACCCACCCGGAAGATCTGTGCCAGGACGTCGCCCAGTTCGAGCGCGTGCTGCGCGGGGAATCAGAAGGCTACGCGATGGACAAGCGCTTCATCCGCAAGGATGGCGCCGTGGTGTTCACCACCATCAATATCAAGTGCACGCGAAATTCCGATGGCGCGGTGGAGTTCATCGTCGCCATGGTGCAGGACCTCACCGAGCGCAAGCGCCAGGAAAACGAGTATCGCACCGTGATCCAGGTATCGACCGACGGCTTCTGGATCACGGATACGGCCGGCCGGATTCTCGACGCCAACGAATCGATCTGCCGCATGCTGGGCTATTCGCGGGAGGAGCTTCTGCGCTTGAGCATCCGGGACGTCGATGCGGACGAATCGCCCGAGGAGGTCGCGGCCCGGATGCGCCGGATGATGCAGATTGGGGGGGCACAGTTTCAGGCGCGGCACCGGCGCAAGGACGGCAGGATCATCGACATCGAGGCCAATGCGCAGTACGTCGCAGCGTTGGGAGAGCGCTTTTTCGTATTCATTCGCGACATCACCGAACGCAAACAGGCACAGGAGGCGCTGCAGCAGAGCGAGCAGCGCCTGCGGGCCATCGTCGAGACCGAGCCCGAGTGCGTAAAAGTCGTCGGCCGCGACGGGCAGATGCTGGAGATGAACGCGGCAGGTCTTGCGATGCTGGAGGCGGACTCGGTGGCCGAAGCGCAGCAGCACACGCTCCTCGGCTTTCTGCTTCCGGAGTACCGCGCCGCCTTTGGCGAGCTGCATGAGCGCGTCATGCGCGGCGAAAGCGGCATGCTGGAGTTCGAGGTCGTCGGGCTCAAAGGCACGCGGCGATGGCTGGAAACGCACGCGGCGCCGATGCGCGATGCCGCGGGCGAAGTCACGATGTTGCTGGGCATTACCCGCGATATCACCGGACGCAAGCGGGCGGAGGCCGAACGCACCCAGCTTGAAGCGCAGTTGCGCGAGTCGCAGAAGATGGAGGCGCTGGGGACGCTGGCCGGGGGCGTGGCGCACGACTTCAACAATATCGTGACGACGATCATGGGCAACGCGGAGCTGGCGTGCCAGGACGTGGGCCCGGGTCACGCGGCGCAGGCGAGCCTGGACGAGATCCGCAAGGCAAGCCGCCGGGCGAAGGATCTGGTGCAGCAGATCCTCGCTTTCGGCCGGCGCCAGGTGCTCGAACGCGAGGTCATATCGCTCGCGCCGGTGGTGGAAGAGTCGGCGCGCCTGCTGCGCAGCACGCTGCCCGCGGGGGTGAGGCTGAGCGTGGTATGCGCGCCGGATGCGCCGGCGGTGCTGGCCGACGCGATGCAGGTGCAGCAGGTGCTGCTCAATCTGTGTGCGAACGCCTGGCAGGCGATGCAGGGGCAGCAGCGGCCGGCGGCAATCGAAGTGGGCCTGGAGCCGCACCTGGCGATCGACGCGCCGTACACAGGGCCGGAGCGGCGAACCAGGGGCGGGCGTGTCGCCCTGCGCCCGGGCCGCTATGCCTGCGTAACGGTGCGCGACACCGGGCCAGGCATGAATCAGGCGACGCGTTCGCGCATTTTCGAGCCGTTCTTCACTACCAAACCGGTGGGCAAGGGCACGGGGCTCGGGCTGGCGGTGGTGCATGGCATCATCCAGGACCACGGGGCGAGCATCGCCGTGCAGAGCGCTCCGGGGGAGGGCGCCAGCTTCCGCATATATTTTCCCGCGGCCGAGCAGGCGGCTGAGCCCGTGCCGGGCGAACGAGAGGAACCGCGTGCGGCGCGCAGGGAAAATGGCGAAACGCCGGTGTTGCCGGGGGCGGGCAAATCCATCCTCTACGTCGATGACGACGAAGCCATCGTGCTCCTGATGACGCGGCTGCTGGAGCGCCAGGGCTACCGCGTGAGCGGCTACACCGACCCGCGCGAGGCGTTGGCGGCGGTGCGTGCGCAGCCGGGCAAGTTCGATCTGGTCGTCACCGACTACAACATGCCGAATATGTCGGGGCTGGAGGTGTCGCGAGCGCTGCGCGATATCCGCGCCGATCTGCCGGTGGCGCTGGCCTCGGGCTACATCACCGAAGAGCTGCGTGTCCAGGCGCCCGCTGCCGGGGTGAGGGAACTGATCTACAAGCCCAATACCGTCGATGATCTATGCGCAGTGGTTGCGCGTCTCGCGCATACCCTGCCGTCCTGAGCCAGACGACAGCCGATTAACTGCCGGCGCCGGCGGGCGCGCGCAGCGCGTCGATTTCGGCCAGCACCCGCGCCGGCAGCAGATCGTTCATGCACTTGAAATGCCCCAGCGGGCACTGGCGCGCAAAACAGGGGCTGCACGCGATGTCGATCTTGACGATGCGCGCCGTCGCGGAGAGCGGGGGGGTGTGCGCAGGGCTGGAAGACCCGTACAGGGCGATGAGAGGTTTGTTTAGTGCCGCGGCAATGTGCATCAAGCCGGAGTCGTTGCTCACGACGAGCCTGGCGCAGGACATCAGGTCGATCGCCGCGGCGAGGTCGGTCTTGCCGCACAGGTTTTCGCACACGCCACCGGACCGCGTGCGGATATCCTCGGCCAGTTGCGCGTCCTTGTCCGAACCGATCAGCCAGACGGTGTAGCCGCGCGCGTCGAGCTCGCGCGCAAGCGCCGCGAAATGCGGCGCCGGCCAGCGCTTCGCCGGTCCGTATTCGGCCCCGGGGCAGAACACCGCGATGGGCCGCGAGCGGTCCAGGGCGAGGCGCGCCGTGGTGCGCGCGGTATTGACCGGATCGACCTGCAGCCGAACCTGCGGCAGCGGACGCGGCAATTCCGTCCCGGGTTTTTCCGCAAGCTGGGCGTAGCGTTCCGCCATCAGCGGCAGCTTCTGTTTGTCGAGTTTGTGCACCAGATTCAACAGGCCGTAGCGGAACTCGCCGGCATAGCCTGCGCGCAGCGGGATGTCGGCGAAAAAAGGTATCAGCGCCGACTTGAAGCTGTTGGGAAGGACGATGGCCTGGTCGTAGCGCCGCGTGGCCAGCTCGCGCGCGAGCTTCCAGCGCTCGCGCAGCTTCAGCTCGCCGTGTGCGAACGGCGCCGCGATCACCTCGCCGATCTCCGGCATGCGCGCAAACAGCGGAGCGCACCAGGGCGGGGCGAGGATGTCCAGGCTGACGCCGCCTGGCCTGCCATGCAGGCGCCGCAACAGCGGCTGCGCCAGCAGCGCGTCGCCGATCCAGGACGGGGCGACGATAAGAATGCGCGGCATGGAGACTAGTTTGCAGTGACTAGTCTCGGCAAACTAGTGCCCCTTGGGCGCAGCACCCTTGTATACGTAGTGCGCGCCGCAGTACGGGCAGAGCAGTTCGCCCGACTTTGCCACGTCGAGGAACACGCGCGGGTGCATGTTCCACACCGGTGTGGAGGGCGTGGGGCAGTGCAGCGGCAGGTCGCGCTCCGTGACTTCAATGGTGCGTTGTTGCTGTGCGGTAGCAGACATCAGCGTTTCCCCTTTGTTGCGGGCTTGGTCGCGGCCGCTTTGGGCTTGCCTTTTGCCGCACTAGACTTGGCCGCTTTAGACTTGCCTGCGGCCACTTTAGACTTGCCTGCGGCAACGGGCGCAAGCCAGTTGCCGTGGCGCGGGTCGCGGCCGTTGACCACTTCGAAGAACGCCTTTTGCAGCTTCTTCGTAACCGGGCCGCGCCGTCCGGCGCCTATCTTGCGGCCGTCGACTTCGCGGATCGGCGTGACTTCGGCCGCGGTGCCGGTGAAAAAAGCCTCGTCGGCGATGTACAGATCATCGCGGGTGATGCGCCGCGGCGTGACCGTGTAGCCCAGGTCGGCGGCGAGCGCGATCACGCTGTCGCGGGTGATGCCCATCAGCGCCGAGGTCAGCTCCGGCTCGTAGATGCGGCCGTTTTTGACCAGGAACAGGTTCTCGCCCGCGCCCTCGGCGACGAAACCGTCGACGTCGAGCAGCAAGCCCTCGTCGTAGCCGTGGTCCAGCGCTTCCTGGCTGGCGAGGATGGAATTGGCGTAGGTGCCCGAATACTTGGCGCGGCACATCGACACGTTCACGTGATGGCGCGCGAACGACGAAGTCTTGACGCGGATGCCTTTCTCCAGCGCCTCGGCGCCGAGGTAGGCGCCCCAGGGCCAGGCGGCGATGGCGACGTGCACCGTGGCACCCTTGGGCGAGACGCCCATTTTCTCCGAGCCGTAGAAGGCGATCGGGCGCAGGTAGCACTCCTTGAGCTTGTTCGCGCGCACGACTTCCTTGTGCGCTTCCATGATGGTCTCCTTGCTGTAGGGGATCTTCATCATGTAGATGTGCGCCGAGTTGTACAGGCGGTCGATATGCTCCTGCAGGCGGAACACCGCGGTGCCGTCGACGGTGTTGTAGGCGCGTATGCCCTCGAATACCGCGAGGCCATAGTGCAGCGAGTGGGTGAGCACATGGGTGGTAGCCGAGCGCCAGGGCACCAGCTTGCCGTCGTACCAGATGTATCCGTTGCGGTCCGCCATCGACATTATCTTCAGCTCCTTGTTCAACCTGGGAATGCGCAGGTAAGGGCGCAAAACACTATTTTAGCGGAAAGCGGCAGCCTTGAGCAGTACGCGAGTATTTGCTGCGGCATGCACGCATAGGCCGGGGCGCGCTCGCTGGTGCTGAAGCCAATGGTGGATTCGAATCCCGAATAGCGCCCGGTTTTGGCTTCTGATCGGGAAATCGCTATTGCCTGCCGCGCGCTCTAATGAATCCGCTGACCTGCCGTCCGGATCAAAGAGCACTCATATGCACGAACACTCATCCCTTGTCGGGGAAATAGCCGAAATGCTGATGGAGTGCAGCCTGTTCAACGATTTTCCATCGGCCGAACTTCGATCGGTTGCCCGTCACTTCGGCTCCTCCAAGGTCGGCAAAGGCGAGGTCATCTTCAACGAAGGCGATGCCGGAACATTCATGTGCATCGTCAATTCAGGCGATGTTTCCGTACTGAAATCGGATTCAGAGGGAAACAGGATCGAGATCGCCGTGCTGCGCCATGGCCGCGTATTCGGGGAGATGGCGGCGCTCGATGGCGAAAGGCGATCGGCGACCTGTGTTGCGGCGACCGGCTGCACCTTGTTGACCTTATCGAAAAATTCGCTGGACAAGATGTCGCTGGAAGTGCCGAAAATCGCCGCAAAAGTGATCCGCGCCGTCGCGGTATCCCTGTCCCGGCGCTTGCGCATGGCCGACGGCAGATTGGTCGATCACCAAATCTAGCCGCGCCTGCGGCCGCCCGGAACCGGTCGGCGAGTGCGACAGGGGCGGCATCAGGCGCTGCCGCCTCATGCATCGGGCGTCCGGCGGAAATCGCGCCGGACGCTGTCAGACGTCCCTGCTATTTGGTCGCGGTCTTTTTCGGGTTCAGATTGGTCAGGCGGCCGCTCTCGGTACCCGCGGCTTCGTCGATGACGGCGTTGATCAGCGCCGGCTTGCCCGCGCGAATAGCCTCGGTCAACGCCTTCGTCAGCTCGGCCGGCGTGGTGACGTGATAGCCGACGCCGCCGAAGGCTTCGATCATCTTGTCGTAGCGCGCGCCCTTGACGAATGCGCTGACTGCGACATCGGGTTTGTTCGGGTTGAGATTGGGATCGCAGCCTTTGTAGATGCCGTTGTTGTTGAAAATCACGGTGGTGATCGGCAGTTGGTAGCGGCACACGGTCTCGAGTTCCATGCCGCTGAACCCGAACGCGCTGTCGCCTTCGATGGCGACCACAGGCAGGCCGCTCACCACCGCCGCGCCTATGGAATAACCCATGCCTATGCCCATGATGCCCCAGGTGCCGGAGTCGAAGCGCTTGCGCGGCTGGTACTGGTCGACGATGCTGCGGGTGAAATCGAGGGCGTTGGCGCCTTCGTTGACCAGGTTGATGTCCGGGCGCGTCTTCAGCACGTCGCGGATCGCGCGCAGCGCGCTGTGGTAGTTCATCGGCGACGGGTTCTTCTCGAGCGTGGCCGCCATCTTCGCCTGGTTCTTCTCCTTGCGCTCGGCGATCGCGCCGGTCCATTCGGCGCTTGGTTTGTTGAAGCCGGATTTGATGCCGGCCAGCATGGCCGACATGCACGAACCGATGTCGCCGATCACAGGCGCCGCTATGGCCACGTTGCTGTCGGCTTCGGTGGGCGAGATGTCGATCTGGATGAACTGCTTCGGTCCGCCCCAGGTCTTGCCCTTGCCGTGGGAAAGCAGCCAGTTCAGGCGGGCGCCGATGATCATGACGACGTCGGCCTCAGCCAGAACGAAGGAGCGGCAGGCCGATGCCGATTGCACATGGGTGTCGGGCAAGAGGCCCTTGGCCATGGACATCGGCAGATAGGGGATACCGGTCTGTTCGACGAACGCACGGATATCGGCGTCGGCCTGGGCGTAGGCAGCGCCCTTGCCGAGCAGGATCAGCGGACGCTTGGCGCCTTTGAGCAGGCCGAGCGCGCGCTTGACCGATTCCGGCGCCGGGATTTGACGCGGTGCCGCGTCGACCACGCGCACCAGCGATTTCTTGCCCTTTGCCGCGTCCAGCGTCTGGCTCAGCAATTGCGCCGGGAGGTCGAGATAGACGCCGCCGGGGCGGCCGGACACGGCGGTGCGGATCGCGCGCGCGATGCCGATGCCGATGTCTTCTGCCTTGTTGATGCGGTAGGACGCCTTGGCGAAGGGCCTTGCCGCGTTCAACTGGTCCATTTCCTCGTAATCGCCCTGCTGCAGGTCGACGATTTCGCGCTCGCTCGAGCCGCTGATCAGGATCATCGGAAAGCAGTTGGTCGTCGCATTGGCGAGTGCGGTCAGGCCGTTCAAAAAGCCCGGGGCCGACACGGTCAGGCAGATTCCCGGCTTTTGGGTCATGTAGCCGGCGATCGCCGCGGCATTGCCGGCGTGTTGCTCATGGCGGAAACTGATGAAGCGCATGCCTTCGGCCTGGGCCAGGCGCGCGAGGTCGGTGATCGGAATGCCGATGAGACCAAAAATGGTGTCGATGTCGTTGGCCTTCAGGGCGTCGATGACCAGATGAAATCCATCGGTCATTTCCACGGCATCGTTTGCGGTAGTCGTACTGGCTTGTTCCAATCCTGCGGACATGGTCTCTCCTGTGTACTTAGAGCTTATTACAAAATGAGGGGATATCCCCCAAGGGGACTTCCTTCGGGGCGTCTCCCCTCATACTCCCCTAATTCAGAAGCCATTTCGGTAATTCTGAAATGGCTTCTTAGTCATCAAGGGATTTCAAAGGCGAAACTAACGTACTGGCCGATCGCCGCGCAGCCGGTTGATTCATTGGGGGCATCGTAGCGATGCGGGCAGGCATTCATCATTGACCCCGGTCAATTTTCGCCGCATCGGCGTTGTCCCAGCGGATTTCAACGCGGACTCCCGCGCCAACGCCGGGCTCAGCCGGCCGGAGACCCGGCTGCGAACACGGTCTTCCACAGATCCAGGGTGGCCTCGATGTAAGGCGCCAGCGGCCGGTGCGCGACGCGCGCGTACTGGCCGCCGTTCAGCCGCTCCGCGTGCTGCAGCCTGCGGTATTCGCGGTAGCCGTCGCGCACCGTCATCGCCGTCGCGAGCGGAATCAGGCCGAGCCCGCCCGCCATTTTCAGCAGCGCGATGTTGCCCAGGTTGCCGGTCAACTGCGGGTAGCGCTGGGCGTGCGCGAGCACCAGGTACTGCACGATGAACTCGATGTCTATCATGCCGCCGCGATCGTGCTTGAGGTCGAACAGGTCGCTTTTGTTGGGGTGGGCGTCGAACATCTTTGTTCGCATGTCGACCACTTCCCGCCGCAGCGCCTCGGGGTCCCGCTTGCGGCGCAAGATGGCGACGCGCTCGGCCTCGAATGCGGCGCCCACCGCGGCGTCGCCGGCGCAATAGCGCGCCCGCGTCAGCGCCTGATGCTCCCACACCCAGGCCGCCGTTTCCTGATATTCGCGGAATGCCTCCACCGAACTCACCATGAGTCCGCCCGCGCCGTTGGGCCGCAGGCGCAGGTCGGTCTCGAACAGCACCCCCGAAGGGGTGGCGCTGGTGAGCCAGCTGTTGATGCGCTGCGCCAGGCGCGAATACAATTCCGGGGCGCGCGCATCGCCGTCGTCATACAGGAAGATGATGTCCAGGTCCGAGGCGTAACCCAGCTCCTTCCCGCCGAGCTTGCCGTAGGCGATGACGGCGAAGCGCGGCACCTCGCGATGGCGGTTGCGCAACTGCGCCCAGCACAATTCCAGCGTGATCGTGAGCATCAGATCGGCGAGCGCCGACAGATGATCGGCCAGCACTTCCACCGTGAGGCTCCCTGCGAGGTCCTGCGCCAGCAGGCGGAACACCTGGGCATGGTGCGCCTCGCGCAGCGCGTCCATCTGCCGCTCGGCGTCGCCCTCATGGCGCGCGAGCTGGGTGCGCAGGCCCGCCGCAAATTCCTTCCAGTCCGGCGCCGCGTACAGCGTGCGCGCGTCCAGCAGTTCGTCCAGCAGCAGGGGATGGCGCGTGACATAGGCGGCCGCCCAGCCCGACGCGGCCAGCAGTTGAACCACCTTTTCCAGCGCCTGCGGATATTCGTACAGCAGCGCCAGATAGGAGCTGCGCCGGCTGATCGCCTCCAGCAAATCGAGCGTGCGCGCCAGCGCCGCCTCGGGCGATCCCGCCTTGGCGGCGAGCTCGATCACGCGCGGCAGCAGGGCGTCGTAGCGCTCGCGGCTCGCCTCGGGGAGCTGCAAATAGCGTTGTGACGCGCGCGCAGCGCCGAGCCGCGTCTGCGCGGCGACGGTGTCCGCGAAACCCAGCGCGGCGAGCCGCTCATGCGCCGCTTCTTCATCCAGCTCTCCGTTCCACAGCGGCGCGCAGGCGTGCCCTTCCTGCGCCGGGCCGGCGAACACGCCGTCGAAATGGCGCGATACCTGCTCGCGATGCGCATCCAGCCGGCGCATGAATTCGGCGTAGCCGTCGCATCCCATCGCGCTCGCGATCCGCGCCTGGTCTTCGCCCTCCTGGGGCAGTTCGTGGGTCTGGGCGTCGTCCAGGTACTGCAGGCGATGCTCGAGGCGGCGCAGGAAGTCATACGCCGCGCGCAGTTCGTCCACCGCCTGGTCCGACAGCAGGCCTTTCTTCTGCAGCAAGCCCAGTACCTCCAGCGTGGGGCGGGTCTGCAGTTCCGCATCGCGCCCGCCGCGGATCAGCTGAAACGCCTGGGCGGTGAATTCGATTTCGCGTATGCCGCCCGGTCCGAGCTTGATGTGCCCGGCGCGATCGCGCCGCGCGACCTCGGCGCGGATCTGCGCGTGCAGCGAGCGCATCGCGGCGAACGCGCCGAAGTCGAGGTACTTGCGGAACACGAACGGGCGCGCGACCGCGCCCAGCGCCTGCGCCAGGTCGGCGCCATCGGTCGAGGCGCCGCTGGTGGCCACGACGCGCGCCTTGATCCAGGCGTAGCGCTCCCATTCGCGGCCCTCGGCGATGAAATAGTTTTCCAGCGCATCGAGGCTGCAGGCGAGCGGACCGGAGTCGCCGTTCGGACGCAGACGCATGTCGACGCGAAATACCTGGCCGTCTTCAGTGATATCGGCGATCGCGTTGATCAGCTTGCGGCCGAGGCGGGTGAAATATTCGTGGTTCGACAGCAGCCGCGGACCCGGACCCGACACCGGCGCGGCTGCGCCGCTGACCGTCTCGCCTTCCTCCGGATAAATGAAGATCAAGTCGATGTCCGAGGATACGTTGAGCTCGCGGCCGCCCAGCTTGCCCATGCCGACCACGATCAGCTCCTGCCGCCGGCCGTTTGCCATCGGCGTGCCGTGCTGCGCTTGCAGCCAGGCGCTGAGATGCGCGAGCGCGTAGGCGAGGCTCAGTTCGGCCAGGTCGCTCATGCTGCTTACCACCTCGGCCAGGGGCGCGCGTCCGGAGAGGTCGCGCAGCAACACGCGCAGCATGACCTGCTGGCGCAGCCGCCGCAGCGTGCGCTTGAGCGCGTCCTCGTCGCCGTCCTGCTGCCGTGCCAGGTAGTCGCGCATCGCGGCCGCGTCGAACGGCTGCTCGACGGCGGCCAGCGCGGCCGCGAACAATTCGGGCCGCGCCTGTGCCAGGCGCTGCGCGTAGCGCGAATAGCCGGTCGCCTCTAGTGGAATACCCTGATGTGGGGGCATGGTCGGATGTTTTGCAGGTAAAATGACGCGCTACAACGTCTCTTTTGTTCAGTTCGCGCCGTCATTGTAGGGCTTTCGCCGAAACGCGCTCAATCAGCATGGGAAATTCGCCTCCGGATGGTGCAAGCCGAGCAATCCGAAAATAGCGCCACGCCACCGGCCGAAGAGGTTTTTTCGCCGCTGGCGGAACTTGGCGTCCCGCCGCAACGACGCAGCCTGCTGCGCCGGCTGCTGCGCCGGCTGCTGCGCGTCGCCGGCCTTGCGGCGCTCACCGCCTATTTCGGCTTTGCCGTGGTGGTGCTGGCGCTGCGTTTCTGGATCCTGCCGCAAATTGAGGAACACCCGGAGTTCATCGCGCAGGCGATTTCACGCAATATCGGCCAGCGCGTCAGCATCGGCAGCGTCGATTCCGGCTGGCAGGGCCTGCGACCCTATCTCGCTCTGACCGAACTGCGGCTGTACGGCGGCGACGGCCGCATCGCCCTGTCCTTGCCCTCGGTGTCCTGTACCCTGTCGTGGGACTCGCTGGCATTCGGCGCCTTGCGCTTCAATTCGCTTTCCCTGGACAAGCCGCAGCTGAATATCCGCCGCGACCAGACGGGAGCGCTCTATGTCGCCGGCGTCAGGCTCAATACCGAGTACACCGGCGCGGGTTTCTCCGACTGGCTGCTGGCGCAGCGCGAAGTCATCGTGCGCGATGCCCAGGTGAGCTGGGACGATCAGCTGCGCGGCGCCCCCCTGCTGTCCCTGGCCGATCTGAATTTCGTCATGCGCAACAGCGGCCCCCGTCATCGCTTCGCGCTGCGCGCGCAGCCGGCGCGCGAGCTCGCCGCCGCGCTGGACCTTCGCGGCGATCTGGAGGGCAGCACGATCGAGCAGCTGCAGGCCTGGAACGGCAAGCTCTATGCGGAACTTGCCTACATCGACCTCGCCGCCTGGCGCGCCTGGATCGACTATCCGCTGGAGATCCAGCGCGGACAGGGCGGCCTGAGGCTGTGGCTGGGTTTTGCCGACAAGCGCCTGGAGGCCGCCACCGCAGACGTGGCGCTGGGCCAGCTCGGCGCGCGCCTGGCACCGGAGCTGCCGGTGCTCGAGATGCGCTCGCTCCAGGGGCGCCTGTCGGCGAAGCGCGCGGGCGGCGGTTACGAATTCAGCGGCAAGAAGGTGGCGCTGGAACTCGAGTCCGGCGTGACGCTGCCGCCGGCACAGTTTGCGCTGCAGTGGCGCCCGGGCGATGCCAAGCGCGCCGAGCAGGGCGAGGTGCGCATCGACGCGCTGCAGCTGCAGCCGCTGGCGCTGCTGGGCGAATACCTGCCCCTGCCGCAGCAGTTGCGCAAGTTCCTGGCCGAGGCCCAGCCGCAGGGCAGCGTGTCCGACATGCATTTCGATTGGCAGGGTCCTCTGCCGAATCCGCAGCGCTATAGCGCGCGCGGCCATTTCGACCGGCTGGGTCTGCGCGCCTACGCCAGGTTGCCCGGGTTCGCGGGCATCAGCGGCAACGTCGATGGCAACGAGAAGGGCGGGACGGTGCTGCTCAACGCGAGCAGCGCCGAGGTGGAACTGCCGCAGGTGTTTGTCGAGCCCAAGCGCAGTTTCGATACGCTCACCGCGCAGCTGGGCTGGAGTCATGCCGGGGAAGAGCTCCAGCTCAAGCTGTCGAATATCGCCTTTGCCAATGCCGATCTGGCGGGAACCGCATTCGGCAGCTATGTCACCGCGGCCGACGGGCCCGGGGTCATCGATCTCACGGCGCGTCTGAACCGCACCGATGCGCGCCATGTGCCGCGCTACATTCCGTTCCTGAAGAACAAGGTGGTGCTCGAATGGCTGGACCGCGCCCTGCTGGCCGGGCGCGCGCAGGAGGTGGGTCTGCGCCTGAAAGGCGACCTCAAGGGCTTCCCGTTCCGGGGCAGCAAAGGCGGCGTGTTCCAGATCGCGGCCAGGGTGAGCGACGGCGCCCTGAGGTACGCCCCCGGCTGGCCGACGATAGACCATATCGACGCGGACCTGCATTTCGACGGCAGCCGCATGGAGGTGGTCAGCCGCAAGGCCAGTGTGCTCGGCGCGAAGGTGACCGGCGCGCGCGTCGTGCTGCCCGACTTGTTCGAGCCGGACCGGGTGCTCGAGGTAAGCGGCCAGGCCGAAGGGCCGAGCGCCGAGTTCCTGAAGTTCGTCGCGCAGAGTCCGGTAAACAATCTGACCGGCGGCATCACCGCGAACATGGAAGCGACGGGCAACGGCAAGCTGCAGCTCAAGCTGGATCTGCCGCTTGCCCGTCTGGCCGAAGTCAAAGTCGCCGGCAGCTACCAGATGATCGGCAATCAGGTGAGCATCGAAGCGGACTGGCCGCCGCTGTCGCAGGTGAACGGGCGCCTCGATTTCACCGAGAGCGGCGTGAACATGCGAACGGTCAACGCCCAGTTTCTGGGCGGTCCGGTCGCGGTCAGCATCGCCAGCCAGCGCGACGGCGGCATCGCCGTCAATGCGCGCGGCATGCTCAACGCGGCGAGCCTGCAAACGGCGCTGGAGCAGCCGCTGCTGCGGCAGTTGAGCGGCACCACCGCCTGGAGCTCGAGCATGATGTTCCGCCGGCGCGGCGCCAGCATCCTGGTGGAATCCGGGCTGCAGGGCATCGTCTCGACGCTGCCGGCGCCGCTGGGCAAGGCGGGCGCCGATGTGCTGCCGCTGCGCTTCGAGCATACGGTCGTCACCGAGGAGCATAGCGGCCGCTGGAGCGGGCCGCCCATGACGGACCGCAGCACCCTGGATCTGGGCAAGCTGGTGCGCATCGAAATGCAGCGCCGCCGCGAGGGCGGGAAGATGGTGGTCGAGCGCGGGGCCATCGGGCTCAACGAGACGCCCCGGCTGCCGGAGAGAGGCATCGTCCTCAACGGCAATGCATCCGAGCTCGACCTGGACCAGTGGCTGCCCGCGCTCGCGGGTTCGGGCGCGGCGCCGCTGCCCCTGACCGCGCTCAACCTGCAGATAGGCGCGCTCGACGTGTACGGCAAGCGCATCAACAAGGTCGCGCTGCGCGCGGGATTCCAGGGCAGCGACTGGCTCGCCCATGTGAATGCGCGCGAACTCGCCGGTGACGTGCGCTGGCGCTCGCAGGGCAAAGGGCGGATCAGCGCACAGTTGTCGCATTTCACGTTTCCCGAGCCCACCCCGGGCAAGCTGGCGGAGGACGCGCCGCCGAAAGAATTGCCCGGGCTCGATATCGTCGCGGACAACCTGGTGGTGCGCGACAAGAAACTCGGGCGGCTGGAACTCACGGCGACGAACGAAGGCTTGGATTGGCGCATAGAGAAACTGAACCTGGCGACGGCGGACAGCCAGTTGAGCGCCGATGGCGTCTGGCAGGGGATCGCCGCGCAACAGCGTACCCGCCTCAACCTGAAGCTCGAGGTCAGCGACACCGGCAAGTTCCTGGAACGCATCGGCTATCCCGGGAGCATGCAGCGCGGCAAGGCCAAGCTGCTGGGCAAGCTCTCCTGGAATGGCAGCCCGCAGAACATCGACTATCCGACGCTTGCAGGCGATCTGTCGCTGATCGCCGAGAAAGGGCAGTTCCTCAAGATCGAGCCGGGGATAGGCAAGCTGCTGGGCATTCTCAGCCTGCAGGCGCTGCCGCGCCGCATCACGCTCGACTTCCGCGACATTTTCAGCGAGGGCTTCGCTTTCGATACCATCACCAGCACCGCCGCGGTGGTGAACGGGGTGTTGCACACGCAGGACTTCATCATGCAGGGGCCTTCGGCGCAGGTGGCGATGTCCGGCGACATCGATCTCACCCATGAAACCCAGGCGCTCAAGGTGCGCGTGGTGCCCAGCGTCGGCGACAGCCTGTCGGTCGCCGGCTTGGTGCTGCTCGCCAATCCGATCACGGGGGTAGCGTCCTTCCTGGCGCAGCGCCTGCTCAAGGACCCGCTGGGCCAGGCCTTCGCCTTCGAGTATGCGGTGAGCGGCACCTGGGCCGACCCCAAGGTGGAGAAGCTGGCGCGCCCACAGCCGGACCCCGCCGCGGGCGACTCGAAATGAGCATGGCCGGCTGCATTGCGGGCGGGCCCCACCGATTACCGAGACGACGAGAGGAAATCAGCCATGGCTGAAGGCAAGTTCAAGGTTGCGGCAGTGCAGATGGTGTCCGAACCCGACGTGCAGGCGAACCTGGCCGCCGCCGGCGAACTGATCGCGCGCGCCGCAGGCGAGGGCGCGCAACTGGTGGCGCTGCCGGAGTATTTCTGCATCCTCGGCCTGCGCGACCGCGACAAGGTGACGGTGCGCGAGCCCGACGGGCACGGGCCGATACAGGACTTCCTGGCCGCGGCCGCGGCGAAGAACAAGGTATGGCTGGTCGGCGGCTCGGCGCCGCTTGCGTGCGCCGACCCGGACAAGGTGCGCAACACCTGCCTGGTGTTCGACGACACCGGGCGGCGCGTAGCGCGCTACGACAAGATCCACCTGTTCGGCTTCGATCTCGGGACCGAGCGTTTCCAGGAGTCGCGCAGCATCGAACCGGGCGACGAGGTGAAGACCCTGGACACGCCCTTCGCCCGGCTCGGCCTGTCGATTTGTTACGACCTGCGTTTTCCCGAGATGTACCGCAAGATGGGAACGGTGGACCTGATCCTCGTGCCTTCGTCCTTTACCGCCACCACCGGCAAAGCGCACTGGGAGATGCTGCTGTGCGCGCGCGCGGTGGAGAACCAGGCCTATGTGCTCGCGCCGGCGCAGGGCGGTCATCACAAGAACGGCCGCGACACCTGGGGCCACAGCATGATCATCGATCCCTGGGGCAAGGTGCTCGCGGTACTGGACAGCGGGCCGGGCGTGGTGACGGCCGAGATCGATCACGCCGAGATCGCGCGCGTGCGCCGGATGTTGCCGGCGCTGACCCACCGCGTGATGTAGGCGCTTATTTCAAAATGCGGCGCTCACGGCGGGAAAGGAGGGGGCATGCTCCTTCCTTCGCATCGCATGCTTAAGAAACGGTTGAAGCATGAGCTAGCAAGACCTTGCACGGACGATAAATCCGTCCGTGCGGATCGTCGAATGCCTGCGGATGATGAAGCTATCCGCAGGCATTCGACGATCTTGGATAAAACCCAAGGCTTTTCTGGATCCTAGCCATAACCGTGATTTCTGTACGGATGCTTTCTATCCGTACAGAAATCACGGTTGGCGCGCGTCCCCCAAGAGGACTTGCTTCGCGGCGTAGCGCGCAAGGTCTTGGTCAACCCTGCACCAGTGAAAAGCCCGTCTTTCTCGTCTTGCACCGGACTCTGACAGTCCTCCCGCAGCGTTCAGGCTTGGTTCAGCGGTATGCCTCGGCGCACTTGATGATCGCGGTGTTCGTGGCCAGGCCAAGGCAGGTCCTGGCGTCGGCGTGCGATTTCGATCCGCCGCGCCTGGGCGCAGCCGCCGCCGGAGTTGCCGCCGAAGCCAGCTTGCCTATGCTTTCCCCGGCCTCGACCGAGGCGCGTTTGACCTGTTCCAGCATCGATGCGTATACCAGGCCATAGAACCACTTGCTGTTTTCCGACTCGTAGATTGCGGCGTATTTCTCCAGCTCGGCATCGCTCGCTTCCCTGAAGCTGAACGCGAGGTTGAGCCGGGTCGCATCGCGGATCTTCTTCGTCGACGCGGCGCGCTGTTTCTCGATGCTCTTGTCGATGGCGGCGGACTTGCGCGCGTCCCCGCCGACGATGCCCGTGGCGACCGCTTTCATGGAAATGAATGCGGTTTCGACCGCCAGGTCGCTGGCCCTGGTGGCCGCGTCCAGGCGCTGGATCAGCGCCGCGCGCTGCGGCGCGGGCCGCATTGCGGCCGGGCTACGGGCGAACTTGGCGAGGTCCTCCGCCGCAGGCGAAGCGCGCTCCAGCGCGATCATGGTCTTGGCCGTCGGCGAGGATAAATCCGTGAGCAGCGCCTGCAGCCGCTTCTGGTCGAAGTTCTTCTTCAGGTCGGCGCTGACCTGGTCTTGAAAGCCCTCGGCGGCGAACGCCTTGGTTACCGCGTCTTCGATCGCCGTAACCGTCGCGGGCGCGATCCTTTTCCCCTGTGTGCCGGATTGCCTGACCCCGGCTGCCATGCGCTGCGGCAACTGGTCCAACTGCTGTTTCAGTCCCGATGCGACCAGCACTTCCCCGATCAGCTTGTCGCGCGCCACGGCGGGGTCGACCGGGGCCGGGGCTTTTGCCGCGGGTTTGGCCGACGTCACGGCCTGAGGCTTGCTAGGCGGCGGTGGCGCTTCCTCGGTGAGGTATTGCCAGCCGAACCAGCCCGCCGCAGCGAGAACGGCCACGCCGCCGACGATTACCGGAAGCCGTTTCCTGTCCAGAGTCAGCTTGGGAAGAGCAAGCTTAGGTAGATTAAGCGCCATATTGGACTCCTGCGGTTATTGCCCTTGGTCGACAGCGGTCGTCGGGCCCCGGACGGTTTCTGAGGACTATTGTAAGGCAAATGAATCGGGTGCAGAACTTCGCCGGCGATGCATGGGCCGGATTCCCCGACGAGTTTTGGCTACATCGGCACGGATCGGGCGCCTCACTGCTTCACGAACCTGAGCGTGAAGCGGTCGCTTTCGCCGATGGCCGCGTATTTCGCGCGATCCCTGTCCTTCAGGCGATAGGTCGGCGGCAGCGTCCACACGCCCTCCGGGTGATCTTTGCCGTCCTTCGGGTTGGCGTTGATTTCCGACGTGCCGGCGAGCCTGAACCCGGCCTTTTCGATCAGCGCGATCGCTACGTCCTGGCGCACGTAGCCCGACTGCATTTGCGCCTCCTGGGTCATATCGGTGCGGCCGCGATGATCGACCACGCCGAGCACGCCGCCGGGCTTCAGCGCCTTGTGGAAGGCGCGCAGCGCCCCTTCGAGTTCATTGCGCGCCATCCAGTTGTGCAGGTTGCGGAAGGTGAGCACGAAATCGGCGCTGCCCGGCGGCGCAATCGCGTGCAGATCGGCGTTGAACTGCGTCACCAGAACCTTCTCGTAGAGGGCGGGCTCCGCCTGCAGCCGGGCGAGCAGCTTTCGATGGTCGGCAAGGTACTGTGGCGGCGCGGCGCCGTCCCGGTTTGCCGCGATGTACTGCCCTTTGGCTTTCAGATAGGGCGCGAGGAGTTCCATGTAGTAGCCGCCGCTTCCGGGCAGGATTTCGACCACCGTGCTGTCCTCCCGGATGCCGAAGAAGGCGAGCACCTCGAGCGGATGGCGGTAGGCGTCGCGTGCGACGTTGCCGGCCGAGCGGTGCGGCGCGGTGAGCAGCGGCGCCAGTCCGGCGGGGTCCTGGGCCAGCGCGAGCGTGCACGAAAACGCGGCGATAGTCACGAGCGCGGCAAGGCGCAGCCATTTGAGCGCGGATGCGGCTTTGCGCGGTTGCGCGAGCGACGGCATGTGATCCTCCAATGGCGGCAAGCCCGGGGCGGGCGGTGTCATACGCGGCGACCGACGATGACGAGGTCGCGCTCGACGCCATCCAACAGCGCCACCCGCGGCAGCTCGCCCCAGCGTTCAAAACCGAATTTTTCGAACAATCCCAGGCTCGGCTGGTTGTGACCGAAGATGAAACCGAGCAGCGTATCCAGGTGGAGCGACGGCGCGCGGTCTATTGCCTGCGCCAGCAAATAGGAGCCCAGGGCGAGCTTGCGATAGGGCTCATCGACGTAAATGCTGAGCTCGGCGGTCCTGCTGTATGCAGGCCGCCCGTAAAACGACGAGAAACTCAGCCAGCCGGCAATACGCCCTTCAAGCTCCACCACCCAAAGCGGCCGACGGTCCGGATTGTGGTGCTCGAACCAATCGACCCGGCTCTCGACCGACACGGGCTCGGTGTCTGCTGTCACGCGTCGAGACGGGATCGTGGCGTTGTAGATCTCCACGATCCGGTCGAGATCGTCGCGTGCCGCCAGTCTGTGCGTAAAGGACACTGTTGCCTCTGTCGATTCAGGGAATCCGACATTTGCGCTCAGGCCGCGGCCCACCAGGCCGTCGCGCCTGCAGCGAACTGTTACGCCTCATTCTGCCAAAGCCCACTGTGGATTCCAGACGACCTCCCACAGATGCTGATCAGGATCTTGAAAGTAGCCCGCATAGCCTCCCCAGAACGTGTCTTGAGGGGGCTTTACGATGACTGCGCCTGCGCTCCTGGCCTGCGCCATGACCGCATCAACTTCGGCTTTGGAGGAAACGTTATGCCCCAAGGAAAGTTCAGTGGCACTTGGCGCCGTCGGAGGAAGTCCGGAATCATGGGCAAGGCTCTGACGAGGCCAAATGGCGAGCTTGAGTCCGGACTGCAGATCAAAGAAGGCGACGGCTCCATGCTCGAATTCCCGTCCGGTGATGCCTTCTGTATTCAGCCCAAGACCATCGCGATAGAACTCGAGTGATCTTTCCAGATCATCCACGCCTAGCGTAATTACCGTTACTCGGGGCTTCATGCGCACCATTTCAATGAGGCACAACGCCGAGCTATGCGGCGCGGCGCTTTTGGCCGCGTCCGCTTGAGCGCGAAGTTAGAGATTGCGCATGGTGCTCTGCGTAGGCATCGAGCAGGCGTCGGATCATCCGCTGATACTGTGTGTTGTGCTTCAGCGCCTGACTCTTGAAGAAGTCGACGCTGCGTTTGCTCAAGGCAAGCGTTACCTTGACTCCGTCATCCCGGAAGACGAGATCCTCCGGAAGGGGAAGAAAATCGGAAACAACCTTAAGATTTCCGAGTGGCTCGTTTGTGTACTTTATTTTCCCGCTCATAGACTTGCTTTCCTTTGCGCCAATAACCTGCCCCGAAAATGCGGATCACGTCGTCGCGATACACGAACCTAACGGTAAGAACTCCGTCGTCGACAAGGCCGAAGCAAAAATGTCGCTTCTCATTTGAACTATGCGAATGATCTTCGGCGATCACGCGCTTGGGGTCGGCGAAAGCAAACTGCGCCACGCCGAACGAAACGCCGTGCTTGTCCTGGTTTTCCTGGTCCTTCTTCGTATCCCACTCGAACCGGGTCTTTGCCATCAGACAACGTTAGCACAAATATGGGCGAATAGCCATATGATCGTATGGCGAAAAGAGCCGGCGTGTGCTTAGGCGTCGCGGCCAATGCCACTATGCATAAATGACCGCACCGACAATTACCGCCGCGTCCAGGCCAACCCAGCCGACGCACGGCAAATAGATGTTCTTGTCGCGTTTCTGAAGTCCGTACCAGAACCAGAGAATGGCCGAGAAGAGGTATGCGCTCCACGACACGACGGAAACCCCGGCGGCCTGATGGCCGACCCATATGGTGAGAACCTGCGGAACCGTCATAAGCATGGTGAATACGGACATGGCACCCAACAGGCGACTCATAACCGTCTGGTTTTGCGCAGCGTCACTGGCGGGAGTGACGGGGTCTGGTGCCATGGTTCTCTCCTTGGTTACTGCGACACCCAACGTGGAGCCCAGCGGCGCCGCGCGAGATGGCACCACAAAGCGCGATGCTTCACGGCGTCCGCCTGCGGCGCAGGGTTAGGGGTTGGTAATGGAACACGCTATTTTGACTCTCTGTCTAGTGCCGCCAATTCTTTTGCTCGCCATTGGCGTAGTTTGTCTTTGGTGGTCTTTGCGTTCACGTTCCGAAGCAACACGGAGCACACCAGAAGAAAGGCAATTACAGCAACGATTTCGGCAATGGCGCAACCGAAGGGTTGAAGAAGTGATGGTGCAGCGTTTGGATGAACTAGATTGGCCGCAAGTTGCGAAGAAAATGACAACAGAAGAAGTAGCGCACCAGCTATGTAATCGGCTCGCTGTGCAGCTATTGAATCCGCCCAATGCTGATTAACGTCCCACTTCAGGCTTGTGATCTCGTACATGTCTTTGGGGCTGGCGAACAACGCACCAAAAGCAAAGAACATGGCCGACATGGCCCCGATAGACGCGCCAAGGATGTTGAGAAACGTGGATAGCAACATCAAAACCCCTAATGTGCGCGCTCAGGCGTCCCACTTGACCGCAATGTTATGCTTCACGAAAACCAACCCTTTTTTATACCCAACATTTTGCGTAAACCTGGCTTAGAGTGGGCGAAAAACGAGAGTCTCATAACGATGAGATTGAACATGTCGAATACTTGTTCATCATTCAGTGGCACACCAGCCTCTGTAGCCATGCCCTTTATGTCTTGAATCGTGTCACTGAATATGTCACCCAAGTCCGCTGTAAGGATGTGTGGACCAAACCACTTCTGAGAGTAAGCCAGCGTATAAGCATCAACCTGCGGACGAAATTCGATTGGGAAATGTTCGTATGCGCCGCGTATAGCTTGCAGCAACGTGTCTTCATCCAGTGACTTTATTTGTTTCTCAACTAACTTGGGCAGGGTTGCCCCACGATACTGCTGAACGATTTCTTGAAAATTCATGCTTCTCTCCCTTGAAGCCCCGTAGAAATAACCGGCCTGCGCGGCTCTTTGCGCAGGGCCGGTTGACTGCCCGAGATTGAAAATATCAGGATTGAGATTGCCGGGGATCGTTTTCGCCGTAGTAATAGCAATAATAACTCGCTGTCGGTCCCCCAAGATGGCATGAACAAATGAAAAGCGGTCTTGCATCTTGGTCGTATCCGATGCCATCAATAGCGGTTTGCGATTTATCCAATGTCAGGCGGACTACAAGTTTCGCTGGATTGAGGTTGCGTGAATTAGCGACTTCTAGTGCGAGAGAAAAGCTTTCTTCGATTCTGTCTTTTGGCGGTGATCTCAGCGGGCTGTTGTCCCAGACGAATACAGGTTCCATAGATGCTCCATTGGTTGATGTGGCGGAAACCCCTAGACAGAATGGCTTTGCATAAGTGACGGGAGGCCCGCCTCCGTTGTAACGTGGGTTACGCGCGTACTCGTGAGGGCGCGTGCGCAGAGCCACAAAGTTGGCACGTAGGTATCAACTTTCGAACGGAGGCGAACCATGAAACAGTCTAGCAAGATTTTTGTCGGGATGGATGTACACAAGGAATCGATCGATATCACCCTGGCCGAGCAAGGGGGCGAAGTGCGCCGCTTCGGCGAGGTGGGCGGAGAGCGGACCGCGCTATTGAAGGCGATACGCAAGCTGACCTCGCGCGGGAGCGAACTCGTGTTCGTGTACGAGGCGGGACCGTGCGGATTCTGGATTCAGCGTGAGATCACGGCGCTCGGGCACGTCTGCTGGGTGGTGTCGCCTTCGCTCATTCCGCAGCGCCCCGGCAATCACGTCAAGACCGACCGGCGCGACAGCGAAAATATCGCCCGTCTGGCGCGCGCCGGCGAGCTCACTCCCGTGCACGTACCCGATGTGCGCGACGAGGCGATACGCGACCTGGTGCGCGCCAGGGATGACGCGGTGATCGCTCAAAGGCGGGCCAGACAGCAATTGAAAGCGCTGCTGCTCAGAAACGACATCCGCTACGTAGGTAAGACTTCCTGGACCTCGGCTCACCTGCGCTGGCTCTCCGAACTGAAGTTGCCGCAGCCGGCTCAGCAAATCGCCTTCCAGGAATATGTGGATGCCATCACGGTGGCCACCGCCAGGATCGAGCGCTTTGAGCAGGCCATGCGCGACGAAGTGCTTACCTGGCGCTTTGCCCCGGCCGTGGCGGCGCTGCAGGCCATGCGCGGCATCCGGTTTGTGCATGCCATGACCCTGGTTGCCGAGCTTGGCGATCTCACCCGCTTTGCCTCGCCGCGCCAGCTCATGGCCTATCTGGGCCTAGTGCCCAGCGAAGACTCCTCCGGCCAACGCCGCCATCAGGGCTCCATCACCAAGGCAGGCAACGCCTATGCGCGGCGTGCGCTCGTCGAGGCCGCTTGGGCTTATCGCCATCCGGCGCGCCTCACGCGCATCATCGCCCTGCGCCAGGACGCACTACCCAAGCAAGCCTGTGATATCGCGTGGAAGGCGCAACTGCGCTTGTGCGCGAAGTACCGCCGGCTGCGCGCCCGGCGCGTGCTGGAAACCAAGATCATTGTCGCGCTTGCGCGTGAGCTCTCCGGATTCGTCTGGGCTATCGGCCAGCACGTCAAAGCGCAGTGACCGCTGGCGCGCATCGCTGTCGATAAAGGTTCATTAACTCGCAAAAGGAGGCACCCACCACTCACCGCTCAGAGCCAGATAGGAAACGCGGCGCGGCCGCGGTAGGAGAATCCTTGACGAACGTTAATGGCCCGGCTTGCCGGCATACCAGATCCTAGACCGAGGCAGCTCCGCGACGCACAGCAGTCATGCCGCTAACCAACGCGCGAATATCAGCTTGATCGACCGTCGCTTCAGACGGCCCCGTCGCGTTCCCTATCTGGCAATCGGTTCTTGCAATTCCCCACAGCACTTCGTGGGCGGGGCTGCTTCGTCTTCGTTGACAAACAAAGCCATATCAACGTTCTGATCTGCTGCGGGCCAGCGTTAGTGCTCGCACTGGCGTGGTGCTGGTGGCCCGTTGGCAGCAACAAAGGGTTATGTTTCACTCGTTCACCTTCTGCTCAGGCATTTTCTTGAGGGACACCAAACGGCCTTCGAGAGACTGGAGAAGATAGTCGAACGAATGAATTTCGATGTTCAGGTCTTGGACCAATTGTCGCCGTCGAGCATTTGTCTCAGGATCAATTGCGGCACGCCTACCGATAAGGACCAGGCCATTGACGTTTGTATCGATGTCCGTGAGCCCAAGACCACCGTCCGCCTTCGGGCGCGATGCATATGCCTGATTGGATTTCAGCCAGGCTCGCCAGTCTGTGATTTGACGGATAGCATGATTCAGGTATTGGGACGGATCACCGTTCTTGTTAAACATAGGGCGTAGCGGACTTTCCAACTCAACTGCCTGCCACTCGAAGCCGAACGAGTGCCTCTCAGCGATTAGAAAGTCTGTAACGTGTTCAGCTCCCAACTTTTGCTTTGGAAGAACCCAACGCCCGTGGCCACCACCGAGGTGTTGGATCAAGAACTGTGGATTCAACTGAAGGAACTGCTGGATCTCTTCCTCCCGCGTTGCGCCATCCAGAGCGCTCGCCAAGGCGGTGAGTTCATCTGGAGTGCCTTGATCCCACAGGGTAAAGAAGTCGCGGAGAGGATCATCGCGGCGAAATTCTTCGAAGGCTTCGCTAGCAGAGCGGATGCGCATAGGTTGACCTATGAAACATAACGTTTGACATAACCGGCGCTGTGCAGCTTCATCGCGCAGCGTCCGTGTTGATGGATGGGTTGGGCGTCACATACACCTTTGGAGAATTACCTGCGCTTAACCAATGAGATGATTATTGCGACGATAAGGCTCGATACTATTCCTACGACAACCTTGCCAGTAAGTGAAAGTACGACATCAGAATAGACAGCACTTGGGATGAAAAAGACTACCAAGAGTACGCTAGCAGCAATAATGACAATGCCGAATAGCCATAACGGTATACCGCCATTCCTGTCGGGGTCAAAACGCAGATTTCGATTTACGAAACCTATCAACATAAGCACAGTTCCCACAAGGAACGAGATACCAGCTACTTGCGTAATGCTCTCAGTACTCGGCGTAATCATCGCCACCCTCCCCGAGATGCCCAACGTAGAGGTGACCGGCGCTGCGCGGCTTCATCGCGCAGCGTCCAGCGACCGAAGGGAGCGAGGTCGACCGCCATGTTAGGTTTCCTTTACACGCACAAAAAGATGCAGGTTTTGAGAACCTTCATTGGTGGGAGTGGACTTCACGTCAAGGTACGGCTGTGCCTTTACCAATTCACCGAGTTTCTTGAATCCAAAGTTGCGGGGATCAAATGACGGGTCGCTTTTCAATACCAGCCCACCAACTATTGCCAGCAACGCCCAACCATCCTCTTGAGCGGCGGCCGCGATGGCGGAACACAAGAGAGGTTTAAGAGGAGTCTGTACGGGTGCTTCGGTGGGGACCCCGGGAGAAGGCTTGCGAAGAATTTCTGTGTAGATGAACTTGTCGCATGCTGCAACGAATGGCTTTGGTGTTTTTTGTTCTCCGAATCCATAGACCGAAAGTCCGGCCTCACGGATTCTTGTGGCAAGACGAGTGAAGTCACTATCTGATGAAACTAAACAGAACCCATCGACCTTACCGCCATGCAGAAGATCCATAGCCTCAATGATCAGTGCGGAGTCTGTCGCGTTCTTTCCGGTTGTATATCTGAACTGTTGGATGGGCTGGATTGCATGAACATGTAAAACGTCTTTCCAGCCAGCTAGGTTTGGTGTTGTCCAATCTCCATAAGCTCGCTTTACTGTCGCAGTGCCGTACCGTCCTACTTCGGCTAACAGTTCAGCAATGACAGATGCCTGCGCGTTATCTGCATCGACGAGTACGGCAAGATTGTCGGTAGTGGACGATGGCATAAGTAACTCCGGGGAAACTTAACGTCCGAATTGTGCGGCGCCGACAGGCGTCCGCACCAATGAGCAGTTATACCCGACGCTGCCATATGGCAGGATTGCGGCGACCGTGAAACACGGATAGAACAACCATCGAGTCCCGGCGAACCCTGAAGTACACGGAAAATGGGAAGCGGCGTGCAACGGTACGTCGAACATCGCCGAACACAATTGGATAGCGCTCAGGGGCAGCCGCGGCCTTTTCGACCGCTTGGTCAATTTCGACAATAAACTCTTCACCAAGACCTGGACGTTGCTCGTCGTATCGGTCGGCTGCATCATCGAATTCGCGCTTTGCCGCACGTCGGAAAACTACCCGAAGTGTCATCGCCCCAGCCGCGAGCGAGCTGCAGCCTTAATTTCTTCCCATGGAATGACGTCATCCGGGAATGCATCGTCCTCAGCAACTCGGCGATCCAACTCTGCGCGCTGCAGGTCGGTAAGGGGGAATGCCTTGGCATCGACGCAGATGCTCGCCCAAATTTCTTCGACGAGCGCAAGCCTTTCGTCGACATTTAGTCGATCAATGCCCAGAGTCTTAACGGATACACCCATGATTACCTCCGCCAAAAACATGAAGTTAGCACGTTTGTGCGGCCAATGCCTGATAGGGTATAACGTTGGAGCGCACCGGACGCAGGAAGCGCGCAGCGCTGGAGGCGGTCCGTGTGCCGCGCGTGGTTAGGCCGCACTGCAGACCTTTAGGCTCTTGGTGAACGTGGTGAGTTCAGGTAAGTGCTTGTTCTTCTCGCGCAGCGTGGACCAGTATCGGCCGCCGCCGCGCGGAGCGCCTGTTCCGTAGGTGGCAATGACGTTATCGGTCTTGATCCATGCGTCGAGGATCTTGACGCCGCACGCTAGGCTGATTGATGGGTCGTGTAGATCTTCTGCTTTTTTGATTGAGCAGGAATACCTCTTCTGATTGGCGCTCTCAATGGATATTTGAAGCAGGCCCCTGCTTACAACCTTGTTGCCTTGCGCGTCGGCAAAGCTCTCGGTGTACTTGGTTTCAGGTTTGAAGTTGCTTTCCGGTCTCGCCACGATGGAGAGGAGGCCGACCCAAAAGATCTTCCTTTCGTCGGCACTCCGGCTCGGGTATGCCGGACAGAACTTCTCAATGTCGGTCGGAATCGCGCTGGTCAGTTGCGATCTGGCCACGGCGACTTCAGTTGCTGCCGTCCAGCTTCCGTCGGTGTTCTTCTTCGCCCACGCTGCATAGTCTTGCGCGGCGGCTAGCGTTGAAAGAAGCGAGAGCGCTGCAGCGAAAGTGGTTTTCATGGGTGGTGTCCTCCGAGGTGGCGCCACTCGTGCGGCATAACGTGGTGTTCAGCGGCTGCTGCTTGCCGTCCGCTGCAACACATGGTTATGTGATCTTGTAAACCATGCCTTCTTGGCCCGGCTCTACTGTGCCTCTTCGCTGATATCTTTCCATTGGTTCTCAGCGGGGCTAAACGATTGCTGTAATCTGTAGTGATATGTCTTGCCCCCATCTAGAGCAGAGTATTCCAGCATAATAAGTCTGGACAGTTTAGCTTTATCCTCTTCTGAACGATTCATTAACGTCTTGAATTCTTCCTCTCCGATCGCAAAACTCCATTCAGATCTGTCGTCGGGGAATCTCACAATGTTTGTTTCTTCGTGGGTGAGTACCGGTTTTGTACTTAGGCTTATTGTTACTTGCGTGCGCACTATTCTTGCGGGAGCATTTGTCACGCGATAAGCTACCCTGAACGGAATGGGAATTATGGTTTTCCTGTCAGGATCGATGACTCCATAATTGGCGGCCCAGACGTAAGGTCGATGAGATGCGGTGAAAGAGCTTCTTGTCAAGAAAACAGAATACAGTGAGACGACCAAAGCAATCACCGCAATAACTACCGGTATGTACTCTAAGAGATTTTTATTGGGCCAATTCTCAATAATTACATTTACCGTATCCATCCTTTCTCCCTTTCAGTTCCTCACATAACGTTCACGGTGACCCGCGCGCGCCGCTTTTGCGCGCGTCGGTGTCAACCGTGGGGTTAGGCGCCGAACCAACGGCGAGACTGTATTCGACGACTCCGTCCATGCCGCCCACCAAAAGCACCTCGCCTTTCTCATTTGATCGTGGCGCCGCGAGCATCGTGCGGAGTTTATTTACTTCCTCTTGCCAAACCAGCCGACCCTTGGGATCAAAGAGCAGTAGCACGGAGCGCGCGTATCCGGAACTGCCATGGCTCATTACCGCAAGATGAGGTTGGTCGGCTGGCTGGAAATGCACCGCGGTGCCATCGGGACCATGGTAGGGGTTGAATGACGTGCCTTGGATCACATGTCTTAGCACTTCTTTCCCCTCGGGATCTAAAACTCCTACCCAGCTGCCGCCGCCAACAAGTAGATGACCCGGTTTGGGCCAGGCGATTGACTGAACATTCGACGCCCATTCAGGGAGCGGTATCGTCTTCTCCAATTTCCCAGTACGGTCGTATATCTGAAGTTGTCGCGAATTGCGATGCCCTGTAATTGCAAAGGGCAATTCCGATCCATCAGCTGCGGCGTAAACACCAACGGTTTCCACGGGAAGCTTGACGCTCCATAAGATCTTTCCGTCAGTGTTATGAAGATCAATTCGATCATTGTTGTGATAGGCAAGGAAGGTGAAGCTTCCTTGAGCATTTTGAATCGGCGCAATTTTGGAAAAACCGCTCGCCTTATTTGCCCATAGCAAGCGCCCATGACTGTCTGAGAGACCGTCGCTCGTGGCAACGAAGAGGCTGCCCTTTCCATCAGGTACCAGATAGGGATACATGTGAACACAGCTATCGCAGCCTTGGTGTTCGAACGTCGCCTTGGATTTCACCGCGTAGCTCAATGGATTGAGCACGGCAATGCCGGTTTCGCCGAGCACCGCAATGTCATTCCCCGGTTCTGAGTCAAAATTGTCGAGGGCCAAAACCTCGACTCGACCAACCGAACAACATGCATACACTTCTCGCTTAGTTAGTGGGGCTTCCTTCACCGCAACTACCGGAAACTGCGACTCTCGCTCGGCAATAGAGGTCGATTCATTGACGCTCGTTGCGACTCCAGCGGCAATGGCGACCGTAATCGCGAGGCCGGCCATCCAAACGCGTCCACGATCATCCTTCGCAATGGCATGTGCAAGCCATCCGATCCCCCAACCGGCAGCTACGGCGCCTATTGCGTAGATGGGAACAAACAGCAAAGCGATTGCCGCAGTCGAACTGGAACGCAAGTTCACGGTACCGTGCGCCCATAGGAGAAAGGCGACCAGCCCGGCAACCGCAAACCAGTACGCGAGCGGCGCCCGCTTGCCTGCCTTCCCAAGTCCAAACAATGCAACCGACGGAATCAGATTGAACGCAGAAAAGAAGAGGATTCCACCGATACCAGGCAGATAGTCTGTGAACCAATCCCAACCGCGCAGAGGCACGCTTGGCAACCGAGCGATGAACGGCACTAGCAGGCCGATCGCCACAGATACCAAGAATAGATGGCGAGGCAAACTGACTTGCTTCATTCCACGCTCACTCTCTCACCTGTGTCCATTTCGCGGCGCCTAACGTGTTGTTCTGCGGCGGGCCTGCGATGCGCTAGCACTCGCGCGACGCTGGCGGCCCGTCCGCAGCAACAAAGGGTTGGGCGTCATTTGACCTCCCCGAGGCGACGGGACACCACGTACACCTCAACGCCACTCATTGAGCACTCTTCGCTCGAAGCATTGTTTCGGGTAATAGCCTCGATGGTTTGTCCGGACTTCTCGGTAAATGTCACGAGGTGCACCTGACGATAGAGGTCTTTGCCGATTTTCTCGGATGCAAGTCTCACGGCTTTGGTTTTCGTGAAATCGACTTTGTCGTTGTTTGTTATTCCCGCGTTCTTTAGGGCACCGAAGGCCATGCTTGTTGCCCATCGGTTGACACCAGCGCAGTCGGGGGCAGCAGCGATGGCTGAAGAGGCCAGCGCACCCAAAACAACGACCGAGAGCAGGCAAGTGGGTGTATTCATGACGCCCAACGTGGCGTTGAGCGGCGCGCGCGACGACGACCGCATACCGAAACCGTTACTCGCATACCGACAACGCTCTTACGCGTCCGCTCGAACACAGGGTTAGAGCGCTTCATGGCTGGGAGTCCCCCAGGCAATACCAAGATCGCACGCCCTCGAGTGCCGCGGCCTTCGCCAGTGCGTCGTCCGCTGTGACGAGAACTGTACGCGACTCGTTTATAAGGTGCGAGAAATAGCCCTCTTTGACGCTGAGAATCTGAAATGCATCGGAGAGGTCGATCGAGTAACGTTCCACAATCTCGCGAGCTCGAAAGAAGATGGTCGGCTCCGTTAGGTTGATATCGCGAGCGTAACGCGCGCTTGCCTCAAACCAAGCCACCAGCCGGAATGCCGCATCCGTGTATTGGGCTTTTGTCATCTGATCACGGTACATCCATTTGACCTTCAGCACGTTCAAAGTCTCGTAAAAACAGAACGGTGTGGTGTATTTCGTCGGGGAGCGGTGATTGAAGTATTCGCGGACCACCTCACTCCCGGGCTCATCGGCGAAGACCTTGACGAGTGCAGAGGCATCGAAGCAGTTAGCACGCGGAGGTGGCGATTCCATGGAGGGAGCGCCCTAACGTGTTGTTCTGCGGCGGGCCAGCGCCGATGCTTGCCCTGGCGGGATGCTGGCGGCCCGTCCGCAGCAACAAAGGGTTGGGCAGCAAATGCGCGCCATTGTCAGAGAACCAGAACTGCGAAAATGATTCCACCTACCACCACCAGCAATGCGATACCTACCGCTCTAAAACGCTTCGCGCACTCGCGGCAAATCTCGACGGGCCCAGGCAACCCCAGACCCAACAGAACTGCACCGAAGTACCAGTGCCACGAGAAACTGCCAACCTCCCCGGAGAGGAGCCTGCGCCTGCAGTACGGGCATTCAGTGTCGCTGGTCATTGTCTTGCGGCCCAACGTTCACGTTCAAGGGCGCGCCAAGCGCGATGCCGGAACACATGACGACCGCTGATGCGCGTCCCTTGCGACGTGTTGTTGGGCCTCACTCAGTGGCATCTGGGTTTAAACCAAAACGGTCGAGCTGAAGTTTTTCTTTCTCGTTACGTCGCTCCGTATTCGTTTTGCGGTGTTCTGCAGTAGCCTCGGATGCCTGAAGCCGCGCGAGTTCTTCGCTTGCAGATTTCAGCTTTTGGAATACCTCTTCCCAAGGCCCCGGTACATAAGCAGTAACCTCTTTGAATTCAGGCTTTCCTCCAGCCCAATGATGCATTGCATCGATGCCAAACACGACGCGATTATTGAACAGGAGTTCATATGCCCAGTATGAGTACTTGTATTCCCCGCTCTGGACGGAATCTTCCCCGCGCTTGACGCGAGTAAATAGAAATTGCGAGTCGTCGTAGACAACCTGTGTTGAGACCCCCGTCTCGGCCTGTCCTATATTGATGGCACTTACGACGCCTTCTGGAATATTCGATTTTGGCCAGTTCGGCCACGATTCAACGTGGTTGTAGTGAAATAGATTGATCAAAAGGCGCGGGAGGCCACGCTCCATCGCAGTTTGAATTCGCTGACTGATGCGCTTATCCATTTGGCTATCTGAGTTCACAGGTGGCTCCGCGCGACCGACATGATATGTGAGGCCCAACGTAGAGGTGTGCGGCGCGCCGTAGCGCCGGCTACGGATGACGCGGGCGGGTCACGGCGCGTCCGCACGACCGCCATGTTAGAACGCATTCTCAAGGTACCGGCTTAAAGATCATGGGATTGAGGGGAGTGACCTTACCCTCAATCCCGCGACTAAGAGAAAATACGACAGGTACTCCTTTAGGCAGTGACATTCCTTCGAGACGAACAGCGTATTCATCTCGACACAGAAAGAATAGAAAGCACTTGGGAGCCCGATCTACTATTGTCATGACGGTTCCTGAGGGCACCAATTGCCGGGAGACTATCTCGGGACCTGAAAGATTAAGCGGAACCAAACTAACAATTGACGCAACCCGGTTGTTGAGGTCGTCCGCCACTTCGTATGCGTATAGTTGTCCGACGACTTCGAATCGCTCCCCAACCTTGAGGTCATTTGTGCCCTGGGCGACGCCGCTCGCTGATATGAGCAAGGCGAGCAGCAAGACCTGCGGTCGCACGACGCAAATAGAAAGTCCTTTGTACATGACGTGTGAGCTTGCGTTCTAACGCCTTGGTGTGCGGCGGGCCAGCACGGACGATCGACTTGGCACGACGCTGATAGCCCGTCCGCACCACCTAAAGTTATGCCTCGTCCCACCTATTGAGCAGATTTTGAATGCTCCCGTCCAAATGCGCCCTACGGCCACTGGGCAAATAAAGGCGGACGGAGCCTTCCGGCAATTTGTAGTCACGCTCGATGCGCCAAATAATTGTGGCGACTGATGCATCCGATCTTGCAGCACGATATCGAACAGGGTTTTGCTTCTTCTTTGCCATTTGGGTCTCCCTTAGGAATTTTTCCACATACAAATTCGATGAGGCTGTTCTCCGTTACTCGTAGTTCGTTCTCGCGAGTTGATTGGCCGCCTACGAGGCATAACGTTTAATGAATCGAATAGCTGCAATTTATCACATGACCTCATGCGTCGTATTGTCGTCAACCATCCCTGGAATCAAGGCGTTAAGAACTCATCGCCGGGGCGTTGCCTGTGATAGGTAGCAAGAAATGGGTCAACATTCTGAATCGAAAACGGTTTCCGAAGCGCAGCCCGGAAAGCCCAGGCTGCTCGATCAGGTGCGCGCCAGCATTCGTACCAAGCACTATAGCCCGCGTACCGAAAAGTCTTATGTGCACTGGATCAAGCGCTTTATCTATTTCACCGGCAAGAGGCATCCGCGCGAGCTGGGTGCGACCGAGGTCAGCGCGTTCCTGAGTCATCTTGCGACAGTGCGCAATGTCGCAGCGGCCACGCAGAATCAGGCGCTGTCCGCGCTGTTGTTCCTCTATACGCAGGTGCTGCAGCTTGATCTGCCGTGGCTGGAAGGGATGGTCCGGGCGAAGCGGCCGGTGCGCCTGCCGGTCGTACTGTCCGAGTCCGAGGTGCGCGCTTTGCTCGCCGAGCTGGAAGGAACCAGATGGCTGATGGCCAGCCTGCTTTACGGCGCCGGTCTGCGCCTGCGCGAATGCCTCAAGCTGCGCGTCAAGGACATCGATTTCTCCTACCATCAAATCATGGTGCGCGATGGCAAAGGCGGAAAGGATCGCTCCACGATGCTGCCGCAGGCGATGGTGCAGCCGCTGCAGGTCCATCTGGGCAAGGTGCGCCGATTGCACCGGCGCGATCTCGCCGAAGGCTATGGCGAAGTGTGGCTGCCGCACGCGCTTTCGCGCAAGTATCCACGCGCAGGCTTCGAATGGGGATGGCAGTTCGTATTTCCATCCGCGACGCGCTCGGTCGACCCGGAGACGGGCGTCATCCGGCGCCATCACGTCTATGCGGATACGCTGCATCGCAGTATCAAGCGCGCGGCGCAGGCGGCCGGCATTATCAAACCGGTTTCTTCGCACGTGTTGCGCCATTCCTTCGCCACCCATCTGCTGCAGCACGGACACGACATCCGTACGGTGCAGGAATTGCTGGGTCACGCGAGTGTGGAGACGACCATGATTTATACCCATGTCATGAACAAGGGCGGCCGCGGCGTGAAAAGCCCTCTGGATCGCGTGGCGCAGGCGTGCCCTGTCTACGGCGCGCCTGCGCCTGCGCCCGCAGCGCCTTGACGCCGCGGCGGGAGAACTCCGCCGCGGATTCCTTGTCGAAACGCGTAGAATGCGCACTCCTGCCCGGACCTCAATGACCTCAATGCAGACTTCCCCCGCTTCCCCCGCCCAGACCCAGCTTTTCAACACCGCCGAATCCTGCCTGCTCGCGCCCTACGACCTGGCCACGGGCAAGCTGGCGCAGGTGTTCGGCACGCTGATGGCGCACAAGATCGACTATGCCGACCTGTATTTCCAGTACGTGCGTTCCGAGGGCTGGAGCCTGGAGGAGGGCATAGTCAAATCGGGCAGCTTCAACATCGAGCAGGGCGTGGGCGTGCGCGCCGTCTCCGGCGAGAAGACCGCCTTCGCCTTCTCCGACGATATCAGCCTGCTGGCGCTGGACGACGCGGCCAGGGCCACGCGCGCGATCGGCCAAAGCGGCCAGCACGGCCGCGTGCGCGCGCACGGCCGATCTGCGGTTGCGCGGCGCGGCGCCGGGCGCGACCTGTACCGCCCGGCCGATCCGCTCGGCTCGCTGGCGGATGCGGACAAGGTGCGGCTGCTCGAGCGCCTGGAGGGCCATGCGCGCGCGCTGGACCCGCGCGTGGTGCAGGTGATGGCCGGGCTCGCGGGCGAATACGAGGTGGTGCTGGTGGCGCGCTCCGACGGCCTGATGGCGGCCGACGTGCGCCCGCTGGTGCGCCTGTCGCTCACCGTGATCGTGGAACAAAACGGCCGACGCGAACAGGGCAGCGCCGGCGGCGGCGGGCGCTTCGACTACGCCTGGTTCGACGATGCGCGCCTGCGGCAATATGCCGGGCTGGCGGTGGATCAGGCTCTGGTGAATCTCGGCGCGCGGCCGGCGCCGGCGGGCGGCATGACCGTGGTGCTGGGGCCGGGCTGGCCCGGGATATTGCTGCATGAAGCGATCGGCCACGGACTCGAGGGCGATTTCAACCGCAAGGGCAGTTCGGCCTTCTCCGGGCGCGTCGGTGAGCGCGTCGCGGCCAAGGGGGTCACCGTGGTGGACGACGGCACCATTCCCGACCGGCGCGGATCGCTCAATATCGACGACGAAGGCAACGCCAGCCAGCGCACGGTGCTGATCGAGGACGGCATCCTGCGCGGCTATATGCAGGACAGCCTGAACGCCCGGCTCATGGGCGTGCCGGTCACCGGCAACGCGCGGCGCGAATCCTATGCGCACACCACGCTGCCGCGCATGACCAACACCTATATGCTCGACGGCGGCAGGGATCCGCAGGAAATCATCGCGTCGGTCAAACACGGGCTGTATGCGGTCAATTTCGGCGGCGGGCAGGTGGACATCACCAGCGGCAAGTTCGTGTTCTCCACCTCCGAGGCCTACATGATCGAGGACGGCAAGGTCGGCCATCCGGTGAAAGGCGCCACCCTCATCGGCAACGGCCCGGATGCGCTGAAGCGCGTCAAGATGATAGGCAACGACATGCGCCTCGATCCCGGCGTCGGCACCTGCGGCAAGGACGGCCAGAGCGTGCCGGTGGGCGTGGGCCAGCCCACGCTAAGGATCGACGGTCTGACGGTAGGCGGTACTGCCTAATCGCTCAATAGGGCTCGCAGTCCGTCCAGGAGCGGCGTCGCGGATTGCGCGCCGAAGAGGTCGTTCAATCGTTTTGGCGACATCGCCGAGGCCTGGATATCGCCCGGTGCGGGCGGCTCGAATTTGCGCTCCGCCCTGGCGCCCGCGGCCGACTCCAGCGCATCAATCAGCGCGAGCAGGGTCACGCTGTTCCCGGTGCCGACGTTGCACACGCCGCCTTCATCGCGCTGCAGCGCGAGGACGTTGTAGCGGGCGATGTCCCTGACGTAGATGAAATCGCGCGTCTGCCGCCCGTCGCCGAAAATCCGCAGCGCCTGGCCCGCGCGCAGGGCTTCGCTCCATTTGCTGATCACCCCGGAGTAGGGCGAGGCCGGATCTTGGCGCGGACCATAGACGTTGAAATAGCGCAGCCCCATCGCGGAAAAGCCGTACAAATGGCGGTACAGCGCCGCGTATTGGTCGTTGATGCATTTCTCCAGGCCGTAGGGCGACAGGGGCGCGGTACGCGCATCCTCGTCCAGCGGCAGTTGCTCGGGTGTTCCGTACACGGCTGCGCTGGAGGCGTAGACCATGCGCTTGACGCCGGCGCGGCGCGCGCTGTCCATCACGTTGAGAAAGCCGATCACATTGGTACGGCACGATTCGACCGGTTCGCGTATCGACACTTGAACGAAGATCTGCGCTGCCAGATGCAGCACATGGGTCACGCCGGCCAGCGCGGCGGCGACCGCCGCTGCGTCGCGGATGTCGCCTTCGGTCACGCTGAGGCGTGGGTGAGATGCGGGCAGGTTGGCGCGCCTGCCCGAAGAAAAATTGTCCAGCACGCGCACCTGCGCGCCCGCATCGAGCAGGGCTTCGACGCTATGCGAGCCGATAAAGCCGGCCCCGCCTGTTACCAGTACCCGCGCGTCCATGGTTTGGTTTCGTTCCTGTGCGTATCGGTATCGCCGTCAGGCGGACAGTGTAGCAAGCCGTGCCGGCCGCGGGTTTCAGCGCTTGGTCAGTGTTCGACCCAGCCCTTCGAGCGTTCGAGCGCGCGCATCCAGCCGGCCATGCGCGTTTTCGCCTCGCTACGGGGCATGACCGGCTCGAAACGGCGCCCGACCGCCCACTGGCGGCCGATCGCGGCGGTGTTTTTCCACACCCCGGTGGCGAGTCCGGCGAGATAGGCCGCGCCCAGCGCAGTGGTCTCGAGGACCTTCGGGCGCAGCACCGGCACGCCGAGAATATCCGCCTGGAACTGCATCAGCGTGTCGTTGGCGGCGGCGCCGCCGTCGACCCGCAGCTCCTTCAAGCGGATGCCGGAGTCTTTTTGCATCGATTGCAGCAGTTCCGCAGACTGAAACGCGATGGCTTCGAGCGCCGCGCGCGCGATGTGCGCGCTGGTGGTGCCGCGCGTGAGGCCGAGGATGGTGCCGCGCGCATACGCGTCCCAGTGCGGCGCGCCCAGCCCGGCAAAGGCCGGAACCAGATAGACGCCGCCGGTGTCCTCTACGCTCGTGGCGAGCGCCTCGACTTCGGCCGATGAGCGGATCAAGCCCAAACCGTCGCGCAGCCATTGCACCACCGCGCCGGCGATGAACACGCCCCCCTCGAGCGCGTACTGCGGCTTGGCCCCCCTCTGGGCGCAGCGGGTGGTGAGCAGGCCGTGTTTCGACGGCACCGCCTTGGGGCCGGTATTGAGCAGCATGAAGCAGCCGGTGCCGTAGGTGTTCTTGGCCATGCCCGGGCTATGGCAGGCCTGGCCGAACAGGGCTGCCTGCTGGTCGCCGGCGATGCCGGCGATGGGAATGGGCGCGCCGAAGATCTTCTTGTCGCTGTCGCCGTAGACGTGGGAGGAGGGCAGCACCTGCGGCAGCAGCGCGCGCGGAATGCGGAACAGCGCCAGCAGCTCTTCGTCCCAGTCGCTGGCGTGGATGTCGTAGAGCATGGTGCGCGCGGCGTTGGAGACATCGGTCACGTGCAAGGCGCCCCCGGAGAGCTTCCATGCGAGCCAGCTGTCGACGGTGCCGAAAGCGAGTTCGCCGCGCTCGGCGTGCAGCCTCAGCCCCGGGATGCTGTCGAGCATCCAGGCGAGTTTGGTGGCGGAGAAATACGGATCGAGCACGAGGCCGGTCTTGCTGCGCACGGTATTGGTCTTGCCGCGGCGTTTCAGGCCGGCGCAGGCGTCGGCGGTGCGCCGGTCCTGCCAGACGATGGCGTTATGCACCGGCTGGCCGGATTTGCGCTCCCAGACGATGGCGGTCTCGCGCTGATTGGCGATGCCGATCGCCGCCATGTCGGACGCTTTCAGCCGCGCCTGGGAGAGCGCGCGCCGGGCAACGCTGAGCTGGGAAGCCCAGATGTCCTCCGGGTCGTGTTCCACCCACCCCGGATGAGGGAAGATCTGGCGGAATTCCTGCTGCGCCTGCGCGCGCAGGCTGCCGTCTTCGGCAAACACGATGGCGCGGGAGCTGGTGGTGCCCTGGTCGAGCGCGAGGATATGTTTCATTTTGTTGTGTTTCCCCGGTTGCGGATAGCGCTGATTCTAATTGAGTAAGCGACGGCGCGGGAGCCAGCGCGGCCCCCGCGGCCGGTGGTTCGTGCCCACCGGCTTCGGTCCGGGACGGTGCGAGTGTGTTACTATTTCAAGCTTGTTTCGATGAGCTTTTTGCCTATCCGCAATGCCGCTGTCCGCCGATCCCGTTCCCCGCATCCGCAAGCACACTCGCAGCGTCCGCTTCGAAGGCTATGCGCGCGCCGACGGCCTGTGGGACATCGAAGCCCATCTCACCGATATCAAGCCCGACGACTATCTGCTTGCGCCCGGCGTGCGCCCGGCCGGAAGCCCGGTGCACGACATGTGGATACGGCTCACCATAGACCGGAAGATGAACGTGATCGGCGCCGAGGCCTGCACCGACGCCATGCCCTATCCGCCGTATTGCGCCGCGATTGCGCCCGATTACGCGGCGCTGGCGGGGCTGAATCTGATGCGCGGCTTTCGCCAGGCACTGCACGAGCGCTTCGGCCTGGTGCGCGGCTGCACCCACCTGACCGAACTGCTCGCCCAGTTCCCGTCGGCGGCAATCCAGGTGCTTGCCGGGGAGCAGCGCGACAACCACGACGACGGCAGAAAGCCGTTCCAGCTCGACCGCTGCCATGCGCTCGAAACCGGCGGCGAGGCGGTGCGCCTGTATTATCCGCGCTGGCACCGCGCAGCCAAGACCGGCACCGATTGACCTGGGTCAATGCGCTCGCCCGGCCGTCTGCCTGATCATCCCATTGCGATACAACCAGGAAGCGAGAAATGAAAATCCACGAATACCAGGCCAAGGAAGTGCTGCGCAAGTACGGCGTGCCCACACCGCGGGGCGTGCCCTGTTTTTCCGTCGCTGAAGCAGTCAAGGCGGCCGAGACCATACCGGGCAAGGTCTGGGTGGTGAAGGCGCAGATCCACGCCGGCGGCCGCGGCAAGGGCGGGGGCGTGAAGCTGGCGAAATCGCTGGACGAGGTGAAAACCTATGCCGGCCAGATCCTCGGCATGCAGCTGAAGACGCACCAGACCGGACCCGACGGGCAGAAAGTGCGGCGCCTCCTGATCGAAGAGGGCGCCGACATCAAGAAGGAGCTCTACGTCGGGATGGTGGTGGACCGCGTGACGCAGAAGGTGTGCCTGATGGCCTCGAGCGAGGGCGGCATGGACATCGAGGAAGTCGCCGCGAAAACCCCGGAGAAAATCCACAAGGTGTTCGTCGATCCCGAAACCGGACTGAAAGACGCCGAGGCCGACGCGGTCGCGGCGAAAATCGGCATTCCCCCGGCGTCGGTGCCGCAGGCGCGGGCCGTGCTGCAGGCGCTGTACAAGGCATTCTGGGACACCGACGCCAGCCTCGCGGAGATCAACCCGCTGGTGCTCACCGGCGACGGCCGCGTGGTGGCGCTCGATGCCAAGATCAATTTCGATTCGAACGCGCTGTTCCGCCATCCTGACCTGGTCGCGCTGCGCGATCTCGACGAGGAAGACGCGGCCGAGATCGAGGCCTCGAAGTTCGACCTGTCCTACATCTCGCTCGACGGCAATATCGGCTGCCTGGTAAACGGCGCCGGCTTGGCGATGGCGACCATGGACACGATCAAGCTGTACGGCGCCGAGCCGGCCAACTTCCTCGATGTCGGCGGCGGCGCCACGGCGGAAAAAGTGACCGAAGCGTTCAAGATCATGCTCAAGAACCCGAAAGTCAAAGGGATCCTGGTCAACATCTTCGGCGGCATCATGCAGTGCGACACCATCGCCCGCGGCGTGGTGGCTGCGGCGCGCGAGGTCAACCTGTCGGTGCCGCTGGTGGTGCGCATGAAGGGCACCAACGACGAGATGGGCCGGCAGATCCTGAAGGATTCCGGCCTGCCGATCATTTCCGCCGACAACATGGCCGACGCGGCGCAGAAGATCGTCGCCGCGGTCGCGGGCAAGTAAAGGAAAATAGCAATGTCCATCCTGATCAACAAGAACACCCGCGTCGTCACCCAGGGCATCACCGGCAAGACCGGCCAATTCCACACGCGCATGTCGCGCGACTACGCCAACGGAAAGAATTGTTTCGTCGCCGGCGTGAATCCGAAAAAAGCGGGTGAGGATTTCGAAGGCATTCCGATCTACGCCAGCGTCAAGGAAGCCAAGCAAAAGGCGGGCGTCAATACCTCGGTGATCTACGTGCCGCCGCCTTTCGCGGCCGCCGCGATCTGGGAGGCGGTCGACGCCGACCTCGATCTGGTGATCTGCATCACCGAAGGCATACCGGTGCGCGACATGATCGAGGTCAAGGACCGCATGCGCAAGCACGGGAAGAAGGCCATCCTGGTCGGGCCGAACTGCCCCGGCGTGATCACCCCGGACGAGATCAAGATCGGCATCATGCCCGGCCATATCCACAAGAAAGGCCGCATCGGCGTGGTGTCGCGTTCGGGTACGCTGACCTACGAGGCGGTGGGCCAGTTGATGGAACTCGGCATCGGACAGTCCACTTGCGTCGGTACCGGCGGCGATCCGGTGAACGGCGTGAAACACATCGATGTGCTGCGCATGTTCAACGACGACCCCGAAACCGATGCCGTGATCATGGTGGGCGAAATCGGCGGCTCGGACGAAGAGACCGCCGCGCTGTGGGTGAAGGACAACATGAAGAAGCCGGTGGTCGGTTTCATCGCGGGCGTCACCGCCCCGGCAGGCAAGCGCATGGGGCATGCCGGCGCCATCATTTCCGGCGGCAAAGGCACGGCGCAGGAAAAGCTGGCCGTGATGGAGGCCTGCGGCATCAAGGTGACGCGCAACCCGGCCGAGATGGGCAGGACACTCAAGGCGATTCTGAAATAGGCGCAAGGTGCGCCTCGGCATCTGAACAGTCGCAAGAACGGGGGCGGGAGGGCCTGTGTCATCCAGGAGTCCGCGCCCGATGTGATTTGCAGCCAGGCAGATCGCAAGTGTCTTGAAAGCAAATTTGTTTTGCAGTGAGGACATTTGTGAATCCAGTCGTCATCCCGATCAAGCTCGAGCGCAAGCTGCGCTCGACCATCAAGGGCCGCACGCCCGAGCCGAAAGCGCTGAAAGAAGTGCAGGCGCTGCTCGGCGCGGAGCCGCGCCGGCGCGACCTCCTCATCGAGCACCTGCACAAGATCCAGGATCGCTACGCCCAGTTGTCGGCGCCGCACCTGGTGGCGCTGGCGGCGGAAATGAACCTGTCCCTGGCCGAGGTGTACGAGGTTGCGACTTTCTATCACCATTTCGACGTGGTCAAGGAAGGCGACGCGGCGCCGGCAGGCATCACCGTGCGCGTCTGCGACTCGCTTTCCTGCGAGTTGGCCGGGGCGAAGGAATTGCTGGCGAAACTGCCCGCCCTGCTCGGCCGCGACGTGCGCGTGATTTCCGCGCCTTGCGTGGGCCGCTGCGAGACCGCGCCGGTGGCAGTGATCGGACAGAATGCGCTGGCGCATGCGACCCTGGACGGGGTGAAAAAACTGGTCGCGTCCAAGGCGACCAAACAAAAGCCGGGCAAGTACCTCGCCTACGCCGAATACCGCAGGAACGGCGGCTATCGCATGCTGCAGCAATGCCTGGCGGGCAAGCGCGACTACCGGGACCTGACACAGGCGATGGAGGATTCTGGCCTGCGTGGGCTGGGCGGAGCCGGGTTCCCGGCGGGACGCAAATGGAAAATCGTGCGCGCCGAACCCGAGCCGCGCCTGATGGCGGTGAACATCGATGAGGGCGAGCCCGGCACCTTCAAGGATCGCTATTACCTCGAGCGCGATCCGCACCGGTTTCTCGAAGGCATGCTGATCGCCGCCTGGACCGCCGGCATCGCCGAGGTCTATGTCTATCTGCGCGACGAATACGCCGGCTGCCGCGCCATTCTGGAGAAAGAGATTGCCGCGCTCAAAGCCGATCCGCCGTGCGCGCTGCCGCCGATACACCTGCGGCGCGGCGCCGGCGCCTATATCTGCGGCGAGGAATCGGCGATGATCGAATCGATCGAGGGCAAGCGCGGCATGCCGCGCCTGCGTCCGCCTTACGTGGCCCAGGTGGGGCTGTTCGGCCGGCCGACGCTGGAACACAACATGGAGACGCTGTACTGGGTGCGCGAAATCCTGGAGAAGGGCGCGGCCTGGTTTGCCGGGCACGGGCGCCACGAAAGGAAGGGGCTGCGCTCGTTCTCCGTCTCCGGACGCGTGAACAAGCCGGGCGTGCATCTGGCGCCGGCCGGTATCACGGTGAAGGAACTGATCGCGGAGTACTGCGGCGGCATGCTAGCCGGGCATGCGTTCTATGCTTATCTCCCCGGTGGCGCTTCGGGCGGCATCCTGCCCGCGTCCATGGGCGACATTCCGCTCGATTTCGACACCCTGCAGGCTTACGGCTGTTTCATCGGTTCGGCCGCGGTGATGATACTGTCGGACCGCGACCGCGCCACCGACGCGGCGCGCAATCTGATGCGTTTCTTCGCCGAGGAGTCCTGCGGCCAGTGCACGCCCTGCCGCGTGGGCACGGCCAAGGCGCTGAAGCTGCTGCAGGAGCCAAAATGGAACCAATCGCTGCTGGCCGAACTCTCACAGGTCATGATCGACGCCTCGATCTGCGGCCTGGGACAGGCCGCGCCCAATCCGGTACTCAGCGTGATGAAATATTTTCCGCACGAACTCGCGTGAACCAGAGGCGGGGGAAGAAACCATGACTGCAATCACCAAACAAGAGATCGCCGCGCTGCCGGTGGAATTCAAGCTGAACGGCAGGACCGTGGTCGGCCGCGCCGACGAGACCATCATCCAGACCGCCAAGCACTACGGCATCGACATCCCGCATCTATGCTACAAGGAAGGCCTGCGCCCCGACGGCAACTGCCGCGCCTGCGTGGTCGAAATCAAGGGCGAGCGCGCGCTCGCGCCTTCCTGCTGCCGCACGCCCAAGGACGGCATGGAAGTCACCACCGACAGCGCGCGCTCCGTCGCCAGCCAGAAGATGGTGCTGGAACTGCTGCTCTCGGACATGTCCGACCAGGTCTATACGCCGAACTCCGAGCTCGACCAGTGGGCCAAAAAGCTCGAGGTGGGCAAACCCCGTTTCGGGCGGCGCGAGCAGCCGGCCGCCGATGCCTCGCACCCGGCGATCGCGGTCAATCTGGATGCGTGTATCCAGTGCACGCGCTGCCTCCGGGCGTGCCGCGAGGAACAGGTGAACGACGTCATCGGCTACGCCTTCCGCGGCGGGCATTCCAAAATCGTGTTCGATTTCGACGACGCCATGGGGGCGAGCACTTGCGTCGCCTGCGGCGAATGCGTGCAGGCCTGTCCGACCGGCGCCTTGATGCCGGCGAGAAATGCGGCGCTGACGGTGGCGGACAAGACGGTCGACTCGGTCTGCCCCTACTGCGGCGTGGGCTGCCAGCTCACTTACCATGTGACCGACAACAAGATCGTGCACGTCGAGGGGCGCGACGGCCCGGCCAACCACGGCCGCCTGTGCGTGAAAGGGCGCTACGGCTTCGACTACGCGCACCACCGCCAGCGCCTGACCGTGCCGCTGATACGCAAGCCCGGCGTGGGGAAGAGCGGGGACTTCAGCGTCGATCCGGACAACTGGCGCAACGCGTTCCGCGAGGCGAGCTGGGAAGAGGCGCTGGCGTTCGCGGCCGGAGGGCTCGCACGGATTCGCGACCAGTATGGGAAGTCTGCGCTCGCCGGCTTCGGTTCGGCCAAAGGCTCGAACGAGGAAGCCTACCTGTTCCAGAAGCTGGTGCGCACCGGCTTTGGATCCAACAACGTCGATCATTGCACGCGCCTGTGCCACGCGTCCTCGGTGGCCGCGTTGCTCGAGGGCGTGGGCTCAGGCGCCGTGTCCAACCAGGTAAGCGACGTGCAGTTCGCCGAAGTGGTGCTGGTGATCGGCTCCAACCCGACGGTGAACCACCCGGTGGCGGCGACCTGGATCAAGAACGCGGTCAAGAACGGCACCAAGCTCATCATCGCCGATCCGCGCCGCACCGAGCTCGCGCGCCACGCCACGCACGTGCTGCAGTTCAATGCCGATACCGACGTCGCCATGCTGAACGCCCTCATGCACGTCATCGTTGCCGAGGGGCTGGTGGATGCGGACTTCATCCGCGACCGTACTTCGGGTTATCAGGCGCTGGCCGAGAACGTGAAGAAGTACAGCCCGGAGAAGATGGCGCCGATCTGCGGCATCCCGGCCCAGACCCTGCGCGAAGTCGCGCGGCTGTACGCCACGTCGAAAGGCTCGATGATCCTGTGGGGCATGGGCATTTCGCAGCATGTGCACGGCACCGACAATGCGCGCTGCCTGATCGCGCTTGCGCTCATGACCGGCCAGATCGGCCGGCGCGGCACCGGGCTGCATCCCCTGCGCGGACAGAACAACGTGCAGGGCGCCTCGGACTCGGGCCTGATTCCGATGATGTATCCGAATTACCAGCGCGTCGACAATCCGGAAGCGAGGGCGCGTTTCGCCAAGCTCTGGGGCGCGCCCGACCTGGATCCCAAGCCCGGGCTCACCGTGGTCGAGATCATGCACGCGGCGAAGAAGAAGGAAATCCGCGGCATGTACGTGATGGGAGAGAACCCCGCCATGTCGGATCCGGACGTCGATCATGCGCGCGAGGCGATGGCCGCGCTCGATCACCTGGTGGTGCAGGACATTTTCCTCACCGAAACCGCCTATCTCGCCGACGTCGTGCTGCCGGCGACGGCGTGGCCGGAGAAGGACGGCACGGTGACCAATACCGACCGCATCGTGCAGCTCGGCCGAAAGGCGATCGAGCCGCCGGGCGAAGCCAAGGAAGATCTGTGGATCATCCAGGAAATCGCCAAACGCATGGGCCTCGCCTGGAACTACGGTCATGTTTCGGAGGTGTTCGTCGAGATGCGCGCCGGCATGGACACCATAACCGGCATCACCTGGGAGCGCCTGCAACGCGACTCCGCGGTGACCTACCCCTGTGTCGAGGAGGGCGACCCGGGCCAGTCGGTGGTGTTCACCGAGCATTTCCCGACTGCCACCGGCCGCGCCAGATTCGTCCCCGCGGACCTGATTTCGGCCGACGAGCAGCCGGATGCGAATTATCCGATGGTGCTGATCACGGGGCGCCAGCTGGAGCACTGGCATACCGGCTCCATGACCCGCCGCGCCGGGGTGCTCGATGCGATCGAGCCCGAGCCGACGGCGTCGTTCCATCCGCTCGACCTCGACGGCTTCGGCGTGCGCTCGGGCGAGGTGGTGACGGTGGCCTCGCGCCGCGGCTCGATCTCGCTCTACGCGCGTGCGGATGCGGGCACGCCCAGAGGGGCCGTGTTCATCCCGTTCTGCTATTACGAGGCGGCGGCGAACAAGCTCACCAACCCGGTGCTCGATCCGTTCGGCAAGATTCCGGAGTTCAAGTACTGCGCGGTGAAAGTGAAGAAAGGCGGTCCGGTGCCGGTGCACTCCAGTTTCGGCGGCGGCCAGTCGCTGGATACGGCGACTTGAGCAATTGCGCATGCTGGGAGCGGGTGTTGGCGCTGCAGTTCGACCTATTCTGCTACGTCGGCGAGTCGCGCCTGGCAGGCATTGCGCGCTGCGCGCGCCAACCACGTTTTTTGTACGGATGAAAAACGTATCCGTACAAAAAACGCGGTTATGAATAAAGTCAAAAGCAATTAGGGGTGGTTTTCATACAAGCTCGATCGCGATAGCCCGAGCTGTCCACCCGCCTACGCCGAAGTTGGCGCCCCGCTTCCGCAATTCTTGACCATCGTCAAGGCCGTGCCTTGCGTGTGTGCCTATATTTCGCCCCATTGGTACAAACACCCTTACGGAGACCATCATGGCATCGGACATCGACATCGCCCAAAAAGCGAAGATGCAGCGCATTCCCAAACTGGCTGCGGAAAAGCTCGGCATCGCCGAAGAGCACCTCGAGCCCTATGGCCACTACAAGGCCAAGGTGTCGCTGGCTTACGTCGACAGCCTGAAGGGGAAGCCCGACGGCAAGCTGATCCTGGTGACGGCGATCAGCCCGACGCCCGCGGGCGAAGGCAAGACCACCACCACGGTGGGTCTCGGCGACGCGCTCAATCACATCGGCAAGAAGGCGATGATCTGCCTGCGCGAGCCCTCGCTCGGGCCGGTGTTCGGCATGAAGGGCGGCGCCGCCGGCGGCGGCTATGCCCAGGTGGTGCCGATGGAAGACATCAACCTGCATTTCACCGGCGACTTCAACGCCATCGCGCTCGCCAACAACCTGCTTGCGGCGCTGCTGGACAATCACATTCATCACGGCAACGAGCTCGGGATCGACGTGCGGCGCATCGCCTGGAAGCGCGTGGTCGACATGAACGACCGGGCGCTGCGCGACATCGTGGTGTCGCTCGGCGGTCCGGGCAACGGCTATCCGCGCCAGGACGGTTTCGATATCGTGGTCGCCTCGGAAGTGATGGCCATATTCTGCCTGTCGAATTCGCTCGAGGATTTGAAGAAGCGCCTGGGCAATATCGTGGTGGCCTACACCCGCGACCAGAAGCCGGTGTATGCGCGCGACCTGAACGCGCATGGCGCAATGACGGTGCTGCTGCGCGATGCGCTGGCGCCGAACCTGGTGCAGACGCTGGAGAACAGCCCGGCGTTCATCCATGGCGGGCCGTTTGCCAACATCGCGCACGGCTGCAATTCGGTGATCGCCACCAAGGCGGCGCTGAAGCTCGCCGACTACGTCGTGACCGAAGCCGGTTTCGGTGCCGACCTGGGCGCGGAGAAATTCATCGACATCAAATGCCGCAAGAGCGGCTTGCGGCCCTCGGCCACGGTGATCGTGGCGACGGTGCGTGCAATGAAATACCACGGCGGGGCGGATCTGAAGACCATCACCCAGGAAAATCTGGCTGCGCTCGACAAGGGCCTGGTGAACCTGGAGCGCCATGTGGACAACGTGCAGCGGGTGTACGGCATTCCCTGCGTGGTGTCGATCAACCACTTCACCAGCGACACCGCGGCCGAGGTCGAGATGCTCAAGTCGCGCATGGCCAAGCTCGGCGTCAAGGTGGTGCTGGCCACGCACTGGGCCGACGGCGGCAAGGGCGCCACCGAGTTGGCGAACATGGTGGTCGAGATGTGCGAGAAGAAATCCAGCCTCAGCTTTGTGTATGAAGAGGAGGACAGCCTGTGGGACAAGGTCAACAAGATCGCGAAGAAGGTCTACCGGGCGAGCGAAGTCACCGCCGACGCCAAGGTGCGCAACCAGATCAAGAAACTGCAGGAAGACGGCTACGGCCATTACCCGGTGTGCGTGGCGAAGACGCAGTATTCCTTTTCCACCGACGCGCAGTTGCGCGGCGCGCCGGACAACCACGTGATCAACGTGCGTGAAGTGCGGCTCGCGGCCGGCGCGGAGTTCGTGGTCATGGTCTGCGGCGACATCATGACCATGCCGGGCCTGCCCAAAGTGCCGTCGGCCAACAAGATCGACCTGGTCGACGGCAAGGTGGTGGGGCTGTTCTAGAGAGATTCTGCGCCGGGGAGCGATGCGCGTGAGCGCGCATCGCTTTGGCGCTGCGTGTTTTCCCGCCCGTTTCGCGTATCCCTGATGTAAAATCCAAACTTCCTGAGGGGGAGCGTTAGCACACCATGGATTTTTCGCTACAAGCATTCTGGATCCCGCTGCTCAAGATCATCTGGATCAACATCGTGTTGTCCGGAGACAATGCGGTGGTGATCGCGCTGGCGGCGCGCTCGCTGCCGCCGAGGCAGCAGAAGCTCGCGGTTGCCTGGGGCAGCGGCGCCGCCGTGGCGATGCGTATCGTGCTGACCCTGTTCGCCGTGGCGCTGCTGCAGCTGGCCTACTTGAAGCTGATCGGCGCCGTGCTGCTGCTGTGGATCGGTGTGCAGCTGCTGCTGCCGGAGGAAGGCGAAGAGAACATCGACGGCCACGAGAACCTGCTCGCGGCGATAAAAACCATTCTCATCGCCGATCTGGTAATGAGCCTGGACAACGTGATTGCAGTGGCCGCCGCCGCCGGCGACAGCGTCACCTTGCTGGTTCTGGGCCTGGGTATCAGCATACCGCTGGTGATTTTCGGCAGTACGCTGTTGATGAAGGTGATGGAGCGTTTCCCTATCATCATCACCGCGGGTGGCGCGTTGCTCGGTTTCGTCGCGGGCGAGATGGCGGTGAGCGACCCCGCCCTGCGCGGCTGGATGGGCGCGAATTTTCAGCTGCTGGACGGAAAGCCGGTGCTTGCCGGCATCCATCTGGAGATCATCGTGGGCCTGGTCGGAGCCGCGCTGGTGGTGCTGGTCGGCAAACTGCTGGCGCGACGGCACTCCGTCGCGGTCGGCGAGACGCAGGAAATCGGCAGGTAACCGCTTGCGGATTCTGGATTGTTGATTCAGGTCAATGCGCTGATGTGCCCCTAACGCGGTATGCTATTGCTGTAGTAGAAAAATAAGAATGCCAAGCCGCAATTGGCATCAATCTCGTCAGATCAGGCGCGAAAGCGCGTGGATGACGGAAATTCAACTACTTTCACCGGAGGAATCATGAAAGTTTCGGCAATCTCCAAGCATGTTCTGTTAACCACGGCGATGGCCGCTCTCGGCGCCCTGGCATTGCCCGCTCAGGCGTGGGAACCGACCAAGACGGTCGAGTTCATTGTGCCCGCAGGGACCGGCGGCGGCGCTGACCAGATGGCGCGCTTCATCGACGGGGTGGTCAAGAAACATCAGCTGATGAAGGCACCTCTGGTGGTCGTCAACAAGAGCGGGGGCGCCGGCGCGGAAGGCTTTCTCGACGTCAAAGGCGCCAAGGGCGACCCGTACAAAATCATCATCACGCTATCCAACCTGTTTACAACGCCGCTTGCGACCGGCGTGCCGTTCAACTGGAAGGATTTGACGCCGGTGTCGATGATGGCGCTGGACCAGTTCGTGCTGTGGGTGAACGCCGAGACGCCCTACAAGAATGCCAAGGACTATATTGACGCGGTGAAGAAAGCCGGGCCGCTGAAAATGAAGATGGGCGGCACCGGCTCGAAGCAGGAAGACCAGATCATCACCGTGGGACTGGAGAGGCAGACCGGCACCAAGTTCATCTACGTACCGTTCAAGGGCGGCGGCGACGTGGCGGTGCAGTTGGTGGGCAAGCACATCGATTCTTCGGTCAACAACCCGATCGAGGCGGTGGCGCAGTGGCGCGCGGGCAAGCTGCGGCCGCTGTGCGTATTCGACGACGAACGCATGCCGTACAAGGCCAAGGTGACCGATACCATGTCCTGGAGCGACATCCCCACCTGCAAACAATCCGGGGTGGATATGGATTACGTGATGCTGCGCGGCATATTCATGGCTGGTGGCGTGACCGACGAGCAGCGCGATTTCTATATCGATCTGCTCAAGAAAGTGCGCGCGGCGCCGGAATGGAAGGAATTCATGGAAAAAGGGGCATTCAACCAGACCGCCCTGACCGGTGAAGCCTACAAGAGCTGGGTGGCGAAAGAAGAGCAGCGCCACATGACGCTGATGAAAGAGGCCGGCTTCCTCGCAGTCAAGAACTAATCCCCTGCGCGGAGCCTGTCGTGCGACCGGCTCCGCGCAGGCGGCATTCTCGAATAATTTCGGCGGAGCAGAACAATGTCGGAAGGTAACGGCGGCAGCAGTTCGGTTGTATCGTTGAAAGCGATGGATGTGGCGGTGGCTCTGATCTTCTTCGCTTTCGGCGTACTGGTGGCCTACGACAGCAACCGCATCGGCGCGAGATGGGCCGATGACGGGCCCCAGTCCGGTTATTTTCCGTTCTACGTCGGACTGATCATCTGTATCGCCAGCCTGGTCAACGTGGTCCTCGCTTTGCGCGTCAAGGCCGCCGACGGCGAATCGTTCGTCTCCGTCGGTCAGCTCAAAATGGTGCTCAGTGTCGCCGTTCCCACGCTGGCCTACGTGCTGCTGATTCAGTATCTCGGCATCTACGCGGCTTCGACGGTGTTCATCGCCGCATTCATGATGTGGCTGGGCAAGTACGGCTGGATGCGGTCCGTGCTGGTGGGGTGCGGCGTGAGCGTCGTTTTCTTTCTCATGTTCGAGATCTGGTTCCATGTGCCGCTGCCGAAGGGCCCGATCGAAGCCTTGCTCGGGCTGAATTGAAGGCAGCGGCGATGAAGCAGATATCTTCGGCGCCGGCCGTCTGGGCGGCCTTGCCCTCGATCGATCGACTACAAGCCCGCGTCCGGCGGTGCCAGCGCACAACCGAAGGAGCATAGAGTGGCAGAAATCAGTTCGCTAATGCATGGTTTTGCCGTCGCGCTGTCGGCCTACAACCTGATGCTGATGTTCGTCGGGGTCTTGCTCGGTGTGGTGATCGGCGTTCTGCCCGGACTCGGGGGCGCCAATGGCGTGGCCATCCTGTTGCCGCTCACGTTCACCATGCCGCCGACCTCCGGCATCATCATGCTGTCGTGCATCTACTGGGGTGCCTTGTTCGGCGGCGCGATCACATCGATTCTGTTCAACATACCGGGCGAGCCCTGGTCGGTGGCGACCACTTTCGACGGCTATCCGCTGGCGCAGAAAGGGCGTGCCGGCAGCGCGCTCACGGCGGCGTTTACTTCCTCCTTCTTCGGGGCGCTGATCGCGGTGGTGATGATCACTTTCCTGTCACCGGTGGTGGCGGGCTTCGCGCTCGAATTCGGGCCGCCGGAGTTCTTTTCGGTGTATCTGCTCACGTTCTGCGCCTTTGTCGGTATGAGCAAGGGGGCCGCCTTCAAGACCGTCGCCTCGATGATGGTCGGCTTCGCCCTGGCCGCCGTCGGCCTGGATACAGTCACCGGCACGCTGCGCCTCACTTTCGGCCATACCGAGCTGCTCAAGGGTTTCGATTTCCTTATTGCGGTGATCGGCCTGTTCGGCATCGGCGAAATCCTGCAGACCATGGAAGAAGGCCTGGCGTTCAAAGGTGTTCAGGCGAAGATGAACGCGAAAGTGGTGCTGGAGACCTGGAAGGAACTGCCGCGCTACTGGGCGACCTCGCTGCGATCGGCCGTGGTAGGCTGTTTCATGGGCATCGTGCCCGGCGGCGCGACGCCGGCTTCGTTCATGAGCTACGGCGTAGCCAAGCGTTTCTCCCGCACCGGCGACAAGTTCGGCAGCGGCGAGGTCGAGGGCGTGGTGGCGCCCGAAACCGCGGCGCATGCGGCCGGAACTTCGGCGCTGTTGCCGATGCTCACGCTCGGCATACCCGGTTCGCCCACCGCCGCGGTGCTGCTGGGGGGCTTGCTGATCTGGGGGCTGCAGCCGGGGCCGCTGCTGTTCGTCGAGCAGAAGGATTTCGTCTGGGGCCTGATCGCGAGTATGTATCTGGGCAACATCGCCGGGCTGATCGTGGTGCTGACCTGCGTACCGGCGTTTGCCGCGATCCTGCGTGTTCCGTTCTCGATCATTGCGCCGGTGATCCTGGTGATCTGCGCCATCGGCGCATTCACGGTGCACAATTCCATGTTCGATGTCTGGCTCATGGTGATTTTCGGTTTCATCGGCTACGTGTTCAAGAAGCTCGATTACCCGCTGGCGCCGCTGGTGCTGGCGCTGGTGCTGGGCGACCGCGCCGAGGATTCATTTCGGCAGTCGATGCTGATGTCGCAGGGAGACATCAGCATCATGTTTGCCAACCCGTTGGTCAGTTCGATCACCACGCTGGCCCTCGCGCTCCTGCTCTGGCCGCTGGTTCCGGCGCTGCGCGGGGCAATCAAGAAAGCCGCAGCCGCCTGACCGGTAGCCCGGGTTCGCCGGGCGCCGGTTATCTGATTTTCTGCTTCAGCCGGGACAGTGTTTCCGGCGTGAGATTGAGGTAGGACGCAAGTTCCTTCTTCGGTATGCGGGCGAGCAGTTCCGGGTGTTTGCGCTTGAAGCGCGACAGCCGCCCGGGCGCGTCGAGCAGGTGCAGGGTGATGGTGTGCGCCATGACTTCCGACATCAGGCTCATGACCTCGTACTCGAAGCGCTCCTTGAGCTTTGTGTGACGTTCGAGAAAGTCGACCCAGTGCTGCATCGAAAGCTTGGCCACGCGGACCTTGGTCACGGCGACGATGCTGTAAGGCATCGGCGTCCCCAGGCGCCAGGCGGCGTAGGACGTGTCCATGCCGGTTTCGGCGGCGAAGCGCAGGATCATCTCCTTGCCTTTCGGGTCGCTGACCACGCGCTTGAGAATGCCGTCGAGGATGAAAATTTGCTCCATCGCGCTATGGCCCTGGTGCACCAGCAGGTCGCCTTTGCCGAAGTCGGCGATTTCCAGCTTCGGCTCCAGTTCTGCCCTGGCGGCCGGCGGCATTTCGCCTAGGCTCAAATTCTGCCTGAGTTGCAGGCGGATGGTGTTGTGCTGCGGATGCGATTCGATGGACGACATGTGAGGGTTGTGCCAGATTCAAAGACGAATTAAAAGCGAAATCATTGACCTCAGTCAAGGTGCGCAAGCGGTTCGGTTTCTTAGTATAGGCTCTCGCAACGAACTATGGCGACGCGGTGATCAGCCGCGATGTCTGCTCGTCGGGCACCTCGAACCGGGCGATGCACTAGTCGATGCGCAAGTGATCTACAAATGACCCGCGCTCAAGGGGGGCGGGCGATCCCGCGCGAGCGGAAACGAACAAGGGAGGGGTACCAGCATGGAAGCACTCAAGGGAGTTCGCATACTCGACATGACCCACGTGCAGGCGGGGCCCACCTGCTCGCAGCTGCTCGCCTGGATGGGCGCGGACGTGATCAAGTTCGAAAACCCGCAGGGTGATGCCACGCGCGGACAGTTGCGCGATGTGCCGAACGCGGACAGCCTGTATTTCACCATGCTCAACTGCAACAAGCGTTCGATCACCGTGAACATGAAGTCTGCCGAAGGCAAGGCGGTGTTCGTCGATCTGCTCGCCAAGTGCGACATCATCATGGAAAACTTCGGGCCCGGCGTGCTCGACCGCTTCGGTTTTTCCTGGGAAAAAATCCACGAAATCAATCCACGTATCGTCATGGGCTCGATCAAAGGCTTCGGCTCTTCCGGGCCTTACGCCGATTTCAAGGCCTACGAAAACGTGGCGCAGGCGATGGGCGGCGCGATGAGCACCACCGGCATGCCCGACGGCCCGCCGTTCGTCACCGGCGCACAGATCGGCGATTCCGGAACCGGTCTGCACCTCGCGATCGGACTGCTCGCTGCACTGCATCAGGCGAACCGCACCGGGGAGGGGCAGTACGTCGAAGTGGCGATGATGGACGGTGTGATGAACCTGTGCCGGGTGAAGTTCCGCGACCACCAGCGCCTGACCCGCGGCGAGCTCTCGGAGTTTTCCGTGCCTACCTACAAAGGCATGGGGGAAGTGCCGCGCGCGGGCAATGACTCCGGTGGCGGCCAGCTCGGCAATGCGATCCACTGCAAGCCGCACGGCGCCAACGACTGGCTCTACGTGGTCGTGCAGGAAGCGGTCTGGGTCGCGCTGGCGAAGCGCATCGGACCCGAAATCGGCATGCCTGATCTTGCGACCGATCCGCACTTCGCGGCGATCGCCGATCGGCGCAAGAACCAGCAGCTCATGTGGACGCTGATCAACAAGTTCGCCGAAAACTATACCAAGCGCGAGTTCATGGCGCTGCTCAATCCGCTCGATGTGCCCTGCGGCCCGATCATGTCGACCGAGGATCTCGCCAGCGACGAGCATATTCGCGGCCGCGAAATGTGGGTCGAGCTCGACCATCCCCAGCGCGGCAAGTGGTGGAATGTCGGCATGCCGATCAAGCTGTCCGCCTCGCCGGCGAAGATCGAGCGCTCGCCGCTGCTGGGCGAGCATACCGATGAGGTGCTCAAACAGGTGCTGGGCTACGACGAGACGAAGGTTGCTGCGCTCAAGGCGGCGGGCGCTTTCAGTACGCCGCCGAAGAAAGCGAAATAGCCGCAGAGCAGCAAGCGAATCTCAACGCAAAGGATCAAATCATGCGTATTGCAATAATCGGTCAACAGGATATTAGTTCCGACATAACATTCGCTTACGCGAATGTTAGTCTGCACTGAAATCTTGCGGCAAAGGAGAAACAACATGAAGATCGCTATTATTGGGCAGCAAGATTTTGGCAAAGCGGTTCTGGAAGCGTTTCTTGCGCGCGGCGACGAGGTTGCCGCCGTGTTCTGCGCGCCGGAGAAGGAAGGGGCGCGGCCCGACGCGCTGCGCGCCACGGCCGAGGAGAAGAAGCTCAAGGTGTATCAGTTCAAGTCCCTGCGCGCGCCGGAAGCGGCGCAGGCGCTCGTCGAAGCCGGAGCCGACATCGGCATCATGGCTTTCGTGCTGCAATTCGCGCCGCAGGAATTCGTCAATATTCCAAAGCACGGCACGATCCAGTACCACCCGTCGTTGCTGCCAAAATTCCGTGGCCCTTCCTCGATCAACTGGCCGCTCATCAAAGGCGAAACCGAAACCGGCCTCACCATTTTCCGTCCGTCTGACGGACTGGACGAAGGCGCGGTGATCCTGCAAAAGAGGACGCCCGTGAGCGAGGACGACACGCTCGGCACGGTCTACTTCGACCGCCTGTTTCCGATGGGCGTGGCCGCCATGCTCGAGGCCGCCGACCTGGTGGTTGCAGGCCGGCACAAGGAGTCGAAACAAGACGAAACCCGGGCCAGCTACGAAGGCTGGTGCCGCGAGGGCGAAGCGAGGATCAACTGGGCCAGCCACGTCGATTTCATCCACAACCTGATTCGCGGTTGCGACCCGGCGCCGGGGGCGTGGACGACGTGCAACGGCGAGAAGCTGCAGCTGTTCGGCTCGAAGAAGCACCTGGTGCGTACTTTCGGCGCGGTCAAGGGCAAGATCGGCGAGATCACCGCGATCAGCGCCGGCAGCATGTTCATCACCGCCCAGGGCGGGCAGGTCGAGGTTGCCAAGGGCAAGCTCGGCAGCGGCAAGAAGGTGTCGCCGGCCGACCTGGGAATTGCGGTGGGGACGATACTCGGCACTTAGACCGGATACCGCCGGTATTGCGCCGTCCCGCGGGGCGGCGCGCGCGCGCCGCCCCGCGGGCGCGGGATCAGGAAAACCCTTGTCGTTTCGGCAAGGGTTTTTGCTTTTCCTGCCGCCGCATTCACGGCGTCCTTTTGCCCTGGGTTTGACACCTGCGTTTTGGGTGCAGGACTTGCCTAGTGCGAGGCAACAAAAAACATTTGACTAATCTGATATTTAACTGCAAGAATGCACATTATCGCCCTGTTTATAAATAAAACTTGTCCTCGCTGTCCGCGCTAGGAGTAAGTGATGACATCAGGGGTGTTTGGGCGGCGTTCTAAACGGCGCTTGGTAACGCCAAAAGACGCACCTCAGAGCGAGGCGCGCGTTGCTGTTTTGCCGCGGCGCAAATCAGCACAAGCGTCTGGGCTAATGTCGTAAAATGCCTTCGCTATCGGGCAGATAGCCGGGCGTTAGCAGAAGAAGATCAGCGGCGCAGGGGGCCGGGCATGACGAAAGCGGGATTTTGGAAGACCGACTGGTTTCTCGGCGCCGTCGTCGTCGTCTGCATCGTCCTGTTCAATGGCGCGAGCGACCTCATTCCCAGCCTCGAACGCAAAGCCTATGACTTGGGCGTGGTCGCGGCATCGCGTACCCCGCTGGACAAGATCGCGGTTATCGCCATCGACGACCAGAGTCTGGCGAATCTTGGACGCTGGCCCTGGTCGCGCGGGGTATTGGCGAAATTGACCGACAGCCTGTCGGCGGCGAAGGCGAAGGTCATCGCCTTCACCGTGTTGTTCTCGGAGCCGCAGACCGACCCGGGTTACACCTACGTCGCCAAACTGCTCGATTTGGCCGGTGCGGGCGCGGCCCCGGAACCGAACGCCCCTGCGGCAGTGCCCGCTAATGCGGAACTCGCGCAATTCGTCGCGCTGCTGAAGGAGGCCGAACAGGCGCTCAATACCGACCGCAGGCTTGCGCAAAGCTTCGCCGGCGCCGGCAACGTGGTGCCGATGATGCTGTTCGATCTGGGCACGCCGCTGGGAAAACCGGACAAACCCCTGCCCGAATACGTGACGAAAAACAGTTTGCCCAAGATCGCCGCCGGTGCGGACGACGCGATATTGCCGACGCGCAAAGTCGACTACCCGATCGAGATCCTCGGCAAGGCCGCCGCCGCGATCGGCCACCTCAACGCCATACCGGACGTCGACGGCGGCACGCGCACCGAGCCGCTGGTGCTGGGCCATTTCGGCCAGGTCTATCCTTCGCTGTCGATGATGATCGCGGCCAAAAGCCTCAACCTGGGCGTGGGCGACATCAAGGTCCAGCCGGGTGAAAAGGTTTCGCTGGGCCGGCTCAACATCGTCACCGATCCGTTCATGCGGATGTACACGTACTTTTACAAGGACCGCGACGGGCATTCCGCGTTCCAGGTGGATTCGTTCTACGACGTCATCAGCGGCAAGATTCCCGTAAGCAAGTACCGGGACAAGATCGTTCTGATCGGGCCGACCGCTGCCGGCCTGGGCAGTGCGGCCATCACCCCGGTATCGCCTGCCATGCCGCCGGTTCTGGTGCTGGCGCATTCGGTGTCGTCCATCCTGTCCGAGCATTTTTTTGTCGCGCCGCCCTGGGGCTACTGGGTTGAGGCGACGGTGTACCTGCTGATTGCCGCCTACCTGATCGGGCTGCTGCCGCGACTCAAGGCCGGCATGGGGGCGATGGTGACCGCGGCGCTGCTCGCGTTGCTGCTGGTGGCTCACTTCGTGCTCATGATCTCGGCGGCGATGTGGCTGCAACTGATGCTGCCTCTGGTGCTGCTGGTGATCGGCCACGTTCTGCTGGTCACCAAGCGCTTTGTCATGACCGAGGCGGGCAAGGACAAATCCGACGCCGATTCGGCCGAATCCAACCGCATGCTCGGCCTCGCGTTTCAGGGGCAGGGCCAGCTCGACATGGCCTGGGACAAGTTCCGCAAGGTACCGATGGATGAGGGCCTGATGGACAACCTGTACAACCTTGCGCTCGATTTCGAGCGCAAACGCCAGTTCAACAAGGCGGAGAACGTGTTCCAGTACATGGCCAATCACAACCCGAAGTTCCGCGACCTGGAGGCTCGCTTAAGCCGCGCCAGGGCGATGTCGGAGACGGTCATCCTCGGAGGCGGAACCAGCCATCCCGGCGGCTCCATGTCGCTGGGCGCCGGAGCGGAAAAACCGATGCTCGGCCGCTACCAGGTGGAGAAGGAACTGGGCAAGGGCGCGATGGGCGTGGTCTACCAGGGCAAGGATCCCAAGATCGGCCGCGTGGTCGCGATCAAGACCATGGCGCTGTCGCAGGAGTTCGAGGCGGACGAACTCGTCGAGGTGAAAGAGCGCTTCTTCCGCGAGGCGGAGACCGCGGGGCGCCTGTCGCATCCGAATATCGTCACTATCTACGATGCGGGCGAGGAGCACGACCTGTGCTACATCGCCATGGAACTGCTCAAAGGCAAGGACCTGATACCCTATACCAAGCCGGACCGCCTGCTGCCGATGGACAAGGTGGTGTCGATCATCGCGCGCGTCGCCGATGCGCTCGGCTACGCCCACAAGCAGAACATCGTCCATCGCGACATCAAACCGGGTAATATCATGTATGAGCCGGAGAGCGATTCGCCGAAGGTCACCGACTTCGGCATTGCGCGTATCACCGACTCGTCCAAAACCAAGACGGGGATGGTGCTGGGCACCCCGTCCTATATGTCGCCGGAGCAGCTTTCGGGCAAGAAAGTGGACGGGCGCAGCGATCTGTTCTCGCTGGCGGTGAGCCTGTATCAACTGTTATGCGGCGCGCTGCCCTTCGTCGGCGATTCCATGGCGCAGTTGATGTTCAAGATCGCCAACGAGCCGGCGACCGAGATATTCCTGGTCCGGCCGGGGATACCGCCCCCGTTGGTGGCTTTCCTCGACAAGGCGATGGCCAAAGACGCCGATCAGCGCTACCAGACCGGGGAAGAATTCGCCGCGGCGCTGCGCGCCGCGTTCAGCGGTGGTGCGGCGCCGGCGGTTGGCGGTGTCGAATCGAATACTGGAAGATAGGAAACGCGCGGCATGGATCTTAGCCAAGCCCTGGAGATTGCAAGCCATACCGACCCCGGTATGGTGCGCTCGCACAACGAGGACTCGATCGCCTCAGTTCCGGACAAAGGACTGGTGGTGCTGGCCGACGGCATGGGGGGCTACAACGCCGGCGAGGTGGCGAGCGGCATGGCGACCACGGTGCTTACCACCGAATTGCGGCAATTGCTCGACGAGCATGGGCCCCATGAGGTCGACCCGCAGAGCGGCCAGAAGGCCGCGCTGAAGATGCTGCAGCAGCAGATTGCCAAGGCCAATACCTCGATCTACCAGGCCGCGCAGAGCCAGCCGCAGTACGCCGGAATGGGCACGACGCTGGTGGTTGCGCTGTTTTACGACAACAAGGTGATGGTGGCGCATATCGGGGATTCGCGCCTGTACCGGATGCGCGGCGGCGAGTTCAGCCAGGTGAGCAAGGACCATTCGCTGCTGCAGGAGCAGATCGACGCGGGTATGCTGACCAAGGAGCAGGCGAAACACTCGTCGAACAAGAATCTGGTTACCAAGGCACTCGGCATCGACCCGGCGGTCGAGGCGGAGATCCACGAATACGACACCCGGCCCGGCGACATCTATCTGCTGTGTTCGGACGGTTTATCCGATATGGTGAGCGACGAGGATATCGGCATGGCGCTGGATGCGCTTGGCGCCAACCCGAATCTGGCGGCGCAGCAGCTGGTGCAGATGGCGAACGACAATGGCGGGCGCGACAACGTGTCGGTGATACTGATAAAGATTTTGCAGGAATACCCGGCCGGACAGGGCCTGGCAAAGAAAATTTTCGGATGGTTTAGATAGTACGAGGAAAACGCTATGGCGAAGCTGATACTCAGTATGGACGGTCTGGTGCTCAAGGAAATTCTGCTTTCCAAGGAGCGAACCACCATCGGGCGCAAGCCGCACAATGACATCCAGATCGACAATCTGGCCGTCAGCGGCGAGCACGCCGTGATCGTAACCATCCTCGCGGATTCGTTCCTCGAGGACCTCGGCAGCACGAACGGGACCTTCGTCAACGGCAAAACGGTGAAAAAGCATTTCCTGCAGAACAACGACGTCATCGAACTGGGCAAATACAAACTCAAGTACATCAGCGAAGCGCTGGCGGGTGCGGCCAAGGCGGCCGATTTCGAGAAGACCATGGTGTTGCGCCCGGGCGCGATGAGAAAACCGCCCGAAGCGCCTGCGCCAGCCCCTGCGGCTGCGGCACCGGTACTGGCGCCCGGACACACCGCGACCATGCCGGCCGGCGTGCCTGCCGCCGCCGGCGCGGACAAGTCCCATGCCGCCACCCAGGTCGGTATTACGGCCGCGTCGGTCGGCGCCGCTCCCGCGCCGGCCCATGCCCCGGCGGCGTCGCCGGCACCCGCGCCCACGCCCACACCGATCCCGGTGCGGCGCGCCACGTTGAAACTCATGTCCGGCGGCAACGCGGGCAAGGAGCTGGAACTTACCAAGCCGCTTACCACGCTGGGCAAGCCGGGTGTCCAGGTCGCGGTGGTGACGCGCCGGCCGCAGGGCTTTTTCATCACCCACGTCGAAGGCGCCAACAAGCCGATTGTCAACGGTAAGGCGATAGAACTGCAGGCGCATGCGCTCAACGACCACGACGTCATCGAGCTTGCCGGGGTGAAGGTGGAATTCTTCTTCAAGCCCTGATTCACCGCTCCTGGAATAGAAAGGAGATGGTTTGAAACGGCATATCGTCAGGATCGCGCTGGGCCTTGCGCTGATGTTGGTGTTCGCCGGTCACGTCGCCGAGCTCTACAACATCGGCCTGATAACCCGGCTCGACGCCATCATCTACGACACGCGGCTTGCGCTCACCATGCCCGGCGGCGTGGACCAGCGGGTGGTCATCCTCGACATCGACGAGCGCAGCCTGGACAAGAAAGCGCTTGGGCACTGGCCGTGGCGCCGCGACAAGATTTCCGATCTGCTCAGAAAGCTGTTTGATGAATACGGCATCGTCATTGTCGGATTCGACGTGGTGTTCGCCGAGCCCGACGAAAGTTCCGGCCTGCCGGTGCTCGAGAAACTCGCCAAGAGCAGGCTCAAGGACGTGGGCCCGTTCCAGTCGGCGCTGAAGGACCTGCGCCCCCAGCTCGATTACGACGGCATCATGGCGCAGACCATCAAGGGACGCCCCGTCGTGCTGGGCTACTATTTCAACAGCGACGAGAATGCAGTGCAGTCGGGCGCCATTCCCAAGCCGGTGCTGCAGGAGGGAGCTTTCGAGGGGCGTAACATCCGGTTCACCACCTGGCGCGGCTTCGGCGGCAACCTGCCCGAGTTTCAGGCCAATGCCGCCAACGCGGGGCACTTCAATCCGCTGGTGGACGCCGACGGGGTATCGCGGCGCGTGCCGATGCTGGCTGAATACAACGGCGCCTATTACGAGGCCTTGTCTCTGGCGATGGTCCGGGTGCTGGCCGGGCACCCGAAGGTGGAGCCCGGCTTTGCCTCCGAGCAATTTTCCAGCAAGAGCTACTCGGGCCTTGAGTGGATCAAGGCGGGGCCGGTCACGATTCCGGTGGACGACACCGTGAGCGCGCTGATTCCCTACCGCGGCAAGCGCGGCAGTTTCAAATATATTTCGCTCGCCGACGTGTATTTCGACAAATTGCCGAAGGACGAGATCAGGGGCAAGATCGCGCTGATCGGCACTTCGGCGCCGGGCCTGCTCGATCTGCGCTCCACGCCGGTGGGCAGCGTGTATCCGGGGGTGGAAATCCACGCCAACATGATCACGGCGATGCTGGACAACGACTTCAAGCAGAAGCCGCCCTACATGCTGGGCACCGAGGTGGTCCTGCTGCTGATCGGCGGCATTACGCTGTCCTTGCTGATGCCGCTGCTGAGTCCGCTGAAGTCGACGCTGGTGTCGCTGCTGGCGACGCTGCTCATTGCCGGACTCAACGTCATCGTGTGGACCAAGGGGGGGCTGGTTCTGCCGCTGGCATCGAGCCTGCTGATGATCGCCGCGCTGTTCGCGTTCAACATGTCGTGGGGTTACTTCGTCGAGTCGCGCAGCAAGCGCCAGTTCACCGAGCTGTTCGGCCAGTACGTGCCGCCGGAACTGGTCGACAAGATGGCGGAGGACCCGCAGAAGTACAGCATGGAGGGCAAGAGCGAGGAGCTCACCGTGCTGTTCTCGGACATCGTTGGCTTCACCTCGATTTCCGAAAGCCTGACGCCAAAAGACCTGTCGCAGTTCATCAACGACTACCTGACCGCCATGAGCCTGGTGATTCGAAACAACCGCGGCACCCTCGACAAGTACATCGGCGATGCCATCATGGCCTTCTGGGGCGCCCCGGTGGCCGACCCGGAGCACGCGCGCCAGGGCGTAATCAGCGCGATGGCGATGCAGGCCGAGCTGGACAAGGTGCGGGTGCAGATGCGCGCGCGCGGATGGCCCGATATCCGCATCGGCGTCGGCGTCAATACCGGCAGCATGAGCGTCGGCGACATGGGATCGAAGTTGCGCAAGGCGTACACGGTGATGGGAGACGCCGTCAACCTCTCGTCGCGGCTGGAGGGTCTGACGCGCGTCTATGGCGTCGGGATTCTGGTCGGCTCGAATACCAGGAAGATCGTGAAAGACATCGTGTTCCGTGAAGTCGACCGGGTCAAAGTGAAGGGCAAGGACGAGCCGGTCGATATTTTCGAGCCGATCGGCATAGAGGGGCAGGTCGACCCGAAAATAATGGACGAGATCAAGCTGTGGCACAAGGCGCTCAAGGCCTATCGTGCGCAGAACTGGGACGAAGCGGAAATGAACCTGTTCAATGCGCAGAAAATGTCGCCGGAGTGCAGGCTCTACCAGCTCTACTTCGAGCGCATCCAGCAGTGCCGCATTGAGCCGCCCGGCCCCGGCTGGGACGGTGTGACGGCATTCAAGACAAAATAGGCGCGCAGGCGATGAAGCTTAGGGTGCTCGGGTGCAGCGGTGGAATCGGCGGGCGGCATCTGCGCACCACCTCGCTGCTGGTCGACAATGACATCCTGATCGACGCCGGCACCGGGGTGGGCGACGTATCGCTCGCGGAACTGATGCTGATCGACCATATCTTCGTCACGCACTCGCATCTGGATCATGTCTGCTCGATTCCGTTCCTGGTCGATACCGTCGGCGGCATGCGCAACAAACCGCTTACCGTGCACGCGACCGAGCCGACGCTGGAGATCATCCGCAACCACATCTTCAACTGGAGCATCTGGCCCGATTTCTCGCAGATCCCGACGCCGAGCAACCCGTTCATGAGGTACGAAGCCCTGGAGCTCGGCCAGACGATGGAGCTGAAAGGGCGCAAGATCACGTCGCTTCCGGCCAATCATGTGGTGCCGGCGGTCGGCTTTCAGGTCGATTCGGGGCAGGCCAGCCTGGTGTTTACCGGCGACACCACCACGCATGATCCGTTGTGGAAGGTCGTCAACAAGATCACCAATCTGCGCTATCTCATTATCGAAACGGCTTTCTGCAACCGCGAACGCGAGCTGGCGATAGCGGCCAAGCACTTTTGCCCCAGCCTGCTGGCCGAGGAGCTGGCAAAGCTCGAGCGCAGTGCGGAGATATTCATCACCCACCTGAAACCGGGCGAGATCGAACTGACGATGCAGGAGATCGAAGACTGCGCCGGAGAGTACAAGCCGCGCATGCTGCAGAACAACCAGGTATTCGAGTTTTAACGCTAGCGGGAACAACGGTCATTACGGAAGAGAGCATGGCAGCCACCAGAGTGAGTATAGAAGCGCTAAGAAGCTTCGATCCGATTTCGTCGTTTTCGGACGCGCGGCTGAAGGAGCTTGCCGATCTTTGCTGCGTCGAGTCGGTGCATCGCACCGCGGACCCGTTTCACCTGCGTTCGATCGCCGGGCAGTCTGTCTACCTGGTGAGCGGCGAACTGGCGCTCGACTATGGCCAGGGCAGCTCCGAGGTGATTGTCGGCAGCTCTGCCGACGCGCGTTATCCGCTGGGCAAACGCCGCGGATTCATCTCGGCCAAGGCCGTGACCGATGTGCGACTCATACGCATCGACGATGACCTGCTCGACATCATGCTTACCTGGGACCAGGTCGCGATCCAGGAGCAGGCCGAGACAGCGCCGCCCGCCGCGCGGGCCATCAGCGGTGCAGACTGGAGCGGTATGTCGGGCCTGTTCGGCATCAACAATCTTCGCTTCGGCGCTTTTTCGCAGCTGCCGCCGGCGCGCATTGACGAGTTGCTGCGTTGTTTCGAGCGCAGGGAGGCTAAGGTCGGCGAGGTGATCATCCGCGAAGGCGTCGAAGGCGATTTTTACTACCTGGTGGAGTCCGGCAGGTGCCAGGTCGAGCGCATGATAGGCGGGGTCAGCATGACGCTGGCCGAGCTCAAGAGCGGGGACACCTTCGGCGAAGAAGCGCTGGTATCGGAGGCCAAGCGCAACGCCACCGTTACCATGAAGACCGACGGAAGCTTGTTGCGTCTCGCCAAGCAGGATTTCAACGCGCTGCTGCGCGAGCCGCTGCTGCACGGGATCAATATGGAACAGGCCAAGCAGAAGGTGCTGGAAGGCGCCCAGTGGATCGACGTGCGTTACCCGTCTGAATACCAATATGACCGTCTGGCCGGTGCGCGCAATATTCCCCTGTCCGAAATCCGTAACGCTTTCGGCGCATTGGACATCGAGGAGGAATATATCGTTTACTGCCAGAGTGGCAGGCGCAGCTCGGCCGCCGCTTTCCTGCTCGCGCAGCGCGGCTACCATGTGTTCGTGCTCGAAGGCGGGTTGTGGGGCGGGGATCGATTGCCGTGAAATCGGACGCGCACGCGCCGGCGCGCAGCGCCGGGAGGACCGGGAGCGGCTTTTTGCCGCGAGCGGACCGCAGGGCGGCAGAGGGCGGCCGGCTTCTTTTGTCGTATAGTGTGAGATATGTCGTTGTCGCGGCAGCCCCCGGCTGTGCGGATCCATTGGCGAGGTCACCATGAGTGCAGTTCTGAATTCATCACAGGCCACGACCCCGGGGTCGGCCGACGTCAACGCCAGGCTGATGTTCTCGAAGAATCTGCAGAACGTCACCAACAAGATACACGCGACCTCCAATATCGACGAGATCATGCTCGAGGTTTCGTCCGACATCTGCAGCCTGTTCAACGCCGACCGCCTCACCATTTACATCGTCGGCGAGGACAAGCAGTCCATCGTTTCCAAGGTCAAGACCGGGTTGAATTCCTTCAAGGACCTGAAACTGCCGATCGCCGAGCATTCGATGGGGGGCTACGTCGCTTTCTCCAAGAAAATGATCAACATCAAGGATTGCTACGACGAATCCGAGTTGAAGGCGATCAATCCGAACCTGCGGTTTCTGCAGGAAGTCGACAAGCGCACCGGCTATCGCACCAAGCAGGTGCTGGCCGCGCCGGTAATGGACGGCGAAGAGCTGATCGGCGTCATCCAGATCATCAACAACAAGGCCGGGGTGCCGTTCACGGCGCTGATGGAAGAAGGTGTCACCCAGCTGGCACAGACACTGGCCATCGCCTTCAGGCAGCGGCAGAAACCACAGATCATCAAGACCAAGTACGATTTCCTGGTGAGCGATGCGGTGATCTCGCCGGCGGAGTTTGACCTGGCCGCGCGCTCGGCGCGCAAGAAAGCGGTGGATGTGGAGCAGGTGCTGGTGGAGGAATTCCAGGTCAAGCTGCCCGCCATCGGCCAGGCGTTGTCGAAATTTTTCGGCGTGCCGTACGAGCCGCACAAGTCCGATCGCATCAAGCCGCCGGATCTGCTGAAGAACCTGAAGCGTGAGTACGTCGAACAGAACCAGTGGGTGCCGATCGACGACAGCAAGGACGGCGTGGTCGTGTTGTGCCTGGATCCGGAGCGCGTCAAGAGTTCGCGCATCGTGCAGAACGTGTTTCCCAAGAGCAAGCTGATCTACAAAGTCACCACGCAGCGCGAATTCAAGGAAACGTTGAATATCTTCTACGGCGCCGAGGTGGTCGACACCGGCGATATCGGCGATCTGCTCTCTGGGCTGGAGGACGACGAAGAGGGCGGTGGCGAGGGCGCCGTCGACGATTTGTCGCAGGCCGCCGACAACGAACTGGTGAAGCTTGTCAACAAGATCGTCATCGATGCCTACAACCAGGGAGCTTCCGACATCCACATCGAGTCCTACCCGGGCAAGGGCAAGACCGAGATCCGCTTCAGGAAAGACGGTTCGCTCGCGCCCTACATCGAGGTGCCGGCGTCCTACCGCAACGCCATCGTCGCCCGCGTCAAGATCATGTGCGACCTCGACATCTCGGAAAAACGCAGACCCCAGGACGGCAAGATCAAGTTCAAGAAGTTCGGGCCGCTCGACATCGAGTTGCGCGTCGCCACCATTCCGACCCAGGGCGGCGTCGAGGATATTGTCATGCGTATCCTCGCCGCGGGCGAGCCGATTCCGCTGGAAAAGCTCGGCCTCACGCCGCACAACCTCGACACATTGAAAGTCGTGGTGGCCAAGCCCTATGGCCTGTTCTTCGTCTGCGGGCCGACCGGCTCGGGCAAAACCACCACCTTGCACTCGGTGCTGAAGCACCTGAATACGCCCGACACCAAGATCTGGACGGCCGAGGACCCGGTCGAGATCACGCAAAAAGGCTTGCGCCAGGTGCAGGTGAACAAGAAGGCGGGGCTGGACTTCGCGATGGTGATGAAGGCGTTCCTGCGCGCCGATCCGGACATCATCATGGTGGGTGAGATGCGCGACAAGGAAACCGTGGGAACCGGCATCGAGGCCTCGCTCACCGGCCACCTGGTGTTCGCCACCCTGCATACCAACAGTGCGACGGAATCGATCATCCGCCTGCTCGACATGGGCATGGATCCGTTCAACTTCTCCGACGCCCTGCTCGGCATCCTGGCGCAGCGCCTGGCGAAGCGCCTGTGCGCCAAGTGCAAGCAGGCCTATAACCCGGCTCCGGAGGAGATGAAGGCCTTCCTCACCGAATACTGCAGCGAGCTGATCAATACCACGACCTTCAAGCAGAACCCCAAGGCGGGTTACGAGAACATCTACAAGGAATGGGTCAAGGACTACGGCAACGACAAGGGCCAGTTCACCATGTACAAGAAGGTCGGCTGCGACACCTGCGGCGGCAGCGGCTACAAGGGCCGGGTCGGCCTGCACGAGTTGCTGGTCGGCACCGATCCGCTGAAGAAGCTGATCCAGGAGCATGCGCGCGTGGCTGAAATGCTCGCCTGCTGCCTCGACGAAGGCATGCGCACCCTGAAAATG
>Ga0334722_10000200_pt1 | contig 89132 bp, 76 predicted proteins | sample C3_bottom_MG_FD_207210 | JGI IMG/M metagenome (GOLD analysis project Ga0334722, IMG submission 207210) | Sediment microbial communities from Yellowstone Lake, YNP, Wyoming, USA - C3_bottom | ecosystem: Environmental > Aquatic > Freshwater > Lake > Sediment | place: USA: Wyoming | collected...
TCTTTTCGCCCAAAAACCTTGATAAATCTACCGACTTATGTCACCTAGATCCCTTGACATATCACCGCTGGTCTCAAAATGATGGAACTGGTTGGTGGGCCCTACATCAAACCGGTTCTGGCCAGCCGGGTTTCATCCCTGAGAAACCTCGACCGGCGTTGCTGGAGGCAGTGCCAATTTCCGGAGTTGCTCTCCCGGGGCTATCCCCGTAACCACACACCCCGCTTTGGCAGCCATACATAGAATGTATTGAAGCTACCTTGGCCGTCCTCCTTCCCGGATCCTTATTTCGGCCCCATCCCCCCTTTCCGGTAGAAAATTCCTTCCTGACGCCGCGAAGCGCTTCCACAGGCCCAGACGGAAAATAACCCAGGTCGCATTCAACCTGGTGTTATTCCCCTCAAAGCTCACTTGCCAGATTGAACTATTCTACACGGATGACAAAATTCCTGCTTGCATTTAATAATCATAGAAAAATGCTTTCCATATGGCAAGTGGCAAATCCTGTCAGCGGCGGCGTTTTTGATGAGCGCGCAGCCCTCCCGGAATCCGCGAGGAAACCGCCGCTCTTCAGGGGTCTGCGGGGACAAGCCCCTTTCCGACACATCCCCTCGCTAGCGCCGGTACGTAGCAGCGAACTGGTGACCACGCCCCCAAGCGCTTTGGCAGGGTTTGGACCGGCATACACCTGCATCTACCTCGAGCAGAAAAGGGTAGAAGTTCAATCCAAGGCCGCGACGATGGCTTCCCCCGAACTCGTCCCCAAGCGCGTCGCCCCGGCTTCCAGCATGGCCAGGGCGTCTTCCAGGGAGCGAATCCCGCCGGAAGCTTTCACCCCGAGGCGGTCCCCCACCGTTTGTCGCATCAACCGCACATCAGCCACCGTCGCTCCGCCTGAGCCGAAGCCCGTGGAGGTCTTGACAAAAGCCGCTCCCGCCTCTTCGGCCAAACGACAGGCCAGAACTTTCTCTTCATCGGTAAGATAGCAGGTCTCCAGGATTACCTTCACCGGGACGGCGGAAAGCCCGCGGCTCTGGCCTGCTTCCCGCGCCGCCTCCACCACCCGGCGAATATCTTCCCGCACCAAGTCGTGGCGACCGCTCTTCAAAAGACCGATGTTCATCACCATGTCGATCTCGGCCGCCCCATTTAAGACCGCCTCTCTGGTTTCAAAGGCCTTCGCCTCAGTGGCCATGGCCCCCAACGGAAAACCAACGACGCTGCAAACTTTGACCGGGGTACCGGCCAGTTCCTTCGCCACCAGAGGAACAAAGCTGGAGTTAACGCAGACGGAGGCGAACTGGTATCTTCTGGCGCCAGCACAAAGCTTGACGATATCGGCCTCGGTCGCCACCGGTTTGAGCAAAGTTTGGTCGATCCGCCCCGCCAGCTCCTCTCGGGTAATCTTGGCCTTATCCATTCTTTTGAACCTCCCCTCTTTTCGAGGTCGTTTCGCGGTCGTCTTGGCCAGCCCCGGCCATATTCTTCGCCGTGAAGGCCTGCGGTAAGAGTTCCCCGCTGCTCATTTCTAAACGTTTTCCCTCCAGGTTGACCATGATGACACGGATATCTTCCCCAAATTCAGCCAAAACCTGACGGCAGGCGCCACAGGGGGCCGAAACCTCCTCACTGTCCGCCACTACCGCCATGGCCACAAAATCTCTTTCTCCTTCCGAAACGGCTTTAAAAATCGCCGTCCTCTCGGCGCAAGTAGTCAACCCATAAGAGGCGTTTTCAATGTTGGCTCCCAGGTAAACCTTCCCCTCCCGGGTGAGAAGGGCCGCTCCCACCGCGAAGTGGGAATACGGAACATAAGCCTTTTCCCTGGCCTTTTTGGCCAGTTCAATCAGTTCGCTGTCGCTGACCAGTTCTTTCTCCACCAAAGACCACTTCCTGTTCCGTTGACTTTTTATTCCGCGATGATACCGTAAATGAACGGGCGCGCCGGCGGCGGTTCGTCCGCAATCTCATAAGCCGACCGCAATAAAGCCAGGGCTTCCGCCAATTGCGCTTTAGAGTTGTAATGGACCTCGGCCAGGGCTTCCCCTTCGTTGACGGCCTCCCCAACCTTTCTCTTCAAGACCACACCGACGGCCAGATCGATGGCGGACTCCTTGGTGGCCCGGCCGGCTCCCAGGGCCATGGCCGCCCGCCCCACTTTCAAGGCGTCAAGGCGCCTTACATAGCCGCCTTTTTCGGCCCGCAATAATTCGATCCCGGAGGCCGCCGGGAGCAAGCTTAAATCATGCAGCGCCTCCGGCCGCCCGCCCTGTGCCCGCACCATTTCTTCCAGCTTGCGGAAGGCGGCACCGCTGCCCAGAAGCTTCACCAGTCCTTGCCGCGCCTCCTCGGGGGTAGCCGCCAATCCGGCCAGATAGACCATTTGGCTGCCCAGGGTCAAGCATAGTTCCGTCAAGTCCTCCGGCCCTGCTCCCTGCAGGGTGGCCACGGCCTCCTTCACCTCCAGGGCGTTACCGACGGCCCGACCCAGGGGTTGATCCATATCGGAGATGACGGCCCTGGTCTTCCGGCCAACGCTGTTCCCAATGCTCACCATGGCCTTGGCCAGGGCGATGGAGTCCTCCAATTTCTTCATGAAGGCCCCGCTGCCGGTCTTGACGTCCAGGACAATGGCGTCCGCCCCCCCGGCGATCTTTTTGCTCATGATGCTCGAGGCGATAAGGGGGAGGCTGTCGACAGTGGCCGTTACATCCCGCAGGGCGTAGAGCTTGCCGTCGGCGGGAACCAATTGACCCGTTTGGCCCACTACGGCCAGGCCAATCCGCCGCACGTTGTCCAGGAACTCTTGCGGGCTCAAACTCACTCGGAATCCCGGAATCGATTCGAGTTTGTCCAAAGTTCCCCCGGTGTGGCCCAAACCGCGGCCGGACATCTTGGCCACGGGGATCCCCGCCGCCGCCACCAGAGGAGCCAAAACCAGAGTGGTCTTATCGCCCACCCCGCCGGTACTGTGTTTGTCCACCTTCACCCCCGGGATGGCGCTCAGGTCAACCCTTTCTCCCGAATCGACCATGGCCATGGTCAGATCGGAAACCTCCTGGGGTTCCATCCCTCGAAAGTAGACGGCCATCAGAAAGGCCGCCATCTGGTAATCGGGGATTTCACCCCGGACAAAACCATGGACGAGATGATAAATCTCCTCCCGGCTCAAGCTTTCACCGTTTCGTTTCTTTAAAATCAAGTCGTAGGCACGCACGTTTCTTCACCGTCCCTCTTTTAGCTCAAGCAGGATTATAATTCGACGTAATTTATGAAAATCCTTTCCCTGGAATCATTTCCCGAAGATTTTTTATTCATACGACCACTGAAGCGCGGTGGTCTCCCCAGCGAACTCTTTCTTGTCCGGCAAAGCAACCTTGCGCTAAAATGGTAGTGTATTTCGACAACCTAAAGGAGTGTGGAATGATGCGCCTAAAAGGACTTAATCCGACCTGGGATCTGGACGTATTTTTCCCCGGCGGCAGTGGCTCCCCCGCCTTCGCCACCTATCTTGAGGACCTGGAAAAGGACGTCGCCCGCTTCCAGGCCGAAGTTACCGGTCCCACTACCGCCAGTGGCGTTGCCCGGTGGGTACAACGGCTGAACCTGCTTCAGGATCTGGCCCTACGGCTACGGCAGGCAGCGGCCTTTGTCAGTTGTTTAAATGCCCAGGATGTGAAAGATCATCAGGCCCGCCTCCTGGGTGGCCGCGTCAAGCAAATTCAAGCCCGGTATGCTTCTGCCCTGAGTTTTATGGACCAGGCCCTCTTGCAAATACCCGCGGATCAATGGCAGGAGATTCTGTCCAGCCCCGAGCTCCAGCCCCTGGCCTTCAACCTGGAAGAACGTCGGCGCCGGGCCCAAGAGAAGATGGCTCCGGAGCTGGAAAGCCTGGCCAATGACCTGGCTGTTGACGGTTATCACGGTTGGTCGGAGCTTTATGATGCCGTAGTGGGGCGGATGACGATCCCGGTCCCGGAAGACGGCAAGGTGGTTTTAGTTTCCCCCGCCCAGGCTTCCAACCGGATGATCAGTCCCGACCCAAAGGTTCGCCAGCAGGTGATGCTCAACTGGGAACAGGCCTGGTCAGACGTCGCCGATCTCTGCGCCAGCGCCCTCAATCATCTGGCCGGTTTTCGTCTCAATCTCTACCACCACCGGGGTTGGGAATCCCCACTGAAAGAACCGTTGGAGATCAACCGCATGTCGGCCGCCACCCTGGAGGCCATGTGGCAGGCCGTCAACGCGAACAAGGACCGCCTGGTGACCTATCTCAAACGCAAACAGAAGGCTCTCGGCCTCACCGCGTTGGGGTGGCAGGATGTAAACGCCCCTCTGGGCCAAGCGGACCGGAAATTTAGCTACGACGAAGCCGCCAACTTCATCGTGGAGCAGTTTGGAAGGTTTGATTTGGACCTGGCTCAGTTTGCCGCCAATGCCTTTTCCCAACGCTGGATTGAAGCCGAGGACCGACCCGGGAAACGTCCCGGCGGCTTTTGCACCTCTTTCCCCACCAGCCGACAATCACGCATCTTTTTGACCTTCTCCGGCAACCTGGGCAACTTGGGGACTCTCGCCCACGAACTGGGTCACGCCTACCACCAGCACGTGATGGCCGATCTACCGGCCCTGGCTCAACAATACGCCATGAACGTCGCCGAGACGGCTTCGACCTTTGCCGAACTCATCGTTTCTAACGCCGCCATCGCCCAGGCTCAGGATCCACAGGAGCGCCTCTTCCTCATCGACGACAAGTTATCGGGCGCCACCGGGCTTTTGATGAACATCCAGGCCCGTTTCCTGTTTGAAACCCGATTTTATGAGGCCAGAAAAAAAGGGCCCCTCAGCGTCACGGCCCTCAATGAACTGATGGTGGAGGCGCAAAAGGAGGCCTATCGCGAAGCCCTCGACCTTTATCACCCCCACTTCTGGGCGTCGAAACTACATTTTTACATCACCAACACCCCATTTTATAATTTTCCTTATACCTTCGGGTTTCTCTTCAGCAACGGCGTCTACGCCCGCGCCCGGGAGGAGGGCCCAGCTTTTGCCAAAAAATACGTGGAGCTGCTGCGGGACACCGGCCGGATGCGCGTGGAAGACCTGGCCTGGAAGCATCTCGCGGCGGACCTCACCAGGAGCGATTTCTGGGAGCAGGCCATTTTGACCGCCCTGGCCGACCTGGACGAGTTCCTCCGGCTAACTGAAAGTTGAAGCGTTTGGCCAGATGACTAATCGTCGGGGGGTTGCGCCGGCGTCCCTTCGAGGAGCCGGCGCGTCCTTTCCGGATTGAAGATACCACAGGGACAAAGCCGGCCCAGAGCACGGGCGGCTTTTTCCGCTGAGAGCCGGCCGGCCCGCACCCTCTCCCGCAGGGTGCGCACTAGATTGGGCGAGATCAGATGGTGCCCACACATGCTGGTGATGGCCAGGACGTCCTCTTCTGGTAACAGCTCCTTTTTCCCCCAAATTCCCAGGGAAAAATTGATGGTATGGGGTGTAACTCCAGCCTCCCGGCAGGCCGCCAAAACCTCGTCTAAAAGCCCGCTGATGACTACCGATTGTCCAAAATCCCGCTCCTTTAAACGTTTTAGAAATTCCACCACTTGCTGGCGCGAGGTAAAGACGCCGCGGATGCGCGAGCTGTCTTTGAGCCTGCTTTTGATCTCCTCGGCAGAAACCGCCAAGACCGAACCGGTCTTCACATCGCCCCAGTTGATACTGCCGCTTTCTTCAGCGATGGCGACAATCTCCCGCATGACCGGGGCCAGGTTCTTGTCGTTGATGCCCTTGGTTTGGTAGGTAAGCCAAACGAAGTCCTCCCGCAGGGACTCCCGGTCTCCAAAACGATGTAAGGAATGGGTCATGGCAACTGTCCCCCTTGCCTAGTCTTGGAACAGTGGTCGTCCTAAACCGACGTTGACCTTTCCCCGGCTGGGCCGTTCAAAGCCAAGGCGCTCCAGGGTGTCCAGGAGCGGGGCGCTACCGTCGGGCTCAACCCGGGACACCAGCCCCAGGGTAAAAACGGTATCAATTTCCTTTTCTACCTCCCGGAGGGCCGCCAAAACGGCTGGCAGCTGCGTCTCCTGGCATTTGCCCTCAATGATCACCGATAACACCCGCAGATCTTTAGCTGCTGTCTCAATCTGGCCGGTCTTAAGATCGGTCATGAGTTTGGCTAAGGGCGTATGCTCTGGTCCTTCCAGCGTAACCCCAGCCCGGGCAACGGCCATGGCCACTTTCTCTACGTCCCCCAGCCGGCACCCCACTCCCGGTCGGCCCATATCGATGGCGATCCCCACTTCGCCCCTCCGGTAGCGACCGCTGACGTCGTTGGTCTTGGCCTCCTCTGTTCCCCGGCCCGGGACCCCGGTCTCGGCCGTAGTCTCCACCGGATCGCTGATGACGTGTTGAAAAACGTGATAAAAATCGGTAGGATATTCGGCCTCAATGGCCCCAAAGGGACAAACGTGTTGGCGAACGCATACCCAGCATTGAACGCATAGCTCGGGGTCAATACGTGCCACCTGCCGCGCCCCCTTTTCCGCTGGCGGCATAATAATGGCCTCTAAAGGGCAATAATCAAGGCACACGCCGCAACCGGTGCATCGTTCTGGATTCACCCGGACCAAGCTTTCGTCCCCCTTCCTTCTCACAACCCCTCTTCCAGTTGCCGCTGGGCAGCTTCCCCAGCCCGTCGGACATGGTCGGCTGCCAGTTTCTCCGCCTGCTCGGGGTCCCCAGCCGCGATGGCCTCATAAATGGCGCGATGTTCCTTTAAGGTCGCCTCCGGCCGGCCCGGCTGAGACAAGGAGGTCACACGGAGCAGGCTTACATGCGCCTGGAGTCCCCGTAAAACATCCCGGAGGACCTCGTTCCCCGCAATCTCGGCAATGGCCGTGTGGAAACGCTTATTGCCTTCGATCACCTGTTCCAAACGCCCTTCCGCGACGGCCTTCTCCAGATCTTCCATTATCCCCCGCAGCAAGGCCAGGTCTTGCGGCGTAGCCCTCGCCGCGGCCAACGCCGTGGCCAGACCCTCCAACACCATCCGGACCTGGTAGACTTCGCGGGCCGTCTTGGCCGAGACCTCGCTGACAAACACCCCGCGGTAGGGAATGTTGGTGACCAGTTTTTCCTTTTCCAACTTGCGTAAGGCCTCGCGAATGGGCGTCCGGCTGATCTGCATGGCCTCAGCCAACTCCCGCTCGACCAGGCGTTGTCCGGGCCGGAAATAACCCGTCAAGATGGCCTCCCGTAACCGCTCAAAAACGGCCTGGTGCACCGTCTTCAGATCCTTCATCCGCAGTTCCTCAAAGCTCAACCTCGTTACCTCGCTTCCTTGAAATATCCCGGTCTGGGGCAGCCCACCCCTGGTGCAGCACCATGATAGGGAGCATCACGATAGGGTGTCCACGTAGCACCATGCCCCGGGGGCAGGACGCCTCGGGGCACCACGCCCCTGGAGCAGCACCGTGGTCGCGTGCCCCTGGAACAGAACGCCCTTGTAGCAGTACCGTGCTAGCGTGCCCCGTGAAGAAACCCGCCGCTAGAACACAACGCCCCTGGAGCATTACTGTGGTCGCGTGCCCCTGGAACAGAACGCCCTCGTAGCAGTACCGTGGTCGTTTTCGGTGACGGTTAGGTGCCCGTCGGTGTTGTCCGGAATGTGGTGGGCGGGGCTGGGGGACCGAGTGCTCCAGGCGCAGCACGCCCCGGTGGTCGCACGCCCCGGTGCTCGCACGCCCCCTGTGGTATACAATATACCCATACTATATTCGCTCCGGCGGCAGGAATTCCTTCTGCCGGGGAAAAAATAAAGAGCCCGGCCCACTTGGCGCCGGACTCCTTACTCATCTCTCTGGGCGCAGGTCGCGCGCGAACTGCTGAGGGTGGCACGCCACTGGAGACGCGTGCGGCAACGTCTCTACTCCGTCGGACTTTATGCCGGGGTCTACTTGATTATCCCGAGCTCGCGCCCGACGCGGGCAAAGATGGCCAGGGCTTCATCCAGATCGGCCCGGGTATGGGCGGCGGTGACGATGGTCCGCACCCGCGACTTCTCGGCCGGGACTGTGGGATAGGCAATCCCCTGGGCGAAGACCCCTTCTTCAAAAAGGCGGTCGGAAAAGCGCATGGCCAGGGCTCCTTCCCCAACGATGACGGGCGTGATGGGGGTTTCGCTTTCTCCGGTGTTAAAGCCCAGCTCTTTTAAACCCGCCTTGAAATAACGGGCGTTCTCCCAGAGCCGGTCAATGAGTTGCGGTTCTTCCAGGAGGACGTCGAAGGCGGCAATGCAGGCCGCCGCCACGGCCGGCGGGTGGGAGGTGCTGAAAAGGAAAGGCCGCGCCCGCTGAATGAGCCAGTCCCGCAGGACTTTGGGTCCAGCCACATACCCTCCTAAGACGCCGATGGCCTTGGAGAGGGTGCCCACCTGGATATCGACGCGACCGTGCAGATCGAAGTGGTCCACGGTCCCCCGGCCATTGCGGCCCAAAACGCCGCTGGCATGGGCATCATCCACCATGACCATGGCCCCATAGCGATCGGCCAATTCCACAATGTCGGGTAGCGGCGCAATGTCGCCATCCATGCTGAAGACACCATCGGTGATGACCAATTTTCTCCGGTAGCCCTGACTCTCCTCCAGGGCCTTTTTCAAACCGTCCATGTCGCGGTGGGGGTAGCGCTTAATGTCGGCCCGGCTCAGGCGGCAACCATCGATGATGCTGGCGTGATTGAGCTCATCACTGATGACCACGTCGCCTTTGCCCACAACCGCCGGTATAACCCCCGTATTGGCCGTAAAACCCGACTGAAAGACGAGAGCGGCCTCGGTATGTTTGAACTTGGCGATTTTTTCTTCCAGTTCCTGGTGTAAAGTCATGGTTCCGATGATGGTGCGAACTGCTCCGGAACCGGCCCCATACTTCTCCACGGCGGCAATGGCGGCCTGGCGCAGCCGGGGATGAGTGGTCAGACCCAAGTAATTGTTGGAAGAAAGGTTGATGACCTCTTTTCCATCGATGACGGTGCGGGCTTTTTGTTCGCCCTGGACCACCCGGAGATCGCGATAGACCCCTTCGCGCTTGAGCTCGTCCAACTCATCCTGCAAAAAAGCGAGCTTGTTCATGGTTAATCCCCCCTTGTAGGTTACTCTTTGAACCTCGCTAGCGGATTCCCTGTGGGAATAAGACCACTTTCCCCGTATTTCCCGTGCGCATGGCCTCAAAGCCCGTCGCAAAGTCCTCCAACGCCAGTCGGTGGGTAATTAAAGGAGCCACATTCAAGGCCCCGGAGGCTAAAAGCGCCCCGGTGGTGTACCAGGTTTCAAACATCCGCCGTCCGGTGATCCCTTGCAGATGGACCCCTTTGAAGACAATGTCGTTGGTCCAGTCGATCTCCACAGGCCGGGAATAAACCCCCAAGATGCTGGCACGACCTCCGTTACGCAGAGCCGCCAACCCCTGCTTTACCGCCTGCGGGCTGCCGGACATCTCCAGGAAGACGTCGATGCCCCCGCGATCCGCGCCCTGGTCCCGGAGTATTGTCACCACATCGTCTCGTTGGGGATTGAGGATCAGGTCAGCTCCCATCTGGCGGGCCAGACCCAAACGGTAATCGTTAATGTCCACGGCGTAAACGGCCGCTGCTCCTGCCGCTTTAGCCACGGCCACGGCCAGAGCCCCCACCGGGCCACAGCCGAAGACGGCCACCCGCTCCCCAGCCACCGGACCAGCCAACACGGTGTGCACGGCATTACCCAGGGGCTCCTGCAGAGCAGCCACCTCGGGCGGGACCGAGCGATCAGTTTTCACCGCGTTGACGGCCGGAATGGCGATGTATTCGGCAAAGGCACCGTCGCGGTCGACCCCCAGGATCTTCACCTCCTGGCAAACGTGGCTGTTTCCGGTCCGGCACTGATAACAGTGTCCGCAAACGATGTGGGTCTCAGCCGAGACGTAATCACCCACTTTTACGCCCCGCACGTTTCGTCCGGCTTCCACCACTTCACCGGCGAACTCGTGCCCCATGATGAGCGGCGGTTTAATCCTTTGCTGACTCCAGGGATCCCAGTTATAGATGTGAAGATCGGTCCCGCAGATGGACGTGGCTTCAATCCGGACCAAGATATCATCTGGGCCAAAAGCGGGCACTGGGAGCTCCTTCAAAACAGCCCCAGGTGCTGGTTTATCTTTAACGATTGCTTTCATTCGGCCAATCCCCTTTCGGCGAGATACTGTCCCCGACCCCAATGGAATTTATTCTGTCTTTCGGGGAAATATTCGCCACGTCCAGGGGAAAGTCCTCCTGTGACGGAAGAAAAAAATAATGTCTTCGTATAGAAGACGCCCGGCGTTCAAGAATAGACAGTCCCTCTATCGAGATCAGAATACCCTTTCACCCGTGGTCACCGCCAGGGGCACGGGTACTGCGGGTCGTCAGCCTCAGGTTGAAGAGGGAAAACCACGTCTGGCGGCCTCACCCCGCCTCCGGTCCCCTCACCTCGATCCTTTCGCCTGGAGTGATCCCCAAAGCCCGCACGGTTCCAGCGGGTAGTTCCAAAACCGCCCGTGCTCCCGGAGCCCAGGCCCAACCGGTCCACGGAGCCAGTGACTCGACGATTTTAATGATGTGGCCAGCCTCGTCCAGAAAGAGGGCATCGATGGCAAAAGACATACCCAACATGTGGATGCTCGAGCAGGGGTAAAGATAACAGCCCTCACCCGGGGCCAGACTTTTTCGCCCCGCTAAACCGCGCCAACGCGACCAGAAATCCACCGCCCAAAGGACCCGCCCGGCGACTTCCCGACCCTGGTAGTGTACGGAACAAAAGCGTCGGTGCTCTCTCGTCCGGGAAGGAGTAGTCCCAGCTAGACCCCTGGCCCTGGTCAGTTCGCTCACCCCCGCCTATTTCCCTTCGGGTTGATTTCTTTCGTTGATAATTCGCAAGCCTTCCAGGGTGAGGAAAGGATCGACCTTTTGGATGGTGGCGGACTCGCCGGCGATGAGGGGAGCCAAGCCACCGGTAGCCACAACAAAGGCCTCTTCCCCGAGCTCCTTACGGATCCGCCGCACCAGCTCATCGACCTGACCTACAAAACCAAAAATGATGCCGGCCTGCATGCTGGCCACGGTGTTTTTCCCAATGACATTTTTCGGCCGAACCAGTTCAATGCGCGGAAGTTTGGCCGCCCTCTGAAAGAGGGCCTCGGTGGAAATGCCGATGCCGGGGGCAATGGCCCCACCCAGGTATTCGCCCCGGGCCGAGATGGCATCAAAGGTGGTGGCCGTGCCGAAATCAACGACGATCAGCGGACCCCCGTAGGTTTCATAGGCCCCCACGGCATTGACGATGCGGTCCGCGCCCACTTCGCGCGGGTTATCGTACCGGATATCCATCCCGGTCTTGACTCCCGGCCCCACCACCAGCGGTGAGAGTTTGAGGTATTTGTCGCAGGTTTGCTCAATGGTCGGGGTTAGCGGGGGCACCACGGAAGAGATGGCCGCGGCCGTGATCCCTTGTGGGTTGAGCCCCTCATAACTGAAAAGATGATGGAATAAAAGTCCGTACTCATCCACCGTCCGCTCGCGATCCGTCGCCAGACGCCAGTGGACGAGTAATTCTCGGTCCCGGTATACTCCGAGAACGATATTGGTATTACCGATGTCAATGGCTAAAAACATGGGCTTTTGCTCCTCAGTCATAATTCAGATGCCCGCGGGGTGCAGCAACGCGACGTAGGTCGGGAAACTGCGCCGTTCAACTTTGGTCGAAGTTCGCCTGGCCGAAGCCGCGGGCCCTGGTCGTGGAGACCCGCTGCGGCCATGGCCGGAGGGCGGCGCAAAGTTGAGTAAAAGTGGCCAGATTACTTCCCAGCCGCCTGCTTCAACGGACGGTAAAGGAGCATCATTAACACGGCCGCCACTAATATTTCCGGAAGACCATGCAACACCCCCACCGCCCAAGCCGCCTTCGCCGGAAGGTAACCCCGCCAGACGGCCAGGCCCAGGACTCCAACGGTGTTGGTGAGGGTGCCGACGATGGCCCCCACGGCCGCCGGAGCGCTGGCATCCCCCAGCAGGCGGTAAACCAGGTACCCAATCCCGGCCCCCAGGATAAGGGCCAAAAGGGCAAGAACCGTCGAGTTGGCGGTCAATCCAGAGAAGGAACGGGCGAAAGCGGAAGCCTTCCCCTGGTTCACCAATTGGTTGAGGTAATTCCCGGCCGTCCAGGTCGTGTGGAGCAGGATCAGCCCGACAACGCCGGCCGTTAGGGGGCGTGCCCCCTTGCCGCGAACCAGGGCGAAGGCATAATAAGCCATAATACCAATGAGGACCCGCGGCAGAATAGCCACCAGCGGATCCTTAAAGAGGGGTATGGTCGCACGGAAAAAACTGTATAAGCCAAAGATTAACCCAACGAGGGCGCCAACCACCGGACCTTCGATGACCCCAGCGATGATGGCCGGGATATGCATCGTCGTAGCCGCTCCAGCCGGGGTGGGTACCGGAATAAAACCGATGGGGGTGAGACCCAAGACGATGGCCACCCCGCCCAAAAGTCCAGCCACAACGATCTGGCGCACGGACATTTTCATATTTTGATTGCACCTCCGTTCCAGCTCCCTTGGGATGCCGGACGTATTGATGATGGCCGCTTTCGCTGCCGCGCCAAAGCCCCGGTCAACGACCAATCGTCCGTCGCTACGGTCGGCCTCCACCAGGTGTAGTTTACCCGTTTGGGATGACCGGTCTGGGATGGCCGCTCAGCGTTATGGACAACCCCGCCTGCGCGTGACCAGGAATTCTGGCTATGGGTAATATATTCACCTTCTACGCTCAAATTCCTTCTGACACGAAAGGCATTATTCGTTTTACCCGCAAGGTTAGCCACGCCGCCAGGCCGGCCTTGAAAAGGTCAAAGGCCCAAAAAGGCAGGACAGTCAAGGCGATGGCCTCTTGGAGGTTCATCACCTTGCCGTGAGAAAGGGAATAATGGAAAAACTGAGCGAGACCGAGGGAATAAATCAGCAATAGACCCGATAAATTAGCCAAAAATACGGCAGACCAGAGCCACCAGGGCCGCCCTCGCCCGTTCTGTTTGGCGAAAGTCAGGTTGGCCAGCCAACCCACCAGGAAGGCCGCCAGTGGATAAGCGATCAGGTAACCACCCGTCGGGCCCAGGAGGACACCCAGCCCGGCCGTGCCGCGGGCAAAGACGGGTATCCCTATTACTCCCAAAAGAAGATAGGTCAATTGGCTGACCGCCCCGGGAAAGGGACCCAAGAGTGCGCCAGCCAAAAAGACGAAGACAACCTGAAGGGTGAAGGGAACCCCGGTGATCCCCGGCAAAAGGATGGCCAGCCGCGCTCCAATGGCGGTCAGAGCAGCGAACAGTCCCGCTAAAATGAGGTCGCGTCGCCTCAAGCCACATCGTCTCCTCGTCTTTAGTTTGTGGACAGCTATAAACGCCCTCATCCAGTCACAAACACCATAATCCGAAAACCCTGTTTTTAGCCACACCGTTGCCCTCCATAATCTTATCTCCCTTCAAAGGAATTGTCAACTGCATAGAGTCAATTTTGGTTGACAATATGGCCAACAAAAAATGGCGATACCTTTTTGATCCCCGCCTCGCCCCTCCTGTTCCTCGCCGCCTTTTTCTGCCCCTGCTCGTCGGCCACCATAACGGGAGGGCTTTTAGATACTAATCTACCGAACCATCACGACCAACTCGCGCCGCATCCAAACTCGCCACCCCTAATCTGGCCGGCATAATGGCCTGGCTCCCTTGGGACAGCTTCCTTGCGCTGCTCCCTTAGGCGCCTGGAACATGCCCACCAGATATCCTTCAGGGGGTGCCGCTGGTATTCCGGTCGCTGGGCGTCGGAAACTCGCGCAGGGTCACTTCCCCAGCGACGAATCTCTGCACCCGTCCGGCTTCGTCGGCCACCAGGAGGGCCCCTTCCTCGTCCACGTCAATGGCCGTGCCCTCGACCTTGCGCCCGGGTAGAAAGACGTTGACCTTTTTCCCCAGGGTAGAAGAGCGTTGCCGCCACTCAGCCAAAAGCTCGGGGAACCGCCCGCCCAAAAATTCCGTGTAACAATTCTCCAGCTCTACCAGCAGGGTCAAGAACAGGGGACGCCGCGGGATCTTCCGCCCAGCCAAGACAGCTAAAGAAGAAGCCCGGTGCCGCATTTCCGGTGGAAATTCTTCCTGGGCGAGATTGACATTGATTCCAAGCCCCAGGACGATGTAGTCCACCCGGTCGGCTTCGCCGCTCATTTCGGTGAGGATACCGCCCACTTTATAGCTGTTTAGTTCCAGGTCATTGGGCCATTTGATCTGCAGGAGGACGCCCGTTTCGCGGTGAATGGCCCGAACCGCGGCCACGGCCGCCACCAGGGTTAACCCCGCCACCTCGGCCGGCGGCAGCTCCGGCCTTAAGACCACGGAAAACCAAAGCCCCTTACCGGGCGGCGAGAGCCATTGCCGGCCGCGCCGGCCCCGCCCCGCCGTCTGCTCGTCGGCTACGACGACGATGCCGTCATCGGGATAGGTTTGAGCCAGGGCCTTCGCTACCTGGTTGGTGGACCCAATGGTGGGATAATAGCGGAAAAGTCGGCCCAACCAGCGAGTCTTCCGCTCCCTTTCGATTTGATAGGGGGCTAAGGAATCCCGGTCGTCAATGTAGCGGTACCCACGCCGGGTTTGCCCCTCGATAATGAGGCCATGCCGCCGTAGCGTTTGAATGTATTTCCAAATGGAGGTCCGGGAAACTCCCAGCTGCCGGCTCAGCTCTTCTCCGGAAACCCAGCTATCGCTATGTTGCTCAAGGTACCGAGCTATTTCCCAGGCCTGACTATACTGGTCGTTCGCCTCGAACTGTTCCGCCTTCATGGAAACCTACCCCGCTATTTCCAATTCCAGACTGAGATCCAGGGCCCGGACAGAATGAGTCAAGCGCCCCACCGAGATGAGATCGACTCCCGTTTGAGCGATGGCGACGATGTTCTCCGTCGATACCCCCCCCGAGGCCTCCAGCAGCACCTTGTGCCCCTTTTGACGGGCCAGCCGTACCCGTTCTACTGCCACCCGGAGGGTCTCCGGATCCATGTTATCGAGCATAATAATATCGGCCTCGGCCTTGAGCGCCTCCTCCAGCTGCTCTAAAGTTTCCACTTCAACCTCCACCGTCATGGTATGGGGGATCTGGCCCCGCACGGCCGCCACCGCCGCCGCCAATCCGCCAGCCGCCACAATGTGGTTGTCTTTGATCAAAACGGCGTCATAGAGGCCAAACCGGTGGTTATGTCCCCCACCCACCCGCACGGCGTATTTCTCCAGGGCTCTTAACCCCGGAGTAGTCTTTCTGGTATCCACCACGCGCACGGGGTAAGGGCGGACCAGTTCCACCAACTCCCGGGTAGCTGTGGCAATGCCGGAAAGACGCTGGAGGAAGTTTAAAGCCACCCGCTCACCCGTCAATAAGGGGCGGGCCCTCCCTTTGATTTCAGCCACCGCCATTCCCGGGGAAACCACGTCTCCATCTGACAAAAAGGCGTGAAAAGACAGGCTGGAATCCAGCTCAGCAAAGACCAGCCGGGCCACCTCCAGGCCGGCAATTACCCCCCGGGCTTTGGCCAAAATAACACCCCGGCCCAGCCTCTTTTCGGGAACGGTCAGTTCAGTGGTGATATCGCCCGGGCCTATGTCTTCCTCCAAGGCCCGGCGGATTAAATCGCGCAGTCCCAGTTCGTTCAGCATATGGTCTCCTCGCCCAACCCCGGTCATTCTTCCAGGGCCGGTTCTCCCTGAACCCGCCGGAGGAAGATGTGTCTTTGCCAGTTCTGATCGTCCCTTTGGGGAAAGTCAGTCCGGTAATGGGCTCCCCGGCTCTCCTGCCGCCTGGCCGCGGCCAGGGCCACCAATCCGCCAAGGGTAACGAGATTGGCCATCTCCCAGGCCGCCACCCCTTCCAATTCGCGGCCCAGGCTCGTCTCAGCCAGCTCGCCGATGGCCTGCCGGGCCCGCTCCAGCCCCTCGCCGTCGCGGAGGATCCCCACCTCCTGCCACATGATACTCTGGAGTTGCCGCTTTCCCCAGGCCGCCTCGTAAGGAAGCTCTCCTTTTAGGTCTTGACTGCGGGCGGTAAAGCGGTGCAACTGTCTCAAACTGAGTTTATCCAGTTTTTCCTTCATCCGTAAGGCAATGCGCTTGCCAAAGACCAGTCCTTCCAAAAGGGAATTGCTGGCCAGGCGATTGGCCCCGTGCACACCGGTACAGGCCGCCTCGCCGCAGGCATAAAGGTTGCTCAGGTTGGTCTGCCCATCTACATCAGTCCGAATCCCACCCATGATATAGTGGGCGGCTGGGGCCACGGGGATCCAGTCGCGGGTGGGGTCAAGTCCCAACTGGCGGCAGCGCTGGTAAATGGTCGGAAAACGCTGGGCGAAGGGGATCGATAGTTTCGTTGTGTCCAGATAAACCGCCGGTTCGCCGGTCCGCCGCATTTCCTCAACAATGGCCCGGGCCACCACATCTCGGGGAGCCAGGTCGGCCATGGGATGATACCTGGACATAAAGGCTTCCCCCTGGCTGTTCCGCAAAATGGCTCCTTCCCCTCGCACGGCTTCTGAAACCAAGAATTTGGGGTTGCCCTCGTGATACAAGGCCGTTGGGTGAAACTGGATGAATTCCAGATCAGCCAGGCGCGCCCCGGCGCGAAAACTGGCGGCGATCCCATCGCCGGTGGCTACTTCCGGATTGGTGGTATTTTGGTAAAGGTGCCCCGCTCCTCCGGTGGCGATGACCGTCGCGCGAGCTAAGTAGGCTACCTTTTGCCGGCGGACCAGGTCCCAGGCTAAAGCGCCGTAACAAACATCTCCTTCTGTGAGCAAGTCGATGATGTAGACGTCCTCATGAACGTCGATCTCCGGGTGCAAAGCCACCTGGTCGCTGAGGGCGCGCCTGATCTCCTCCCCCGTGGCGTCACCCCGCGCGTGGAGAATCCGGCGTTGGCGGTGGGCTCCCTCCCGGGTCAGGGCCAACTGCCCCTCGATGCGATCGAAGCGGGTGCCGATCTCGACGAGCTCCATGACACAATCGGGACCCTCGTTGACCAACACCTCCACTGCTTCCAAATCACACAATCCCGCTCCCGCCTCCAGAGTGTCGGCCAGATGCAAACGGGGGGTGTCTTCGGTGCCGATGGCCGCGGCAATTCCCCCCTGGGCCAGGTCGGTATTGCTGTCTTCCAGCCGGCGCTTGGTGAGAATGGTAACTTTCCCGCCATCATAGGCCTTGAGGGCCGTATAAAGGCCAGCAATCCCCGAACCAACGATGAGAAAGTCGGTATATACCCGCGGGATCTCCGCCAGGTCAAAATTGGTGATGTAACGGGGAATCATCTCTGCGGTCCCCTCCCTGCCCGGTCTAACTTTCAGCCGCGGCCGATGGCGAGCATTCGCTCCAGGGCGGCCCGGGCTCGCTGCCGGATGTCTTCGGGAACAGTAATGCGGGGGGTCAGGGTTTCCAAGGCACGCTTGACCAACTCGAGGGTCGTCCGTTTCATGTTGGGGCAAACCAGCTTGTCTGAGGCCAGATAGAAGGACTTCTCCGGATTCTCTTTCTTCAGGGGATGCAGGATGCCCGATTCGGTCCCGATGATGAATTCCTTAGCCGAACTCTTTCGCGCAAAGTCAATGATTCCGCTGGTGCTGCCGACGTAATCGGCCAGCTCGATCACTTCCCGCCGGCACTCGGGATGAACCAGAACCGGCGCCCCGGGATGATCGTCCCGCGCCGCCAGGATGTCCTCGGCGGTCAGGCGATGATGAGTGGGGCAAAAGCCGTCCCAGAGGATGACCTCACGACCCGCCCTCCGGGCGGCAAACTCGCCCAAATAGCGGTCCGGAACAAAAAGGATCGGCCGACCCGGCGGAATGGCCGCCAGGACCCGCGCCGCGTTGGCCGAAGTACAACAATAATCGCTTTCCGCTTTCACCGCCGCGCTGGTGTTGACGTAGGCCACTACCACCGCGCCCGTCTCTGCCTTTTTCTTGCGAACCTCCTCGGCCGACGCCATGTCGGCCATCGGACAACCGGCGTTGGCTGCCGGCAAAAGGACGATTTTATCCGGTGAAAGCATGGCCGCCGTCTCGGCCATAAAGTGAACGCCGCAGAAGACAACCACCTGAGCATCGGTCTTGGCCGCCTCCTGGCTCAAGCCCAGGGAATCGCCGACGAAATCAGCGATGTCTTGGACCTCCGGCCTTTGGTAGACATGAGCCAGGATGATCGCCCGGCGCTCCTCTTTCAGGCGTTTTATTTCCCGGACCAGCTCCTGCTGATTCGTTCCTTCAGCGTTCATATTTTCAGGCCAACCGGTAAGGTCGCTTTTCCAGAGAAGCGCACTGTAAACCCCGGGAGTTAGGGGGGCTAAGTGCGCCGTCAGTCGTTCCTCCAAAGACGAGGTCCGCGCCGACGTTGCAGGGACCCCGGCCGGAACAGCTAACTTCCTTCGGACCGCCACCCAACCTTCGGCCTAGTCACCTCTTTTATTTGGAAAATCGCCGCCCTCGCGGTCAATCCCTATTCTACGGAAGCCAGTAGGGGTTGTCAAGGAAACCACAGGTATTGCTAAGAAAGAGGGGTGTTTTGTTAACACCCCTCTTTCCTTCGCCAAAGGCCATTTCCGCAGTTTAGAACAGCCCGACGATGGTTCCGTCTTCGAAGATGTCGATGGCCTCGGCGGCCGGAACTTTGGGCAGGCCGGGCATAGTCATGATCTCACCGGTCAAAGCCACTAAGAAACCAGCCCCTGCCGAAGCGCGAACGTCGCGGACGGTGATCTTGAAACCGGTGGGCCGTCCGAGCAGCTCGGGATCGTCGGAGAGAGAGTACTGGGTCTTGGCCATCATAATGGGGGTCTTGTCGAGACCCATCTTGGTGTAGCGGCGGATGGCCCGCTCGGCTTCTTTGGTATAGATGACGCCGTCGGCCCCGTAGATTTCCCGGGCAATGGTTTCGATTTTCTTTTTGATGGGCCAATCCCACTCATAAAGGGGCTTATACTGGCTGGGTTTCTTCGCGATGGTCTCCAAAACCTTCTGGGCCAACTCGAGGCCACCTTCGCCACCCTTGGCCCAGACCTCGGAGAGGGCCACTTCTGCCCCCATGGCCGCCACTTTTTCCGCCACCAAAGCCAGCTCTGCCTCGGTATCCGTCGGGAACCGGTTGATGGCGACCACGGCCGGAACGCCGAACTTGCTGATGTTCTCGATATGCTTCTCCAGGTTGGCCATACCTTTGGCCAGAGCCTCCAGGTTCTCTTCCTTCAGGTTGTCCTTGGCCACGCCGCCGTGCATCTTCAGGGCCCGGACGGTGGCCACGATGACCACGGCGTCGGGTTTGAAGCCGCCGACGCGCGAGGTAAGATTCATGAATTTCTCGGCACCCAGGTCGGCGCCAAAGCCGGCCTCAGTCACTACATAATCAGCCAGTTTCAGAGCCAGCCGGGTGGCGATAATGGAGTTGGCCCCGTGAGCTATGTTGGCGAAAGGCCCACCGTGGACGAAGGCCGGAGTATTCTCCAGGGTTTGCACCAGGTTGGGGTTAATGGCATCTTTTAAAATTACGGTCATGGCCCCGCTAGCTTTCAAATCTTTGGCCGTGACCGGTTTACCGTCATAAGTATATCCGACGATGATGCGACCCAGGCGCTCCTTGAGGTCCATCAAGTCCGTCGAAAGGCAGAGAATGGCCATAACCTCTGAGGCCACCGAAATCATGAAGGAATCCTCCCGGGGGATCCCCTGCCCACGCAATCCGATAACGATGTTCCGTAAGGCCCTTTCGTTGAGGTCCATGACCCGCTTCCAGACGATTTCCGTGGGATCAAGACCGAGGGCATTACCCTGGAAGATGTGATTGTCCACCATGGCCGAGAGGAGATTGTGGGCCGTGGTCACGGCGTGGATGTCCCCCGTGAAGTGGAGGTTGATATCTTCCATGGGAACGACCTGGGCATACCCGCCTCCGGCGGCTCCACCCTTGACGCCAAAGCTGGGTCCTAGAGAAGGCTCCCGTAAAGCGATGATGGCCTTTTTCCCTAACCGATTTAAGGCCTGACCGAGGCCGACGGTGGTCGTGGTCTTGCCCTCGCCGGCCGGGGTGGGCGTGATGGCCGTCGAAAGGATGAGCTTGCCATTTGGCCGGTCCTTAACCCGCGGCCAAACCGTTTTTAAGTTCACCTTGGCTTTATATTTGCCGTAAAGCTCCAGGTCATCCTCATCTAGCCCGATCATCCGGGCGATCTCCACGATGGGCTTCATTTTTGCCGCCTGGGCGATTTCAATGTCCGTCTTCATGTCAACCTGTTCCTCCTATCTCAGCGCAAACATTGGTTGGAAACTTGACGAGACCTGCCCCTGTTCCCCCGTGGGAACCGCGAGAACTACTACTCCATCCTAGTATGGTCTCCTCGACCTTCACCTAGGATCTCCTCCTACCAAAAAGGCCATGCACAACGAGGCGTGGGCGCCCAAAGTCTCTCGGTCAATCAGGAGAGAACTCCGCAACCTCTGGGAGTGAAAAACGTGGGGAGCAAAAGGGGCTGCTCTATAAGACGTGGTCGCTCCCGGCCACAGCCTCCCCCACGAGCGGCCCGTACCTCCGCCCCCACTCTCACGCAAGAACTCGGGTCCAGCACCAGTGCCGTCGCCAGCAGGCCGGTCCCACCCCCCTTCGCTTTTGGCAGGCCGGTTTTCATGGCCGGCAGGCGCGCGTAGTGACTAGGGCCAGAATCAGGCCCAAAAGGAACATCAATAAGTCCATCAGACCGAGGCCAGCCTTTTTCTTCGGTTTCTCGCCTTCCGTACTTTCTTTTTCCCGGTCCGCCGCCCCGGCGGCGCTCTTGGGGTCCCCGTCTTCATTGGTCATGCCCAGCACCCCTTTCTATCGGTAGCAGCCGCCCTTCCTCCACCACGATCCGCCCTTTTTTGATGACGGTGCGCACCAGATTGGTCCCAAAGCGATAAGGGATAAATTCATAACTCGGCGCGTCAATGACGATGACATCGGCCTGCCAGCCCGGGGCCAGGCTTCCCACCCGTTGGCCTAAGCCCAACGCGAATGCGGCGTTGGCCGTAGCACTGGCCAGGGCTTCCGCCGGGGTCAAGCCGAGCTTGAGACAGGCTAGTCCTATAGACAGGGCCTGCGACTGTACCGGGGACGTGCCCGGGTTAAAATCGGTGGCCAGGGCGACGGGAACCCCGGCCTCAACCAGAGCCCGCGCCGGCGCAAAACCTTCGGCTTTCAGGAAGAAACTGGTGAGTGGAAGCAGGACCGCCGTCACCCCGGCCTGCGCCAGGGCGGCAATCCCCTCCCGGCTGACCTTGAGGAGGTGATCGGCAGAGGTGGCCCGCAACCTGGCTGCCAACTCAGCGCCACCGCTGGCGGCCAATTCATCGGCATGTAGCTTCAGCCCAAAACCCAGGTCCCGCGCCCGGCTCAGGAGTCGTTCGGCTTCGGTGGTGGAAAAAACGCCCTCTTCACAAAAGACATCTACAAACTGGGCCAGCTTGCGCTCGGCGACCTCGGGCAGGACCTCCTCCCGCAAAAAATCGATATAAGCCGCTGCCCGGCCCCGATATTCCGGGGGGATCGCGTGGGCGCCGAGGAAGGTGGGAACTACTTCCACTGGGTGGGCGCGGGCGGCCGCCGCCACCACCTCGAGGGTCTTTAATTCGTCGATCCGGTTCAATCCGTAACCGCTCTTGATTTCTACCGTCGTGGTGCCGTGGAGAAGGAATTCATCGAGTTTAACCAAAGTGGATGAGAGGAGTTCTTCGAAAGAAGCAGCCCGCGTGCGCGTGACGGTATTTAAGATCCCTCCGCCCGCCTGCAGGATCTCGAGATAAGAGGCCCCCTGCAACCTTTGGACGAACTCTTTTTCCCGCCAGCCAGCAAAGACGGTGTGGGTGTGCGGGTCAACAAAGCCGGGTAAAACGGTCCGTCCCCGGGCCTCCAGGATGCGGGTTTCGGGCCCCACTTTGACCTGGGCCACCACCTGGCTGGTGGGACCGGCGGCCAAAATTCGTTCTCCGGAAATGGCCAGGGCGCCGTCCTCCACCAGACCGATCTCACCCAGATCGGCGCCCCGCTTGGGGGCACCCCCGGTTATGGGCATGGTTACCAATTGGGAGGCATGTTTTATGAGGATGCTGGCAACGGGCAGGCTCATCGGCGGCCTCCTGGCAATTACTCTCCAAAGAGCTTGAGCTCCAAGACCTGCTCTGGTTTAAAGCTTTCCAATCCCAGATAATCCCGGGCCAGATCGATCAAAGCGCCCATGGGAATGAGACCAACGATCTCACTGCCGGTCACCTGCGTCCCCAACTTTTGGGCTTCCGCCTTCACCGTCTCAAAAAGGCGGTAAAGCGAGGTCCGGGAGTAATCCGTCAGATTGATGGAGACCTGAGTAATGTTCTTCTCCTTGATCTCCACCCCAATGGCTTTGACCGCCGGTAACCCACCCTTGGCCTCGCGGATTTTGTTGGCGATCTTTTTCGCTACAGCCAGATCGGGCGTATCAAGATTAATATTGTAGGCAATAAGGGGAGGACGAGCTCCCACCACGGTGGCCCCGGCAGTGGGATGGAGACGGCTCGGGCCGAAATCGGGCTGTCGCTCCGGCCGCTCGATTTCCAGCTTTAAACCTTCGTAGTCCCCGCGGCGAATGTTGGCCAGGTTCTTTCGTTCCGGGCGACGGGCCGCCTCTTCGTAAAGGTAGGTGGGAATCCCCAAGCGCTCTGCTATCTCCCGGGCCAGCTCAACAGCCAGGGTCACACATTCCTCCATGGAAACGCCGCGGAGCGGAACAAAAGGGATGACGTCAGTGGCCCCGATGCGGGGGTGAGCCCCGCGGTGTTCTTCCATATTAATGAGCTCGGCCGCTCGCGCGGTGGCACGGAAAGCGGCTTCTTTCACCGCCTCAGGGGAACCGGCGAAGGTTACAACGGAGCGATTGTAGGTCGGATCAGAGGAGTAATCGAGGAGTTTAACCCCTTCTACGCTGCGGATGGCGGTGACGATGGCCTCCACGACTTCCGGTCGTCTTCCCTCACTGAAATTGGGTATACATTCCACGACGCGGTCATAAAGCATACCATCACCTCGCAAGAGCGACCTCATCAGGCAAGCCGGCGAAGGCGCGACCCGCCCGCCGGAGTCGAGATCGCTTCCCCAGTCCACTGATCAGCATGGCAGACAGGCAATTGGGATGGGACCAGTCCAGCGCGCCAACACGGAGTGGGCCTGTCCATCCGGTAAGCTGGTGTTCGCCCGGACTCAGGCTCCGGCGCCAAAGCCTGTAATTTTAGAAATGGAAAAAGAATCTACAATAGCCAAGAGATTATGGCTATTTTAACTATTGCTTAAAAACCCAGCCGGGTTTTTTCTTCTATTTAAACGCGTCAGGCCAATTATACTATTTTGGGTGGCCGATTGCAATTGCCGGCACAAAATTACCCGCCAGAAACTTCCCACGCCCCCAGCCAGCAACCGGTTCTCACCCAGACCCAGGCCACGTTCGGTGTACCGCCATTCGCAGGAGTAAAAAGCCCGTAGAACCTGTCCGGTCTTAACCCTCCCAGCGGCCGCGTTTACCTGGTTTAACGGGCCGGGTGCCCAAGGAAGGTAAGCCGCCGCCCCTTCTCCAACCTGATCTTTTCCATCGTCAATCCTTCGCGGGAAAATGCCATCAGATACAGATCCCCATCCGGATCGACTCTCCCCCAGACCCGCCCCTGAATTTCCGGGAAACCAGGTGCGGCGATCTGCTGCTGCAAACGTCCTTCGGCATTCAAAACCAGGACTCGCCCCGCCGGAGTCCCCAGGTTTAACCCGAGGAAAATGCGGCCCTCCCGGTCTGTCCCCAAAAGGGCGGAGGTTTTTATGAAGTCGTCCTGGCGGATGGTCAGCTCCTTATCCGGAAGGCCGTCGCGGAGGACTACAATCTGGCGCAAGAATGGTTCGCGACCAGTTTCCAAATAGAGCCACCCCGCCTTGCCTACCGCCAGGCTGTTTAGGTCGGCCGGCAGGGTTTGGGTGGCGGCAACCCCTTCGCGGCGGCTGGCGACAACGGTGGCCAGATCCAGGTCCAGCTGCCCACTGGGGCCAAAACGGCGGATCCGCCGGGTTAGTTTCTCCACCCCGGTATAAGAATCCTCCAGGTATAGATTTCCCGCCCAGTCGACAGAAATGCTCTCAATGATCTTCAGATCCCCCTTGTTTCCGCCTTCGACCGGTTCTGGAGTAAACGGCTCCAAAGCGGTTCCCGCCGGAGAAAAACGCAGGACCTGATAGTTGGCGTTGTCTACAATCCAAACGTTATTGCGGCCGTCGACAGCCAGATCCGCCAGGAAAACCTTTTTGCCAGCTTCGGCCACTTGAAAGGTAAAAACAGGACGCCCCTGGTAGTCATAAATGGCAACGCGATTGTTGTAAGTATCAAGGATATAGACGTTACCGTTCTGATCCAGGCCAAAAGATTGGGGTCCATACTTTTTGCCGTCTTGGCCCTGCCCTAAGCCAAACTGCCCCTCGCCCTTCCCCCACTCTCCACGCAGCAGCGTTTTCCGTTCAATTCTGGTCTCTTCTTTTAAGTCAAAGGCGTAGACGGAAAAAAGGATTAACACTACCAGGATGGCCAAAACGGCCGTCTTCTTCTGTCTGAGGTTGAGGATCATCATCTTTTGTCCCCCCATTCCTCGGGTGACGCGGCCTTTTAGGCCAGCGCTCAAAAAATATTTATTCAGGAACAAGGGGGGAAAGTACGGAGGAGGAAGAAAGTGGGGATGCCGCCTCCGGCCGGAAGAGGCAGAAGGGGAGATGCTGCCTCCGGCCAAAAGTGGAAGAAAAGGGGAGTGCTGCCTCTGGCCGAAAGAGGTGGAAGAGGGGGATACAGCTCCTGGCCAGAAAAGGTAGAAGGGGGGTACTGCCCCCGGCCGGAGCCGGTACTACCCGTCTTCCCGCCAAACCCAGATGGATTCGGGTGGCAGGCGAAGCCAAAAGGTCTTACCGGGGGCAAGATCGAAAAAACGATAGATATTCCGGGGCACGACCAGCTCCAGGTCATAGTCGGCCGGTTTCTTGGGACCGGAAAGGCTGACAAAGAGGATGTTGTTACCAGTACCGGAACGCTCTTCCAAAAGGGTGGCCAGGAAGATGTTTTCCAAGCCAGGCGTCGCCAGTTGATTCCAGGCCGTCGCGCCATCCCCGGCAGGCCATCCGCCTCCGGGCCACCCGGCAATGTTTGGCGACTCCACCGCCTCGCCGGCAGTGGGAGTCGGCCCCGGTTGGTTATCCTGCCCGGCTTCTTTTACCGGGCGCGGGATCACTCCGGCCTTCTGACCACTACGCGGCTGGTCAACAGTATCCCCGGCGGTCCAGGCGTGGGGCACCAGCGGGGGCGTGAGGGCGGGCCGGATCAGGTCCGGGGGGCGGGCGGCTTCCCGAATTTTATCGGGCACCTCTTCTTCTTTCATCAGGATCACATCCTCCGGCCGAATGGCAAACGCCACTTTTTCCCCAGGGGCAAAGGTGATCGCTGGTGCCACCACGGAAAACCTCTCGCCGCGGATCAAACTATAGGCCCCCTCTTTTTTCAGGACCTCCCCGTCAAAGATATTTCTCGCCCCGGTGAAACGAGCGACTGCCCGGCAGCATGGCCGCCGTAAGATATCGGCTCGGCTGCCGAATTGCCGGACCTGACCACCCTCCATCACGGCAATGCGGGAACTGAGGGTGTAGGCCTCTTCCAGGTTGTGCGTCACCAAAAGAGCGGTGATGCCCAGCTCCCGGCTGAGTTGAGCAAATTCCTGTACCAACCTCTCCCGAACGCGGTTATCCAGGGCGGAAAAGGGCTCGTCCAAAAGAAGGAGATCTGGTTGCGGAGCCAGGGCGCGCGCGACGGCCACCCGCTGTTGCTGACCACCGGACAGCCGAGCCGGATACTCCCTCTCCAACCCCGCCAAGCGCATGAGTTTGATGAGTTCTTGCACCCGGGCCCTGCGGCGAGCCCCTGGCCAGTGGCGAATCCCGTAGGAGATGTTTTCCTCCACCGTCAAGTGTGGAAAGAGGGCGTAATTCTGAAATACAAAACCGATCCGCCGCTGGCGCGAGGGAAGGTCGATTCCTTGCTGGCTATCATATAGAACGCGGCCATCCAGGACAATGCGGCCAGCATCCGGGCGCAGGATTCCGGCGATAAGCCGGAGGGTGAGGCTTTTCACTGATCCCGAGGGCCCCAGGATGGAAACGACTTCGTTTCCCACTTCAAGGAAAACCTGAACAGCGAAATCTGGTGCCGTCAGCTTCTTAACTACTTCTACTTGCAACAATGCCGGCTGCCCCCAGTTTTTTTAGAGTTTCTTTTCAGCGATGCAGGTCGAAGACCCTCCGGTTAAGCCGGTTCAACACCCCCAAAGTCACCAGGGCCAAAAGGGTGATAATTATGACCAGGGTGTTGGCCAAAGTCAGGTTCCCAGCCAAGACGGCATCATAAATGGCAATCGGCATCGTCTGGGTTTGCCCGGGAATATTGCCGGCGACCATGAGGGTGGCACCGAAATCCCCCAGGGCGCGGGCCCAGGCTAAGATGGTTCCCGCGGCAATGCCCCGCCAGGCCAGCGGCAGGCTAACGGTGAAAAAGACCGTCAGTTCCCCTTGACCCAGGGTCCGCGCCGCATCCTCAAGATTGGGATCAACCCCTTCAAAAGCGGCCCGCGCTGATTTAACCAGAAGCGGAAGCGAGACCACGGCCGCCGCCAGCACCGCCGCCGGCCAGGTGAAGACCAGGGTTACCCCCAGCTTCTCCTCTAAGAAGGCGCCGAGAGGACTGCGGCGACCGATCACGACCAAGAGGTAATAGCCGAGAACCGTAGGCGGCAAGACCATGGGCAGCGTGAAGACGGCGTCCACCCAATCTTTCCCGGGCCAGTTCCGCTTGGCCAAAACCCAGGCCAGCGGCAGGCCCAGCCCTAAAGAGAGGAGGGTGGCCAGAAAGGAAACCTTGAGCGAAAGGTAAAGGGGGAAAAGCTCGATTCGCTCCAAAGTAAAACCTCCTCTGAGAAACCGGAAGTGCGGCGCTAAAGCCGGTTCCCAGGTTCTTTGATAAGTGAATATTGGCTGGGGCAAGCTCCGGCTGACCCGGCGCGGGCCGCCACAGACACGGCTGGTCTTCCTGACGACCCTGGGGAGGCTTCCTGACTAGGCTCCACCGAAGAGACCTCTGCGGCCTCCAAAACGAAGCACGTTCCAAGAATGGACGGCTCAAACTTACGCCGGAGGCCAAAGCGCAACGCAACAGTAGGGCGGCCCCCTGGCGTGGCCCATACCTATGGTAGAACCCCCGCGAGCCAATGCCCAATCAGCGGAGATGCTGGGGGGAACCGCCCTCAGGCAAACAGGCTCGAGCCCCGGTCCGTTAGCGCCGACATCTGGCCACAAAGTCGCCTCTTCAGCGGCCCGGCTTCTCAAAGCCATATTTCTCCAAAACAGTCTGTCCTTCCGGACTTAAGACCAGCTGGAGGAACTTCCTGGCCAGCTCCTCGTTCTTCGTTCCCTTCACCACGGCCATGGCCTGATCGAGGGGTTGAAAAAGGGCCTGGTCCACCAGGAAATACTTCAAGTTAGAGTTCTTCACCAAAGAGAGGGCCAAAAGCCCGGCTTCGGCGTTCCCGGTTTCCACCACGGTTTGCGTGTCCCGAATGTTGTTGCCATAAACTAATTTGCCCTGTACTTTCTCCCACACACCCGCCTTCTGTAAGGCCTCCCGTGCCGCCCTCCCATAGGGCGCGTGCTCGGGATTAGCCAGGGCAATCTTTTTGACGGCTGGTGACAGGAGATCATCCAAACGGTTCAAGCTGACCGGGCTATTGGGGGCTGTAGCCAGCACAAGCCGGCCGCGGGCGTAAAGGGTGACCGTATCGGGCCAAACCAACCCCTTTTTTCGCAGCGCTTCGATATAGGACTGGTCGGCCGCCGCAAAAACGTCGATAGGTGCCCCGTTTTCGATCTGCTGCGTTAAGACGCCGGAGGAGCCAAAGGAAAAGGTGGGTTTCACCCCTGTTTGCCGGGCAAATATCTCTCCCATTTCGGCAAAGGCCGCCTGCAGGTCGGCCGCCGCCGCCACCGTCAAGCTCGCCGGCTTCGGGACCTCGCTTTTCCCCCGTTCTGTTCTGGCACAGCCCCCCAAAATGAGGGTGGTTACCAGTAAGGTGGTCAAAAAGAGCGGGAAAGGACGTCTCCCGCTTACGGTCGCCGCATCTCTCGGGCGGGACCAAATTGGCATGAAAACTCCTCCTTGTATGCTACTCTTAGAACCTCACTAGTTTACTTTTTGTAGGATCTTTCGCCCGAATACCATTCCCCTTGCTCCTTGGCTATGTCACATACTCTTTTCGCCTAAAAACCTTGGTGAATCTATCGAACTTACGTTACCTACCCCCCTTGACAGATCACCGCTGGTCCTTGAAGGTTCGCGTTGACCTTTTCGGCCTCGTCATGGCCAAAAGTTTTTCCCCAGGCTAAGGATTCTGCAGGAGACTAAAAAAGGCGTCCCGGAGGACGCCCGCTAAAGTCAGAGCCCTTGGCGACGTAGTCTTTGCCAACGTCGCAGCCGCGGCTGGCTGCGGTGCCTCCTTTCCAAATCCAGGGAGGTGGTACCGTTTCCAGTACCGCCTAGAGCCGCAGGCGCGCCGGAGAATCCGGCCGTCAGGATGTCCACCCCGTCTGCCCGCCGTTTTTTCAGGGGGCCAACGATGTCTCGGGGAAGCTACCTCAATCTGCAGCTGGCCAAGACCCATAGACCGGCTCAGCGTCCCGGTCTTTAGGGTGCAGGGCTCGGAGTACCTGCTCAACGCTATTAAGTTTGTTTAGACGTGAACTATTCTATTGAAATCCGATAGTACTGTCAAGCGGGGTTAGTAAACTTAAAATAGCGGCAGCATCTTTGCTGTTTGCCAAGAGACCTCACTCCCTGCAATCCCTGTTCTGTTCGGTGAGGTCTCTTTTTCTCTTTGTCCCTTCTAAAATTCCTTCTCAATCGAACTTCGTACCTACTGAAATTCTACGGTAACGTCGATTGAAGACGGGGCAGGCCTTAATAGCAGTTAACGGCGATTCTGCGGGGTTTGGCCGCCGGCATATCTACCGCAATGAGCAATCGACAAAGGAGAGTCTTCCCCTTGCCTTCAACTTTGCCGCCGCTTTCACCCTTTCCCGGGACGCTTCGACAAAGCCGACGCAGAAGAGAAGTCAAGTGGACTGGGAAGTCAAAAATTCCCTGGCGAATTCGTCCCGGATCAAAGTGGCCGCTTTTTCAATGTCCGGGGCCAGATAACGGTCTTCTTCCAGTCGGGGCACATGTTGCCGCAGGAGGCGATAAGCTTTTTCCCCGGCTGGCGAGAGGCGTTGCGGGCCCAAAAAATCGATGGCCTGGCAGGCCGCTAAGTATTCAATGGCTAGAACGTGTAAAACGTTCTCGGCAATCTCGCGCGCCTTGCGGGCGGCAATGGTGCCCATACTGACGTGATCTTCCTGATTGGCCGAGGAAGGAATGGAGTCGACGCTCGCCGGCGAGGCCAGGATTTTGTTCTCGGAAACCAGAGCGGCGGCGGTGTACTGCAAAAGCATCATCCCCGAATTTAGTCCACCGCGGGGTGACAAAAAGGCGGGGAGCCCGCTCAATTGCGGATTCACCAATCGCTCTATTCGCCGCTCGGCGATGTTTCCCAACTCCGACAGGGCTATACCCAGGTAATCCATAGCCAAAGCTACGGGTTGGCCATGGAAATTTCCCCCCGAGATGACTTCCCCCTCCTCAGGAAAGAGCAGGGGGTTATCGGTGGCCGCGTTGATCTCCCGCTGAAGGACCTCGGCCACGTGGGTGACGGCGTCCCGCGAAGCGCCGTGGACCTGCGGCAAACACCGCAGCGTGTAAGCATCCTGCACGCGCCGTTCGCCGGGTTCCGTGGTCAATTGACTGCCCCTGAGCAGCTGGCGAAGGCGGGCGGCCACTTCTGCCCCCCCGGGATGCGGTCGAACCCGGGTGATCTTGGGATCAAAGGCGGCCGGAATCCCTCGTAAGGCTTGCAAGGTGAGGGAGGCGATGATATCCGCCGCCTGCAAGAGATTCAGAGCATCGGCCAAAGCCAAAACGCCGATGGCAGTCATGACCTGGGTACCATTGATCAGGGCCAATCCCTCTTTGGCGGAAAGAGTGACCGGCGATAACCCGGCCCGGGCCAAAGCTTCCCGCCCCGGTAGTTTCCTTCCTCCAGGTTCTCTCCAATGGCTTATGGAAAATGGCCAGGGGGACCCGGGGGCGAGATTTCCCCCCTGGGTTTCCGCCGGAGCTACCTCCGGTTGAGAGGCCATCCTTTCGTCCCACCAGGCTTCCCCTTCGCCGATTAAAACCAAGGCCATGTGGGCCAAGGGAGCCAGGTCGCCGCTGGCCCCCAGGGAACCCTTTTCGGGGATCACCGGATGGACGCCGCGGTTGATCATCTCGATCAAAAGGTCTAAAGTAGCCGGTTTGACCCCAGAGTGACCTTTGGCCAGAGCGTTGGCCCGCAGGAGCATGACGGCCCGGACTACCTCTACCGGTAAAGGCCGGCCAACCCCGCTGGCGTGACTCAAAATCAGGTTGCGTTGGAGCTGCTCCACCTCGCCGGCGGAGATGACGACATCGCTGAACTTCCCAAAACCGGTGGTGATGCCGTAAACCACCTTTCCTTCCCGCCAGAGCCGCTCCACCATTTGGGCCGCCCGCTCCACGCGTTCCCGCGCTTCTTCCGCTAAAAGGACTCGTGTCCCCTGGCGAGCCACTTTAACGACATCCGCAATGGTCAGATCTTCACCCGTTAAGACAACCTCCGGCATATCTGGACCTCCCACCTGTACCTGTAATCGGCTGTGCTGACCCCGCCAAAGCGTGGAAATCCCATTGGCTATTGGCTTTTAGAAATAGCTTTCCTGGGACTCCCTGATCTTCTTGAGCTTACAATAGGCCCTTTTTGTTTTTTTGTCAAAAAGCCACAATAGCGCTTTAGTTAGATAAAGAGGCTCGACATACTCCAGACCCAAATCAAGAAGCCGCCCGGAGAGAAATTATGACAGCGCTGCTAGAAAAATAGGGTGGATGGTATGGACAAAGTGGAATGTGAACCCTGGGGATATAAAGCTATGGCAAACAGTGGACGGACTGGCGATAACCCAGGCTCAAGTTACGTCGGGGCGAGGAGTTGGCGCTTTCCGTCTCCGCGGAACTGCGGTCAGAAGCCATCCCGCCCTCATATTATGTAATAGTCAGAGGAAGGAGGGGAGAATATGCCTGTTACTCCGCTGGAGACAAGGGACCTCGCCCTGATCATGGCCCTGCGACCATATGTCAGCCCACCGGCGCAAAAAATCATCGATGCCCTGCTGGATCTGGTTAACCTGCAGGCCGAGGTTGGCCCTGACGTCTTTGATCCAAACTGGTTGAAAGGGCACGTCCGCGAATTGGCGGCCGGCGCCCTACCCTTGGGTCTGATCTATGTTTCCATGCACTTATCGGAAAGGGTGGCCCAGGCCATGACCCAGAAGCGGCAGGCAAATGCCACCAGCCCCCGCTGAATTGACGGAAACGCTGAAAAGAAGGTGGCCTATGAGCTGCAGCAAGCGTTGCAACGCCTCGATTGGGGCTGAAAGAACTGAATTTCCGCCAAAAACAGCTTTCCGCCAACCGTTCGGCCACATCACCCACCGGTTGTGCCTGTGCCGGAATTGCACCCGGGGTCACGTTATCGCCCCAGCAATATCCTCGGTGCCGGCTGGAATGCTCCAGCCGCCCCCGCTCGCCGAAAGCTGGCGAGCCTCGGCCTCGGCTACTCCGAGGCCCTTTCCTTTTTCTCGCCCCATCCTTTTCAGGAACGTTCGCCCTCTTCTCAGCATATCTTTTAGTGTTAGGGTGCACTTCTCATGAAGGAGGCCGGAGCATGAGCATCGATCTAGAGAAATTATTTAGCCAAATGAAGGGGTGGGAAAAAGAACTTCAAGAGGCCCAGGAGCGTTTGAAAAGGATGACGGTGGAGGTTTCGTACGGCGGGGGAGCCATCAAGGTAGTCGCCAATGGCCACCAGCTCATCAATGAAATCTCCCTTCATCCCGATTTGGTCCGTTCGGAGGAACCAGGGGTCTTAGGCCGTCTCATCGCCAGCACCGTCAACGACGCCTTGATGAAGTCGCGCGAGATGATCGCCAGCGAAGTGGGAAACCTCCTTGGCGGCACCCTCCCGCCGTTCCCTAAATTCTGAATGGAGGAGGTCAGCCCTTTGGAATCCAACGTCTCCAATCCTCCGCCACCATCTGAGGGACAAAAACCTGGGCCCATTGGTACCCTCCTTTCCCTTTTGAATACCCTGGAGGGACAAAAACTTGACCCCGCCCGGCTCATCGCCATCCTGGCCCTTTTTGACGTCATGGCCGTCATGGATACCCTGGAGGGACGGGCGGCTGCTCCTTCTGTCATCACGCCCCGTTCGGGGACAGATAACCTGCCAACGCTGGCGGCCAACCTTTTAAGTCTCCTCCAAGGTCAGTCCGGGCAAAAGATTAACCCAGGGGCGCTCCTCAATCTGGTCAACCTCTTGGGCAGCCAGCTTGGCCAGATGAGCCAGCGGCCGACGGGTTTCGGTAGCGGGCAGGAGGAGTCACCCACCACCACCGAACCTCCCTCGCCCGGCCCCCGTTCCCGCCTCGATTGGCGCCGCGACTGGCGGAAATCGGGGCCAGACACCAATTCTGGCGAATCCACCTCCCAGTCGTGAGGACACGGAAGACCTTCCAGCACACCGCCTGCACCATTTGTGCGTCCTCATCTCGCTGGAAGACAATTGACCGGCGAAACGCTACGGCGGGCGCGGGTGAAAAAGCCCCCTCTTCCCTACGCCAGGGGCCGCTACCGCAAGAAAGACGAAAGCATCCTCATTTCTAATGCCAACAGCGTCCAACTTAATGAGAAAGGCCGTTCCTCGTTCGGGAACGGCCTAAAATCTGTTTTTGTCTCCATATCTCAGTTCCAGAAGAACCAGAAGGAAAGAACCAGCAGGATCAAGATGAGAAAGAGAACAAAGGGGAACTGCCCGTCCCATTCCTTGACCTCAGCCATTGTTTACCCCCCTTGCATGCTATTCTATTCCATCTGCTGGCAGCTCCTTTATGGCCTTAAGTAACGGCCAGCGGTGACAGGAGCCGTCTCGGGCCTCATCGAACTCTGGAACAGCTGCGCGTTCTCCGCCCGCCAGGCTCGCCCACGTCCCTTCCGCCCTTTCCGGAAAGCGGAAGGGGTCTACCTTAGACCTAGCCCTTTAGTTCCAGAAGAACCAGAAGGAGAGGATCAGCAGGATCAGGATCAGAAAGAGCATAAAGGCCGGTTGCTGCTTAACTTCCGCCATTTTCCATCCCCCTTTCCTAAAAATCAACGGAAATTAGTTAGTTCCAGAAGAACCAGAAGGACAGAACCAACAAGATGAGGATGAGGAACAGCATAAAGGCGGGCTGTTGTTGGATTTCTGCCATTTACTTTTACCTCCCTCCATACCGCTTAACCCGGCTGCGTGAGTCCCCAGGATCAAAGGAAGATGGTCGCTAAGAGATCGGGGTTCGGCCTTGCGCCGGCTTTTTAGTCATCTCGCCCGTTTTTTATTCCACCTAGTCTTGGTGGAGTCAGGGCTGCGTTGACAGGCACGCCATTGATGTAATAATCCGTTGGCGACCCACGGGCGGCCTATCACCTCGTGGAAACCTTTGATCTCCTGGCCAGATCCCATTCTCCTTGCCCCTGCCCCGCCTCCTGCAGCAGGTCACTATATCTTATGTTAAAGCGGTCGTCGGGGTTACTAAGTTGGTGGGCTCAGGTCTTCCGGTCCTCGACCCGTTACTATCTGGGCAGCTTTTGGGTAACTACCGGAAGTCACCGTTTGGGAACTTTGGCCAAGGCTTGCGAAGCATTGAGGTAACCTTTGCCCTGTTCGTTGGCATCATAGCCCCGGTTCTCGGCGGTTTCCAAGAGGATGGACTTCACCTGGTCGGGAGTGAGCCGCGGGTTTTTCTGGATTAAGAGGGCCGCCACTCCGGCGCAAACGGGGGTGGCCATGGAAGTCCCGGACATAGTCGTATACCATTGCCCAACGCGCGGCGCGTTCTCAGCCCGGTCCAGGGTGCCCCGCGGTGCCCGTAAGGAAATGATCCCCTTACCCGGGGCCAAAAGATCTGGTTTGGTCACCCCATCTTTCGTCGGTCCGCGGCTGGAAAAGTCGGCGATCTTATCGTCACTCCGGTCCGGTGTCCGCTGATCATCCATGGCCCCCACGGTAATGATCTTGGGGTCAATCCCGGGACTATCAATAGTTCCCGCCTCGGGGCCCTCATTCCCGGCCGCAGCGCAAACAACGATTCCCGCCTGCCAGGCCTTTTCCACCGCCTGGCAGAGGGGATCCTCCTGGGCTGGACCGGCCGCCGGGCTGCCCAGAGATAAGCTCAAGACCCTGATGTTATATTTTCCTTTGTTCTCCAGACACCACTGGATACCTTTAATGATCTGGGAATCTTTCCCGCTGCCGTTCTTGTCGAGCGCCTTCACGGCGATCAAATTGGCTTCGGGGGCCATGCCCTTATACTTTCCCTGGGAACGGGTCCCATTGCCCAGGGCAATGCCCGCGACATGTGTCCCATGCCCGTTGTCGTCATAGGGGAGAGTGCTCCCTTTGACCAGGTCCTGGAAAGCCACGATCCGGTTATAAGGGGTGTGGAGATCGGGATGAAGATAAACCCCCGTGTCGATGATGGCGATCCCCACGCCGCGCCCGGTAAAGCCCTCGCCCCAGGAACGGTCGGCCCCGACGGTGGGCGCGGCCACATCTAACAAGGCCCGAACCGTCCGGTCGGGAAATACTCGCAAGACCAAAGGATTGGTCGCCAGATCCTCCAGGGCCGCCAGAGAGAGGGTCCCGGCCACGGCGTTGATGAGCGGCAGGTGCTCTCTTAACCGGAGGCCAGGCAGCTCGCGGCTGACCAACCCTAAAGACTGGGGGGTGCTCTCCAAAAGCACAATGACCTCGGCCGGACCTTCCCCTTTTTCCAATCGTTCCAAAATGGACGCATGAATTTTTTCCGGCATAGCTTCACCCTCTCTTACATAATGAAAAAGAAAGAAAGGGGGACCACCCCGGTGAAATGGTCCCCCCGCAGCTTAAAACCACCAGAAGAAGCTGAGCGCCAGCAAAATGAGGATTAAAAAGAGCATAAAAGCGGGCTGCTCAGCAACTTGCCCCATCTTTTCTGGCATCGCTCCCGACCCCCTTTCCGGTATATCTTACGTAACCACGGTGCTGAGTGTTACTGAGCCCTGGTACCAAAAGAAGGCGGGAATCATATTATGGTACTGAACTCAAGAAGCAACCCGCTCGAAGGGGGTAATAGTAGATGGGACTCCTCCCGTTGCAGGAACGTGACGTTAATCTGATCTCCGCCCTGAAGCCCTTTACCAGTCCAAAGGCGCAGAGGTTTATCGATATCCTGTTGGACATCCACCAGAGACCGTTGGCCGCAGGAGTGGAAATCTCCAGCCAGGAGTGGCTGAAGGGTGAATTAAAACAGATCACCGTGAACGCCTTTTCCCTCTTTTTGATCCTCATCCTTTTGCTTTTGGCTCAGCCGTCGACCCCACCGCCTTCTGACGGCAAGACCTCCCTGGTCAAACGCTAGCGTCCATAAAAGAAACGCCCCCGCGGCTCGCTCAAGGCCCGCGGGGGCGTGGGCTTTTCTCGCTCATTATTTTCTCGACCATAGTTGCCAGACGACGGCCCTGAAAATCCCCGGTTTCTGCCCGTTGTCTGGCCCGCGCTGGTGCCGACTGGCCGCGTTCAGTTGCGCGACCGCCCTTAGCCGCTCGACGGCGGCCTTTCGTCCAGCGCCGCGCGGAGGCGTTACTCCCAACCGAGGCCAGCACGGCTAACGGTTTGCTGCGCTCCTTTCACCCGCTTCACCTGACCACCGACCGCCCGGCGACGCCCACCGCCTGCTCCTGGGGCAGTACCATTTCCGGCGGCCGGGCCTTGTTCCTGGCCCTACGCTGCGGTCACTTCGACCTTTTCGGCTTGATTATCGAAACCGCCATATTCTCCGGCGAAAGATGCCGGCGCAGGCGCTGATTGACATCCTCTACTTCCAATTCCTCCAAAACTGCCAGGTATTCAAAGAGGTTTGTCTCTCGAAAATAAAGGTGGTTGAACTGGTAAGCCAACTCTTCCGGCGAGTTGAACAGCGAAATCAGACCGCCGATGGCCTTCCGCCGTTGCCGTTCAAAGGCCGCCGGGTCGATCCCTCGCTCCTGGGCCTGGCGGATCCCTTCTAAGAGAAGGTCCTGCAACCGCTGCGGGTCTTTCGTCTCTCCACCCATGATGGCGGCGGCGTAATCGCGCTCGACCATGTAATCAAAACCAAAACCCTCATCGATGAGACCTTCCTCATAGATTTTCGCGTACAGGTCACTACTCTTCCCCAAAATGGCTGCCAAACCCAGACTCACGGCCACCTCTTTTTCCAAAAGGGGCCTTCCGGCATAGCCGGTGTCGTTATCCTTGAACCCAAGGTTGAGGATGGGCCGGGCAACCACCATTTCCTCGACGATTTCCTTTTGGCGAACCGTTGGGGGTTCTTGGGGGTAAAGCCGGCGAATAGCCGGCTGGTGCGAGAAGTCCTTGCGGGATTGGTTGGCCACCACCTGCTCCCAGACCTTTTCCGGGTCTACATCACCGACCACCAGAAGAACCATATTGCTCGGGTGGTAGAAGGTTCGGTAGCACTGGTAGAGGAGCTCCTTGGTAATCAGGCGAATGGAATCAACGGTCCCGGCGATGTTAATCCGGACCGGGTGGACGTGATAAAGGGCTTCCAGAAGATTCTCCTGGACGCGCCAGCGGGGCATATCTCGATACATCCGGATCTCTTGCTCGATAATGCCCTTCTCTTTTTCCACGTTTTCGTCGGTAAAGTAGGGTCGTTGAACAAAGTCCAGAAGGATCTCCAGGCCGGCCTCAAAGTTGTCGGTAGCTGAAAAAAGGTAGGTGGTAGTGGTGTATTCGGTGTAAGCGTTGGCTGAGGCCCCCAGGCGGGCAAAACGGTCAAAGACGTTGCCCTCTTCTTCCTCGAACATCTTATGCTCCAAGAAGTGAGCAATGCCGTCGGGAACCAGCACGGCCTCACCTGTCCCCGGGACCACGAAATGCGAGTCGATGGAGCCGTAATGGGTGGCAAAAGTAGCGTACTTTTGATTATAACCCGGGCGGCGCAGGATGTAGACCTTCAAGCCAGAGGGCAAAGTATTGAAATAAAAAGTCTCTTGCAGGGTTTGATCGGTCAAGCGTTCCATCCTAGTGCCTCCCTCTTCGCTGGCTGCTATCCAAAAAGTAGATGGTGTCCAGTTTGACCCTTTGCGCCACCCGGACCACGTCTTCTCGCGTCGTCTTCTCGATGGCCCTCATCTCCTCCGCTGGAGAAAGGGGGCGCCCGTTGATCAGCCCTTCCAGTTGAGAGACGATCCGGCGACCGGGGCTATCGGCTTCTTCTTTCAGTTGAGTAATGAGGGCGCGTTTGGTATTGTCCAACTCTTCATCGCTGATGCGACCGGATACCATGTCGGCCACCTGTTCCTGGATGATGTCCAGCGCGCGCTCGAAATTGGCGAATTCGATGCCGGAGGAAACGAACAGGAGTCCTTTGGTGGTCTCCAGGCGCGAATTGGCATAATAGGCCAGGCTGGCCTTCTCCCGGACGTTTAAAAAGAGCTTGGAATGAGGGAAAGCCCCCAAAATGCCGTTGTAAACGACCAGGGCGAAGAGGTCGGGATCGGTGTAAGGGACGTTGGTTCGGTATCCTAAAATGAGCTTGCCCTGGTTGACATCTTCGTAGTCGGTAACCCGTTTGATTTCGGTGACGGTTTTCTCCACCTGCGTGGGCGGGATTTCCAGGCCGCCCTCCCGCGGGAACTGGAAGGTCCCTTCGATCAGTCCCACCGCCGTATCAAAGTCCAGATCGCCGACCAAAAAGATATCAATGGGGTTGACCTGCAAAATCCCCTGGTAATACTGGTACAAATCTTCCGTCGTGACCGGCTCGATCTCTTCCAGCTTTCCGTAACGGAAGGTGGCGTAGGGCTCCCCCCGGCACATTTCTTCAATACACCGGGTCAAAGCATACTGGCCCTTGTCATTGATCAGACCTTCAATGGTCCGCCGCAGCGTGTCCTTTTCTTGCTGGAGATAATCCGGCCGGAAGACCCCGCCTTCTAACGCCGGGCGGGTCAGGACGTCACGGAAGAGCGCTAAACCCCGCCGCAAGAGATCGTCCGGATGAGCCAGAAACCTCTCACTCACCAGATCAAGGCGCAGGGAAAGAAGATGTCTCTCCCCCATTTTGAAGACGTCAGTGTGTAAGGAGGCCCCGTAGAGTTCCTCCAAACGTTGGGCCAGGATCTGGGTGGTGGGGGCGCTTTCCGAACCGCGCCGGAGGATATAAGCCAAAAGGGCGTCCTTGGTGGCGTTTTGGTCAGTCAGATTCTGGTGCAGGAAAAGGTTAATAATGGTCGTCTTGAACTTCGGTGTCGACTGAACGTAAAGTCTGAGGCCATTTTTCAAGACGTGCTCTCTGAACTCCTCAGCCAGAACGATCATCTCCTCTTTTGGCCACAAAATAGATGCGGGCCGTGGTCTCTTGCACCGGAAAAAGGGTGTAGGCCGTATAAGCCCCCTCTAACCGCCACCCGGCTTGCTGCAGGCGTTGGATGATCTCATCTGTCAAGTATGCCCGTTCCTGATGCACTTCATCAAATCTTTCCCAACAATCGCCCCGCCGGAGAAAGCCGGTCAAGGTGATCTGCCAAATCCCCGGGTTAGTGAAATACTCATTGCTCCAGAAGAGAACAAAGTCCTCTTCTTTAAAGAGGCTCGTTCCCGCCTCTAAATGCGACAGGCGGTAATGGGAGTTCATATCAAAGATGAAAAGACCGCCTGACCGGACAGCTTCGCGTACCCGCCGGAAAACCCGGGTTAGCTCTTCCCCCTCGAGGATATAGTTGAGGCTGTCGTAAAGACAGATGGCCAAATCGTATTTCTCGGGAAGGTCAAGCTCCCGCAAGTCTTGCTGGTAGAAAGGGATGTCCAGGCCCGCCCGTGCCGCTTTTTCCCGCGCTTTGGCCAACATCCCCGGCGCGGCGTCGACGCCGGCCATCTGGTAGCCGCGTCTGGCCAGAGGAAAGGTGGTATTCCCCGTGCCACAGGCCAGATCAACTATCTTCCGGGGTGCAAAACGGTGGAACCGCAGGAGCTCCTCGATGTACTCGGCCCAGCCCTCATAATCTACCCCTGTCATCACCTGGTCATAAATTTCAGCAAAGCGGTCATAGGCCGGCAAATGGTTCACCCCCTTCCGCCAATCCTTCCCAAGCCCTCCGGCAAGGGTTAGCTTCTTGACTTCTCGCGTGACCATGGAGCAGCAGGTGGCGGCAAGCACCGGCAGCCTCGCCACTTTATTCGCCACCCAACCGGAAAATTCCTCCTCCCTAAATTTTAAGGGCGGGTTGCTACCCGCCCTTTATACGTGCCCTTATTCACGTGCCCTTATTTATTCCGAACCGGCCAGAGAGTCGCGTCCGCGGCGGATGACCCGGCCCGGAGATCCGGCTCAGTCCCCCAGCTTATACGGAAACCTGAGCACATTTTCCCCGATGATGTCCGGACTGCCCTGGAGATGCTCAGGGGGCCGCGGTCCCAGGAGGCCACGGTCCGGAAGATCACGGTCTTGGGCCCAGGGTTCTGGGCCTGGCTAACCAGTGCGTTCCGGGCTTTGGGCAGCCCCCGCGAGCTTGGTCTGGAGGTTCTGTTAAAGTTGGCCAGCCCAATCGCCAGCTACACCTGACGGCACACTCTAGATACTCGAACACCTAGCCGCTAGCGGAGCCCGGACGGGCCGAAGGAGCGCCCGCGCCTGCCATCACGGCGTCGTAGAACATCCCCATGTTCATCCGACGACCTGTTTCATTTTTGCTACCAACTTCTATCAATTAGCGATAGAAGCCTGTTGCTGACCTCCCGGCAGCCTTCGCTCCAGCCAGGATCATCATCAACTGGCCTTTTCTTCAAAGTTATTGAGGAGCTCATCGAGCTCCGGTCCCTGCAGGGTCTCTTTCTCCAGAAGGGTTTCCGCAATCCGGATGAGCTTGCCCCGGTTTTGATCCAAAATACTCTTGGCCTTATCGTAACACTCCGTGACAATCCGGTGGATCTCCCGGTCAATGGCCGCCGCCACCTCTTCGCTGTAGTTGCGATCGCGGGCAATGTCGCGCCCGAGGAAGATCAAGTCTTCCTTAATGCCGAAGGTCAGCGGCCCCAATTCCTCGCTCATGCCGAATTCCATGATCATTTTCCGGGCCATCTTGGTGGCGCGTTCCAGATCGTTGGCCGCCCCGCTGGAAATCTCCTGCAGGACCAATTCCTCCGCCGCTCGTCCGGCTAAAAGGGCCGTGATATTGTCCAGGATCTCCGAACGAGTGGTAAAATAGCGATCCTCCACCGGCAAAAATTGGGTATAGCCGCCGGCGGCGCCCCGCGGTATGATGGTGACTTTGTGCACCGGATCGACGTTGGGTAAAAGCTTCCCGGCTAAAGCATGGCCGGCCTCATGGAAGGCCACCAGCCGTTTCTCGCGATCGCTGATGACGCGGCTCTTGCGCTCCGGGCCAGCCAGGACCCGGTCGATGGCCTCCTCCAGTTCCTGCATACCGATGCGCCGCTTCCGCCGCCGCGCCGCCAAGAGGGCCGCCTCGTTGACCATATTGGCCAGGTCGGCCCCGTTAAAACCGGGGGTCCGCCGCGCCAAAACCTCCAGGTCGACGTCCTTATCCAGGGGCTTACCCTTGGTGTGCACCTTCAAGATTTCCTTGCGCCCGTTGATATCGGGACGGTCGATGACGATTTGGCGGTCAAAGCGCCCCGGGCGCAATAGAGCCGGGTCCAAAACGTCCGGCCGGTTGGTGGCGGCCATTACAATGATCCCCTCGTTCGGGCCGAAGCCGTCCATTTCTACCAGAAGCTGGTTTAAAGTCTGTTCACGCTCGTCGTGCCCGCCGCCGTAGCCAGCCCCCCGTTGCCGCCCCACCGCATCGATTTCGTCGATGAAGACGATGCAGGGCGAGCTTTTTTTGGCTTGTTCAAAAAGATCCCGGACGCGCGAGGCGCCAACCCCGACGAACATCTCGACGAAGTCGGAACCACTGATGAAATAGAAGGGAACTCCAGCCTCACCGGCCACCGCCCTGGCCACCAGGGTTTTGCCGGTGCCAGGCGGCCCCATCAGGAGAACGCCCTTCGGGATCCGCGCTCCCAGTTCCAGGTATTTTTTGGGGTGCTTGAGAAAATCGACGATCTCCTTCAGCTCTTCTTTGACTTCATCGATCCCCGCCACATCATCAAAGGTGACTTTTTTTCTTTCGTCGGTGTGCAGCCGGGCTCGACTCTTGCCAAACTGCATCACCTTATTGCCGCCCCCCTGGGTCTGCTGCATCATGAAAAGGAAAGCCCCGACCACGATGACCACAGGTAAAAGCGTTGACAGAAGGGTCGTCCACCAAGGCGGTTGCGGTGGCGTCTTGAAAGTGGTCTCGACCCCCTTTTGTTCCAAAAGACGATAGATAGCCGGATCTTCCGGAATGACGGTGGTGAACTCCGTTCCGTTTTTCAATTTACCGGTAACTGACTTTTGGTCAACGATCTCCACCCACTGGACCTGACCCTCGTTGACGTAAGCCAAAAATTTATTATAGCTAATGGACTGGCGCGCTTGTTGCTGCGTCTGAAAGAAATTTGTCGCCCAGACCACAAAAAAAAGTAAAACGAGATAAAACACTAATGTCCGGAAACCCTTGTTCAAAAAATATCCTCCTTCCGGGGGGCAAGAAAAGACGAGATACTAATTCAATTTATTTTACCATGCCGGGGTCCTTCTTTACAACAAAAGGAACGGGTCAGGCAAAAAAACTTGAGTGGTCCATCCAGGGCGGCGTGGCTTGGCTCCTGGTCCAACCCGGAAGGCCAGCTCACCACTCTTTACATCTACGTTTGCGTCTACTATTGGAGCTGCCATACCCGCCAGCTCACCACTCTTTTCATCTACTGTTTGCACCTATAAGAGGGTAGCGAACCAGTGAGGCCACGTCCTTCAGCACCCGGCTCCACCTCCATTGTAGCAGACTTTTGCAGTTGCCATACTCGGCGCTATCTTGTCGCCGGCTGTCCTTAGGACCAGGATGGTCCAGGGTGGTGGCGGACTAGGGCCGGGTCTCGCGGTGTCGGCTACGCCGCGGGACCGGGAATCGAGGGCCTCACCTGGAACTCCTGCTTCCAGATACCTCAGGGCGGCATCTCGGCTCAGGGCAGCTACCCGGCCCCAGCATCGGTTAGCTTTCGTCCTTTCGCCCCCCAGGACACCTCCCTTTTCGTCTACTGTTGTGCCGTCGCGGCGGTATAATGTCTACCGGGAAAATAAGGTTGTCCTGGCCGGGTGTTGTCCCGGCTCACTCCGGTGCTCCGCGTCGACCGCACCACGGCTCGCTGCGGGCGAAACCGGGCCGCCCTCAACTCGCCGTCCTGGCTCAGTGAGGGCTGGCGCGGACCTCCCTGTCCGCGCCCCGGGTTTCGCCTCCTCGCTTCGCCGGGTGCCGTTACCGGCGCTCCGCAAGTCGCTCGCCTGGGACAATCACCCTGCCCAGCCATTTTCATCCCCTGTTGGTGCCGTCGCGGCGGTATCGTGTCTACCCTTGTTCACCATGGAAGTGACAGCTCAAATGAACGGCCTGACGTGATCCCTCTTTCAGCTTATGCGTTTCGCTCAGCCGCAGCCCCGGAATCCAGACGATCTCTTCGCCCGCCTGGACCAGGAGCAGCCGGTCACGCCACCGGCGCGGGATTTTCTGGCCGATAAGGAAATCCTTGAGTTTCACTGGCCCCGGCCAACCTAGGGGCCAAAAACGATCGCCCGGCCGGCGCAAGCGAACCGTCAAGGGCAGGGAAAGACCCTCGGCGTCGAGCCAGGCCTCCCATTCGCCCGGTCGTCCCCAACCGAAAAGCTCCTCCAAGCGGTAAGCAGGTTCTCCAGCGCTGGCCGGAGGTGGAGACAGTGGCTGCTCCATCGCACTCCGGTTGCGGCTTTCCGGCTGGCCCAGTCTTTTGGCCCAGGCTGCACCCCGTTTCTCAAGATTGACGACTTCAGCAACGATGCTCAGCTGGTGCGAAGGTAGCTCAACCCGCCCCGGTACCGGTAAGGTCCAACCCTCGCCTTTTTCTCCGCTCGGGGTAACGGCATCCGCCACCACCAGGGTCAGCTGACGGTGATCCCGGAAAGCCCGCACCCCGGGAAGATGGGCCTGGCGCCCCCCAGCCGGCGAAAGGATGAGCTCTTCGAGGGTCCGCAGATGGCTCAGTCCAACCCCCGCACTGCTGCCGCGCACCTTTTCCAGCGCCAGACGTAGGACCCAGCGGCGAAGGCCAGCTGGACAGGCTTGCAATTCCGCCAGGGACAAGGCGAGCCCGGGCTCCCCGGATAGGGGCCGGGCCAACTCCGCCAAACGCTCACGGGCTAAAGTGGTGATCAGCTCGTAATCCAGGCGGAGATTTTCGGCCATTTGCGCCAAGGCCTGACGGATTTGCGGATTATAATCGCGTTCGAGGGCTGGTAAAAGCTCCAAGCGGACGCGGTTCCGCCGAAAACGGCGGTCCCAGTTGCTCGGATCCCGCCTGGGCTTAAGCCCCCTTTCCTGACAATAGGCTTCGATCTCCGTCCGGCTTACCTCCAAGAGGGGCCGAATCAGCCAAAGTTCGGGGATGTAGTCCCCTGCACCCCGGGCCGTCCCGGTAGCAGCCGCAGGTTCAACGTCTTCCGGGAGGTCTTCAAAAGAGTCCCGCTGCGCTCCGAGTTCTTCCGTCCAGCGCCCCTCTTCCCAGACGGCTACCGGCCGCAGTAGCGGCATACCCACCAGACCTTCCAGACCTGTACCCCGAAAAAGATTGAGCAGGATGGTCTCCACCTGGTCGTCCCGGTGGTGGCCCAGGGCGATCCGCTGGCTGCCCGTTTCCCGGGCCACGGCAAAAAGAAACTGGTAGCGGACGGCGCGGGCGGCCTCTTCCAGGGACATTCCCTTTTCTCGTTGGAAAGCCGCCACATTGTAGCGTCTCACCGTGATGGGAAGTCCCAACAGCCGGGCGGTCTCCCGGACAAAATCTTCGTCGGCTTCGGCTTCCTCTCCGCGCAAAAGATGGTTGAGGTGAAAAACGTGGAGGGTGATTCCCAACTGCGGAGCCAGCTCCGCCAGAAGATAAAGGAGGGTCAAAGAATCGGGGCCACCAGAGACACCAACCAGGACCTGGTCGCCGCTTTGCACCAGCTGGTAACGCCTTATGGTCTGCCGAACCCGTTCCACTAATCGCATCGCGTCTCCTGCTTTCCCGGGGCAGCCGGTGGACGATCACTTGCCGACGCCGAGCTAATCCTTGACGAGGGTTGCTCGACCCAGGCCAGCTTTTCCAGAAGGATAACCTCCGGCTCGTGCCGCAACGGCACCCCGCAAACACCCGCCACGATGGCTCCGCTACCCTCGAGCCAGGACCGTTAAAAAAGGTCCCCCGCGTCACCGCCCTGGCCTTTGAACAGGGTCCCTCCCCAGGGGCAGGAGCCGTCTCCTCCCCGGCTGCAGCGCTTACCGCGGCCTTCTTCCATAATTATACTATGAAGGCCGCCCCTTCACAACCTCTTCCAGGCTATTGCGAAGACGATTGGTACCGGCACTGACCAGGCGAACGACCATAGCCGTCATATCGTCAGGGACCTCGTTCTTGTAGTTGGCCACCGCTCTGTCGACCAGGGCCTCGGCGATTTCCCGGGCATCGCTGGATTTCAAACGACTTAAGAAGCTGGTAATCCATTCCTCCTTTTTCGTGAGATCGCGCCGTGAATCCAGTAATCCGTCGGTGACCATGACGATGATGTCGCCGGCGCTCAGGGTCCTTATGGTTTCTTCCCCCTCGACGTCTTTCAAGATTCCCATGGGCAGGCTGGCCGAACGCACGACGCTGACCTGATCACGTTGCTTGATGAAGCTGGGGCTGGCCCCAATCTTCAAAAACTCCGTCTCGCCGGTCTTCAGATCGACCACGGTCAGGTCCACGGTGGTGAACATATCCTCCGGGCTGCGCAAAAGGAGGATGGCGTTAACGGTCCGAACCGCCACGTCCCGGTGAAAACCCGTCTCCAGGAGTTGCTCCAGCATGGCCACGGTGGCCTGGCTTTCCATGGCCGCCCGGGGACCAGTTCCCATACCATCGCTCAGGAGCAGGAGGAGTTTTTCGTCGGGCAGCTCTTTGTAAAGATAGGAATCCCCGGACACTATATTGCCCCCCTTGGCCCGCCGGGCCACGCCGACTTCGTAGGCTAAAGTTCTGGTGGGCAGGAGGCTGGTCTCCCAGATGTTCGTATTGAAACGCACGTTCTCACGGATTTCCCGCGCCAAACCGTCCATGATTTGGGAGATACCCCGCAGTTGCTCCGCCACCACCCCCCGGGCCTCGCGCAGGCGCTCTTGCCATTCTTTGTTCAGGCGCCCGAGCTCCATGAGGTAATTGATGGTGGCCAGGATCTCGCCCAACCGCAGGCAGCGCCGCCGGATCTCTTCGGGCACATCGGCCGGTTTTAAGCTGCCCCGGAGTTCAGCCAGGCTCCAGAGATCGAAGATGGACTTATAGGTCTTATAGAAGTCCTTTTCCCAACAGGACCGGTACATATTGCAGTTTTCACAAACGCGCACGGCCACGGTACTGAAAAAGCGCGGCAAAACCTCCTCTTGTTCTGTCTCCGCCGCGACGGCCGTTTGTTGAAAGGAATGGGATAACTCTTTAAACAATCCGGCAAATTCGCTTAAACGCTGAGAAGTCAGGTGACGGATCCTCTCTTCGTGGGCAGCCAGAGCCTGATCGTTCTCGGGAGTACCTGGAAAGTAGCGGGCCAGCCAGGTCAGGTACCGCCTGGGGAGGACCAAAAAAACCACCATGGCCAGGGCTCCTTCCGCCAGGAGCCAGGTCATCTCCCGGCTGGTGCTATGGTAAAGGCTCAGGACGAAAAAGGAGGTCCAAAAGGCCAGGGCCGGCCAAATCTTGGGCCCGCCCCGGAGCAGGCCGGCGACGAGGCCCGCAAAGGCGTAAAGACCGATGGATTCGGGAGGTAGGCCGGCCAAACTGGTCAAAACCCCGGTAATGATCCCGGCCGTGGCGCCCTGGGGCCCACCGCCCAAATAAGCAAAGACGAGGGTGACCAAAGCGATGAGAACACCGGAGAAACGTAGGCCCAAAAAACCGATGGGAGCCAAACCCAGAAGGGCCGCTCCCACCAGGAGCAGGGCGGCAAAGATCTCTTCACCGCGGAGGAGGCGGTATTCGGCGACGCTGAGGTTAAAAAGGGGCAAAGCATAAAGGAAGATGCCCGTGGCCAGGGCGGCCAAAAGGGCTTCCATGGTCAGATTTAAAAGATCGGCCAGAGACAGGGGTGAAAGCAAGATGGTTGGCAGCCGGGCGGCAATGGCGAGGATGAGGGAAACCACCCCTGCCCGCCAGGTCCGGCTCTCCCGGATCTGCCCCAAGAAGGGAAGGAATGGCTGGGTTAAAAGTAAAGCCAGAGCCAGCCCCAAGGTCCGCCACCAATCCCCCAGGGTTAGGGACGCCAGCACGAGGAAGAAGGCCGCTCCCCGGGCCCGCTCGCGGTTTTGTAAGCGGAGGGCCAGATAATAAGGTATGGCAAAGGGGGCCAGTTGCCCCAAAATGAGGGCTCGTCCCAGGAAAAAAGCCCCAATATTGTAACCCAGGTGCTCTTTACGGTAAATGGGCGCCAGGTTTTTTCTGAGAGAAAAGGGGACCTTCACTCCACCCTTTGGCTTTTTCAGGGTCAGCCCTACTTGAAAGGGCGGGGCATAACGCGTCCGCTGGTAAGCTTCGATCCTCTCTTTACTGAGCAAGGACACCACCCATCCTTTCGCCCAATATTCTAGCCCATGGATGGCGAAAACCGTGTCAAACCGGGGGAGCTCTTCAGAAAATTTTCATTGACATCGATTGACAGAAAAGGGCATGGGCTTACGGAAAGGGGGGTCTTGTCGAAAGAAAGCGGCAGGAAAATCCGTGGTTCTCGAGAATATATTGAAGATAAATGGTCTTCCCGCGCGGACACCGGTGGCTCGTTCCTCGCGGCCGGACCAACGTTTGGAGTGACCTCCATGTACGATTTGAAGATCGTGGTTGAAGAAGTCCGCGGCTTTTGCGATTTGCCTTTGCAGCCCGGCGACTATATCGAAGTCCGCGGCGGGCGGCTCTACATCCCCCCAGGCAAGTTTTTTTGCATATGGGCCTTGCAAAGCCTCATGCCAATGATTCCGGCCAAACAACGCCATATTGTCGAGGAAAACGACTGGCTGCCCCACACCGACCGGACGATCTGCCCCGATCCCAACGGTCTCGTCGTTTTCCGCTTTGAGCGTATTCCCGGGCCAAAAGAGGAAGGGCCGGCGCAAAAGCCAGCCCAGGAGGAGCAGATGGCGCGACATCCCTCAAGTCAAAAGGGACCATCTCCTTCCTCATTGCCAGCTGGTGGAACCTCCGCCGGCCCGGCCCCCGACGGGGCAGAACAACCTTCTCTTTTAAGCCAAAATCGGATCCCGCCGCGCCTGTTAGTGGATCCGGCGGTCTGTTCGGGGTGTCGAGCCTGTGAATTGGCCTGCAGTTTCGCCCATGAAGGGGTTTTTGACCCGACCGTTGCCCGAATCCAGATCCGCAAAGAGGAAGCCTTGGGGCTGGATTTTCCGGTGGCCTGCCGGCAGTGCGGGGTGGCCTCCTGCGTCAAGGCCTGTCCCACCGGGGCTTTACGCCGCGATCCCCAAACCAAGGCCGTCCTCTTGGACGACAACCGCTGCACCGGCTGTGGCCTGTGCCTGGAAGCCTGTCCTTTTGGCGCCATCCGCCGCCATCCCCGGACCAACCTGCCTCTGATTTGCGATCTCTGCGGCGGAGAACCGGCCTGTGTCGCCCGCTGCGCCACTGGGGCTTTGCGCTTTGGCCGGGCTGGGGAAAAAGCGCCCATCGGGTACCGCCTGGCCGGGCAATAGTCAGAACAATAGTCAGAACCACGATCTTTTAACAAGAGGGCGGTGTTTCTCGTGTTCGGTTATGCCGGGCAAGTCCTGCGCATCGATCTTAACAGGCAAAGCTGGTCCGTTGAACCACTGCCGCAGTCGCTCATCCGGAATTACTTGGGCGGGCGCGGCTTCAATATCCGCCGGCTGTGGGAAGAAACCTCACCCCAGGTGACGGGGCTGGATCCCGCCAATCCCCTGATCATCGGCGTGGGTCCTTTAAACGGGACCCTTTTCCCCGGTGCCGCTCGTTTCAACGTCACCGCCGTTTCCCCCCAGACGGGAATCCTCGGCGACTCCAACGCCGGCGGCTTTTTCGGACCCGAGCTCAAGTTCGCCGGTTTCGACCAGGTCGTCATCCAGGGCCAATCCCCCAGGCCCATTTACCTTCTAATCCACGACGGGAAAGTTCAGTTCAGACCCGCCGAGCACCTCTGGGGGCTTGATGTCTGGGAGACCGATGCTGCCCTGCACCGCGAACTGGGGGACCCCGGGGTGCAGCTCCTTATCGCCGGCCCGGCCGCCGAAAAAGGGGTGAAATTCGCCGGGCTCTTTGCCAACTTGGTCCGGGCCGCCGCCCGCACTGGAATGGGAACAGTCCTGGCCTCCAAAGGGGTGAAGGCCATCGCCGTGCGAGGGACGGGGCCGGTGCGGGTGGCCGACCCGGAGGCTTTTCGTCGTCTTTTGGCCGAATATGACCGGCGGATCCTGGCTCATCCCGAATATGAAATTCGCCGGCGTCTGGGGACGACCAAACTGGTCTCGGCCCTCAACGAAATCGGTGGCCTCTCCACCTACCACTACCAAACCGGGCGGTTTTCCGCCGTGGACTCCGTCAGCGGCGAGGCCCTGGAAAGGCGTTACAAGAAAAAATCCAAGGCCTGCTTCGCCTGCACCATCCCGTGCAGCCGTTTCTTTGAGGTCACCGACGGACCCTTCGCCGGGCTGAAAAGCGAGGGGCCTGAGTTTGAAGGGCTGGCTGGCTTTACCAGCAAGCTCGGCAATGGGGATTTGGCGACGGGGTTGAAAGCCGTTGATATTTGCAACCGGCTCGGGCTCGACCTCATGTCCACGGCCGAGGTCATCGGTTTTGTCATGGAAGCACATCAAAGGGGAATGATCAGCCGGGACGAAGCCGACGGACTTGATTTGTCCTGGGGGAACGGTCAAACCATCCTCACCCTCATCCAGAAAATCGCCCGCCGCGAAGGCGTAGGCGACCTGCTGGCCGACGGCGTCCGGGTAGCCGCCCAACGCCTGGGGCGCGGTAGCGCATCCATCGCCATGGAAATCAAGGGTTTGGAATTTTTTATGGCCGAGCCGCGGGCCATGAAGGGTTATGCCCTGGGTCTGGCGGTGGCCAGCCGTGGCGGCGACCATTTGCGTTCCGAACCGTCCTTTGAGTTTTCCAACGATGCCGCTGCCGGGTTACGCCGTTTTGGCGCCGCCGAAAGCGCCTTTCGCCTGGAATATAAGGGCAAAGGCCGCCTGGTGAAGCATTTTGAGGAACTCTCCGCCCTCGCCGATACCCTTAACGCCTGCAAAAACACCATCGTCAATATGGAGGTCATGTCTTTCGGCGACGCCGCCCGCCTCCTGGAGGCCACGACAGGCTTGCCTTTCACGCCGGAGGAGGTTCAGCAGGCCGCCGAGCGGATCATCAACCTGGAGCGGCTTTTCCTCGCCCGGCGCGGGATCACGCGCGCCGACGACACCCTGCCGGCCCGTTTTCTGCGGGAACCCCTGCCTCCCGACAGTGGCCCTTCGGCCGGAAGCGTGGTCGAGCTAGAACCGATGCTTGACGAATATTACCAGGCCCGGGGTTGGGACCTCCAGACGGGCCTGCCGACGCCAGAAAAGCTGGCGGCTTTGGGTTTGGCCCAATGAACAAAACCTCGGTCACGGGGGCCCAGAAGCTCAACCAGTCCGCGGGTGACCCTGTCGATTTCTACCGTCTCCATCTCCTTGGTTGGGCATCACCGGCGCTTTTCCCCACTCGCCCCTGGCGGCAAATTCAAGTTTGCCCAAATGAACAAAGCCCTGGGCAGCACCTGCTGATAAGCCCAGGGCCTCATTAGTAAGCTTGGTCATGCGCAGCGTAATCGGCCTCGCGCAACCTGGGAAGGCCTTAGATCGTGGCCTGGCCGGGCGCAACGCTTAGGCAGGTTTTTGGGCAGGACAAGGTTGTCGGTGGGCAAAATAGAGAATGCTTTTGGCGGACCGGCCTCCCAACGCCAGGAAGGCTACGCAATGTATTCGGCCGCGCAGAATCTCGAGAGGATGCTGGCTCGTTGCCCGCGCTTCCTCAGTAAGCCAACTTCTCCTCCAAGTAATCGACGAGCTCGGCGATCTTCAACCGCACCTGCTCCATGGAATCCCGGTCGCGCACGGTCACCGCCTGATCTGCCAGCGTCTGGAAATCTACCGTCACGCAATAGGGCGTACCCACCTCATCCTGCCGCCGGTAGCGTTTCCCGATACTTCCGGCTTCATCGTAATCGACCACGAAGTGGCGGCTGAGCTCACGGTAAAGCTTGTAGGCTTCGTCGTTCAACTTCTTGGAGAGGGGTAAAACGGCCACTTTGATGGGCGCCAGGGCGTGGTGCAGGCGTAAGACCACTCGCGAGTCCCCTTCGCCCAAGTCCTCTTCGTCATAAGCATCCACCAGGAAAGCTAAGAGCGCGCGGTCGACACCCAGGGACGGCTCGATGCAATAGGGGACGTATCTTTCGTTGGTGATGGGATCAAGATAGCTCAGGTCCTCGCCGGAGTGTTCCATGTGTTGTCGGAGATCGAAGTCCGTGCGATCGGCAATGCCCCAAAGTTCTCCCCAACCAAAGGGGAAGAGGAACTCGATGTCCGTGGTGGCTTTGGAATAGTGGGAGAGCTCCTCGGGCGCGTGGTCCCGTAGCCGGATGCTCTCCGGGCGGAGGCCAAGCTCCAGGAGCCAGTTTTTGGCAAAATCCTTCCAGTAGGCGAACCATTCTAGGTCTTCCCCGGGCTTGCAGAAGAATTCCAACTCCATTTGTTCAAACTCCCGGGTGCGGAAGATGAAGTTCCCCGGGGTGATTTCGTTGCGAAAGGACTTCCCGATTTGCCCTATCCCAAAGGGAATTTTTTTGCGGGAGCTCCGCAAAACATGGCGGAAATTGACAAAAATCCCCTGGGCCGTCTCCGGTCGCAAGTAAATCAGGGCCTTTGAATCTTCAGTCACCCCTTGATAGGTTTTAAACATCAGGTTGAACTGCCGGATCTCGGTGAAATCGTGGGCACCACAATTGGGGCAGTTGATCTGGTGTTCGTCGATGAAGTCCTTCATCCGGGCGTGGCTCCAGCCGGCGGTATTGATCTCCTGCCCCTGGGCCTTCATGGCATCCTCGATCAGTTTGTCGGCGCGGAAGCGCGCTTTACAAACCCGGCAATCCATGAGAGGATCGCTGAATCCACCGACGTGGCCGGAAGCCACCCAGGTTTGCGGGTTCATCAGGATGGCCGTGTCCAGGCCGACGTTGTACGGTGACTCCTGAATGAACTTCTTCCACCAGGCTCGCTTGATATTGTTCTTGAACTCAACCCCCAGTGGCCCATAATCCCAGGTATTGGCCAGACCGCCATAGATCTCGGAACCGGGATAAATGAGACCGCGGTTCTTACACAGGGCCACGATCTTGTCCATGGATTTTTCCGTATTCTTCAATAAAAACACCTCCGCCGCTACTCGCCTTGATTACAGCCAATAAAAAAGAGCCTTTCCTTCCCAAGGGACGAAAGGCTCCTCCTTCCGCGGTTCCACCCTCGTTGGCAACACAACCCCGGTACGGATTGTATTACCCTCTCTTTGCCTCTGGGCTCCCGGGCCCCATCTCCGGGACTGTCCGCCGGCCTCGCACCCCCGCCAGCTCGCTAGAGAACAGCCTTCCCCGGCCTTTTACCCGCTCAACGCCCCGTTATGCAGTTTAGTTCTAATTATGCGCAAAGGAAAGCTGGTTGTCAAGGAGCGGAAAGAACTGCGAACTTCGTACCTACTGAAATTTTACGGTAACAAGAAGTGCGGTGGGGCGGAGACTTTTTCATACCTTCAGGGCACCAAAAGGGCAGCAAAATAGCGATCGCCAGGCACGGCCCCGTGGTCGGCCAGCTGAGCCATAGACTCGGGATCATCATACGCCTGCCGCAGGACTCCAGCACTAAGGCTGGGCAGCATTTTCCCATACAACGCCAATGTCAGGTTACGCTTGGTTTCACCACCAGGACAGGCTCATCTATCGGCCTTAAGGACACGGGTGAGGACCTCAGAACAGGAAGTTGGGTGACGCAACAAAAAAGCCGCAATCTCTTGCGGCTCTTGGCTTTCAGATGGTGGGCCATGAAGGCTTCGAACCCTCGACACCCCGATTAAGAGTCGGGTGCTCTACCAGCTGAGCTAATGGCCCTCTTCTTGAAGGAGGTTGGAGCGATGCCACTTTGTTCGGCTAATATTTTATGACGGTGAGGTCGCTATGGTCCGTCATTTTAGCCCTGGCACCTGCAAACTTCCAACTTCCGCCTTCTGCTTTTTTGGTAGCGGCGGTTGGATTCGAACCAACGACACTGCGGGTATGAACCGCATGCTCTGGCCAGCTGAGCTACGCCGCCACTGAATAAAAGTCTACGATTAACTCTGGGCGTGATTAACTGCCCTTAATTCTTTGATGATCCGAGACACTTTCAAATTATAACGAACGGTTTTTGATTCGTCAAGAATGAAATTTTCTCCGCAGCTGCTGGGTTTCACCGGCGAAAGCTCGTGGTCTTGACCGCCCTGCATCCGGCCTCTTTAAACCACGCCCTCGGCACGCAAAACCGCGATCTCTTGGGAGCTATAGCCCAAAGAGGAAAGGATTTCCTCAGTATGCTGCCCCAGGAGGGGCGGTGCGGCGTGAATTTCCCCCGGAGTTGCCGACAACTTGACCGGAATCCCGGTCAACCGGACCATACCGAGGGTAGGATGGGGAACATCCAGCACCATCCCGCGGTGTTGCACCTGCGGATCGGCAAAGAGCTCGGCCATACTATAAATGGGACCCGCGGGTACTCCCGCTTTCCCCAAGATCTCCAACCACTCCTGGGCCCCTTTTTGGCTGAGAACCTCCTCCAGCAAAGCCAAAAGCTCCTGCCGGTGCTGGACACGCTGGGGGTTAGTGGCAAAACGGGGGTTGTTTCCCAATTCGTCCAGCCCCAGGGCGCGGACAAACTTCAGCCAGAAGGAATCGTTGCCAACGGCGATGTTGATGTAACCGTCCTTGACCCGAAAGGCTTGATAAGGAACGATGCTCGGATGGGCCGACCCGAGCCGTTCCGGGTTCTTCCCCGTAGCAAAATAATAGTGCGCCATGTAGGTCATCCAGGCCACCTGGCCCTCCAAAAGGGAGGTTTCCACCTTCTGGCCCAGGCCGGTTTTCTCCCGGGCGTGCAGGGCAGCCAAAATCCCATAGGCTGCCCACATACCCGCGCCAATGTCGGCAATGGCCACGCCAATGCGCACCGGCGGTCCGTCCTTTTCCCCGGTGATCCCCATCAGGCCGCCCATTCCTTGCAGAATCAAATCGTAGGCCACCATGTCCCGGTAGGGTCCGTCGGGCCCAAAACCGGTAATGGAGGCAAAAATGAGGCGAGGATTAACCTGGCGCAAGGTCTCGTAGCCCAGACCCAGGTCTTCCATGGTCCCCGGTCGGAAATTCTCGATAACCACATCAGCCCGGCGGGCCAATTCTAGAGCGATTTGGCGCCCGCGCGGATCCTTCAAGTTCAGGGTCAGGCTCTTTTTATTGCGGTTAATGCTGAGGTAGTAGTAGCTCTCCGTGCCCAGATAAGGCGGACCCCACTGGCGGGTGTCATCCCCCCGCCCCGGGAGTTCCACCTTGATCACCTCGGCCCCCATATCGGCCAGCATCATGGAACAATAGGGTCCGGTCAAAACCCGCGACAGGTCGAGAACCTTAATATCCGCCAGTGGGCCCGGCAACTCAGTCACCTCCAAGGTCGACGCGAAAGCTCCTGGCACGGAAACCCTTCAAACTTCGGCGCAAGGAGCAAGATCAATAATGAAAACCGCTCTGAAAACCCTCGCCAACTTGCGGTACCGCAAGATCAGCCAAAGTGGCACTTCCCCGCCAAACCGCCTTCGACCCCGCTCTGGCTGGACCAATTGCCAGTACCTTCCCAATTCCGAACGCAGAGGGCCCGCGCCCGGCGCAATCAGCGCAGCAAGGAGGTAACGGTCCAAGCACTTAAAGCCCTTCCTACTCCTGCGCTGGCCACCCCGGCAGGGTCTTCCGCAGCGGCTTGTCTTTCCGGTAACCGAGGGCGTATTCCGCCACCAGGATCTGCAGGATCTCGCGCGACCCTTCATAGATGACGGCCCCCTTGGAGTTCCGCAGGAACCGCTCCACCGGATATTCGTTGGAGTAGCCATAAGCACCGTGGATCTCTACGGCATCGGCCGCCGCTTCAAAGGAAGCCTGGGTGGCATAAAGTTTGGCCAGGGCGGTCTCCCGCGTGTTCCGCTCGCCGCGATTTTTCAGCCAGCCGGCCCGGTAGATGAGGAGACGGGCCGCTTCCACATCGCGGACCATCTTGGCGATCATGGCCTGCACCAGCTGGTGCTTGCCAATGGGGACGCCGAAGGTTTGGCGTTCGTTGGCATACTTGACGCTGGCCTCAAGGGCCGCCTGGATAAGGCCCACCGCTCCTGCTCCAACGGTATAGCGACCGTTATCCAGGCAGCTCATGGCGATCTTGAAGCCCTCCCCCTCCTCACCGAGGAGGTTTTCCTTGGGCACGCGGCAGTCGTTCAAGGTGATGTAGCCGGTGTTGCCGGCCCGAATCCCCATCTTCCCGTGGATGGTTCCACTGGAAAAGCCGGGGAAGCCCCGTTCCACGATGAAGGCCGACATACCGTAATGCCGCTTCGATTTGTCAGTGTAAGCAAAGACGAGGAAGGTGTCGGCCACATCGGCCAGGGAGATCCACATCTTCTGGCCGTTCAAGATGTAATAATCGCCGTCGCGCACCGCCGTCATCTGGATGCTGGCCACATCGGAACCGGCGTTGGGTTCGGTGAGACCGAAGGCCCCAATCCGGCGACCTTTGGCCATGTCTGGGAGGTACTTTTGTTTCTGTTCCTCGGTCCCCCACTGCAAGATCCCCAGACCGGAAAGACCGACATGGACGGACATGATGACCCGGAGGAAGGTGTCCACCCGTTCCAGCTCCTCGCAGGCCACCGCCAATGAGATGTAATCCATGCCCCCGCCGCCGTATTTTTCAGGAAAACATATGCCCAGTAACCCAAGCTCGGCCATCTCGCCCAGGATGCTGCGATCAAACTCCTGTTTGGCATCTAGCTCCTGAATGCGCGAGCCGACCCTCTCTTCCGCCCATTTCCGGACCGTCTCTTTGAGAATCCTTTGTTCTTCCGTTAACGAGAAATCCATCACTTTTCTTCCCTCCTGCCCGGAATGTGAATCACCAGTTACCTCTATTCGCCCCCTGGCCCATAAAATCCTCCCCGGTGAACGTTTTTCAGGCAGGCAGGGCCCGCCCCGCCCTGATGCGCATCCAGTGCAGGGCTAATCCCCCAGCCACGGCAGCAAAGCCGGCCATGTCCACGGCGGCCAAGGGGTAAAGGAGGAAAATACCTCCGGCCACCAGCAAAATCCGTTCCAACCAGGACGCGTGGGCAATCACATAGCCGCCCACCCCCAGGACCAGGCCGGCGATGCCGAAAACGGCGGTCAAGGTCGACCAGATAATCTCACCGGGCGAGCCCACCAGAAGCAGGGCCAGACCCGAAGGATGCAGCGAAAACATGAACGGCACCAAAAAGGCGGGCAGGGTATATTTCCAGGTGATCATCATCGTCCGGAAGGGGTTGCCGCCTGTGAGGGCCGCCGCCGCCACCGGGGATAGAGCCACCGGAGGGGATACCTCCGAGAGGACGGCGTAATAGAAGATGAACATGTGGGCGGCATATTCGGGTACTCCCAGTTTGATCAAGGCCGGAGCGGTCATCACCGCCGCCACGATGTAAGAAGCGGTGATGGGCAGGGCCAGGCCCAGCACCAACAAGATGAGCCCGGTATAAAGGAGGGTCAAAAAGAGCTGTCCGTGGGCCAGGTCCAGGATAATGCCGGAAAATTTCAGCCCGAGACCGGTCAGGGTAACGACCCCAACAATGATACCGGCGCTGGCACAGGTGGCCGCCACCGAAAGGATCCCTTTGGCCCCACTCTCGAGGGCCGCCGCCAGCTTCCGCGGATAGAGTGCGGTATCCCGGCGCAGGAAACTGACGGCCACGGCGATCAGCGTCGACCAGAAGACGGCCCAGGTGGCGGTAAAACCGGCGACCATGAAGCCGACGATGGTGACCAGAGAGGTAAAGTGGAACCAATAACGGCGGGTGAGTTCACCCAAAGAAAGACCGTCAGCCGGGCCATTCTCCTGGGATGGCGCCCCAGTCGAATTGACGCCCGTGAAATTGGCGCCAGTCTCCTTTGATGCTGGGGCCGTGTTCACCGAAGGGACCCGGTCGAGGAGGCTCTCCCGCGCCGCCCGCCGTTTGGCGGAGTCAAGCTCAATCATCAAGAAGATCGAGAGGTAATAGAGAATGGTCGGAATGGTGGCCATCTTCAAGACTTCCAGGTAGGAAACCTTGAGGATTTCGGCGATGAGAAAGGCGGCGGCCCCCAAGACCGGCGGTGAGATAACCGCCCCGATGCCGCCAGAGGAAAGGATCGCTCCCGCCGTCTCCTTGTCGTACCCGGCCCGCCGCAACAGGGGATAAGCCACCGAACCCAGGGTGACCGTCGTGGCCACACCGCTTCCGGAAACCGTTCCTAGAAGAAAAGAAGCCAGGGTGATCGTTCGTCCGGCCCCGCTCTCCTTTTTCCCCATGGCGGCAAAGGAGAAGTCGACGAAAAACTTTCCCGCCCCCGAGTACTCCAAAATCGCCCCGTAGATGGTGAAAAGGATGATGAAAGTTGAGGAGACGTCAATGGGAACGCCAAAGATACCTTCCAGGGTCATGTACATGTGCCCGACAATGCGGGCCAGATCGTAGCCACGGTGGGTCCACGGTTCCGGCAACCAGGGCCCGACGTAGGCGTAAACCAAAAAGGCAATGACGATGGCCGGCAGGATCCAGCCCACGGTGCGCCGGGTCGCTTCCAAGACCAGGAGAATGGTAATGGTGCCCAGGATTAAGTCAAGGGTCGACGGCACCACGGCGCGGTAGATAAAGTTCTCAAAATCCACCAGGACATATCCGAGGGCCACCAGGCTGAGCGCCACCAATACCAGGTCCCAGAGGGTAATCCGGTTCCCACCCTTGCGCCCGCTGGGGTAGTAAAGGAAAGTCAGAACCAGAACGAAAAGGACGTGGACGCTGCGAAAGATTTGGGCGGGAATGGTGGCCACCGCTCCGTAAAGATGATAAAGGGACATGATGATGGCCAGGGCGGCCACTATCGTTTTGACTAAACCGCTCAGATCGCGCGTCGGCGCTTCGTATTCGTCGATGATCTCCTGGGCCGCTTTGGCCAAGTCCGCCTCATTAATCGGTTCAGCCTTGGCCAAAATGGCCTCATCCTTTCGCTCGGACAGAATAATCACCCCCATAAAATTAACCACGTCCCCATGGTCGCTCGAAGCCCGCACCTTGCGCTCGGTGCTGATAGCTGCGCGTATACGCGCTTATCCTTTAGAGCCAGGCTTGGCCAAACCGCTTCACCCGCCGCCTTCAGGCCTGGCCAAAATGAAGCTGCACGGGAGCCTGGACGAAGCACTCTTTCAGGGTGAACTCAGCGGTGACGACCAGGGTTCTCTGCCTGCTGCCCGGCAACTCACCGCCAGCCAGAAAAGCCGGCCAAGAGGCCAGTTTTCGGTTTTAAGCGTCAGGTGAGCCCCTTCCCCAAACCGGTGAAGCGGAATGACCCGACCGGCCCAATGCAGGGTCCTCTGCCCAGTCCGATCGGCCAGGACGGAGAGCTCGGCAACTGCCTGGCCCATCACGTTTATCTCCCACAGCCTGGTACCCGGAAGGCGGTGAGCTGGCCCCAGGTCGTAATACTCCAGGACGGCCAGGCTCTCGGAGCGAACGGCCGCCAGGCTAAAGCCCCCTCCGCGCTCCAGGCGAAAGATTTCCTCTGCTGGTTGGTCATAAAGAGAATGGACGTAAGAAAGAGAGAAGCGCGGTTCGGTCAAGCTTAAGCCGCCCCACAAAAAGGCGGGGAAGAAGGCGGCGAGTTCCCTCGTCTCCAGCCGGAGAACCAAAACGCTGGCGGGGCTCAATAAAAGCCCCACCAGCAGAAGGATCAGCCCCCACCACATCTTTTTGGCCGTTAGTCGCGGTGATCTCCTGCCGGCCCAAGCTCGATAGCTCATGTCCATCCGCTATTTCCCATCCGCTACTTCTTCCAGACACCCTTTTCCTGATAGAACTTTATCGCCCCAGGATGAAAGTCTACGGATGAGCCGACGGTGGCCGTTTCCAGTTTCAGGTTTTCGGCTTCTTTATGCACGGCCACGAGATCGCTCTTTTTGTCAAACATGAGCTTGACGATGCTATAGGCCAGGTCGGGATTCATTTTCTCGTTGACGACGAGCAGGTTGGCCACTCCGGAGACCGCCACATCTTCATCAAAACCCTTATAAACGCCCTTGGGAATGGTCAGCTTGAAGTAGATGGGGCCGTACTTATTGACCATCTTCTGTAATTCTTCTTCGTGGGAGAGGAGGCGGATCTTGATGCCCGGTGTTGCCGCCAGGTCCAAAATGGCCGCCGTGGGCAAACCACCCGACCAGAAGAAGGCATCGATTTTCCGGTCTTTTAAGGCCCCCGCCGATTCAGTGACCCCAAGACGTTCGCGAACGATGTCTTTATCTGGATTAATCCCAGCCGCCTCCAAAACCCGGTTGGCAATGACCTCCGTGCCGCTCCCCGGGGCCCCCGTAGAGACCTTTTTCCCTCTGAGGTCGGCTACCTTTTTGATACCGCTGCCGTCCAAGACGACAATGTGGGTATAGTTGGAATAAAGGACAGCGAGGGCACGTAAGGGCGCCTTCCCGGTGGCTTCAAACTTACCGCGGCCGTTGGCGGCGTCATAAGCCACATCACCCATCATCAGGGCCAAATCGGCCTTGCCGGCCTGAATCAGCTTGGCGTTATCCACGGAGGCCGAGGTCACCTCGGCGGTGGCCTCCGCGTTGGGCAGGTTTTTGGTGATCAGATTGGCCAGGCCGCCACCATAGACGTAGTAGACGCCACCCGTCCCTCCGGTAGCAATGGACAATTTAGCTTTGGTCGCCGGCGCCGTCCCTTGTTTCTCGGCGGCCGGTGTGGGCGGCTTACTGCTTCCCCCACACCCCGCCAAGACGAGGGCCAGGGACAGGAGGACGATCACGAAGAGCCGTACCCTGTTCATCATTGAACCCCCTTCCAGAATAATTTAAGCCAAAATAATTTGCACAGGCCGCCCCCCCCTGATCCCCGGGCCATTGCCGTTCAAGAAGTGGCCTGCCGGTTTTACGCTCAAGAAGTGTCCTGCTGGTTTTACAAGAGAAGGCCGGGTCAATCCTGCTGGCCCTGCCGGCAATGGCAAGAATGGGGTGGGGAAGCCGTTTATTATACTCTTAATTCGATGTTCTTTTGGCAATTCCTGCTCAAATCGCTCAAGTTACTTTTTTCCCAAAGGCTCTTTTTGGCCGACAAGTTTAACAAATCTTTTAAGTAAGCGTAAAAGGCCGGTCCGATGTCCTCTCTAAAGAGGGCGAGCTCGACCGTGGCTTTAAGAAATCCCAGCTTGTCGCCGACGTCATAGACCTTTCCCCTGATCTGGACGGCCAGATGCTGATTGTCCCGGTTGGCAATCCGCAAAGCGTCTGTCAGCTGGATTTCTCCACCCACCCCAGGGGGGAGATTCTCCAAAATGGGGAAAATTTCCGGCTCCAAAATGTATCGCCCGGCAATGGCCAAAGTCGAGGGCGCTTCTTCCGGAGAGGGCTTCTCCACCAGATCCAGGACGCGAAACGACCGCCCGCGCCCCGCGCCGGGACTGACAATTCCATACCGGCTCACCTCTTCTCGCGCAACGCGGACCACGCCGATGATGGGCCGCCGCCGCTGCCGGTATTCCTGCAGCAGCTGGCGAAGGGCCGGAACTTGAGCCGCAAAGACCATGTCGCCCAAAAGAACGGCAAAGGGTTCGTTGCCGATGTGATGGCGGGCCGTCAAAATGGCATGTCCTAATCCGCGCGGTTCTTTCTGGCGAATGAAATGAATATCGGCCAAACGGCTGATGTCCTGAATCATCCTGAGCAAGGGTTCGCCTTTTCCTTGCGCCAAAAGCCAGTGTTCGAGCTCTGCGGAACGATCAAAATGGTCTTCAATGGCCCGTTTGCCGCGCCCGGTGACGACGATGATGTCGCGAATACCGGCGCTGACCGCCTCCTCGACCACATACTGGATGGTCGGCTTGTCAACCAGGGGCAGCATCTCCTTGGGTTGAGCTTTCGTCGCCGGAAGGAAACGGGTCCCCAGTCCCGCCGCCGGTATGACGGCCTTCCTGATCCTTCTTTCGGCCATTGCTTATAAACCTCCCTGAATGAGAGCTGATCTAGTCAGGAGCATGCGGCGGAGCCCCTCTTCAAGGGAAACGGTGGGACGCCACCCCAACCACTTTTGGGCCTGGGTGATGTCGGGGCAGCGGCGCGGTGGGTCGTCGGTAAGAGGAGGTAAAAAGACGATGGCAGAGGGAGAATTGGTGAGCCTCTTGATGAGGTGCGCCAGTTCTAAAACGGTCACCTCCTCGGGATTTCCCAAATTAAAGACCTTGCCCGCCAGGCCCGGAGTAAAGGTGGCCAAAAGAAGCCCGGCTATAAGATCGGAGACGTAGCAGAAGCTGCGGGTCTGGCGCCCATCCCCGTATATGGTGAGGGGTTGGCCGGCCCTGGCCTGCTCAATGAAATTGGGGATGACCCGCCCGTCGCCGCTTTTCATCCCTGGTCCGTAAGTATTGAAAATCCTCACCACGCGAACATCCAACCCTTGTCGAAAATACGTCATGGCCAGGGACTCGGCAAAACGCTTCCCCTCGTCGTAACAGCTCCGCCAACCAACCGGATTTACGTGTCCCCAGTAATTTTCCGGTTGGGGATGGACCTGCGGACTACCGTAGACCTCTGAAGTGGACGCCAAAAGAAAGCGGGCGTTCAAACGGCGGGCTATCTCCAACAGGTGGTACGTGCCCAGGGAATTGGTCAGGAGGGTATCCACCGGCCTGGCCGCATAATCGATGGGACTGGCGGGGCTGGCCAGGTGCAGGACATAATTCACGGTGCCGACCAGTTTCGCCAGCACCGGTGTTTGCCCTTTACTATTTAGCGGTGGCAAAGATTCTACCGCTTCAATACCGGCGCGGGCAAAATTCCCTTCTGCCACAAACTTTTCTTCGGTCACAGGCCTCTCTTCTGCCAGATCATAATGGATAAAGGTGAACCCTTTCTTATCGATTAAGTCGGCCAGGTTTTCCCGGCGTCCGGTGCTGAGGTTATCGAGGCAGACCACTTCATAACCCGCGTGATATAAGGCGCGGCACAGGTGCGAACCCAAGAATCCAGCTCCTCCCGCCACTAAAACCCTTTCGGCCACGGTCTCCCCCTGCCCTTCGACTCAACGTCCGATCCCGTGATAGCGAAAGCCGATGGCCCGCGCCCGGGCCGGGTCCAAAAGGTTGCGACCGTCGATCAACACCGGGTTGGCCGCCATCGACCAGTAAACCCGTTCCAGATCCAGGTGGCTGAACTCCGGCCAATCAGTGACAATGACCAGAGCCTGGGCTCCGGCCGTCGCCGCGTAAGGATCTGCCACCAAGACCGGTCCGGGGCCCTTTCCTGAGAGTGGCTTTTTCGCCACCACCGGATCGTAGGCCACAACCTGGGCTCCCTTTCGGCGCAGGTGGCGGGTGATGGTCAGGGCCGGGGCCTGCCTGAGGTCATCCGTATTGGCCTTGAAGGCCAGTCCCCACAACGCTATTTTCTTTCCCGCCAACGGGCCCAGTTCCTTTTCGAGTTTCCTGATCACCAGGAGCCGTTGCTCCAGATTGGTCAAACGGGTGGCCTGCAAAAGGCGGAAGTTATAGCCGACTTGCCGGGCCAGTTTTTCTAAGGCCAGGGTGTCTTTGGGGAAACAGGAACCGCCGTAACCGATCCCCGCCCCCAAAAAGGCCGGTCCGATTCGCGAGTCCAGCCCCATCCCCTGCGCCACTCGGGTTACGTCGGCGCCCAATTTTTCGCAGAGGTTGGCGATGGAATTGATGAAAGAGATCTTGGTGGCCAAGAAAGCGTTGCTGGCGTACTTAATTAGTTCCGCGCTGGTGGGATCAGTGACGAGGATGGGGGATCCGGTGGGCGCGTAAAGCCGGCGTAAGATCTCGGCATCCTCGACCCGGTCGACCCCCAGGACGATGCGTTCGGGATGAAGGGTATCGGCCAGAGCGCTTCCTTCCCGGAGAAATTCCGGGTTGGAGGCGACGCGCTGCGGATAAAGGTCGGCCACCTGGCGGGCCGTACCAGGGGGCACGGTGCTTTTGATAACCAGAAGGTGCTCAGAGCGCCGCTTCTTGCCCACCTGCGCCGCCACGGCAAAAACCTGCTCGAGATTGGCCCGCCCATCGGGCCGGGAAGGGGTGCCGACACAGAGAAAGGTTAGCTCCACTGCAGATAGGACCGGTTCGAGGGAGGAGAAGATCTGCAGTGAAGCCTCGCCGGAAGCGGCGGGCGTTTTTAGCTGTCGTCTTACCAACTCGGCCAGTCCCGGTTCAAAGAAAGGCACCTCCCCTTGTTCCAATTGCGTCCGCCGTTGGGCATCCTTTTCCACCAACTTAACCACATGACCCCAACTGGCCAGGACGCTGGCCGTGGTTAAACCGACGTAACCGGCCCCGACGACGGCGATTTTCATCGGACTTCTTCCTCCCCCGGCCGGCATTGATCTGCTGGACTCGGCGCAGGCGGGAGCGCCTGGCCTCGCCCAGTCCCATGGGTGCTCGCTAGGTCAACCTTTGTCGTAAAAGGACAAGGGTGGCCGTCAAACCATCTCGCCAGCTGATCTTTTTTCCCTCTTTTCGACTCCTTCCCTTATAAGATATTGGCACCTCCTGGATCTTATGCCCGCGGCGAAGGAGCGCCGCCGTAACCTCCGGTTCAAAGTCAAAATGGGTCCCCTTCAGACGGATCCCTTTTAAAACCTCCGCTAAAAAGACCTTGTAGCCCGTCTCCATGTCGGTAAGATGGGCTCCGTAAAGGAGATTGGTCCAGGCTGTCAAAAAGCGGTTCCCGAGGGTGCTCGAGAAGCCCATCCTCTCCCGCTGCCCCAAGAAACGTGAACCGTAGACGACTTTGGCTTCACCGGCCAAGATGGGGGCCAGGAGCCGGGGATAGTCGGCGGGGTCATATTCTAAGTCGGCGTCCTGGATTAACACCACCTCCCCGGTTACCTGGGCTAAAGCCGTCTGAATGGCGGCTCCTTTCCCCCGGTTTTGGGAATGGAAGATGACCCGGAGCTCCGGCGCAGTCCCGACTAAGCTGGCCAGGATCTCCCTGGTTCCATCGGTGGAACCATCATCGACGACGATCACCTCTTTTGTGTAAGGGGTTTCCAGAACCCGCCGGAGGATTTCCCGGATGGTCATCTTTTCGTTGTAGACGGGTATGATTACCGAGAGCTTCAACGCACAGAACTCCTCCTTTTTGGCGCCGGGGATTAAGTTAAGGTGGCAAAGCCACTATGGTTTCTCCAGGGGAAAACCAGTTACTTCTACGGTGAGCCGCAGGGGTGGTGTACCGACCTGGCTGAAAGCGGCAAAATAGCGGCTGACCAGCTCGACTTCCAGTTGAAACCGGCCGGGAGAGGGCGGCCCCCAAAGCAATTCTCGCCGTAATCGGTAAGTTTGCCCGGGGAAAACATCGGCCAAAAGCGGGACTTCGCCCTGGGCCACCTCCCTTTCTCCCTCCAACCAACGGTAACGGAGAAAAACCTGGCCGACGCCGGCCACCGGGTGGCTTAACCAGACGGCCTGGCCGTTGTTAACCAGATCAATTGAGAGGAGCGTCCGGTCCAGATTGAGGGTCTTCCCCACCCTTTCGACGTCCGGGTTTTGGTAGCTGGCCGCCAGCAATTCCGGCGCGCTGGCGCTGGTGGGGATGGTCTGGTCGCCAACCACGACGCTTTCGGCAGTTTCAGGTCCCCCTTTTTCCCCTGGGTCGGCGATCCACTGGACCAGCAGCCGGTAAAGTCCCGGCTCCCGCGGCACTTTCAATGACGGCAAAGAGAAGTGAGGTGCCCCTCCCTCCGCGTACAGGACCGCCGGAGGTAGCATGACCAAAAAATCCTGCCTTAAAACCTCTTCTCCCGTCTCCTTCAACCAGCTGGCGCGAAAATGGGCTCGCCGGAGAGGAGAGGTTTGTCCCCAAGCGAGGGTCTCGTCCTTCATGGCCTCTCCACCTACCATGAAGGTGACTGGTTTCTGCCAGGGGTGGGTCTGGGGGACGCCGTCTACGCTCTGCAGTGCCTTACGCCGCCCGCGCCACGGTTCAACTTCGGCCCAAACCCACTCCCCACCCCGTCTATTTTCATCCTCTGTCGGTGTCGCCACAGTGGGACGGGGGGTTACTGCCGTTTTTCCTGCTGGTGGAACCAGAACGACCCCCAGATTGATCTCGCTCCCGGCCGTCAGCCGTTGCGGCAAAAAGAGGTGCAGTGACGGCATTAGCGTCGCTCCATGGTCCATTGAGGTGGCTTCCGCAGGTAAATGGGCGGCGAAAGAGGTCGCCGTCCGGGGAGTCGAAGAATTCCCGTCCCGACAGGGCCTAGGGAATTTCACACTGGATTGTTCCGTCGCCGCTTCACCCCTTGCTCCCGCCAGCTTTTCCTCGCGCAGGCGATAGATGCGGACGTCGCCAAAGTCCGCTTCCAGCCACAGATACGGTGATTTCCCCAGTTCCTCTTCCAGATGGACGCGTCGCTCCGTTTTTAACGGTCCCAGGTGAAGAACAAAACGGCGCACGCCGGCTGCCGCCAGGTATAAAACGGCCTCAGCTTGCGGAAAAGCGGCCGCTCGCTTCTGGAGAAGAAAAAAAGAACCCGGCCAAAAGCCACTGTAGCCGTTGGCGGTGGGCTGATAATGCTGGCCGGCAGAAAAGGTATAATTGACCTGCCGGAGGAGCTCCTCCCGGTCTTCCAACTGACCGGTGGCCGGAAGCTCGATTAAAGGAAGCTTCTCCCCATTGTCGCGCAACCATTGCTGGTAAGGCCGGGGATTCGCGTCAGGTTGGTAGTAGACGGGCAAGGGAAAACTGATTTGTTCGATCAAGGCCAGGAGTAAAACCAACCCCCGGAAGAGGGCCCGGCCGCGAGGAGAGAAGCGGCTGAAACGATTGGAATGGCCGGCGAAGGCAGGGACACCAGCGGGTAAGACGCCCTGAGAGTTTTTCCGGCTCCGCTTTTGCACCACTACTCCCTGCCGCTCTTCCCAGGCCAGCCAGCCATCACCGGCTAAAAGAGCCAAAGCGAGCTGGGTCATGATCCCCAGCCGTGCCGGTACCCGCATCGATGAAAACCCGGGGATGAGGTAGTGAAAGAGGAGATAAGGCAACGGAATGGGCGTCCAGCGATCTAAAATGGTGAGAAGAGGCCCGCCCGACAAGATAAAGCTGACTAAGCCCAAAAAGGCAAAGAGAGACGGCCCGCGCTCAGAGTAAAGCGATCCTTGGAAGGCCGCCCTTTGTCCGGCTGGCAGTTTTGGTTTGCCGAATGTCCTCAGCTGGCTATGGGAGATCGCTAGCTGTTGAGCTGGCCTTTCTGCAGTTGGGGCCACCCCCGTCTGTTGAGCTGGCCTTCGTTGGGCTGGAGAGACCGCCGTCTGTTGAGCCGTCCTTTCTCCGGCTGAGGCGGCCCCCATCTCTTGAACTGACCTTACCCGGGCTCGGGAGACCAGCCTTTGTTCGGGTTGGAAATCCACCGTTTGTTCAGCGGCGGGCGCGCTCCCGGCGGGCCATTGCTGGGGAAGGCTTCTTGGTGGTGCTCTCCGTACGTACAGAGCGTAGAAGGCAAGGCCCAACGGGACGAGCCCTGGGAAAAGAAACTTCTCCCAGGGATTGAAACGACTGGCCAGGTATAAGGAAAGCCAACCGTAGAGGCGGTTCTCAGGAGGAGCGGTGAGATAACTGGTGACCAGGTCGGCCGAGCCGGCGATGGGCTCCCACAAAGCTCTTTGCAGACCCCATTCCTCTTTCACCTGGAGGTAGGGCCTGGCTACCGGCCACAAAACCAAAAAGAAGGTGAGGGTCAGGCCAGCGGTCAAGACTGCCGTACGCTGGAGAAGCCGCCGGGGTATCGGGCGGGATGATCTCGACGGCCTAACTCGACCTGCATCATCTCGCTCTATCTTCCGACCGGCAGATCCCGGTTGTAGCCTCCACATTTGGCGGGCCTGGTGGCGGCGGAAAAACCACAGGGAATGAAAGATGTAGGCGGCCACCAGTAGCGAAAGAAAATAGCCAAGATAAAAGGACGAAAGATACTGCCAGGCGTAGGCCAGCAAAAAGCCAAGAAGGTGGCGGATCTGACCACTGCGGAAAAAGAGTTCCAGAAAGAGCAGGGCCAATGGCGTCCATTGAACCGTCAGGATCTGAAGGTGCCCCAACTGGCCCACCCGCGCCGGGCAAAAGGCAAAAAGAACCCCGGCCAAAAAGGCGGCGTAGGTGTCTTTTAGCCAAAGATGGGCCAAAAGGAAGGTGAAAAAGCCGCTTAAAACAAAAGAAACCAGTAAGACGACGTTGTAGGCCAAAATGGGGTTGCCGCCGCTTTTTCTTACCATCCAGACCAGAGGCATATCGCCTAGGAGGTGTTCGGAAAGGGCCAGGCTTGCTCCAGCAGGATACATGATGTTAGCGGCAAAGAGTTTTTCCAGTTCCCGGGGGTCCCACCACTTTTGCCCGTAGTCCCAGGATAAAACGTAAGCATTGAAGAGAGGATCGCCGGGATCAAATACCGCCTCGCCCTTGACCCAGAAAAGGGGATAAGTCATAATGAGGGTCAGAAATGTGTAAAGGAAGAGGACAACCAGCAAGGCCCTCCAGCTCAGCGGCTTTCTCAACGCAAAAGGATCAGATTGGGCTGGGAGAATTGGTTTTAAAAAACCGTCGGCGCAGGGTTTCATGAAAATATTTTTTCACGTCGGCGGAGAGAAAATGAGGACAAGGGGGGATGAGCAATCAACGGGAATTTCTTCAACTATCTCTGGTTCCTCTTTTTTGTGCTTACTTTTCTCTGGCCCACCTTGAACCAACGGCGGATCGATGCGCTGCGTCTTTCCCTCATGAATAGTTTGGAGAGAAAGCACGGCTCCCGGGTCATTACTCTGATTCATCGCCAAGAATCGGTAAGCTTTTTGGGTATCCCGGTGGCTCGTTACATTAACATTGAAGACTCCGAGCAGGTCTTGCGGGCCATCCGCCTCACCCCGGAAGGGATGCCCATTGACCTCATCCTCCACACCCCCGGTGGTCTGGTCCTGGCCGCCGAGCAGATCGCCATGGCTTTGAAGCGCCATACGGGTCGCGTGCGGGTTTTCGTGCCGCATTACGCCATGTCTGGGGGTACTCTCCTGGCGCTGGCGGCCGATGAGATCATCATGGACGAAAATGCCGTTCTGGGCCCGGTCGATCCGCAGCTGGGGAATTACCCCGCCGCCTCAGTACTGCGGGTCTTGCGGGAAAAAAAGCGGGACGAGATTGATGACGAAACCCTCATTTTGGCGGACGTGGCCGAGAAGGCCATTGCCCAGGTGGAAGCGGCCGTTTACGACATCATCAAGGACAAGCTTCCCGAAGAGAAGGCCCGCGAGGTGGCCCGTACCTTAACCGAAGGCCGCTGGACCCACGACTATCCCATTACGCCGGAGCACTTGCGCGAACTGGGGTTACCCGTTCGCCTCGGTTTACCGAAAGAGGTTTATCTTTTAATGGACCTCTACCCGCAACCGGCCCAACGCCGCCCGTCGGTTCAATATATCCCGGTTCCCTACCATCGGGACGAACGTCGTTTGAAGTAAGTCGCGTTACAGGAACTGATGTGGTTTGTTGATAGCTCATTTGCCAAAATAGCTACCGCCCGCCGCTGATCAAGCAGAGTTACAGGAGCTGATCTAGTGTGTTAATGGCTGATCTTAGGGTTTTTAGCGGGTTGCCTCAGAGACTTAGAGAGTTACAGGAGCTGATCTAGTTTGTTAATGGCTGATTTCGGCCCACAACCTTCCTTGGGCGGTAAACCGCCCAAGGAGTCTTTAATGGGCTCACGGCGAAGTCGTCACCAAACCATTCCTCGTCCGCGCCGGCAAGTAGTGGCGCTATGCTGTCTGCTCCTATTGGCCCTTTTTCTTTTGGCTTCCTTCGGGCCAACCATGCGCGTTCTGGTGATGGGGGTGGACGAACGGCCCGGCGATAAAGGGCGTACCGATACCCTCATCCTCACCACCGTCAGCCCGTGGCAGCTTTCTCTGCTCTCTCTTCCCCGTGATCTTCGGGTAAACATCCCCGGGCACGGCTTGGACAAGATCAACGCCGCTTACGCTTACGGAGGGCCGGAGTTGTCCCTAAAAACCGTTGATCAGTTTTTAGGCCTTCCCGTCCACCATTACATTAAGATCAACTTCAACGGTTTTGAAAAAGTGGTGGATCAGCTGGGTGGGGTACGCCTGGAGGTAGAAAAACCGCTGCGCTATTCCGACCCCTACCAAAATCTGAAGATCGACCTCAAGCCCGGTTGGCAGGTCTTAAACGGGTCGCAGGCCCTGGGGTACGTTCGTTTCCGGGCCGATGAATTGGGAGACATCAATCGCATGGCTCGCCAGCAGAAGTTCCTGCGTGCCCTCCTGCAAAGAGCCCTGGAGCCGGCCAATCTCCTCAAGTTGCCGCTGGTCATCGCCACCCTGCGTTCCAACATTGAGACCAATCTCTCCCTGCCCTCGCTCGTTCTTTTCGGCTTTCGGGCGGTGGAGCGCCAGGGAAGCATGCAGACCGCCAGCGTTCCCGGCCATCCGGCCACCATTAACGGGATCTGGTACCTCATCCCCGATAAGCCCGCCGCACCAAAGAAATAGGCCGGCGACAAGAGGGCGCCGGCCGGCATCTTTGAAGGAACCCACTCCAGGAAGCTGGCGAGGAAACGCACTCCAGGAAGGTGGGAGGAGGCGGCCGCGCCCTGTGCCGACAGGCCTGGGCCCCTCGGGTGCACGCGGTAACGTTTCAGAGCCTGGCCTGTTGCCGCGTCCCTGGGGGATACCGGGTCCCAGATTGAAACCAAGGGAGGGGCGCGGCATCGCGCGTGTCCGGCGGATGTCCCTGGGTTCGCTCCGCCTTCGCCTCTTTCCGCCACCTGCCCCACCATCAGTCCGTCGGTCGGGAGGGCTAGGGGGCCCTTAGTTTTCCCCTACCAGCAGCCGGTGGCCTTCAACCTCTACCAAGGTAAGCGGCTTGAACCTGTTCATCCTGGAGAAGGGCGGACCCTTCCCCTTCTAAGACCACCCGGCCCGTTTCCAAAACATACCCCCGGCGGGAGATGGCCAGAGCCAGAAAGGCGTTTTGTTCCACCAGGAGAATCGTCGTCCCCTGTTGGTTGATCTCTTTTATCTTCTCGAAGAGTTCGTCCACCAAAACGGGGGCCAGACCCAGGGAGGGTTCGTCCAGAAGGAGTAAACGGGGTCTGGCCACCAGACTCCGTCCGATGGCCAACATCTGCTGCTCCCCGCCGCTCAAGGACCAGGCCAGCCGGTGTAACTTTCCGCGTAAGGCGGGGAAAAGCTCAAGAACCTCCCCCACTCGTCGTTCAATCTCGCCCGGCGCCAGGCCGAGGGCAAATCCCGGCACTTGGAGGTTCTCTTTTACCGTCAGTCCGGGAAAGATGCGCCGTCCTTCCGGGACCTGGCTAATCCCCAAAGCCACCACCTGCTCCGGCCAAAGCCCGTTCAGGCGCCGGCCGAGAAACTCAATTTCCCCGGCGGCCGGTCGCAAGAGGCCAGAAATGGCCTTGAGAATGGTCGACTTGCCGGCCCCGTTGGCTCCCACCAAGGTCACGATTTCCCCTTCTTCAACGGTCAAACTGATGCCATGTAAGACCTCGATCTGGTCATAACGCACGACCAAGTCCCTTAGCTTTAACATTCCAGACATCCTTCGCTACCCCCAAATAAGCGCGGACGACCTCCGGATGGTTCATGATTTCCTCGGGCGACCCCTCGGCCAGCTTTTGCCCGAAATTCAGCACCGTTACTCTCTGGCAAACGTTCATGACCACCCGCATATCGTGCTCAACCAGGAGGACGGTCAGGCCCCATTGGTCCCGCAGGCGGCGAATCAGCTCCATCAAGTATTCCTTTTCCCGCGGGATCAAGCCGGCGGCTGGTTCGTCCAAAAGAAGCAGGGACGGCTCACTGGCCAGGGCTCGGGCGATCTCCAACAACCGTTGCTGACCGTAGGGTAAGTCCCCCGGCCGGGCCCGCGCCCGTTCCAAAAGCCCGACAAAAGCCAGGATCTCTTCTGCCCGCTCCTGGGTCTCCTTTTCTTCGGCCCGGGCCCGGGGCAGGCCGAAGGAGATATCCAAAAGGCCAGCCCGCGTCCGGCTGAAACGCGCCACTTTGACGTTGGCCAGTACATCCAGGTGGCGGAAAAGGCGCAGGTTCTGAAAGGTTCTGGCGATACCCTTCCGGACCAGCTGGGCCGGGGACAGACCGTTGATTTTTTCACCGCGCCAGAGAATGGTGCCCTGGCTGGGCTGGTAAAGTCCGCTGATCATATTCAAGGTGGTCGTCTTCCCCGAACCGTTGGGCCCGATCAAACCGTGGACCTGACCTGGGTTAACGGCAAGGTCTAAAGACAAGACAGCCTGCAGACCGCCAAAGTTCTTAGAGACATTCACTAACTCAAGAAGGGCCATAACTCTTCCCCCCTTCCCCGGTCCAGCGCAGACCGCGCCCCAAAAACCCGGCGATGCCCTGGGGAAGAAAGATCAAAACCAGGAGAATCCCCAGACCATAGACAGCCATGTAGTAATCCTGGAGGAAGCGGAGCCATTCCGGCAGGTAAGTCAGGAAGAAAGCCCCGATAACCGGCCCAGCCAGGGTGCCCACGCCGCCAATGAGAAGCATGGAAAGGAACCGGATCGTCGCTTCCAGGCTGAAAAGGTCGGGACTGATATAGGTGGCAAAATGGGCAAAAAGGCTCCCGGCCACCCCACTTAAAAGACCGCTCAGGGTGAAAGCCAGGATCTTGCCATAAGCCACGTCAACGCCAACTGCAGCCGCCGCCAGCTCATCATCACGCAGCGCCTGTAAAGCCAGACCCAGTCTGGAATCGCGAAAACGCCCGGTAAAGAGGAGGGCCAAAAGGACAAAGAAAAGGGCGAGGTAATAAAAGAGGCGGGGATTTTGCAAGGTCAACGGCCCCAACGCCGGTGGTGGAATGTTCCGGATGCCGAAGGCGCCGTGGGTTAGCTCTTCGTAATTGAGCAGGACCAGGCGTACGATCTCCGAAAAGCCGATGGTGACCATAGTCAAGTAATGGCTTTTCAGTTTCAGGGTAAAGGCCCCGAGTAAGAATCCAGCCAGGCCCGCCAAAATCCCGGCTGCCGGCAAAGCCAGCCAAAAGCTCAATCCCTTTTCCGTGGTCAAAATGGCCGAGGTGTAAGCCCCTATCCCCCATAGAGCCGCCTGCGCCAAAGAAAGGATGCCCGTCAGACCGTAGATGAAATTAAAGCCCAATACGAGCAAACTGTGGATGAGGGCCATGTTCAAAAGAACCAGCCCGTAGGTGGAGGAGACGAACCAGGGCAGAGCGATAACTGCTCCCCCTGCTCCCATTATCCAGAAGATGGGAATCCGCCTTTGCCCAGACCCCGTCGTGACCGTCATCTTACCAGCCCCCTAAGCCCGTTCGGTCGTTTTTTCCCCCAGGATACCCTGCGGGCGAAAGAGCAAAAAGACGATCAGGATCAAAAAGGCAAAGACATCCTTATACTTGGAGGACAGGTAAGCGGCAGAAAGGGCCTCAATCAACCCAACGGTCAAGCCGCCGGCGATGGCCCCCGGAATGCTCCCCCATCCCCCCACAATGGTGGCAACAAAAGCCTTGATCCCGACCATGGTCCCCATTTCCGCCGTGATGAAAAAGGTCGGGGCCAAAAGGACGCCGGCCAGGGCGCCCAGCGCGGCGGCCAGGGCGAAGGTCAAAGCGGTTAGCCGGTAAAAGGGGACACCCATCAGCCGGGCGGCCACCTGGTCCTGGGCCGCTGCCCGCATCATCACCCCGATCCGCGTGAAACGGAAAAAGTAATGGAGACCTATAACCAGGGCGGCGGTGAGCCCCAAGATGAGCAGGTGTTGGGGCACGAGGCGGAGGCCGTTTTCACCTCCCAGTACGAGCATCCGTCGCCCGAAGGGTTCGGAAAAAGGGAGCGGAAGCGCTCCCCAGATGTTGACGGCCATATTTTTCATGAAAACTGAAAGGCCCAAGGTCCCCACGATGATGGTCACGACACCGGTGTCCTTCAGCGGGCGATAGCCCAAGCGTTCGAAGAGGAGGCCGAAAATGCCCGCACCCACAATCACCACGGGGAAAGAGAGCCAAAATGGCCAGCCCCAGAGGGTCACCAGGGTGTAGATCAAGAACCCGCCCAGCATGACAAATTCACCCTGGGCCAGATTGACGATGTTTACCGAGTTAATCAAAAGGGTAAAACCCAGGGCCACCAGAGCATAGATGCTCCCCATGGCCAGACCGCTGAAAAGAAGCTGGAGGAGAATGACCACTTTTCCACCGTCCCGCCAATAAGTCGCTGTACCAGTAAGTCACACTAATGAGACTGTATTTTGAACCAGGTCCGGCCCCGGCGCCCCAGACGCACAAGTAATGGCGCCGCTTATGACGCGATCGATAGTGATTCTCTTAGCCGGTGATCCGAGCAGGTGCTTTCTCTAGCTGCAGGATAATAACCGTTACTGAGGCCGGTCTGCTTTTCTGCCTTAACGACAGACTGCGCCAACCAGCACCTCAATCCAGGCGCTTCTGCCGCTGCCGGGGCCGTTGGTTCAAGCTTTCTCGGGTCACTTCTCTTCTTTGATCAGTTTCACCAGGGTCGGTTTTTGATTCTTGACCTCAGCGATATAGACCTGGCGCAAACCATCGCCGTTATTATCGAAGTTAAACTCGCCGATGATCCCTTTGAACCCTTTTGTCGCCAAGAGCGCCTGGCGCAAGTCCTCCGGCTTGGTTCCGGCCTTCTGGATGGCCGTCAGGAGGATGTTCGTCCCATCATAATAGGCTCCCGAGACGAAATTGGCGTCGTCCTTGGTCTTTTCCTTCAAGGCCTTGGCCCAAGCCTGAGTCTTTTGATCTTCGCCGATGATAAAGTCCATTAAGATGAATTTGCCGTTGGTCGCCTCTTTGGCCAGGTTGAATACTTCCGGCGTCCCGTAGGCCGGTCCGCAGAGGAATTTCGTCTTGAGCCCAAGCTGGTTGGCCTGCGTCAGGATCAGGCCGGCGTCCGGTGGATAGCTCCAAGGGATGATGATATCGGCCCCTTTTTTGCTCAAATTGAGGAGTTGGGCCGTCATGTCCTTATCTTCGGGGTTATAAACCTCAATGCCGATCGGCGGCGTCCCCAGCTGCTCCAAGGTTGTTTTGATGACGTTGGTCGCTCCGGCTCCATAGTCACCGGCCACATACAGAAGGCCGATCTTCTTGGCCCCCATTTCCTTTACGGCAAAGGTGACCGCCAGTTTTCCAACGATGGCATCATTGGTGCGCAGACGGAAGAACCAGGGATTGCCGATTTGGGTGATCTTCGGAGCCGTGCTTCCCGTCAAAACCGGCACCCCGGCCTGTTTCACATAAGGCTCCATGGCCAGGATGAAATTGCTGAAGTTGGGTCCAAAGACGGCCGCGGGCTTCTTTTCGGCGATGAGTTTATTAAAGGCGTTAACGGCTCCCGACGGTTGGGAGGCATCGTCCACCACCTCGAGTTTGATGGGGCGGCCGTTAACCCCGCCTTTGCTGTTCCATTCCTCGATGGCCAATTTAATGCCGTTGAGCATGTGTTGCCCGGTGCTCGTTTGGTTGCCCGTCAGAGAAGCCACCGCCCCAAGGACGATGGGCTCCGCCCCCGGTTTGGCCGTACTCTCCGGTGCCTTGGACGAACCGCCCCCGCAGGCGGCCGCCAGCAGGGCGGTCACCAAAAATAGGCTCAGTAATAAGAGTAGACTCCTCCCGCGCTGCATCTCCCAATTACCCCCTTTAATCTGATAAAGCGATAAATAGATAGATTCGAGCTCCGCCGGCAAAATCCTGCTTAAGTGAGCAAAAAATTGCCGTCCGAACCTGCTGGAGAGATTAGCGCTACACCCCGCGGGAGCGGAAAATGCTCCAGAGGAGCCAAAGGGCCAGGACCCAGCCCACGAGGACACCCGTCTCCAAAAGGGGGAGTTTCATGAGCCAGCTTTCGGTCAGGTGCCCGGTGATGGCCCTGGCCATGATCATGCCGGCCAGGATGATCCCGAAACCCAACAAAAAGAAGCTGAAGGCCAGACGGTTAATGGTCTTCTCCAAACGTTCCAGTCCTTGGGGCAGTTCTTTGTGGGACAGTTTGATGGTGGTCTCACCGCGTTCAGTCCGGCTGACCAGGCGGGATACTTCCAGGGGGAGATTGAAGAGAACGGCTCCGTATTGGTAAAGGCCACTACCCCAGAGGCGGGCCAGGTTCTCCAGAGAATAGCGACGAGCCAAAAGCCGCCGGGCGAAGGGTTCAGCCACGTCAATGATGCTGGTGGTCGGGTCCAAACGTTGTACCAGACCCTCCAGGGTGATGAGGGTTTTGCCGAGAAGGGTAAACTCTCCGGGTAGTTTCAAGTGGTAACGCTGCGCCAGACCCAAAATCTCCCGGACCACTTCACCCACGCGGACCTCGCTGAAGGGTAGCTCGTAATAGCGATCACGCAGGCGGTCTATCTCCAGTTTCAGCTGTAATAAATCGACGCGACCAGGGACAATCCCCATGGCGAAGAGGGCGCGCAAGACGTCCTGACTGTTCCGACCCACAATTCCTAAAAGGAGATCCGTAAACTGATCTTTTGTCCTATCCGAAAGTTCGCCGACGATGCCAAAATCCAGAAAGGCCAAGACCTCTCCCGGCAGGACCAGGATATTCCCCGGATGAGGATCACCGTGAAAAAAGCCGTCCTCCAGAATCTGCTTTAACACGGCTTTCCCCAAGTTTTCGGCGGCCCGCTTGCGATTTAAGCCACGCCGCTCTAACTCAGCCAGTTCGTTGATCTTGACGCCCTCGACGTATTCCATAGTCAGGACCCGGGAAGTCGTGTATTCCCAGTAGACGTGAGGAACGATGACGCCAGGCTCCCCGGCAAAATTGTGGCGAAAGCGATCGGCGTTTTGCCCTTCCCGGAGGTAATTGAGCTCTTTACGCAGGTAGGCGGAAAACTCTTCCACCATCTCGGGAAAGCTATACAGCTCACTCCAGGGGCTGTGCCGCTGGGCCACGAGAGCCAGCCGTTGGAGGATTTCCAAATCCCGGGTGATGATTCCGGCGATGTTGGGCCTTTGGACCTTGACCACCACCGGCCGACCGTCCCGAAGAATTCCCCGGTGGACCTGCCCAATAGAGGCTGCCGCCAGAGGCTGTAACTCAAAAACCTGGAACACCAGCTCCACTGGTCGTCCGAGCTCTTCCTCCACCACCTGCCGGGCCACCTCCCCCGGGAAAGGTGGAACTCGATCCTGAAGCTGCTCCAGAGCGGCAATGATGTCCGGCGGCAATAAATCGGCCCGGGTGCTCATGATCTGGCCCAATTTAATGAAAGTAGGGCCTAATTCCGTCAAGGCCAGGCGCAGGCGTTCGCCCAGGGTGAGGGGTGAGGAACGAGGAGAAGGCCGCCGCAACAAACGTTCGGGCAAGCTGACCAGCGGCGTCAGCCCCAGGGACACCACCAAGTACCCGAGACCATGTTTTAAAAGAACGCGGGCGATCTCCTGGTAGCGGGCACGATGCCGCACCGATTTTTCCTCCAGAGGTCTGCCCCCTTCCCTCAACGCCGGGTCAAGAGGATCTTTTCGATGGCTTCCAGCCGTCGCTCCAGTCTTTGAATATCCTCTTGTCTGGCCACCCCAGTTCCGCCCAATAGATGGCTGACCTGTTCTTTCATGGCCTGCATTACGGCGTCATTTTGCTCCCGTCCTTTTTCGATGATCTTTTCGACCACCCGCCGTGTCCCGTCCTGGCCAACTTCACCCCGTTTGACCAAACCGTTTACCGTTTTCAGGACGCCTTCTGTGGCCCAAGCCACCGTGCCCAGTCCGAAAAACAAACTCTTTTTCAGAAATTGAAACATGGCCAACCTCCTTTCTGGGAACCTCCTTTTGGAGAGCCTCCTTTCCGGGAACCTCCTTTCTGGGCTAAAAATCATTTCTTTAACCATAGTGTTTTCCCGTCCGGCAAAATAAAAACGCCCCGGGTTTTACCCCGAGGCAGAAGGCAAGCCGATTAGGGGCCAGGCACTTTTTTTACCCGCCGCAAATACCACCAGCGCAAGAGGAAGAAAGCCGCCAGGAGGCCGGCCAACCCAAAAAGGCCAATGAGTTCCTGCTTTTGGGCCAGGCTGGTAATGACTTGCCCAAACTGCCAGGCCAGGATTAAATAGACCAAGTTCCAGGAAAAAGACCCCAGGAAGGAATAGAAGATGTAGACGCCCAGGTCCAGGCCCATCATCCCCGAAGAGATGATGGTCGGGGTGCGAATGAGGCCAAACCAACGGGAAATGAAAACGGTCAACCCGCCGTAACGGGAAAACCAGCCGCGGACATTGTCCAGCTGCTCCTCCCGCAGGCGAAAGTACTTTTTCAGCCACTTCAATAGAAACGGGCCCCCGCGCGCTCCCAGGGCATAACCAATGACATTTCCGCCAACGCCGCCCGCGGTGGCCGCCAGCAGGGCCCCGAGAAAACTCATTTGACCTTTGCCGATTAGATAACCGGCCGCTAAAAAGACTAATTCCAGGGGAATACCAGGCATCCCGGTACCTTCCACCAAAAGGACGCCAAAGATGATGACATAGCCCGCACCGGAAGACATGACCCTGACGAGATCGCCCGTCATTGACCTACCTCATACTCGGCTAAAACGGTCTCTGCCCCCACCACTCGGTCCCCGGGCCGCACCAGAAACTTCACCTTTGGTTCAAAAATCACCAGGTCCACCTGGGAGCCCCTTTCGATGAAGGAGACCTTTTGGCCGGCCCGCACCAGCTGGCCAGGCTGGATGAAGCAGGTGATCTTATTGACAAACTTATCGGCAATCTCGACCATGGCGATGGGCGGGGCTTGTCCGGTCAAGATGATGGTATTCCGTTCATTAATGAGGCGAAAACGGCTGCTGAAAAGATCGACAGCCCGGCGAAGATAAGTCAGATTAATATATTCCCAGAGATCGACCATGGGCAGATTGACCTTGGCCTGGGTATGGACGATCTCCTGGGCCCGTCCAGAGACGGGGGCGTAATTAAAGTGCACGTCTAGAGGCGACATGTAGACCCCGATGATCCAGCCGTCTCCCCGCGCCAGGTCCGGCACTTTGGTGATCTCGGTTATCGGGATTCGTTCGCCCAATTTTTCCGATTCGACCAGCCCGTTCTTGAAGGGTCGCACATAAACGACGATTCCATCGGCTGGAGAAAGGATCTTCCCCGGAGCTTCGGGAGGCTGGCGAACAGGATCGCGGTAAAACCAGACATTCCTGAGCCAGTATTGCAAGGTCAAAAAGAGAACGACGACGACCAGACCCACCCAGATGACCGTCTTGAGCAGTTTCCTTCACTCTCCTTACTTCCACTCCCGCCAAACTTTTTGCAGCTTGTAGGGCAGCTTGACCATATAATAGGCAGCCAGGCCGACAGCGGCCTTGGAGAGGCTGGGCTGGCAGTTGGGAACCGGCTGGGGCTCAAAAACCCCATACCGGTAACCACTGTCCAGAGCAGAATAAGTGGCCAGCAGACCTTGCTCTTCGTAGAGCCGCCGTACCTGTTCCGCCGGGGTTAACCAGAGCATTTCCTCGGGGAACCAGTAAAGATCGCTCAATTCCCGGTAGAGAGGCCGCAGTTCGGCGGTGTACCCCCGCACCGGCAACTCCTGGCGCAGCCGGTTATACACCTCTCGCTGCAACGGATAAGCCTTGGGTGACAGGACAATGGCGCGGATGGCCTCCAGCAAAATGGTCAACCGTTTCAAATCCCAGATGGGGTCAAAGATCCTGATCTCGATGGTGCCCAGGCGCCGGGCAAAGATGAGGTCCTGGAAACGGTAGCGCGGATCCTCCCGTAGCGGCCCAATGGCGTAAGAATGGGCCATCCGATAGGACTGGCCAAAATACTGCCCGTCGTAATAGGGGGCATTGGCGGTCAGAAGGGCCAAGATGGGCAGGAAATGAGCCAGTTTAGCGTAAGCCCCCTCCAGATCCGGGATATTCCCAACGTGAATGTGCATCCCACAGGTGATGGTGGGAGCATGGTAATCGATGAGATGCCCCAGGGGTACCAAAAGCCCGTCGGGACAGGTGGACGCCAGAGCCCGTCGCCTTTCCGCTAAATCGTCGATGAGATCGGCCACCGCGGAATAAGGCAAGGTGGAAATCTCCACCCCACCCATAAGCCCTTGCTTCACATCTTCCCCGCGGGCGAAGTTGGAGTCGCTGTGAACATAATAATACCGGGGGTTAGTCCAGAGAAGCTTGGCCAGGCAATAAAGGGATTGTAAATTCGGACGTTCCGGTTGGGTGATAAAAACCTCTTCTTCAATGCCAAAAAGCGGCCCGGGCTGGCTTTTTCCCCGCTGGCCACGAAAAGGGCTCTCCTTTTTCTTCTGCCGGAGCCATCCTCCTCGAAGGCGGCCCAGCCGTCGCAGACCGGCAACGGTGCGCAAGTTGATTTCCCTCATTTCAATGATCGCTGGCTCGGCAGCCGGCCCGACCGGCTGTCTGAAGTCGCATGAATAGTATACATTGTTATAAACGCCGGCGTCAACGCTCGCCGGCGCCGGTTCCTGAAAATGGCAGCGTTGACATCTCCCTTTCTCTCGCTCGCAGAACCTCTTCCGACAAAAGTTGCCAGATCTTTTGGTAAAGCTCGATAAAAGCCGGTTGGCCCTTAATTTGTACCAGTTGGCGGGGCCGGGGAAGATCAATGGGCAAGATGGCTTTGACGCGCCCCGGTCTGGCCGTCATCACCAGGATCCTGTCGCCTAAGCCAATCGCTTCGTCGATGCTGTGCGTGATGAAGACGGCGGTTTTTCGGTCTAATTCCCAGATCCGGAGGAGTTCCTGTTGTAAAAGAAGCCGGTTTTGTTCGTCAAGGGCGGCAAAAGGTTCGTCCAGAAGTAAAATCTCTGGGTCATTGGCAAAAGCCCTGGCCACGCTTACCCGCTGGCGCATCCCGCCGGAAAGCTGGTGAGGATAGCTTCGCGCAAAGGTTACCAGACCCGTGAGTTCCAGATAACGTTGGACGATGGCCTGCTGAACCTCCCGCGGAACGCGACGCATCCGGAGGCCATAGGCCACGTTATCAAAAACAGTCATCCACGGAAAAACGGAGTTTTCCTGAAAGACCATGGCGTTGATGGGTTTTTTCGGATCGGTGGCCCTTACCTCCACGCGGCCGCAGGACTCTTTTTCCAGGCCGGCTAAAATGCGGAGAAGGGTTGTCTTCCCGCACCCGCTGGGCCCGAGGATGCAGAGAAACTCTCCCTCCGCCACCGAAAAGGTAATGCCGTCCAAAGCCACTATGGGCCCATGACGCGTGTTATAGGTTTTGCCGACTTCCAGGACGGTGATTTTGTCTGGCGGCAAGTCTTCTACCCCCTTGAAGGCTCCCCTACCTGCTCAACTTTCCTCCACATGGCATTCGCCTAATCAGTAGGCCCTCAATGGCATTCGCCTAATCAGCAGGCCACCAGCGACGACTTACCTTTTAACGCTGTATGATAGCCTCGTCCCTTCCGGGACCCTTCAGCGGTTCTGCTGTTTCCAGGGGATGACGCGGGCCTCCAGCCAATCCAAAGCCTTCGCCAACATGTACCCGAGGAGAGACATGGTCATCAGGGCAACAAACATACGCTCGATATCAAACATATCGTAGGCTCGCCAGATCATATAGCCGACACCGGCGCGGGCCGCCGACAGTTCCGCCGCGACGATTAATAAAAGGGCCGTTCCCATGCCCAGCTTAAAGCCGGCAAAGATCATTGGCAGTGCCCCCGGCCAGGCGACGGTTAAATAGAAATCAAGACGGCGGGCACCGAAATTTTTCGCCACATCCAGGTAGATGGGCTCTATGCTGATAACGCCCGTCATGGTGTTAATCAGGACGAGGTAAAAGACGCCGATGGCGATGGTAAAAACCTTGGATGTTTCCCCGAGGCCAAAAACGAGGAGGATGAGGGGCATAATGGCCAGCTTGGGAATAGGAAAGGTGGCCAGGATCATGGGTTCGAGCATGGCCCGAATCATTGGGAAAAGACCCATGGAGAGCCCCAGAACGACACCCGGTAAAGCCCCGGCGGCAAAGCCAAGGAGAATCCGGGACAGGCTGATCAAGGTGTGGTGGAAGAGCTCACCGGAAAGGAGAAGGGGGAAAAGGGCGCTCAGGATCCGGGAAGGAGAAGAAAAAAGCCGGACATCGAGGTAGTTCCAACGCGCCAGTAGCTCCCAGAGGCCTAACAAAACAAGGGGCGAAAGAAAGGAGACAAGTCGACTCAGGCCGGCCCCAGTCACTACCCGGGTCCCGGCCCCAGTCACCACCCGGGTCCAATCTCTTCCTTTGCGGAAAGAGCCGCGAAAAAAGAAGCGCCGTGGCATCAGCGTTCACCCTCTCCGGCAGAATAAAGCCCCGGCGGGTGACCGTCGGGGTAAATAGAGAGGTCCCTTAAAATGATATGTGCCGGTAGCGTCACCTATGCTCAGACTAACCGGGGCCAGGTATGGTCAGACCTGCGCTCAGCTTGGCCGGCGCGCTCCTCGCCGGTCCTCCGCCCGCTCCCACCAGTTCGCTCACCGTCCTCCTCTCTCAAGGCGTTCCGCGTGGGTTGGTGGGCCGAAGGGCCCCTGGTAGCAGCCCTAATCTCTGGGATACTTTCCCAGAACCTTCAAAGCAAAATCCACGTACTGGTTGTCAACGGCCTTATTGACGTCAACCTCGCCCTTGAGCAAGCCGCGGGCCTTATACCACTCCAGATCCATGGCGATTCCCTTCATGCGCACATAGCCGTCGGGGTTGAGCCCCGTGGGATACATCAAGTCATAAAGTTTCGGATCGGTGACCACAGACGTTTTTGTGAGGATGTCTATGATCTCCGCCCGGTTCTTGTTTTTTACAAAGGCGTCGTTGTAATCCCGTAAAGCCTTGACGTAAGCCACCATGAAACGGTTGGCCACCTCTGGCTTTTGAATTATACTGATCCCGTAGACCAAAAGGGCGGTCTGTGCCTCCGGATCATACTCCGCGGGGTCCTTCCAACGATCAATGATCCCTTTGGCCACCCCCTGCGCCACGAAGGGTTCAATGAGCATGGCCGCATCGATGCTCTTATTGCCCAGAGCCACCAGCATATCCGGGAAGGCGCGGATCACCTGGAGATCAACGTCTTTGGTCGTGAGGCCGCCTTTATTCAGGACCCGGTCCAGGGCGATCTCATCCAGAGAAGCCGTTCCGACGATGGCGATTTTACGCCCCTTCAGATCCTTATAGTCCTTGATCACCCCCACCAGGTCCTTCCTGATGACCAGGCGGTAATAACCCTTCCCCGGCAGGTTGATGCCCTTGTCGGCCACGATCTTGATGGGTATGTCTCGCAGCATGGCATTGAAAAGACCTGCTGCCGTTACGGTGCAGCCCACGTCCAGCTGCCCGGCCGCCAATTGATTGATCATCTCTTGCCCGGAGTTGAATTGGACGATCTCGATCTTGATGCCCAGGTCACGGTAATAACCTTTAGCTTCCCCAATGAGGATCCCGGCGTCAGAGACCACCTTTTTCGCCCCTACGGTCACCGTCACCGGCGGGTTTAGCGGGGTCAATTTGCCTTCACCACCCCCGGGTGTGATCGGTTGCTTTTCCGCCGCCGGAACCGGGCTTCCTTGCTCTTGTAGTCTGTGGGCGAGGCAGCCCGTTAAAAACACCATCGCCAGGACCATCGCTATGGCCAATAGCCGGCCACGGGCCCTCCACCAGGACGCTAGAAAACCTCTTTGTGACTGCGCCATCGGCGTATCCCCCCTTAGAACATAATGTGAGCAGGTAGGACCTACCCCTGTATGATATGGTGACGGGAGGGGGGAGGGTTACTCCGGATTTCGCTCCGGAAGACCGGAAAGAAGTCCGGAAGACGGCCGTGCAACGGGGTTCTCCCGTTCGGTCGGCGTAGCCGCATTGAGCCGAGCCAGTGCGCCCTTCGTGAAAAGCGACTCAAGCTCGTCCGGGCCTACCTCAATTTACGTGAAAAACAAGCGGGCGGGCCAGCGCGTTTGGCGCGTTGACGGCGTGGCCTTCAGCTTCCTCTGGCGCTGTCGCTCATCGTCCGGTAAATATCAGCAAAGGTATCCGAAAGGCGTTTGTAGGCGGCCAGGACATCGGGGTCAAAGTGGGAGGGATTCACCCGGCCATCGCCGCGCAAAATAATCTGGTGGGCCTGCACGTGGGAGAAAGGGGGCTTATAGGGCCGCGGGCTGCGCAAGGCGTCATAAATGTCGGCCAGGGCTACGATGCGGGCGGACAGGGCGATCTGGTCTCCTTTTAATCCCTGGGGATACCCGCTACCGTCCCATTTTTCGTGATGTTGTAAGGCGATGTCGCGGGCAGTGGCTAAGCGAGGCGAATCTCCCAGGATTTTTGCCCCATACCAGGTGTGCTGCTTCATCAACTCCCATTCCTCTGGACTTAATTGTCCCGGTTTGCGCAAGATTTCCACCGGGATATGGATCTTGCCCACGTCATGGCTTTGCGCCGCGTAATGGATTTCCTCGGCGAACTCAGCTCCTGCCCCCAGTTCCCTCGCCATGGCTTGGGCATAAGCCCCGACGCGCAAAATATGCTGGCCGGTCTCCTCATCGCTGGCCTCGGCAGCCCGCGCCAACGCCCCAATGAGGTAACGAAAGGCCTGAGTCACCTCTTTTACCTGATCGGCCACGATCTTCAGAAGGTGGCTCAAGGCCAGCAAGCTCTTGAAGGTTTCCAGGTCATAAACGGTAACTTCTCCGGGGTAATTTAAAGCCATAAGTAAAACCGGACCGTTCTGGTAAAAGACGAAATTATTGATGGTGCCCACTTCTTGATAAAGGAGCCTTTGAAAAAACTCCTTTATCTTTGCCCCTTTCCAACCGCTCTCCGAGAAGAACCCGCCGGACTGGTTAAAGAAAAAACCATCTTCTTCTGCCAGCGCTCCCGGAACCCGGGCCAGATCAGGCCGCCATTCTTTCCATTCTTGCTCAAAGCCGATCGGCTCGCCAAGTTTGACCGAGCCGTTGGCCCAATGATAGAGGTTCCCTTCCCAGCGCCGTCCTGTCTTGCGAAAGGCGACGAATACGACGGTCGGTTTTTGCTGGCCCGTTTTCCCCTCCAAAAGGGAAGTGATTACCGGGGAGAGGGCCTTCTCCAGTTGAAAACGCAGCGGGTCAAAGTTCTTCAAGAGCTCCAGCGTATGCCCGTTCAGTTGCCGGATGCGAAATTGCGCTTCCAGAACGCGGTCATTCAGGTCTTTGGTCCGAAGCAACGACCGTATCCTGGTGCTGAGCTCTAGCTCGTTGATCGGTTTTATCAAAAAATCGTCGGCACCAGCCTCGATGCCGGCCAGGCGGGCCTTTTCTTCGTGAAGCGCCGTGACGATGATAATGGGAATAAACCGCGTGGCTTCATCCTCTTTCAGGCGGCGGCAGACTTCGATCCCATCGATTTCCGGCATCATGAGGTCAAGCAGGATGAGGTCAATTTCCTCCCGGGCGACGGCCGCCAGAGCTTCCTTGCCGTTACGGGCCAGGACGGTCTCATACCCGTGGGGCACGAGGAGGGCCTCCATCAGGGCTAAGTTGGCCTCATTGTCGTCCACCAGCAGGATCCGGTGCCGGTCCTTCATCCTCGTCTACTCCTTGTAGATATTTCTTCACCAAAGCAAAGAATTGGTCCAGGTCGAAAGGTTTCGTGAGGTAGGCGTCGCCCCCGGCCTGCTCGAATTGCTCCTTCTCGCGGTTGAAAGCATAAGAACTAATACCGATGATGGGAATATCCCTGGTCTGGGAATCTTCTTTCAAGATCCTGGTGGCGGTGAAACCATCCAACCCGGGTAACTGCAGGTCCATCAGGATGAGATCGGGCCGCTGGCTCCGCGCCAGGGTAACGGCTTCTTGGCCATCGGTGGCGTAAAAAACTTCGCAACGAAGAAGCTTTAGAAGATCGGTGACCAGAACCCGGTTGGGCTCGTTATCTTCAACGACGAGAACCCTCTTCACCGCTTTCATCCCCCCTGACAAGCGGTATGACGAAAGAAAAGGTGCTGCCTTTTCCTGGTCCCGGGCTCTCCGCCCAAACGCGGCCGCCGTGTAATTCCACCAGTTTTTTGACCAGGGAAAGACCAAGACCCGTTCCTTCATAGCGGCGGGTGTGACTTCCGTCCAACTGCACAAATGGTTGGAAGAGTTTTTTAATCTCAGCCGGAGGAATGCCAATTCCGGTATCAGCGACGCTGATCTTCACCCAGGTCCGGCCCGCCTCCCCCTCACCTTCTTCCTGTAAGGTGGCGGTTACCTTGATTTTCCCGCCGTCCGGTGTAAATTTTACCGCATTGGACAAAAGGTTAAAGAGAATCTGGCGCAACTTCTGCTCATCGGCCAAAAAAGTGGGAATCCGGTCATCGCAAGCAACGGCGATCTCAAGACGGTGACTGGCCGCTTTCTCCCGGAAGAAGGTGAGGGAGTTCTCAATAATTCCACAGAGGGAGACGACTGAACGCTTCAATTCCAGTTTACCGGCTTCGATCTTGGAGAGATCAAGGATATCGTTGATCAATTCCAGGAGGTGCTGGCCGCTGGTCAGAATGTAGTTTACGTAACCGGCCTGTTTCTCGGTCAGGGGCCCATAATACTGCTTTTGCAGCACCTGGGCAAAGCCAATGATGGCGTTAAGCGGAGTGCGCAATTCATGGCTCATATTGGCCAGAAACTCGGATTTCAAACGGGAAGCCTGTTCCAGCTCGGTTACCGCGCGCGTCAACCGATCTTCGCGGTCCAAGAGCTCAGCCGTCTTTTTTTCCAGGTTGGTCCCCCGGTTTTTCACGACCAGGAAAAGAAGGGCGATGACGACCGCAGAAACGCCGAAAAAGATCCGGTTGGCGTCCAGGATTTTACGATGAACCAGGTGTATTTCGTCCATCTTCGATTCGAGCAAGGACCGCGTGCCGTTTTCCAGTTCATCGATTTCGTTGAGGATGGAATACAGGTTGTCCTTCGGCCGGGATGGAAGAGTCCGGGAGGGATCCCGTGAAGCATCCGGTGCCGTTTCAGGTGGTCTTCCGCCGTTTTTGCGCCAGGCCAGAGAAGGTTCCAGGACTTCGTTTAACCAAAGGTTGGTTTGTCCCTTTATCTGCGACAGCTTATCCTTCAATTCCGCGTCATCTTGCAGCAGGCTTTCCAGGTCGGCCATCAACTGTAAAAGGTTCTTCTTCCGCTGGTTATAGGAAGCCAGAGAGTTCTCGTCACCAAAAAGAAGGAAGCCGCGGACATCAACCTCAAGGGCGATCAGCTCTTCTTTCAAGTCATGTTCCGTGTTTAAGATCTCGTAACCTCGCTGACTGAACGTGTAATACAGGTCGTCGAGGTGCTTCATCTGCCGCTCAAACCAGAAAAACTCCCCGAAAATAAAAAGCAGCGTTAGCACAAAGGTTAGCGAGAGGATCCAGGTCAGGCCTTTCTTGCCGGTCATTTTTAACTCCCAACCCACTCCTGAATCTTTTGTAACGCCGACTGGCAGGAATTTTCTACCTAGAGACATATTAATTATATATCAGGGAGTGACTTTTGCCCAGGTAGGATTTTGCTAACGGAATAGAAGGGCGGTACGGTATCAAACCTCCTGAGGACCAAAAACCGCCCGCACAGGCAGGGCAGTCTAAAAAGGCTTGGGCGTAAGGGAGCCATTACTTCATCATTTGGCCAAGGTCTCCCCCACGCCCAGGTGGTTCAGTAAGCGGTAAACAAGTATCAGCCGTTAAGCCAGGAAACCTTATTCGGCGGGAAAGTCAGGCCTGAGGTGATAAACCACGGTTGACCGCTACCTGGCCTTCTTTCATCACCAAAAGAATGGCTTCTTTGTTTTGTAAGATCTTTATGTCCGCCAGCGGATCTCCCTCCACCACCAAGAGATCGGCCAGTTTTCCCGGCTCCAGGGAGCCGATTTTATCGCTCAGCCCGAGAAGTTCTGCTCCCATTTTGGTGGCCGCCAACAAGGCCTGCAGCGGGCTCATTCCGGCCTGGACCATCAGTTCCAGCTCCAAGGCGTTATTACCGTGATAGTTGTAAGGCGTAGCCGCATCCGTCCCCATGGCGATCTTCACTCCAGCGGCCAGAGCGCGGCGGAAGCTGGCCAGATGCGCCTCTTGGGCCTCCCGGGCTTTGGCCACGGCGTATGCCGGGATCTTGCCCTCGGCCCCACGGGTAACTATATGGTGCATGGCTGCCAGGGTGGGAACATAAAAGACGTCCCGTTTCAGCATGAGCTCAATTATCTCCTCAGTCAGGTAAAAGCCATGCTCGATGGAGTTGATACCCGCCAGGATGGCATTCTTTATCCCCGTGGAACCCTGGGCATGCGCCATGGTCTTTTTTCCCACATTGTTGGCTTCTTCGATGGCCGCCCGCATCTCCTCGAGGGTCAAACCCCGGGCTGTAGGTAGGTCGCCTTCGGACATCACCCCACCCGTAGCATGAAGCTTGATCTGGTCAGCCCCGTCCCGGAGCTGCTCCCGAGCGGCCCGCCGGGCCGCGTCGACGCCGTCCACCACATACCGCCCTTTGAATTCCACCTCCGGTGGCCAGCCGTTGGCCGAGTCCCCGTGACCGCCGGTGATGGAAAGCCCGCGACCGCTGACCAGCATCCTTGGTCCCGGGACTAACCCTTCGTTGATGGCCTGTTTCAGGGCGATGTCCACCCGCCAGGGTGCCCCGGCATCGCGAATGGTGGTGAAGCCCGCCTCCAGGGTACGCCGGGCGTTGACCGCTGCCCGGATGGCCATATGTGGCACGAGTTCCTTGATCCTCTCCCAGCGGTCTGGGTTACCTGACCCGGTGATATGAATGTGCGAGTCAATTAAGCCAGGAAGGATGGTCTTACCGCTGACATCATAGACCTGCTGTGCTCCTGAAGGCAATTGAACCTGTCCTTGCGGACCGACAGCGAGGATCTTCTTATCCTCAAGCACCAGATCCCCCGCGGGATGACCTCGCCATTACCAATGAAAATTCTCCCGCCGCGAAAAACTGTGATCATGGCCCACCTCCAAAGTTGTCTTTGGAGGATATTTCGCCCCCAGAAGCAAAATTCCTGCGTCCTCCCGCACCCGGGCACAATTTTGTCTGACGCCGCCGGGGAAATGTCAACTCCCGCATAATCAAAGCCAAGAGCCACCAACTCCCTGGCCAGATGGCCTTCCCCACAGCCGCGTATTCAGCTACAGCAGCGTCTTCAACCCCTGCGCTTTGACCTCCTCCAAAAAGCGCTTCACTTGGGCCGGTGACGTCAGCCTGATTATTTTTTCTCGCCAGAGAGACCGGCCAGCTTCTTTACCACCCCGGGACGTTCATCAAGCGGAAATCTCCAGACCCAGCGGAGGAACTCCCAGTCTATCTTTTCCGGGCAACCCTCCGCCATGTCTGGGCGCCGCTGCCACGCATACTGGAACCTCCGCTTGACAACCCGCCACAGTAAGCGTAAAATAGCCTCCACCTTACCAACAGATGGGGGCTGAAGTAAGCTCTTATTTACCAACGCGGCAGTCGGGCGGCAGGGAATCAGACTGCGCTGCCTGTCTTGCAATGAGACTTTCCCTGGCGTAGAATAACGTAAGGGAAAGGAGAAAATTGCGATGGAAAACAGTAAGACCGAATTTGCCAAGCGGAAAAGATGGACTCCTGAAGAGAAAACAATGATCCTGATGCGCTATTTCAAGGACGGGGTTAGTGCAGCCGACCTCTCCGATGAGTACGGCGTTTCTCCCACTCTCTTATCCCAGTGGACTAAGACCCTCTTTGAGGGAGCTCCTCAGATCTTCGGACGAGGCGAGAGTACCGAGCAGATCTTAAAGCGTCAGATTGAGATCCGCGACACCCGAATCCGGACCCTGGAGGAGGTGGTGACAGAACTGTCTACGGAGGTGCTGAACTTCCGAAAACAGAGTGGGGGCCGCTCACCGGCGCCTGGGTGGCCCCAGAAGTCGCCACAGAAGTAGTGGCTACAGTGCGCCGCCTCAAGGAACGGGCTGGTTTTCCTGTGGCCAAGGCCTTATCTATCCTTGAGTTACCAAGGGCCACCTACTTTCGCTGGCAGGCCCAGGGCGGTAAAACTGTTCCTCAAAGGACCTATGTTCCCAAGAGCCACTATCTTTTGCCGGAGGAAC